>Ga0310690_10001241_pt1 | contig 46533 bp, 42 predicted proteins | sample AusTroGonzalo_MG_2_FD_207661 | JGI IMG/M metagenome (GOLD analysis project Ga0310690, IMG submission 207661) | Bovine rumen microbial communities from tropical cattle in Woodstock, Queensland, Australia - Gonzalo_04 (v2) (version 2) | ecosystem: Host-associated > Mammals > Digestive system >... | reverse complement strand
CAACTCCTGAATATCAAGAGGCCCTCCTGGTTTATAGGTTATTTTGTAGGCCTCACCTTCGTATTGGATTTCCGTGTCATCCCTCAAATAGCTGTCAATTCGGTGATATTCCAGATATTTCTTGAAAATCCTCTCCTGCTTGCGGAATCGGAGTGTTGAACCGACACTTCTAAAGAGGTCTTTTTCAATCCACGACAAGGTGGAAATCAGTTTTGCCACAGTGCTTTTGCCCGAGCCTTGGTTTCCTATAAAAACGGTCACTTTATTAATATCCAGCCATCCGTCATTTCCAAGAAATCCTTCACGAATTGGACCGAAATTCTTTATCTTAATCCTGCTCATATCGAGTTTGTTTTATTTTTGCAAAGATACGCTTTTTCAATGAATTACAATGTTTAAAAGAACAAAAACAATTCAAACATTGCTTTTGCCCATCACTTTCCAACCGATTTCACGAAGATTTTCGAGAAAGGGATGCTCTACGTTGAAGTAGTCGGACATGATTATGATTGTTTTATTGCTTATATAATCCTAATTCAAAGGAGGTAATGAATTGTCACATCTTTGTGCATTAGCATGCGCCAAAACTTTTCCTACCTCTGTTATTGTTATTGAATACGGAATTCTTTCCCACCATTCCTTCAACAATTTAAGTGATTTCCTATCATTCCATTTTTCAGAAAATTTTTGCTTTGATTTTTGAATAAGGTTTTTGTCTTTATTATATAATGAATTGATATCTTTGAGCACAGCTATATCTTTAGATGACAATGGAACCATTATAGTTGGTGAAATGACCCTTTTTACTAGTTCAAATGAGTTTTGCTGAGGAATACATAATCTCACATAACCTGGATTAAGATCATTGTCAACAATAATATTATTCGATAGATTTATACTCGCTAATAAATCCATTGCCTTTTGATGATTTTCAGATTCTTTAAGAATGCCTACACAAACATATCCATCTAATAATGAGGAATAATAATCAAGTAATGGCTTTAGTTTTCCGAAAGAATTCACTCGAATTGCGCCCAATAAATCAAGGTGATCTAACCAATGATCTCCTTCTGGAAGTTTATTATACATTATCGAATTAAATAAATTGTCCAAAACATCCAATCCGAAATCAATATCCCCAGAAATTGGAGAAAAGTAAGAAACTGCATGGAGCACGGTTAATCCAAGTAATGCTTCATCGGAAATAGCATCTACAATTTCAACTGCTTTTTTGATGCCCAATCTTTTTTCTCTATCAGTATCATTCTTAACTCTATGTATTAAAAGTTCAGAAAGTAAATCATAATCGACAGACCTTTCTGACCTTGCCGCAGCCTTTTGAGCCTCAATCAACAGAAATTGAAAATCTGGATTAGAAAAAAAATCCAATCCTTTATCTATCTGAGATAATTTAGGGATAACGCGGTTTTCTAATTCACAAACCCGTTGAATAGCAGTTTGCCCAGCATCTTGGGTTAGTTCTATTATCTTATCAAACTCTTCTTTGTAGATTTCTCTCGCTCGTTCTTCTGTAATGCCATTATAGACATTGATAACAGATGCTTGTACTTGAGTTGAGTTATTTCCTGCTTTCTGTATATCCATTTCCATTCGAGTTTATTTCACCAATTTGTGTTTGATTTGCATTATCGCCAGCCTTTTGTTCCATTTTGTTTGTTTTTCTAATGCCAATGCTATATCCACCTATTCCGCCTATTATTATGCCAAAAATAGCTGAAACTATAGCAGTACCAATTCCATCAAAAAACCATTCCATAGTTATAAGTTTTATATTTGTTTGTTAGTGTTATGATTATTGTTCAACATTCACTCAATCAACCCTTTCTTTATCTTCTCGAATTTCTCCACAAATCCAGTTTTGTCTTTTTGCTCCAAAACAAGCGTTAATTATTATTCAATTTGTACACTTGTTCACTTACTAGTTTTTTTGATTCAAATTGATATTGTAAGTAAATTCTTTTGGTTCATCAATTTGCGGTTTGAATCTTTGCAATATTGGAATTTGATTATACGGTTTTAGGAAATCCCAAAACTTTTTGAAATCAACATCATTATTGAACGCACAATCGTCTTTAGAAGAAAGTGGCAGTAACGCAACAATTTCAAGACCATCTATTTCTAATGTCATAAAAGAATACGGCAACCCTTTAGTTTCATTTTTTCTAACGAATACATTTATTTGAGGAAACGAATCACTGATTTGATTGGTCACAAGAATTGTAACCCACGATAATTCATTACAAGAAAATTCAGACTTTACCCATTTTATTGTTTCTTGGAAATTTTGCAAATACGAACTGTCTAGCACACTTAATGCATACTTAATCAATGCACGATATACATTTTGCAAATTAATCTTTTGAGGATGTTTCAATTGTATTCGAATATTGTTCTTATCTTCCAATACCACATTTTCATCTAAAACTTTTAGCGAGACGAATTTATCTTCTTTGGAAATTTCGAAATCTGATGAAACAAAACTTTTCTTTCCTCCCTTTCCTTGAATACCATAATATGCTCTAAAAAAATCCAATAAATTAATTAAATCCAACTCTATCCCCTTCCCAAATTTACCATTGCAAACATCACATTCATCATTCGTAACAATGTTCTTATTACCTAACGCTTCAGATATTGAATGAGATTTATTCTTAAATGTAGTATCTGGCATCTTTAATCCACAAAAACGGCAAATACGATCTTTTCTTTCTTTCTCTCCAATACTATGAACAGTATTATATCCATTATCATAACTAATCATTTCGTAGTTATCTTGGATGTCTTTCCAAATGTTATCATAATAACTTTTGTAATTTCCATATTGAGAACCTAAAAATCTCTTCAGCATTTCATCTCTAACAATTGAAATCTCTTCGTCTGTCAATGATTGAGGGAAAAAAGCAAAGGGATCTCCAAATTCCATTTGTTTGAATATGTTATACAATTGTCCTATAACATTATTACTGGGCAATCCCATTAAACTAATAAGGTTGTCTTTTATCTTTTGTGAATATGTTTGATACCTTTCCCCTTGGCATTTTATTTCTCCAGATTCGTTTACATCACACTTTGCTCCAAATGCAATTAAGGCTTGCAAGTATACTTTTGCTACATCTTCGTATTGGCCAGAAATGTCGATTTGTGGAGCATGTTTTAATGTCACAATTGTAAATGTCATTTTTTCTTTTTCTTCCATATTTTCTTCTTTTTTTATTTGTTTCACTTAAGTTTTTTCTTTTTCCAACAACCTCTCCATCAACCCCTTCTTCACCTTCTCATATTTCTCCAGCACCTTTTCCTCCGCCGCTATCTTCGCATCTATGCCCGAAAGTGTGGCGGCTATGCGGCGTTGCTCGGCAAGGTCGGGCTTGTTGTTTTTGAAAGGAATGCTGACAGTTTGTTTTTCCATAAATTTCCAATCTGCACGTGGCATTTTTGTACCTGACGACTGATTGGCTATTCGATTTATACAATCGGATTGAAATAAATAAAACAGAAATTGATTATCAATATTTTCCGAATTTTTCAAGACCCAAATCTCAGTCGAACAAGCACCATCAAAATCTGCCAACCAATACTTTTTCAAATAAGGCCTCAATTTGCCATATAACACTTCTCCTTTATGAAATTTTGTCTTTAAACTCAATAGTTTTGTAATATCCGATTTCCCGTTTATTGTACCAGACTCTTGGTTTATATTCTCCATTTCAATACAATATTGGAATGTGTTTTCTGTCAAAGGATTATACTTTTCTGATGAAGGTTCACACACTTCCCCCAACTTCACCTTTTTCCACCCCTCTTTCGGTTTCAGCAAGTCTTCCATCAGCCCCTGCTTGATGCTCTTGTATTTGCCGATGAGCTGTCGCGTCTGCTCTATCACCTTGTCGGCGGCGGAAAGGATGGCGGCAATGCGGCGCTGAGTCGAAAGAGATAAAGGTATAGCAACAGAATAAGTCTCTAATTCCTTGCGCTTTATATGCTTCATGGTTGAGCCGTGAGACGATTCTCCCAACTTTGGCATATTATAGTCTAACAAGAAATAAAGAAAATGTTTATCTATATCTTCAAAAGGAACTACTTTAAAGAGATGTTGATTTAAAACACCGTCTCCCCATTTCCAAATAGCGACTTTTAAAGAAGCACTCCATGAAAATATCAAATCACCATCATGTATAGCATTTATTACAGGAAAAGAGCCACTATAATGGTCATAATTTCCAAGTGGATTGTTGAGTTGTTCTATACGAATAATCTTTACGCCATCATCGCTCCAATCGGATGGTTTGAAAGCCATACCATTATAGTAGTCAGCTAATTGGATTAGTTTCTTATCAACCCATTTTTCATTATGTCCGTCTATCTTTTCCATAGTCAATCATTCCACATAATAGTAGAAAAAAACGATCCCTTATTTATTTGGGTTCCTTACTTTGATCACCTGATTCCTTTATTTGTTTAGAAATTAGCTTTGCGGCTTGCTTTGCGACTTGATTTATCCACTGCCATTGGTATTTTTCTTCACAAGATAAATATCTTGACTCAGATTTGGATGATTCTTTCGCAAAAGAGGTGTTATTTAGATAATTATTCATTGTTTGCCTCCTTCCCACTATCAGTATCAATATAATATTTGCCGAAGTAATTCTTGTTCAAAGTTTCTTCAAAATAATGCTTGCGTTTAATCCAAATAAAGCCGTCACCCTTGGAAAGTAATGCAACATCTATTGGGCCTCCAACACTTTCTTGGTCTGGAGTAATTCGCCTAATAAGCGAAGTAAGATAAATCAGATTTTCAGCCACCTCTGCCAAATCTTCTTTTTGTAGAATGGCAATTGTATTTATGAGAGGGGCAACATGATTGTTTTGAATCATGCTATTCAATTCAGCATTGAACAAATTCAGTGTAGGCTGAATATCAATTGCCGAAATATCTTTAGCCAGTGTCTTATTTGTTTTACCTGCGATGGATGCAATTTGTTTGATATTCTCTTTGATAACCTGAGCAGTTAATTGTACAATTAGTTGCTGTAATTTAGGTTCAATACCACTTAACAACGTTACCATTACATCAGATTGAGCCATGGGACGAACAAAACCATTATTTTTGTTTGTTACTTTACATGCTTCTTCCAGGTACCATTTCAATTTTCCACAAATAACACCATAGATTTTTAATCGATAAAGACATGGATATATTTCGTCTTGTCCATAGCCAAAAATAGCAATGCCTGAATAACCATGAATGTTTTCTTTTCGAGTAAAAGACAAATAAAGGACATCCAACAATATACTTTCTATAGTTTTATAATCATATTTATTTTGAGCAAGAATATGTTTTATTTGCTTCAAAGCACCACTAATACTTGCCACAAAACTTTCTTTTGTTACTTCTTTGATTGAATCAATAATGGGTGCATTTTCCACCTCTTTTTTTATTTCATTTAATACTACAGGCAGGCCTCTCAAATCAATACCTATGCGTTGCCCATGTCCTAATCGGTTGATAATAATGTACTCGTTAAAATAAGAAAGAATATTGTTGCATAAAACGTTTTCTAATTCTTTTGTTTCAGTAAAATACGACCTTTCTTCTATAAATGAAATAAAGTTGTTAACATAATCCTCAATCTTTGGCAAACACAATTTGCCTATTCTTTCCCGATATAGTTTAAAGATTATATCCCATGGTATTAAATTGCTAAAACTTGCATTTCCATATACAGCAGCCCCCACAGGATGATACTTTGACAAATTGAATATTTTATTTGCCTTATTATAAATTTTGATTCCGTTGCCAATTGTTTCGGCGCTATCAGCGGCAACTGCAATGCCATGCTTGTTTAATATTCCTACAATTGCTGTCATAATAACTGGATTTAGTCGTTATCTATCATTGTTCATTATGTCCATCTGATTTCCCCATAGTCATTTATTCCTCATAGTAGTACGAATAGTCGATTCCTTTCATGAAAATTTCGCGGTCGTCAATGCGGTCGGTCAACGCCTGCTTTAGCAGAGCCCGTATCTTGGTGCTGTCCAAGTGGCTCTCGATCATGGCGTTCAGGTAGTCGTTCTTGTTGATTTTGCTCCAATCCACGCACAGTCCCAACCGTTTCTTGAAGATGAGGTCGAGCCAGATGCGGGTGCTGCGGCCGTTGCCCTCCATAAAGGGATGCGCCACATTCATCTCCACATACTTATCGACAATCTCATCGAATGTGGTTTCCGGCATCTTCTCAATGGCCTTCAAATTGTCCTGCAGATAATCCGCCAGACAGAACAAGGTGTTCCCCTTCGAAATGGTCTTCGTGCGAATCTGTCCCGCAAAATCGTACAATCCGCCAAAGATGTAGGCATGAATCTGTTGCAGCGCTTTCACACTCCCCACATCCTTATCGGCAACCAACTCACTCTCCATCAGCGTATAAGCCTTTTTCTTGCTTCGCCCGTCAATGGTGTTGTCACTGTAGGTGAACCAGTCGAGGAAGTCATTGGCCCTGTTGTTCGGATAATGCTTCGCCAAAGTCTCAACACCTTCATTGTCAAGGGCATCGGCAGCTCGTTTCTTTCCGTCGGGAGCTTCAAACTTAAAGTCGTGAGTGACGCTCACGAGTTGAACGCTCTCCGCCTCGAATTTCCGTTTCAGCCACCGCCAGTAGTTGCCCGCCTTGACATAGTCGGACTCGTCGTTGATGGCACGGATGATGTCATTGGCAGAGAACCACCACTTGGAATGTTCCTCGTCCCAAATGGCCCTGACCTCGTGGTCGTTGTAAAAGCGTATGGATAGCTTATTTCCCATGGTTCATTCTTTGATCTTAATCGAAAAGGCAAAGATACAATTTATTATGCATTGTGAATTATGAATTAATATACCCCAGCTCTTTCAAATACCCATTCAACTCCTCCGTGGCTTGGTCGCGGTCGGCAATCAGGGTGCTGAGCGTGATGGAATACTTGTCGTGGATGAGCTCAACGCGCTGCTGCAGACGGCGGGCATGGGCTTCGAGATAGACGTTGATGTTGTCGTGCAGGCTGTTGAGCCAACGGGCGGTAATCAAGCGGCGGGCATCGTCATCAGAAATCTGCTCGCGGGCTTTGTCGGCCAGTTTTTCCTTGTTCTGTTCTATTTCGCGTATCTTCCTGCGGAAGTCCTTCAGTTCTGTTTCAAGTTCTATGTGGTGGGCAATTTGTGTGTCAATGTTTACAACCTGCTGATTCAGAATATCAATCTCGTGATTTACAATAACTGGCATAACAAGGTTTGCAATTTGTTCGTCAAGATTCTTTACTTCTTCGTTATTTTTTGCCTTTAATGCCTCTTTTCGCAATCCTTTCAATCGTTTTTGCTCTAAAGAGAACTCTGTTTTTGCTATTTTAGTTTTGGCCTTAAGTTCCTTCTGTAATTCTCTGATTTGTGCCTTTAAGTTTTTCTTTTCCTCTTTGAACTCTGAAATAATGGCTTTGGGCATCACCTCATATTGTTCGGCATCCCATTCGTCGGGGTTAAGGTCGGCAATTTCAGCGAATTTTGCTTCCAATTCGTCGCGACGGCTTTCGAACCATATCAATTCGTCCAGAATTTCTGGGAACTCGTTTTCAATCAATTCGTCGTCGGGGATGAGCTCCGCCGTCCAGCCGCTCGACTGCACACTACGGAAGTCGCTTTTGAGCGAATCCGAAAAATGAGCGAACGAGCCGCGAATCTGGTATTCATTGAGTACGGGAAGTTTTGAGAGTTCGTTCACAAAACGGTCGGTGAGGTTGTGGTTGAAATCGAACAGACTGCCGCCGTGCAAAGCATTCAAATCGGCATCCGAAGCAGTCCAAAAGCTGTTAATCGCCTTGCTGTAGGATTCCGCCACCTGCTTCTTTCCGTTGCTTTCGGCAATGATATTCTTGATATCGGCCTTTTCGGTAACGGCATCCGTAAACTCAGCGTAACCGTCGGTGGCTTTTGTAAACAGCTTGTCCTGCAGACCGTTGTAGCAATCGAAAACAGGTTTCAACTCATCGATTTCCTTGGCGGGAATACCACCATTGATATGCGCTTTCACATCCTGCGGTGTGGGTGCTTCGGAATTGTCCACATAGCGGCGAATGTTGCAGTTATAGTCCTCGGCGGCTAACGTCTCCTTGCTCACCAAACGGCTGTAACCCGGAATCTCTTTCTTGTTGTGATAGACAAAACTGATCTTCTCAATGTCCTCAGGACGCAGCGAGTTCTGGTTTTTGCCCTCTTTGTACTCGCGATCTGCATTGATGAAAAACACGCCTTCGCGCTTGTCAGCACCAGCCTTGTTGATAATCAGCAATGAAGCCGGGATGCCCGTGCCGTAAAACAGTCCTTGAGGCAGTCCGATGACACACTCCAAGATGCACGTGGGGTTGGTTTCGCTGCCCATAATGAGGCGTTGGCGCATTTTCTGCTCCTCGCCGCCGCGGAAAAGCACACCGTGCGGCATCACTACGGCCATGCGACCACTGTTTTTCAGCACCGCAATCATGTGCTGCACAAACATGAAGTCGGCCTGCTTTTTCTTGCTCATCCAGTTCTGGAAACGCTCCTTGAACTTCATGTTGGCGGTGGTGTAGTTCTGCGAAAAAGGCGGATTGGCCACCACGATGTCGTATTGGTTGAGCGAGCCACCGGTCACCAATTTGGGGTTGAGAAGTGTATCGCCCTGCTCGATGCGTGCGTTGTGGATGTTGTGGAAAATCATGTTCATCTTGCACATCTGGTACGGACTTGCCAAGAGTTCCTGTCCGTGCAGGGTGAGCTTTGCGGCACTTCCGTAACGGTTTTCCACATAGTTGTACATGGTAATCAGCAAACCGCCGGACCCTACAGTCGGGTCGCAAATCTCGTCGGTCTCCTTGGGTTGCAGAATCTGCCCCATCAGATAGACAACCTCCGAAGGTGTGTAGAATTCGCCAGCCTTTTTGCCAGCACTTTCGGCGAAAAACTTGATCAGATATTCGTATGCGGCACCCAGAAGGTCTGGAAATTCAAAGTTTTCGTCTTGCAACTTTGGAAAATCGTTAAAATCCTTCAAGATGGCACTCAGTGTCTCGTCATCCAGCACCCGCTCTCCTTTGGTGTTCAGCTCGTTGAATTTGGTCTTGCTCAACACACCCGACAGCAGCGCCGAATTGCTCTTTTCAACTTCGGCCAATGCCGTAGTAATGGCATCGCCGTAGCTAAGTTCCTCGCCCTCCTCATTCAACGGATGAAGCAAGTATTTCCATCGGGCCAAAGCCGGCACATAACAGTTGTACTTTTCGGGAATATCCAGTTCTTCTTCAATAGTCGCCTCATCCGCATTAGGATATTGCTTTTTCAAGTCGTCTTTCAGTTGTTGACGGTCAATTTCAAACTGGTCGTTGATGCGTTTCAGAAACAGCAAAGCGATGATATAGTTCTTATATTCAGCGGCATCCATGCTGGTGCGCAGGCGGTCGCACTGGGCCTTGAGGAACGACTCGAGGCGGGAGAGGGATATCTTTGTTTTTTTCGACATTATCTATTCGGTTTTTGGCAATAAATGGCAGAAAAACAGCATTTTTCTAATCATTATTCGCAACTTGCAAAAATAATCATTTTATTGACATACCCATCCCTAAACAAGTCTCTTTCGATGCTCAAGAGCCAATCCCTTCTCACCCTATCAACCATAAAAACTAAAAAAACGATAAAACGAAATCCTGTACATTGATTATTTTGTATTTTTGCAAGCTTATAACTTTAAAACTTTTAAAACGCTTTATATGTACACAAATTTCCAAAACCATCTTCAGAAAGAATTGGCCGACATCAAGGAAGCCGGCTTGTACAAGAACGAACGCATTATCGCCTCTCCGCAAAGCGGTGAGATCACGCTGCAGGACGGCAGCAAGGTGCTCAACTTCTGCGCCAACAACTACCTGGGCCTCGCCAACGACGCGCGCCTGATCGCCGCCGCCAAGGAAGCCCTCGACACCCACGGCTACGGTATGGCCTCCGTGCGTTTCATCTGCGGCTGCTCCGACCTGCACAAGGCCCTGGAGAAGAAAATCGCTGAGTTCTTCGGCACTGAGGACACCATCCTCTACGCTGCCTGCTTCGATGCCAACGGCGGTGTTTTCGAGCCCCTGCTCACCGAACAGGACGCCATCATCTCCGATGCCCTGAACCACGCCTCCATCATCGACGGTGTGCGCCTCTGCAAGGCCGTACGCTACCGCTATAAAAACGCCGACATGGCTGACCTTGAGGAGCAACTGAAAGCCGCCCAGGCACAACGCTTCCGTATCATCGTCACCGACGGTGTATTCTCCATGGACGGCAATGTGTGTCCGCTGGACAAGATTTACGAGCTGGCCCAGAAATACGACGCCATGGTCATGGTGGATGAGAGCCACTCCGCAGGTGTGGTCGGACAGACCGGTCGCGGCGTAACCGAGCGCTACAACCTCCGCGGCAAAATCGAAATCCTCACCGGCACGCTGGGCAAGGCATTCGGCGGCGCCATCGGCGGTTTCACCACCGGCAAGAAGGAAATCATCGACATGCTGCGCCAACGCTCCCGCCCGTACCTGTTCTCCAACTCCATCCCGCCGATGGTCGCCGCCGCCGGCTGCAAGATGGTGGATATCATGTCCGAGACCAACGAGCTGCAAGACAAACTGCACAGCAACACCGAATACTTCGTGGCCAAGATGAAAGCTGCCGGCTTCGACATCAAGCCGACCGAGTCCGCCATCTGCGCAGTGATGCTGTATGACGCCAAACTGTCACAGGTGATGGCCGCCAAACTGCAGGAGGAAGGCATCTATGTCACCGGTTTCTACTATCCTGTGGTGCCGAAAGACCAGGCCCGTATCCGCGTGCAGATTTCCGCCGCCCACGAGCCCGAGCACCTCGACAAGTGCATCGCCGCCTTCACCAAGATCGGCAAGGAACTGGGCGTGCTGAAATAATCGGGACTCACGTGCAATAATTACCCTTTAAATACGTTTACTCAACATTATTAACCAAAATAAATTTCAAAGATGAAAAAATTCGCTTTATTCGCAATTGTATGCTGTGCCATGGTTTTCTCCAGCTGTCACAGAGACCAGCACACCTATTACACCACCACTAACTTTGAGTTTGCCAATCACGACAATGAGGTTAGCGCAAAAGCCGTGTTAGGCACTATAAACGTGTACTGGAATGGTGACTACACCTTCACCGGCAATGATGAGGCTTACACCGATCTCAGAGCCGAAGGCAAATACCTTGAAGCCCTTGCTGCAATCCTTTTGCATGGCAACGAAATCAAAGTTCACATGGATGCTGATGATTCTTTCAACTACAGACTTTACAGAAAGAGTGACAACGTTCTGTTGGAAGACACCAAATTCTACTTGGATGAAGATGGTGATTTTGTATCTGTAAGTATAGCCGACAATGTGGCAGGCGAATAATCTTTGATTAGTCTCCAAAATAAAAAAGCCGCTCAATTGAGCGGCTTTTTTTATATCTCTTTGCGGAGGCGGGCCACCGGAATATCCAGTTGCTCACGGTACTTGGCCACCGTGCGACGGGCTATGTTATAGCCTCGCTCCTTCAGCAAATCACAGAGCTTCTCGTCTGCCAGCGGCGACTTTTTGTCCTCCGCTTCAATCAAATCTGTCAATATCCGCTTGATCTCCTTGGAGGAGACATCCTCGTCGTTGACCGCTTCTGAAAACAAATGCTTCAGCGGAATAATGCCGAAATCGGTCTGCACATATTTGCTATTGGATACTCTGGACACCGTAGATACATCCAAATTCACCTCCTGGGCAATGGTCTTCAGTATCATCGGCTTGAGATCGGCATCGTCACCGGAAAGAAAATAGGCTTTCTGATGCTGCATGATGGCATACATGGTGTTGTAAAGAATCATCTCGCGCGTGGAGAGAATGCCGATAAACTGCTCTCCCCTATCCACATACTCGCGCATGAATTTCTCGGCTTCGGCGCGTTTCTTCTCAGACGCCTCCTTGGTCAGGAATCGGTACTCATTACTGAACTCCTTATTGATACGCACCTTTGAGACGTACTGGTTGTTAAGCGTGAGCACCAACTTTCCATTGTTGACCGTAATGGTGAAATCTGGGCGTATCACATCCGCGGTCTTCTCAATCGGGGAGCCCGAATCTGCGGGACGCGGATCAAGTTTGCGAATAACCGCTAACGCCTGTTTCAACTGCTCTTCCGTAATATTGAGCATCTGCTGGATCTTGTCGTAGTGTTTCTTGGCAAACTGCTCAAAACACTTGTCCAGAATAGCTATGGCTTGCACGACATCCTCTTCCTGCGGCAGGCGCCGGAGTTGCAACAACAGGCACTCGCGCAGATTGCGAGCCCCCACGCCAGGAGGATCCAACTCTTGCACAAAGCGCATCAAAACACTCTCAACCTCTTGTACGGATGTGTACAGATTGTTCATATAGAGTAGTTCGTTGACTACCGCCTGCAAATCCATCGTGAAATAGCCGTCATCGTCCAGATTGCCAGTGAGATACTGCGCAATCTGAAGTTCACGCTCCGTCATGTTCATCTCTCCCAACTGCAACTGCCACTGCTCTTGCATGGAGTTGTGAAAAACGCCCATCCGTTCCGTAGAACCATTCTCCTCGGGCGCATTGATGCGCTGGATGCGGTTCTCAATCTCGCGTTCCGACGGATAATCATCCAAGTCATCATCCCGATAGTAATCCTCCTTGAAGATATCATCATCGGAAAGTTGCTGCTGCGAAAGATCCAGCGGATCTCCGTTCTCGTCATACTCGGAAGAGACATTATCCTCCGCACTGTCCACACGCTCGTCTGCATCATCACGATAAGATTCCAAAGCAGGGTTTTCATCCACCTCCTTCTGAATCTCTTGCTCTAATGATGCATACGGCAACTCCACCAGCTGCATCAGCCGGATGGTCTGCTGCGTGGCAATCTGACGCTGAACCGTTTTCTGTTCTTGGGTAAGGTTTGTCGGCATACAATATGAAATGTAAGGGCGAATAATCATTCGCCCTTACAGGATGTATTAGAATTCTGCGTTTTGCGGGGTTCTCGGGAATGGGATCACATCGCGGATGTTGGTCATGCCCGTGACGAACAACAACAGGCGCTCGAAGCCGAGGCCGAAGCCGGAGTGCGGCGCGGAACCGAACTTGCGGGTATCGAAGTACCACCAGTACTGTTCCTCCGTCATGCCAAGCTCGTGCACGCGCGTGAGCAGTTTCTCATAATCGGCCTCTCGCTCGGAACCACCGATAATCTCACCGATGGTCGGGAAGAGCACATCCATGGCGCGCACGGTCTTGCCGTCATCGTTCTGCTTCATGTAAAAGGCCTTGATTTCCTTCGGATAGTTGGTCAGGATAACCGGGCGTTTGAAGTGGTTCTCCACCAGATAACGCTCGTGCTCCGACTGAAGGTCAATACCCCAGGATACAGGATATTCGAACTTCTTGTCAGCCTTGAGCAGAATATCGATAGCCGAGGTGTAGTCCAAACGCACGAATTCCTCTTTGATCACGGACTGCAGTCTTTCAATCAGACCTTTGTCAAACATGTCATTGAGGAACTGCAGGTCGTCCATGTTGTTGTCCAACGCATATTTCACCAGATATTTGATGAAATCCTCTGCCAGGTCCATGTTGTCCGTGATGTCGTAGAAGGCCATTTCGGGCTCAATCATCCAGAACTCGGCGAGGTGGCGCGGCGTGTTACTGTTCTCAGCGCGGAACGTAGGGCCAAAAGTATAGATATTGCCGAGCGCCAAGGCACCAAGCTCGCCCTCCAGCTGACCGGAGACCGTCAGGTTGGTGTGTTTGCCGAAGAAATCCTTCTTGTAATCCACGGCGCCCTCTTTCGTGCGCGGCACGTTGTTGAGGTCAAACGTGGTGACATTGAACATCTCGCCAGCACCTTCTGCGTCAGAAGCCGTAATCAACGGAGTATGCAGATAGAAGAAGCCTCTATCGTTGAAATATTTGTGAATAGCGAACGCCATGGCGTGGCGCAAGCGGAGCACGCAACCGAAATAGTTTGTGCGCGGACGCAAGTGCGCAATCTCGCGCAAAAACTCCATGGAGTGACCCTTCTTTTGCAAAGGATATTTCTCCGGATCAGCGGTGCCGTAAAGTTCAATCATCTCGGCCTGCACTTCCATAGTCTGGCCCTTGCCGGCGGATTCCACCAGCTTGCCCTCCACATGGATGCAGGAGCCCGTCGTGATCTTCTTCATCAATTCCTCATCAAACTTGGCAGGCTCGGCCACAATCTGCAGGTTGGTGACGATGGAACCGTCATTCAGCGCGATGAAAGCCACATTGCTGTTGCCACGCTTGGTACGCACCCAGCCCTTCACACATACATCATTGCCAAAACCGATGGTTTCAGGATGTTTCAGAACATCTTTTATTCTTGATCTTTTCATTCTATTGATTCGATTTTAATTATGATTCGACTTTAGGGAAAATCAGATTAGAAACTGTAGCCGATGCCCAGACCAATCACTTCCTTGAACTGGACGCGAGAGCGAGGACCTTCGTGGTATTTACGCCATGCAGGACCATCGATCATCACCTTGTCATAGTACTTCAGAGATGTCATCAAGCTGACGCTGAACACTTTGAAGAAACTGTATGAAATGGCAAAATCCCAGTCCACATCAAAGTTGCCGAACTTCTGACCATTCACTTTGTCATGAATACGGGCGGTGTACGGCGTAAATAAGGTCACCGTGGAAATGATTTTGAGATTCTTAACCAACGTATAGTTGATACCACCGTTGATACGGAGACCCATGTTCAGCATCACAGGCTTGTACGTGCCATCCTCTCGCTGTGAGAGACCGTAGTTGGGACGAAGAATCTCTTCTTTGCAAGTGGTCATACGACCGGCAAGGGGATACACACCGACAGTGAAAATGTCATTGGGACGATATTCAATACCCAATGCCAAATCCGTATAAGAAGGAGACACCCATTTGGAAATCAGTTCCTTATTACCTTCTTCATCATTCAAATAGTTATAACCGGGACAATACTGCGATTTGAAGCTTCCCAACAAGGTAAGATACCATTGCGGATGCATCTGGAAACCACCCTTCGTGGTGAAGTTGATCTTATCGTTGGCCTTTCTCCATTTCGGATTCAACGCAGAGGAATAGGTTTCACCCAGTTCCGTATCCAGGTTACTGTCCCACGTCCATTTGTTTTTCTTGTAGGAAAGAGTCATATTGGCATACAAAAAACCTGTGATATTGTTATCACCACCGGCAGCCCAATTGAAGAGGGCGGTCTGGGAGGCGTTCAACCCTACCATACCGGTGAACTTCCAATGTTTGGCACTATCCACTTCAGCGGATTTCACTTTCGTTTTAAGAGCCTCTTCGGCAGCGGTTTTTTCATCAACCTGTGCATTCACCAGTGTGCAGGTCAACGCACCAAGCAATAAGAGTAAAAATCCTTTCTTCATAATCACTGATTTTTAAATATTAATATTTTAATAACTTTTTCTTAAAATAAATTTGATAAATTATCATTAATGATTGAGTTTATTGTAAGCCTTCCACCATCTATCGGGAATCTGGTCGTCGCAAGCCAAACGATAATCGCGTTTGGAACAAGGCAAATAATAATTCTGGGTAATGTCTTTCTCCTTGTTAATCATAGGGATAAGCATCCACCAGCGACCAGTCTTTCGACTGCAGAAGAACACCAGCTCGTTGAGCGCACCGGACACCGCAATGCTGTACTGACGATAGTCCTGTTTGTGTTTGAACTGATTGTCATTGGGCCGGTTCAAGAAGCCTTCCACAAAATACCAGATGATGTGCGCAATCAGCTGGGAAGTCTGGTTGCAGTAATCCATCGTCGGGTCATATTCATAGATACCGAAAGATGAGAGTTTGTCGCTCAATCCGGCATATTTGGCAATCTGGCAGATTTCCTCACCATAGAACCCATTGGAAGAACTATGTGGACAACCAGGCGCATCAGGGCGCCGAACAGCCGCAATATCAATGGAAACCATGTCCGCGTTGCGCACGATAGGCTCCACCTCTTCAATATCCTTGCGCATGGAGCCCACACGATAGGTCTCAAAGAAAAGCTCATCCATCAACTTGATGGTGGCCGGGCTGTTCATGTATGTTTGGAATCCGACATTGGCGTAATTCAGCAGGAAATTGGGCTGTTGAAGCACAATTTTGTTCAAATAGGCATCGGAGCGGATGGGTTGATGCTCGTCACCGAGGTCGAAACAAGAATCCACTGCCACCAGGTTCACCACCTGTTCAAGCTTCTCATACGCCCGATAGTTGGCGAATGCAATGTCATTGCCACCACCCAGAATCAGCGGAATCACCTTATTTTCCAACAGGTAAGCAATGATGTCTGAGACCACCTCGTAGGTATCCTCCACGCTCTTCCCTACCCTGACGTTACCCAGGTCCATGATACGGACGCTCTTGTTCCATCTGTAGAGCCGGTAAAACTGTCTTCTGATTTCATCTGGGGCAAGAGAGCATGAAGCATTGTTCACACTGTTGCGCGACTCTGGCACGCCAATCAGGGCAATCTGCGCCTCCTGAATATTTACAGGAGCCTCCGGATTGTACATCAATACGGAAGATGCGAGCAGTTCAGCACTGTTGCCAGACTCTTCAAAACCCAAAGAAGTCAGGTCAACGGGATCAAAATAGAGAGACAAATCCATGGTTTATGCTTTTTTTCTGATAACACGTTTCTTGGAAGTCGGGGTATTGTTGGCCATGATGTTCACACAATCCTGATAGGTGAGGTTTTCGGCCAGCATCTCTTTGGGAATACGGTAATTGTCTGTACCGTTCGTGATATAAGCGCCATAGCGGCCATTCATCACCTTGATGTCAGGATTTTCGGTAAACGCACGTATCACGTTCTTATTCTGGAGGTTCTGCAGAAAATGAATTGCCTCCTCTTCGGTAATGGTGTGGACATCCATGCCTTTGTCCAAGGTGACATTCTTGCCATCATATTTCAGATATGGGCCATAACGTCCAGCAGCCGCCACAATCTCTTTGCCATCCAGATGACCCACCAGGCGCGGAGCACGGTCGGCATCCTTCTGCTGTTTGGCTTCGATCAGCTGCACACATCTCTCCAATGTGATGGACAACGGGTCTTCATCCTTCGGAATGGACACAAACGCATTGTTGTAACGAATATAAGGTCCGAATCGGCCAGTGCCGACCACCACATCTGCATTGTTCCAAGAACCCACGTTTCTCGGCAACTTGAAGAGTTCCAGTGCCTCTTCCAACGTAAGCGTCTCGATAAACTGATTCGGGCGCAGGCGCGCGTAATGAGGTTTCTCGTCTGCATAATTCTCGCCGATCTGCACCATTGGACCATACTTGCCCAGCTTGGCAATCACCTTGGCGTTCGTTTTCGGATCATATCCGAGGAAACGCTCACCGCTGGCCTTGGTGGAATAGTTCAAGGCATGGTCAACAGAATTGTGGAAATCGCCATAGAAACGCTGAATCATGCTCTGCCAGTTATCCTTGCCTTCTGCGATGTCATCAAACTCCTTCTCCACATCTGCGGTGAAACCATAGTCCATGATTTCATTGAAATTTTCCTGCAGATAGTCATTCACAATGATACCCACATCGGTCGGGATGATCTTATCTTTCTCATAACCGAATTTCTCTTTCTTGGTATCTTCTTTTATCGCATTGTCTTTCAATATGATTAAAGAATAGGTACGTTCACTGCCCGGGCGGGTTGCCTTTTGCACGTATCCACGTTTCTGAATGGTCGTGATGGTGGGCGCGTAGGTGGAAGGACGGCCGATGCCGAGTTCCTCGAGCTTCTTCACCAGACTGGCTTCGGTGTAACGTGCCGGCGGCTGTGCAAAACGCTGGGTAGCCGTGATTGTCTGCGCATTCAAATCCTCGCCCAGATTCATGACCGGCAACATGCCACGTACTTCTTCATTGTCATCGTCTTTGGATTCCGTATAGACTTTGAGGAAGCCAGGGAACAAAATCACCTCGCCAGAGGCAACGAATTTCTCCTTGCGGCCGGAAACCGGAATCGTGATGTTGGTTTTCTCCGTCTTGGCATCACTCATCTGCGAAGCTATAGTACGTTTCCAGATCAGCTCATAAAGATGCTTGGCGAAGGTGTCGCCAGGAATGGTCTGCCGTGCAAGGTCAGTGGGGCGGATAGCCTCGTGAGCCTCCTGGGCGCCTTTGGTCTTGGTGACATAGTTATGGATATGGACGTATGGGGCTCCGAACATCTCCGTGATCACATCCTTTGCGGTGGCCAAGGCGACAGCGGAGAGGTTGACAGAGTCGGTTCTCATATAGGTGATGTAACCGGATTCATACAGTTGCTGCGCCACCACCATGGTCTTGCTCACGGAGAAGCCCAGCTTACGGGCGGCCTCCTGCTGCAATGTAGAAGTGGTGAAAGGCGGCGCGGGACTTTTCTTGCCCGGGGAAGTCTCAATCGCATCAATCTTGAACTCAGCATTCTGGCATGCCTGCAAGAACTCCATGGCTGCAGACTTGTCGTTGAAACGCTTGTTCAACTCGGCCTTGAGCTCCACTTTCTTGTCGCGGACCGGATTAAAGATGCCATCTACCCTGTAGGAAGAAGTGGTGTTGAACTTCTCAATCTCATGCTCGCGTTCCACAATCAGCTTGACGGCGACAGACTGCACACGGCCGGCGGAAAGTTGCGGTTTCACCTTGCGCCAGAGCACAGGTGAAAGCTCAAAGCCCACCAGTCGGTCCAAAACGCGACGTGCCTGCTGCGCATTCACCAGATCCACGTTCAGGTCGCGGGGAGTGGACAATGCCTGTTCAATCGCCGGCTTCGTGATTTCATGGAAGACAATGCGCTTCACTTTGGCAGGATCTATATTGGTAACCTTCATCAAATGCCAGGAAATGGCTTCTCCCTCACGGTCATCATCCGTTGCCAACCATACCACATCCGCAGCGTCGGCTTTCTTCTTAATTTCACTAATCAACGACTTTTTGTCATCCAAAACCACATACTGCGGCTCAAAGTTTTTGGATATGTCTATGCCCAGATCCTTCTGGGGCAAATCGCGGACATGGCCCTTGCTGGACACCACGTCAAAATCCTTGCCGATGAACTTCTGAATGGTCTTGGCTTTGGCAGGAGACTCTACAATAATCAAATTTTTACTCATAAGCGATAGTTTTTTAGTATTTTGTTTAAGTGATTGATATGATGTTTAATTAATTTCGTAATGATATCCTAACATATCGTCCACCGCGTCGAATTGGCGGTTTTGAATCAACTTGCGTATCTTGGAGGAATGAACTTGCGCGTCATGCAACATGAATTCTGGAATGTCCACCACTTCAACATGGTGCTGTTGGCACACGGCCTCAATTTTGGACCGGTCGCCCTCCCTGTTGTGCCCCAATGCATGATTGGGACCCATCACCAGCGTGCTGGCATGCATGATGCCGATAAGGTAACGCTCGATGAACTCCACATACGTGATTCGGGAGAAGTCATGGGTAAACGGAACAACCACCGCCACATCCACGCCTTGGTCGGCTATCCGCTTCAGGTTGCTTTCCAAGTCGTTGATGAGGAAGAAATCAGACTCCGGGTTCAGCAGCTGCTGGGGATGAGGATTGAAGGTGACCACCACACTCTGTCCCTGATGTTGGGCTGCGGTGTCGCACAAATAGCGAAGTATGCGCTGATGTCCCAGATGCACGCCATCGAAAGAACCGATGGCCACCACAGGGCGCGTCAGCGACTTCACATCCTCAAAACCCCTAAACACTTGCATGGCAACTACAATTTCCGTTATCTCAATTTTGCACCAACCTCACGTTCGTATGCGGCAATCAATTTGGTCATCACCTTGTTGATTTCTTCATCCGTCAAGGTCTTGTCTGGATGCTGGAGAACGAAGTTCAAGGCGTAGGATTTCTTGCCTTCCTCAATCTTGTCGCCCTCATACACATCAAACAGGGAGATGTGCTTGACCAGCTTGGAGCCGTACTTCCGTCCGATGCGTTCCAAAGTGTCGTACGTCACAGTCTTGTCCACCACGAGAGCCAAGTCGCGTTTTACAGACGGATAAGTGGCAATCGGTTTGTAATTCACTTTCTGCGTAGCAAACACGCGATCGACGGCAGACAGGTTGAATTCTGCATAATAGACAGGTTTCTTCAAATCGAAATATTTGAGCACCTTCGGACTCACCAAGCCCATCGTCACAATGGTGTCTTCGCCATAGCAATAGGACAGATGGTCTGCAAACATGCGTGCGGGCTCATCCAAAGTGAGCCTCAGATCCTGCATCGGGAAATTCAGCTTCAACAGCACATTTTCCACCATGTTTTTGAGATAGAACAAGTCCATTTCCTTGGCCTTGTAGTTCCAAGAATCTTCGCACTCACGACCCGTGACCAGCATAACCATCTCATCACGTTCGCGATAACGCAAGACAACATCATCGCCCTTCTGCGTTTCAGGATCCATGTGATACGTTTTGCCGAACTCGAACAGACGGAGGTTCTGATTCTTGTTGTTCACATTGCGGACGATGTTCTCCAAACCACCGAACAGCAAGGTTTGACGCATTACGCCAAGCTCATTGCTCAGCGGATTCAAAAGTTTGACTGTCTGGCGGCTGTCAATGAAATCGAAACGCTCTGCGTACTCCATCTTGGTCAGGGAGTTGTTCATCACCTCATAGAAGCCATTATCTACCAAGTAGTTGGACACTACCATCTGCATTTGGTAAGCGGTATTGCCCGTTTCCGGGGTCGGCATCTTGTAAAAGAGCGTATCCGGAATCTCAATATTGTTGTATCCGTAGATACGCAGGATTTCCTCGATGAGGTCGATCGGGCGAGTAACATCGGCTTTGCTGAGCGGCACGCGCACGAGCAGTTGCTCGTCGCCGGAGCTCTGCACCTCCATGCCCAACATGGAAAGGATGCGCGAAATCGTCGGCTTGTCAATAACCTTTCCAGCCACTTTGTTCACCTGATCATATTTCAAAGTGATCTGCGCAGGCTCAATCTTATAAGGATAAATGTCCACCAACTCAGAGATGATGGAAGCACCTGTCAGTTCCTGAATCAAGGCGGCGGCGCGTTTCAGGGCATACACGGTAATGCTGGGGTCGCAACCGCGCTCGTAGCGGAAGGAAGCGTCCGTCTTCAGACCATGACGTTTGGCCGTCTTACGGATGGATACCGGATTGAAATAGGCACTTTCCAAAAACAAACGGGTGGTGCCATTCGTTACGCCGGAATTCAATCCACCATAAACACCTGCGATGCACATACCCTCTTCAGCGTTGCAAATCATCAGGTCATCGGCGCTCAACTTCACCTCATTACCATCTAAAGTAACGAATGAGGTACCTTCTTCCAAGTTCTTAATTATAACCTTATTGCCTTTTATTTTATCTGCATCAAAAGCATGCATAGGCTGACCGAGTTCCAACATGATGTATTGGGTAATATCCACCACATTGTTGATGGGGCGTATGCCTACAGCACGCAGTTTGTTCTGCAACCATTCGGGAGAGTTGCCCACCTGGACATTGTCGAAAAGGAGTCCCGAGTAGCGCGGGCAGTCTTTGGTATTCTCCACGCTCACATCGATACGGAGTTTCACGTGGGCAATCGGCTTCACCTCGGGCACATTGGGGAGGATCAGCGGAGAGCAAGAGCGGCCGTCTTGCATCAGCGCAGCATACAAATCGCGTGCCACACCCGCGTGGCAAATGGCGTCACAGCGGTTCGGGGTCAGGCCAATCTCAAAGACCGTATCGGATTCCACATGGAAATATTCAGAGGCAGGTGTGCCGGGCACAGCCTCGCTGTCGAGGACCATGATGCCGTCATGGGAGCTGCCCAGACCAATCTCGTCCTCGGCGCAAATCATGCCCTCCGAAGGCTCGCCACGCAGCTTTGATTTTTTGATAGTGAAGGACTCGTCGCCATTGTACAGCACTGTACCGATGGTAGCCACCACCACTTTTTGGCCTGCAGCCACGTTTGCTGCGCCGCACACGATGTGCAAAGGTTCCTCGGCACCCACATTCACCGTGGTAACGTGCAGATGGTCGGAATTGGGATGCGGCTCGCAGGTGAGCACCTCCCCTATTACCAGCCCTCTCAGACCTCCGCGAATCACGTCAACCGTCTCCACACCTTCAACTTCCAGACCGCAATTGGTCAGATAATGGCTCACCTCTTCGGGCGAAACATCAAATGTCATCAAATCCTTCAGCCACTTGTAAGAAATCTTCATATACGTAAGTTATTATCAGTTAATATTATACAATAAAAATCCACTGCACAATTCCAAGGTGCAAATATAATATATATATAATAATGTAGCGGGAAAGAAAATATTTTTTTTACGGAACGGGATCATAGCCGCTTCCGCCCCACGGATTGCAGGAGATAACGCGCTTCAGGGTGAGCCAGCCGCCCTTGAACGGGCCGTGTTTGCGGATGGCTTCGATACCATAGTTGGAACAGGTGGGCGTGTAGCGACACGCGCGCCCGATGAGCGGCGACAACGTCATCTGATAGAGTTTGATAAGACCTATCATAATGGCAGCAAGACCTTTGCAAAAAAGATTATACAGTTTTCTCATCCCTTTCGGATTCTAAAGCTTGATTGATTGTTTGAAAAACAGCGGCCGCTGCCTCTTGCATCTCTGCAAAAGTGGCCATGTCTTTGGACACATATATCCAACACAGCCGGCAACACTTCCCTTCCGGGACTGCAAGCAGTTTCTTATGCAGACGATAACCTTCGCGCATCAGACGTTTCAGGCGATTACGGTCCACGGCATGATGAAACCGCTTCTTGGGCACCATCACGGCGAGTTGCATCACAGCACTGCCAGATTGCGCCGACAGGTCATAGTAACATTTTATGGGATAAGAATATACAGATTGATTTGCATCCAACACCTCCTTGATGGACAGGGAGGATTTAAGATGTTCAACGTGGGGGAAGACCTGCTTATCTTCTACGGGTTGCATATTCTTTCAAGAATGCGTCCAGCGCATCGGTGATGGAGGGATAATCCTTGGTCGGGGCAGTCACCTGGGCGGTCCAACCCGCATTCTCCAGTGCCGTGATCACAGCGGAACCCAGCGCGGCGAAAGCCACCTCACCCTGCTTGAAATCAGGGAAATTCGTCTGCAAAGATTTAACTCCATTCGGGCTGAACATCACAATCATATCATATTTGGTGATATCAATGTCTTCCGCAAGGTTGGCGGCGGAAGTCGTGAACACGTGAGCCTGATCATATTGGATGCCCTTGGTGTCCATGAACTCCAGCATTTGCGCCGAAGCACCGTCAGGACCGCACGGGACGAGCATTTTCAGGTCTCTGTTCTTCCACAAGAGGTCGTTAAGACTGGAAATATTGCTATCCTTCGCAGCAAAAATCTTACGTTTGCGGTACTGGATGTACTTCTGGAGATAGTTGGCCACTGCATCGGTGGAGCAGAAATACTTCATCGTCTCAGGGATATCCAGACGCATATCCTTGCACAACACAAAGAAATGGTCTATCGTGTTCTTGCTCGTGAACACCACGGCAGGGTGATCCAGAATATTGATTTTGGACTTGCGGAATTCCGTCGCAGTAATGCTTTCGATTTTGAAAAACTTGTAGAAATCAATGTTGATACTGTACTTGCGTTTCAATTCAGCGTACGGCGATTTTTCAAAATCTGCAGGAGCATTTTGGGAGATTAAGATGTTTTTTATCTTCATTTTCTACTATTTTTCAACATTTAACAATTCACCCTAACAACCTCTATATCAAATAATTGATATGCATTTCACTAGCAATACCCAGGGTAAAATTTCAAGCGTGCAAAAATAGATAAAAAATTGAAACAAATTAATATTACGAGGATTTATTTTCAAAAGCCTGTACAGATAGAGTCCCAAGGCAATGAAAAACACAGGTATGAAGGCGTACATGACAGCAAAATTCCCGACCGCATGATAGACTATGAGGAACGGGAACACGAGCATTGCCACGTTGGTCGTGAAGACAAATTTATACAGATTGATGCTATAGCGTTCCTTTTGGTGGTCGAACAAACTCGTATAGAGCACATTGGCCATATATTCGAAAAAATAGACTACAGTCAGCACTGCAAACACAATCCCAAATGCGCCCCAGAAGGTCAGTTTGGACACGAGAGGTGCATTGAAGTGCATGATAATCAGCAGGATGCCCAGCGCAATGGCGAGCAGGTCGAAAAGCAATGTCACGGGAAACATGAGCTCTTCCAGCACTCTGCTTTCGCGCACCAGCAGCGAGTAGAAACGCTGGGAATAGAGCGAGCGCACGAGGTAGGACAAACGTCTGCGGAAAAGTACAATGGAAACGGTAAAGAGGAAAATCAGCGCACATAACGCAATAGTCACCCCGTTGTTGGGTTGGGGCACTGCGTCGGCACTGTATTCGGCTACAGCAAGGGCATGATGCTCGAACAAAGTGAGTAGCACAGCAATTACTTGACCAGCAATTTTTTCGTAACCAGCATTCTACCCTTCTCTTCTATGCCATACACATAGATGCCCGGTGCCAAATCGGAAGTGGATACAACCGCGCGGCCTTCACCCTGCACGGCATGAGAATAAACCTCGCCACCCAGAATATTGCGGATCACCAGATTGGCACCTTGGGGATTCTCAACCTTGTAGCGGATGTTCACCGTCGTAGTAGCCGGATTGGGGCAAGCGTAAGCCTGTACAGCAGCAACATGCTCTGACACGCCCAAAGCGGTGGAGGCATACACGTAAAAATTGACCTCGTCAGAGGGATCCTCCGTATTGTAGAAAGTGAATTTTATCACAGAAGTACCTTGCGAATGGCACGTATAATCGGCATGGAAGGAGCCATTACTCACATCCTCCGCATCGACTGTGGCGCCGGCGGGGAGCTCAAACTCACCCGACTGCTGCTCCACGCACGTTCCGCCCACACAAAAGGTCAGTGCATCGCCAGGCACAAAGGTGATATCTCTACGTTTCACTTTGAGGAATACATTCTGTGAAGTGATATTGGAATATCCCACAAACGCCTGTGACAGCTGGTCCACCGAGGTGGGCATGTAGATGGTATCCTCGTTGTTCAGCGGTTGTCCGTTATAGATCAATTGCACAGATTGTGCCGAAGCGAAAGAGGCGCACAGGCCAATAACCAATATAGCGATGATTCTTTTCATATCTTTGTTTTTTTCAATGCGCAAAAATACAAAAAAAATAAAGCGGGTGACTGAAAAATCAGTCACCCGCCAAATATTATCCCAAGGAAGGATTATTTTCTTCTTCTTTTGGGTTTGAGGTTGTGTTTTGCGACGAATTCGTCGAGAACTTCCTTCAAGGTCGGAGTACCGATCTCCTGGAGTTCGTAACCAACTTTCACAACCGGTTGTTTGATCTTGATGAAACGCGGCAGGTCGATAGGAGTACCGATCACAACAGCGTCGCAAGGAGTATTGGCGATGGTCTTCTCGAGGTCCTTCATCTGCTCAGCACCATAACCCATAGCAGGAAGCAAGGTACCGATGTTCGGATAAATCTTGAAGGTTTCGGAGAGTTTGCCAACGGTATAAGGTCTCGGGTCAACGAGCTCAGCACCGTGTTTCAGAGCGGCAACCGTACCGGCACCGATCTTCATTTCGCCGTGGGTCAATGTAGGACCGTCTTCCACAACGAGGACTTTCTTGCCCTTGAGGAGTTCCGGCTTGTCAACCGTAAGGATAGAAGCAGCATCGATCTGCTTAGCTGTCGGGTTGATCTTGCGCAAGTTAGCGCGAACGGTGTTGATGTTGTCCAGAGAAGCGGAGTCGATCTTGTTGATGACGATAACGTCAGCCATACGAGCGACAACTTCGCCAGGATAATAGCTCACCTCTGCACCGGGACGCAACGGGTCAGCAACGCCGATGGTCAGATCCGGAACGTAGAACGGGAAGTCGTTGTTACCACCGTCCCAAAGCACGATGTCGCAACCATCGGGATCGTTCTCAGCGCCAGCCATCTCAACCCACTTGCCAGTTTGAGGATCTTTGGTCTTGCCACCCTTGAGGATAGCTTCGTAGTCAACACCAGCGTAAATCACGTTACGTTTGGTCACCACGTGCGGTTCATACTCTTCCATCTCCTCGATGGTGCAGTTTTGATATTTGAGGTCGTCAACGCAAGCGAAACGTTGGACGATTTGTTTGTTCAAATCAGGATCGTAAGGCATCGGGTGACGCACAGCAACTACTCTGAAGCCCATACCAACGAGGTATTCGATGATTTTACGAGAGGTCTGTGATTTACCGCAACCAGTACGGGTAGCTCCGACTGCGATGACGGGCTTTTTGGATTTCACCATGGTGTCATTCGGACCCATGAGCCAGAAGTTGGCACCAGCAGCGTTCACGATAGCGCTGACACCCATAACGTATGCGTACGGTTTGTCGCTGTATGCGAAAACGCAGTCGTCAACGTCAAATTTCTTGATCAATTCAGCCAATTGGGATTCCGGATAGATCTTGATGCCCTTCGGATAGAGATCTTCACCAGCCAGCTCCTTCGGATACATACGATCGTCGATACCGGGGATTTGCTCAGCGGTAAAAGCGACTACGTTGTAGTTCTTGTTGTGACGGAAGAATGTGTTGAAGTTGTGGAAGTCTCTTCCAGCAGCACCAATGATGATGACATTTCTTACTTTTTTCTTCATAAAAAACTGTTTTTAATTGTTAGTTATTAATGTGTTGTGTTGATTTTCTTTCAAAAAAGCGTGCAAATATAGAAAAAATATTCAAATATTCAATCCAAAAGGCCAAAACTCCCTAAATTATTTCGTCTGATTGGCCACAACTGCCTGCATTGCCTTCAAATCATCCTCACTCACACCGATATATTCATCTTTCAGAATCTGCATATCCTCATCCAGTTCCATCAGATATGGGACACCGGTGGGGATATTCAGCTTGACAATCTCCTCATTGGAGAGGTTTTTCATAAACTTGATAATTCCGCGAATACTGTTGCCATGCGCCACAATGAGCACCTGGCCATACTGGTGCAGGTTCTCCACGATGCTGGTATTCCACAGGGGGATGATACGACGAGTGGCATCGGACAGGGATTCAGTGCCCGGACGCGCCGCGCGACTTTTCACCCCTTGATAGCGGATATCGTACTTGGGGTGTCTCGGATCATCGTCCGGGATAGGCGCCGGAGCCACGTCATAACTGCGCCGCCAGAGCATCACTTGCTCCTTGCCGAACCTCTCCACCGCCTCCTGCTTGTTCTGTCCTTGCAGCATGCCGTAATGTTTCTCGTTCAGTCGCCAAGTCTTCTCCACCGGCAACCACATACGGTCCATCTCCTCCAGAATGTAGTTCAGCGTCTTGATGGCCCGCTTCAAATAAGATGTATATGTATAGCGGATGTCCATGCCCGCCTCCCGCAGTATTCGGCCAGCCTGCTTCGCCTCTTCAACGCCCTGTGGGGTGAGGTCAACATCAGTCCAGCCTGTAAACTGGTTTGACAGGTTCCATTCGCTTTGTCCGTGCCGCACTAATATGAGTTTGTACATAGGTGTATATAGGTTAAAGGGATAAATGGGGTGAATGAGGTGAAAGGAGTAAAAGAGTAAAGGAGTAGAAGAGTAAGTTTAAGAGAGCTGAGAGCAAGGGCTAAATCCGGTTGTCTTTGTCAGGGAAGAGGATCCAAGGTTTGAAATGTTTGGCCTCTTCAAAATCCATGGCGCAATACGAGATGATCACCACCACATCGCCCACGCACACTTTGCGCGCGGCGGGTCCATTGAGGCAGATGACACCAGAGTCCTTGGCTCCCTTGATGACGTAAGTTTCAAAACGCTCTCCGTTATTGACATCCAGCACCTGAACCTTCTCATTCTCAATCAGATGAGCAGCTTCCATCAGCGTCTCGTCAATGGTAATGCTGCCCACATAATTCAGGTTAGCCTCTGTGACTGTAACCTTGTGTATCTTGGATTTTAATAATTCTATTGTCATTTTCAAAAAAATTATCTCAAATCTATAATCGATAATCGTTCATCGATAATCGATACTATTTATATCTAATATTGTCAATCAGACGCACCTCGCCGACATAGACTGTAATAAAGCCCATCACACCGTCAGCTTCCGCCATGGAGTGCACGGTCTGGAGAGTCTTGTCGTCGGCAATCTCGAAATAGTCGAGCTTAAAAGCGGGAATCTTGGCAATTTCGGATTCCACAAACGCCTTGATCTGAGGAACGTCCGGCAATTGCTGAGACTCGACGAGTATGCGATGAATATTGGCCGACGTTTCAAACTGTTCGGGTGTGAGACGGCGATTGCGGGAGCTCATGGCCAGTCCATTCGGCTCGCGCACGATGGGACAGGGCACAATCTCGGACTTGATATCGCATTGGCGTACCAGCTCACGAATCACAGCAATCTGCTGATAATCCTTCTCGCCGAAATAGGCTTTGTCGGGCTGCACCCAGTCGAGCAGACGGCGCACGATAACGCCTACCCCATTGAAATGGCCAGGTCTTGCAGCACCTTCCATCACCTCCTCCACAGGACCGAAATGGTACTTTTCAGTGGGCGGAGTCGGGAAAATCTCCTCTACAGAGGGTGCAAAAGCATAGTCGGCATAATCGCCGATCAGCTCCACATCACTTTCCAAAGTTCTGGGATACTTGATCAGGTCGTCTTGGTTGTTGAACTGCACAGGATTGACGAAAATGGAAACGAAAACCACGTCATTCTCCTGTCTTGCCCTTTTGATCAGAGAAAGGTGACCGTCGTGCAACGCGCCCATGGTGGGTACAAAACCGATGGTCTTTCCTTCTGTTTTTACTTTCTCAACAGTTTTTGTCAGTTCTGAAATCGTCGTAATTACCAGCATAGTTCTTTGCAAAAAAACAAATTGTCAAAACAAAGCTCACTTTTTCTCAAAAAAGCGGGCAAAGATACATTTTTTATAATTCTATTTGATATTTTCTTCCACCATTTCTTTCAATGATGCGATAACATCAGGATCATTGATGGGCATTCCGTCCAAAATCTCATTAACTTCTTTGGTATCTAACACATAATCCACCTCATCGTCAAGCTTGTAATGGAAGATAAAACGGATATCGGGATAGGCGGAAATGGTGAGCACGATAGTACCGGCCAAATCGCCCATAGGTGGCGTATCCAGATGCGTGAGACCAAAAACTGCCGTAACGGTAGTGCCCACGCCCTCTTTCGACTCGATGTGCATGGTGCCGCCCGTCATCTCGCAGTTCTGTTTGAGCAACGGCAGCCCCAGCCCCACCTTGCGCGTGGTTCGCGAGGTGTAGAATGGGTCAACAACCTTCTGCACCGTCTCCTCGCTCATACCGCAACCGTTATCCTTGAAAACCAGAGTAAGCGTATCCTTCTCGGTGTCCAACAAGACCTCCAGCGTAATCTCCGTAGCTTTGGCGCGTGTGGAGTTCTGCAGGATGTCCATGATGTGCATGGATAAATCCTTCATAGTCTTATGCGTTTAGCAATTGGTAAATCTTGCCGGCAGTTTCGAAAGTCTGCTCTGAAGTACCCAACACTGGAATTTCCTCCTCTTTGGCTTGCTCGAGCATATCATCATCGGGTTTGCTGCCCTTCACGAGCACCACACAAGCCAGCTCTTTCAGGGATGCAATGGCGATGACGTTCTTGTGCGTCTGCAAAGTCACCCACGCATGGCCTTCCTGCGCAAATCCCATCACATCGCTGAGCAAGTCGGATACATAACCGCCCTTGATTTCATTTCCTAAATTCTCCTCACCACAGAAAACGGTGAGATTCATTTTTTCAACTAATTCTTTAACTGTCATATCGTTTTATTTTTTAGGCCGTTGGCTATTAGCCATTAGCCGTTGGCATTCATCTCTAATCTCTAATCTCTAATCTCTCTCCAAATGCACGCACCTTCCATCCTCTCCATGCAGCGCCTTCTTGATTTCTTCAAAGCTACGCGTTTCCATCTCCAAATAACAAGGTGCGGTACCGATGATATCGGGCAAATGCGCATCAGAGCTACGGGTAAACATCTTGTTTTTAAGATATTTATGTACTTTCAGCATCTCCTCCTTGTTGCCATGTTTTGAGAGTTCCACAGCGTCATAATCCAAGTCAAACGGAATAAAGCCCAACTGGCTTATGAGGCTGGTGGTGGATTTGTCAATGTGCGCGGGCACAAACAGGCCACCGATGGAGTGCACAAAATCGGCAATTTCGTTCACCGACTGGTCAATGGCAGAAGTCAGCAGGCGGGGTTCTTCATATATAATATTATACTCCTCGTCAATCTGCACTTGATCGCCGAAAACATCCGGATTGTTGGGAATGTCGGGCAGATGCTCATCCAAATAGGCTTGCAATTTGTCCAAAGCCTCATGGTCGGGCATATAGGCCAAGCAGTGCGCTTCCTCTTTGGTAGTGATTTCCGCGCCACAAAGCACGAAAATGTCGCGGTTGTGCGAGTAATGCTCCGCCAAACGGCAATGGCGCGTAGAATTATGGTCGGTGATGGCAATCACATCTATGCCCTTCTCCAGCGCAATGGAGATAATGTTGTCCGGCGTCATCTCCAAGTCTCCACATGGAGAGAACAGCGTATGAGTATGTAAGTCCGCCTTATAGATGTGCATAGCCTGTTTTTAAAAGCGGTGGCAAAAGTACAAAAAAAGTTGAGAGTTGAGAGATGAGAGATTATATGATTAAAGATTAAAGATGAGAGATGAGAGTTGAGGGTTTAGAGTTTAGAGATGAGGGGGAATATCGTCTGCATCACCAGCTGATGGAATAGCCGTAACCTGAAGATGGCTTGGACGGCTTTTTCTTGTCTTCTTTTTTCTTTGCTGGTTGCAATGTATAAGATATGGTTCCTTTCGTCGGGGCTGGTGTGGGAGCGAGATGGAAATTGATGTTCAATTTGCAGTTCACCTTGAGGCGGATGCCGCGGTTGCGCGCCTTGTCGTACCGCAACATATTCACCAGTCGCAACGCCTCTTCATTGCAAGACGGACAAAGTCCCTTCACGATGGTCGGATTTTCCACAAAACCGTCGTCGTTCACCTGATAGCCGATGGTCACCACACCCTCAATACGCTGTTCCATAGCATCTTGCGGGTATTGCAAATGGGCTTTGACGAACTCGCGCAATGCTTTGGCACCGCCGGGATAGAGGGGTTTTTCGAGAAACTTCTTCTTTTTCTTCTTATCGTTTTCCGTCATAATGTTAAAGGTGAATGAGGTGAAGAGGGTACATGGGGTGAATGAGATGCAAAAATACAAATTACTCCATTACTGACAAAAAATCTTGAAAATTTCACAATTTAACTATATCTTTGCGGCCTCAAATTGACATCAATGAGCAACCGAAAAATTCTGGTCATCTACACGGGCGGCACCATCGGCATGATGGTGGACCCAGACAGCAAGGCGCTCAAGCCTTTTGAATTCAAGAACATACACCAGCAGCTTCCCATGCTGCACCTTATAGAGGCAGACATTACCTTTCAGGATATGCTGCCTCTTATTGATTCCTCCGATACCAATCCCGACTTCTGGGTGCGATTGGCGAAGATGGTCGGTGAAAACTATGACAAATATGACGGTTTCGTGATCCTGCACGGCACCGACACCATGGCCTATACTGCTTCGGCGCTGAGTTTTTTGCTCGACAATCTGAGCAAGCCGGTCATTCTCACTGGCGCGCAGCTCCCGCTGGGTGTCATCCGCACCGACGGCCGGCGCAACATCCTGAATGCCATTGCCATAGCAGCTGAGTACGTGGACGACAAACCTGTGATACAAGAAGTGTGCATCTATTTCCAGAACAACTTGTACCGCGGCAACCGCACTTACAAGGACAACGCTTCCCGATTCAACGCATTCTATTCTCCCAACTACCCTATCATTGCCGAAGTGAACACCACGGCGGAGTTTCACACCAATCTGCTGCATTACGAGGCTCCCGGCGCGCCGTTCCGCTACTACACCCGCATGGACAGCAATGTGGCGATCATCAAGATATACCCAGGCATCAGCATCGAGTTCATGCGCAATGCCTTCAACACACCCGGCCTGCGCGCCGTGGTGATGGAGACCTTTGGCGTGGGCAACGCTCCGACTACCCCTGAGTTCACCCAAATTTTGAAGGAAGCGGTCAGCAAGGGCATCGTCATCGTCAACGTCACCCAGTGCAAGGGCGGCGGCGGCGTAGAGATGGAGCGCTACGAAACGGGCAAGAATCTGGCCGATATCGGCATCACGAGCGGGCGCGACATGACCACCGAAGCGGCGGTCACCAAGTTGATGTTCCTGCTCGGACAATATGACAACCCCGACGACGTGCGCCGCGAAGTAGCGAACTCCATGCGTGGGGAGATGACGATGGAATAGATTAGAGATTAGAGATTAGAGATTAGAGATATTTTGATAAATATACGAATATGACCGTTATCACTTTCTTGACACTTTTAGGCAGTTTGGCTTTGCTGATGTTCGGCATGAAGACCATGAGTGAGGCCCTGCAGAAGTTGACGGGTGGCGGGCTGCGCAAAGTGCTGAGCACCATGACCACCAACCGCTTCACCGGCATCCTGTCCGGCGCATTGGTCACCACCGCCGTGCAATCCTCCACCGCCACCACCGTGCTCACGGTGAGTTTCGTGAACGCCAGCCTGCTCACCCTGTCGCAGGCCATCTCCGTGATCATGGGTGCCAACATCGGCACCACGGTCACCGCGTGGATCATCGCCCTGTTCGGGTTCAACTTCCAGATGAGCGTCATCGTGTTCCCGCTGTTCGCGGTCGCCATCATGCTCTCCTACTTCAAGAGCCCCAGTGCCAAGTCATTTGGTGACTTCATCTTCGGTTTCTCGTTCCTGTTTTTAGGTATCGCCACCCTACGCGAGAACGCCATTGCCATGGACCTGCCGCACAACGATGCCGTGATGCATTTCTTCACCGCCTGCCGCGACCTCGGATTCCTCTCTTACGTCATCTTCCTGCTCTTGGGCGGCATCCTCACCATGTGCGTGCAGTCGTCCGTCGCCATCATGGCCATCACGATGATTCTGTGTTCCACGGGCGTAGCCGACATCTATCAAGGTATTGCTTTGGTTTTGGGCGAGAACATCGGCACCACCATCACCTCCAACATCGTGGCTCTGAACGCCAACACCTCGGCCCGCCGCGCAGCCCTCTCGCACCTGATCTTCAACCTGTTCGGCGTTTGCTGGATCCTCCTTGTGTTCCGTCCCTTCATCAAATTGGTATGCTCCTCTGTAGGCTTTGATCCGATGGCAGACCTCTCCACCGACCCCGACGCATCTACCCGTATCAACTTCGCGCTCTGCGCCTTCCATACTGCCTTCAACCTCTGCAACGTGCTCATTCTCGTCTGGTTTATACCCACCTTTGAAAAAGTGGTCTGCCACATTATCAAAGGCAAAGAAGAAGATGAAGATATGCGTCTGCGTTTCATCAGCGGAGGTTTGCTCTCCACCTCCGAGCTTTCACTCCTGGAGGCCCGCAAGGAGATCAATCACTTCGCCATGCGTGCACACCGCATGTTCGGTTTCGTGCCCCAGCTGCTCGAGCTTAAAAACAACGACGAATTCGTCAAACTTTTCACCCGCATTGAGAAATACGAGGGCATCAGCGACAACATGGAGGTGGAAATCGCCAACTATCTGAACCAGGTGTCAGAAGGACGACTGAGTCCTGAAAGTAAGACACAGATACGTTGCATGTTGCGTGAGATTTCCGAAATCGAGAGTATCTGCGACAGTTGCTACAACATGGCGCGTACCATCAACCGCAAACATAAAATGCGAGAAGAATTCACAGAAGAGCAGGTGGCCCACGTCAAGCACATCTGGGAGCTATGCGACACCGCACTTACTCAAATGGAGCAGATTTTGGAAGATACCGACCACAAGGTCGATCCACGCATCTCGCTCAATATCGAAAATGAAATCAATCACTACCGCACACAGCTCAAAGAGAACAATGTGGTGGATGTGAACGACAAGAAATACGACTACCAGACCGGCGTCACTTATATGGACCTCATCAGCGACAGCGAAAAATTAGGCGACTACGCCATCAATGTCGTGGAGGCTCATACGCAAGTCAAGCTCACCACTTAAGCCTTATGGAAATCGAGATTTGCTGTGGTTCAATACAGTCGGCGGTCAATGCCAAGGCCGCCGGAGCAAAGCGTATTGAGTTGTGCCAGAACCTGAACGAAGGCGGCACTACCCCATCCTACGCTACCATCAAGCAATGTGTGGAGGAATTGTACCTGGACGTATATGTGCTGGTGCGCCCGAGGCCGGGCAACTTCGTTTATAACGAGTTAGAGATACGGAACATGGTAGAAGATGTCCGCATCTGCAAGCAAATGGGGGTTGCCGGAATTGTGGTAGGGTTTCTGCGCGACGACGGAAGCATTGACACTGTGCTCACACGCCGTTTTGTAGAGCTTGCTGCGCCTATTCCAGTCACCTTCCACCGCGCTTTCGACAGGTGTAAGGATTGGAAACAATCGTTGGAGGAAGTCATTGCCTGCGGCTGCAAGCGCATCCTGACCTCCGGTTGCCAACCCACCGCCATGGAGGGCAAGGAAGTGCTCAAGGAGTTAGTGGCATTGGCCGGCGACCGCATCACCATATTGGCGGGCAGTGGCGTGCGCCCTGACAATGTGCGCGAGCTCGTAGCGTTCACTGGCGTGCGCGAAGTGCACGGCTCGTGCAAAGTGCGAACCGCAGGCGGCTACGACGAAACGTGCGCCGAAGAGGTAAAGGCGCTGCTGCACAACGTACGGTAGAAGTACACTGTCGTGCGTCTCTACGGATTCAACATATTATCCTCATCGGGTGCGCAAATCCAGATAATCAGATAAATCAGGAGTCCGCCACCGCCTATGAGCAACAGTATCAGGAAAATAATACGAACTACGGTAGGGTCAACATTCAGATATTGGGCCAAACCACCGCAAACGCCGGCAATCTTCCGGTCAGTACGACTGCGATATAATCTTCTATAATCGGCCATAGCAATAAAATTTTAGGCAAAAATAAAAAAAAATCCGAAATGATGTATTTTTGCCACTCTATTATGCACACAAAAAATATGAAAAGAATACTGTTCCTCTTTGTTTGTTTCATCATCTTCACCATCCCTACCCTGTTCGCCCAAACAGACTACTGGAACGCCGTGCAACAAGATTTCAACTGCCGTAACGGCATTCCCGGAGATGTGCGCCATCATATTGGAGAATATGCGATTCGGTCGGATTTCAGGAGCCGCGACATGGCGCAATATCTCACTTTTCTGTACGCCTACATGCCGCAGAGCGACCTTGCGGACTACGATTTCGACTTTTTCGAGCAGCAAGTGAAAGTTGCTTGCAAGGCGCAGGAAACATTTTCATGGGGAAAAACAATCCCCGACGACATCTTCCGCCATTTCGTAGTCGTCTATCGCGTGAACAACGAGGATTTGGACACGGCAAGGGCATACATTTTCCACCAGCTGAAAGACCGTATCAAGGACATGAGCATGTACGACGCAGCCTTGGAGGTGAACCACTGGTGCCACGAGCATGTGGATTACCAGCCCGCCGATGTGCGCACCTCCGCGCCATTAGCCACTCTGAAGACCTCACACGGGCGTTGCGGCGAGGAGAGCACCCTCACAGTGACAGCCCTTCGCGCCGTGGGCATTCCCGCGCGCCAATGCTACACTCCGCGCTGGGCGCACTGCGATGACAACCACGCCTGGGTAGAAGTGTGGGTAGATGGTAACTGGTACTTCCTCGGCGCCTGCGAACCCGACCCCGACCTCAATATGGGCTGGTTTGCCTACCCCGCCACACGCACGATGATGGTGCATACCAATGTCTTCGGCCGCTACGAAGGTCCAGAAGAAGTGAACAAAAAGACAAAATACTATTCTTGCATCAACGTGTTGCCGAATTATGCTGATACAGTGCACATGACAGTTACGGTAGTGGATGGTCAGCACAAGCCCATCAAGGGTGCTTTGGTGCGTTTCAAACTCTATAACTACGCCGAATACTATACCCTAGCCGCCAAACTGACCGACGAGAACGGTCAAGCTTCGCTCATCACGGGCAAGGGCACACTGCTGGTGTGGGCCAGCAAAGATGACATGTACACCTATTCCACCATTGACGGACGCACTGAACACGAACGTACCTTGGTGCTGATGCCCAAAATCAATGCTTTCGGTCAGCCGGAGCACCAGGAATATTGGACGGATATCAATATCGTGCCGCCCACGGGCAATCCAGACATTCCCGTACCGGACCCCGCCCGCCAGGCGCGTTGCGACCAGCGCAAGCAGTATGAGGATTCCCTGCGCGAGGCATACCGTGCCACCTTCCCCACGAGAGCGCAAACCGACCAATATCTTAACGAATATTTCACCCCGGAGGAGTTCTACGACATCATCCATCGTAGTGAGGGGAATTATGCCGAAATCATCAAGTTTCTGCAAAATCACAGCAAGAAAGAGGAAGGATTGTACTTGAAAGAGTTTGTGGCTTCTTTGGCGGACAAGGATTTGCGCGATACGAAAGCCGGAGTGTTAGAAAGTCTCTTGGAATATCATTATGGGTATGGTTATGACAAATATCCGAAAGAAGTTTTCATCAAAGGCATCCTCTCGCCGCGTATCTCCAACGAGCTGCTGCGTTATGGGGATGCCACCTTATGGAAAGCCCCGTACGATGTGCTGGGTGACAATCCCACGGTGGCCCAGATGCGCCAATACACCCTCGACAGCATCGTGGTGGATCCCGACTGCAACTACTACAATTGTCCCATCAGTCCTTCCGGGGTGTGCTGGAAAAAACGCACAGACGCCCACTCCCGCGACATCTTCTTCGTGGCTTTGTGTCGCGAACACCTCGTGCCCGCCTATATGGATAACTCCAACGGCGATATCTTCGCGTGGGAGAACGGCAAGTGGAACTTGGTGACCTTTGAGGACAAACCGGCCGAGGAGTATAAAACGCTTATCCTTAACAACCCTAACAAGATGGGGTATTACACCCAATACACGCTGCAACGCTTTGAAAACGGGGAGTTTGTGAGCTTTGACTTTGAGAATGACCCTCGTGTGGAGACCAATCCCATCGTGCTCTCCGTGCCTGCGGGTTACTACTGTCTCTCCCTTGGCGAGCGCTTCAGCGACGGCAACGTTTTCTCTCAAATGCAGTTCTTCAACGTGACAAAAGACACGACAGAACGATATATTGATTTCTTTCGCAAAATCCAGGACCCTGCACTGCCTATAAGATACTATGGTAAAGTCAATTTGAAGAAAACCGAAGTTGGTGTCCGGACGCTTTCTTCCATCTTAAAAAGCAGTAAAAAAGAGCACATTATCCTCTGTTTGGGCACGCCCGGCACCGAACCGGTCAATCATCTAATGAAAGAAATCGCCGCCAAACAATCTGAGTATGAGGCATGGAACGGCCCAATGTTTTTTGTGATGAAAGAAGGGCAATGGAAGAGTGAACCAGGAGAACCGAAGAACCTGCGCGTCATCACAGAAGGATACGATGAACTCGTTGAGATATTCGCGAAAGCGTTGGACGGCGAGCTGGCCGGACGGAGCCCGATGTGCTTCGTCATCAACAAGAAAGGGTGCATCACTTATTTCTCCGAAGGGTACAACATCGGAGTTGGAGGAGCAATGATTGAAGAAGTGATGAAGGAATGGAGAGGAATGTGTTATAAAGACGGGGGTGCCGTCACTATCCAACGCAAAACCCAGTACAGTCAAGGGGCATGTTTGGGCAAAAAGAGGGTTAAACCGCTCTATTTTGATCTGTACGAGCCAGCATCGAATACGCAGGAATACCGCCCATTGGTCATCACGCTTTTCGGCGGCAGTTTTGTGGCGGGTTCCCGCGACTATGAAGATATGGAGGCCTGGTGCAAACAGCTTGCCAGACAAGGTTATATGGCCGCATCCATCGACTACCGGCTCATTTCGGCGGGACAACTTTCAGGCGACAACCTTATCCGGGCTGGGTATTTGGCCACACTGGATGTACTGGCGGCCATCCACTATTTTAAGACCCATTGCGACCAGTACCGCATCGATACCAACCGCATCTTCCTGTTGGGGCAGTCGGCGGGGGCGACAGCCATCCTGCACGCCATTTATCTGGATGAGGACGAACGCCCTCCCGAAACGAAGGAACCTGTGATGCTACCGGCGCTCTCCACGGCGCACAAGGCATCCAGTCGCGTGGCCGGAGCAGTCATTCTGTGGGGCAGCATCCAGAATCCCACTATGATTGACGCTGACGAGCGCACGCCGGTCTGCCTCATACACGGAAAAAACGACCATATACTGCCCATCGGGGGCGGGAATGCATTCAATGTACACTCATTCCCATACGTATATGGCGGCCAAACCATTGCCAATCGTCTCACTCAAATCGGACAAAACAACTTCGAGTACCACAAGTTTGATAACGAGGGGCACGCCTTTTACTTCAAATACTTCTGTCTCTTTAGTTTAGATCAGGAAAAGTTCGACAGGTGCTTCCAGATAGCCGTAAAGTTTATGGATAAGGCGGGAAAGCCATAATCAGAGTATCTCTACAATCCGGTGCTGAATCCCAAATTCGCCTAGTATCTGTTTCACGCGGTTTTCGTCAGTGTCGGTGATAAATACCTGGCCGAAATGGTCCTTCCCTACCATGTTGAGCAGTTCGGAAATTCGGGCTTTGTCAAGCTTGTCGAAGATGTCATCAAGCAACAAAATGGGTTTAATCTTCTTTCTCTCGTAGGAGTAATCGAACTGGGCCAGGCGCAGAGCCAAGGAGTATGACTTTTGCTGTCCCTGCGATCCATAGCGCTTCACGGGCTGCCCGTTGATGAGGAACAGGAAATCATCCTTGTGCACGCCAAAGTTGGAGAAGCCACTTCTCGCATCAGCCACCGAAGCACTCTGCAAGCCCTCCGTGTAAGTGCTGGTGAGCAACCCCGACTGATACTGTATCTCCACCGTTTCCCGACCGTCCGACAGCTGCTGATAATGTTTTTGGAATATCGGGGATATGTTCTGAATGAAATCTTGCCGGCGGGTGAAGATGAAATTGCCCAGCGGAATCATCTGCTCGTCGATAATCTGGCATATGGAAGCATCCATTTTGTGGTTCTCGAACATCTGCTTCAGGAGGGCGTTGCGCTGCATGAGCAGCTTGCGGTATGAGATGAGTTGCTGCAGATATTCGGCATCGAACTGCGAGATGATGGTGTCGAAGAACTTGCGGCGCAACTCGCTGCCCCCATGGATGATGTCGCTGTCGTAGGGCGAGACCATCACCACCGGGAAAAGGCCGATGTGGGCGCTCAGACGGGAATACTCCTTCTTGTTGGCCCGCATCGACTTGTGTCCGTTTTTGTAAGTGCAGCTTACCTGCGTGTTGTTCTGTGTCTCTGTATTGTGAAACTCACCATGAATGGCGAAAAAATCCGTGTCGAAGCGCACCGAGAAGACATCCTGCGCGGAGAAGTAGCTCTTGCAGAACGACAGGTAATAGATGGCGTCCAGCAGGTTGGTCTTGCCACTGCCGTTCCGCCCGACGATGCCGTTCACATTCTCATCAAACGAGAACTCAGCCTCCTCGTAGCTTTTGAAATTGGTAATATGAATGTGTTTTAGGTACAAGGGATAAAAGGGGTGAATGAGGTAAATGAGGTAAAAGAGGTGAAGGAGGAATTAAAAAAACAATCTCTAATCTCTAATCTCTAATCGCTAAACTCTAAACTATTTCAGTCCCAAAACATCCAGTCCCTGGTTGAAACGAATATCGCGTGGGATGCCAGCCTTGTTGATCTTGTCCAAATCCTTCTGCAGGTTGGCGCCAATGGTGCCGTTCTCCTTGCTGAACTTGGAGGCAAACTCGAAGTTGCCTTCTGCCTGTGTTTGCAGAATGGTGGCAATCCAGCTATCCATGGCCTTCATAGCCTTGTCGTAGTCGATGTGATAGGTGCCGTTGCCATTGCGTTTGAAAGCACCTTGCTCTTCGAAATAGTTATAACACATCATATTGGCCACGCCATGGGCATCGGCAGCGCCGAAACGCACGGAGCGGAGCAGGCCTACAATGTAGGTGGTGATGGCATCTTCCTTGGTAATATTGGTAATTTCGCCTTTGTCAATCAAGCTGCAGACCAAGTGCAAACCGAGGATGTCAGCCTTGGCCTCTTCCCAGTTGGAACGCTCTGTCTTCATAGCATCATCCACCGGACCTTTGCCGTTGATGGTGGTTTTCACACCCAAACCATGGCCCACTTCATGGAAAGTCACATTCCAGAAGAAAGCGTCAAACTTGATGTGGTCTTGCTCGGACGGCTCAATCACCATTTCGCCGATGGGTTTCATGATCTTGTCGAACTTGGCCTGCATGGCATTGCGAAGCTGGAAGCGACGGGAGCCCTTCTTGGCCTGCACATTGTCGTCATTGGGCAAGTTGATGGCGATGGTTTTGCCACCGGCATTGCAATCGCCGCCGTAGAACACCACATCATACACATTCATGTCGGAGGAGGTGCCGGGTACATAGTTGCGGTATTTGGCATCGCAGGGCAATTCTTTTTGCAACTGCGGGAGCATCTTCACGAAGCGAGCCAGATCGCCGCTAGCTTCCTCATCTTTTACCAAGACAAAAGCCTCGTAAGAGGTCTTTACCTCATTGAGTTTGTCATCGTAATTCTCGATGGGGCCGAACACGAAATCCAGTTTGGTGTCCTTCATGTCCATCCATGCCATATCGGAAGCGAAATAGTCGTCGGTTTGCAGGGCTTTCTTACGCAGCGTGAGGTATTTCTTCATGGAAGGATTCTCGCAAATCTCAATGGCTTTGTCGAGCAATTCGCACACCTTATCGATTTTCTCTTTGTAATATTCATGATACCAGACAGATTTAAGGGAGCCGTCCTGATTGCGCACAAGAATCGTGTAATGGGAACCTTTGTTCTTGTCCTGGAAAGCTTCATACTCTTTCAACGTCAAATCCTGCGGGTAATAGCAGCAGGTTGCCGGTTTTGGACCGTAGCCGGGAATGAACGGTTTATCGTCGTTCAAGCGATCCCAAGCGCCATAGTTGATGAGGGCGAATTCTTTCATCCATTTGTCTTGGATGGTATCCAGAATCTTCTTGTCGCCGAAGGTTTGTTCCCAAAACAGATCATCCATGATTTGACCAATCTCAAAGAAGATGGGGATGAGCTGTTTGTCGTTCTCGCTGAGTTTGGAAATGTCGGTGGTGAGATCGAAGAATGCGTATTCCTCCACTTTCTGTTGCAGTTCGCTGGAAGAAACTTCCTCGGGCATTTCGGTTTTCTTCTCCTTGCAGGAGGTTGTAATCAGGGCCAGACAGCCAAATGCGATTACCATAGTCGTCAGTTTTTTCATAAATTATCGGGTTTTTACAATATTCTTGAAATAGGGAGCACAAAAGTACAAAAAAAGATCGTCTGCGGAGAAAATGCGTTCGGACAACTGGCCGTCCTCATCGAAATCGAACACGCGCGCCGCACGGGGGATGTCGCGTTCGGGCGGCATGCCACTGTCAATGCGGCAGATGGCATCCTCGTAGGACACCCAATAGTAGTAGTACATGCTTTCCTTGGAGAGCAGGCGCGTGGCTCCGGAGGCCTGCATCACCTGATTGCGTTGCACATCGCTCCAATGAGCCTGCACGGGCACGATGGTCTTGCCACAGAGCAAGCAGGCCACCATGGCGGCAAATGTGAGGGGATCGTCCTCCAGCAACAGGGCTACCGTATCTTCCGAGAAAGTATCCAACTCGTTCATTATCGGGGCGATGAGCATCGCAAAATGACGGTTGTCACAAGTCTTCCCGTCCACGGAAACGGCGGTTTCATCGGGGCGGTGGCGGAGGGCCTTCACTAGAGGGTAATAGATTTGGTCTGCAAACATCTTCAGAAAAATAGAAGGCAAAAATAGGAAAAAATTTTCCAAAACGATACAGGTAACGAAAAAAAATGTATTTTTGCGCCGTCTTTCAGAGACAACCAAACATGGCGGTTGTAGCTCAGTTGGTTAGAGTACCGGATTGTGGTTCCGTGGGTCGTCGGTTCGAATCCGACCTGCCGCCCCCAATAAAAAGAATCAGCAAATGCTGATTCTTTTTATTTTCAGGCAACATAGCCTAAACCATTAAAACAAAAAAACATGTCAGACGAAAAATTTCACGGTCGCTACCGCATTGCGTCCACCCGCGCCGAATGGCACGATTACGGCGAAGGAGTATATTTTGTAACCATCTGTACCCAAGGAAGAGAACATTATTTTGGAAAAATAGATAACGGTTTGATGTGTTTGACAGAAATCGGGAGATATGCCGAGAAATGTATCCATAACACCACCAAACACAATTGTTATGCGGAAATCCCATTATTTGTCGTAATGCCCGACCACGTTCATTTGATTGTGATTATCCGGGAATTTGTTGCAAATTGTAGAGACGGTGCATGCACCGTCTCTACTTGCCCCCTAAAAGTTCCGAGCTGATGGCCACGGTGTCGGCATCTACTGGCCTAATCTCCAGAGTCCCTTCCGTTGTGAAGTCGTCCGTACCGCGTTCATATTCCAGCACATATTCTTCATGCGGCCTCTTCGGGGGCAACTTCGCATGTTCTGCCACAATCATAAACGCCCAGAGGTCCAAACCAAGAAACACGATGGACATGGCTATGCAGAACCACTTTTGCTGTCTGTTAAGCCGGATTTTATTGTCTGTCGGGATTTCGGAGGCCTCTATCTGTCGGATAATATCGTCACAATGCTTTGTCTTATAGCGAAATTCGGCAATAGAAACACCCACAAAAAGCGCAACCAGAGCCCCCAACGAGATGATAAACGCACCCATATTCGGCAAACGGCTGAATTCCGTGTTTGCAAACAGAATGCCTAAGGTAAGGATAAAAACCGGAATGGGGTATTGGGCGATATAGAGGGAATATAGCTTTTTGAAATTGCGGGCTTGGTTGGAAAGCGTCAGCAAGTCGTTGTTTTCCATAGTTTTGATCTTAAGCTTTCTCATCGTCCATATCTCAATGGCAAAACAAACCGACAAGAATACGATCCAAAACAGCATTATCGAAAGGTCGTTGCCTTGAAATAAATGGATGCATAATAAGCCGATAACGGCAAATAACGGATAAAGAATGAACTGTCTTCGCCGATACCGTGTGTAATAGTCAGTGCTGTTTTTGATGGACGACTTCAGCAGTCGATCGTTGATGATTTCCTGTTGGTCGAAGCGCTCTTTCAGCGTTTCGTATTGGGCCTTCAACTGGTCCAATTCGGAGAGGTTGTTATTGTTCTTATTTTCCATGATGAACTCCTTTCATTCTTTTGTTGACATTTTCACCAGTTTGTCCTTGATGCGCATCAACCTGACACCCACATTGTTGGGCGTAATGCCGATGATGGCTCCGATTTCGTCGTAGCTGACCCCTTCCAGCCAAAGCAGTATCAAACTGCGGTCGATGAGGTCGAGGCGCGATATCCGGTCATAGAGTTCGCGGATTTGATGTGTGGAAGGGTCGTCGGCCTCGTAGGGGTCGATATCGACGGTCAGCGGCACCGTTTCGATGCGCCGGCGTTCCTTCTTGTCCTGGTTGATGGCGGTGTTGAGCGACACACGGTATATCCATGTCTTTGCGTCGCTGCGACCCTCGTAGGTGTCAAAACCTTTCCAAAGCCGGATGAGGATTTCCTGAAACAGGTCGTCGATCTCGGCCTTGTCGTGCGAGAACATGTAGCACACCGTGTAGATGGTCCGTTTGTGCCGCCGTACCAATTGTTCAAACTGATATTCTTTGTCGTTGTTCATAATACATTACTTTCGTTGCAACGTTCATCATGTTAGACAACAAAAGAATGGGAATTATTACATGGTGGGGAAATTAATTGTCTTTTGAAATTGTAGAGACGTGACTACCGCGGTAATGTAAGCATCCTATATGTTCGGTTTTTGTTGCCGCCGCGGGCTTCCAAGTAGCCGAACTCGGTGAGCTGGCGTAGGTAACGCTTGGCAGTGGTGGCGGGGAAGCTGAAATGACCCACAATGACCTCGGTGGTGAACTCCTCCTTGTCGGCCACAAAGTCCAAAATATCTGCCAGTTTCTCGGCCAGTGTGGGCTTTATCGACCATTTATCGACCATTTTCTGTTTCAAAGCGGATTTATCGACCACTTTCTCCGTAGTTGACTTCACGTACTGGTCGATGTCGGATTGCAGATGCTGGCAATGCAGTTCCGTCATTCGATCGAGAAAGATGCTGATATCCTCATGCTCGCGTGTGTCAATAAGAGCTTGGATGTATTCTGCCTTGTCCTCTTTGAGCACCTTTGTGGGCAACAAAACGAACTCCCATTGCAGCAAATTCATCAACAGACGGCAGGTGCGACCGTTGCCGTCGGCCCATGGGTGTATGGTCACCAACTCGTAGTGAGCCCAGAAACTAAGGTCGTAAACAGCAGCTATATCAGATGGGTTCACAGCTTTGCGACGTTGGTTCAGTTCCTCGCAGAAAGCTTCAAGGCGAGCCGGCACCTTCAGATAGGACATGTACGATTTTCCGCCAATTCCAGCAGAGACATTCAGCTTGCGAAGTTCGCCTTTGGCGGCAGAGAAATCACCGCCGACGGAGCTATATTCGCTTCCGGTGCGGGCCATTACTTTTGAAGCCAGCAGGATAAGCCAATCGACAGTAATCGGGTCATGACGTTTGATCCATTCGCGTCCGTAGTCGTAAGCCACTTTCAGGTCGAGGTTCATCATCTGCTCTATCATGGTGCGCTTGCTGGAGGTGATGCCCTCGTCGAAAAGCAGCTGCGCCTCCACTTCCGTCACCGTGGAACCCTCAATAGCCGTGGAATGCACAATAATGGAGTAGAGATAGAACTTGTCGAAGTCTATCTGATTCGAAATGCCCAGTGCCTTGTGCTGCTGGAGCAACCGCAACAATATGTCCTTGTTCTCTTGCTTCATTGATTGTCAATCATTTCGCCGTTGTTGTAGGCAACCGCAAAAATACAAAATATCCATATATGATGTGAAAACGATTTTCACCGAGTTATTTGTCCTGTCGGGGCCACTCAAGAAAAACATCTTTATTATTGGGAATTTCCGTTCTTCCTACCCAACTGCTAACTACTGTTACGCTTTCCCGTGGTTTCTCCTTCGCCGCTGCCGCAGCCAATAAACGAGGGCGGCGATGAGAAGAAGCAACACACTGATTAATCCGATGATATTGCCCAAAGGCCAATCAAACAGATAGAATGCGGCGTTGGCAACAAGGAACAGACCTGCGACTCCAGCAATTCGGATCACCGGCCGTTCTTCAGGGACAATCCGCACCAAATGACGTCCAGTCAGACAGGCAAAAACCAGCCCTGCGAGACTTGCGACCATAAGGATGAGGCTGCCAAAAGGCCAGTACATCAACTTGAAAACGAGGCCAACAAGGCTCAACACAAGCATGACAATGCCGCTCCAGTAGGCACCGCTGCGATGGTAAGACGGTATTGCGGATGCATCTCCCCCGTTCAACCGGGAAGTTTGTGCCAAGAGCTCATCACTCATCTTGGCAAGACGATCGATGTTGCAGATTATCAATACAATAGATATGGAAAGAATGATGGCTACCACAACAAACGAGCTACGCAAATAAGGTATCGTCCGCTTTTCACCTATCTCGATAATGAACCACATCATCCACACGCATAAAGCAAACACCCCCGCAATCCATACTAAAGAAAAACGAGTGCGAACATTTTCCATTTTTTGGACGAGAGTTTGTATGTCGGCATCTTCTGTATTGATTTTCAGCACCTTCCGACAGCTAAACCATTCAAACAATCCAATCAGTAAAAAAAGAATGATGGAAATGACCATGAATGGGATGCTAAGCTCGAAGCGAAAACAGCTCCAACACACGATGGCGGCAAGCAACCCGTAAGTGAGGATGATTTCCGCATCACGTCGTTTGAAGTTAGCGATTTTCGTATGAATCATCTCGTGAACCAAGTCATTGTTGACAATTTCCTGCTGGTTGAACTTTTCTTGGAGCGTTTTGTATTGCATCTGTAACGACGAAAGCTCCATTTCCTGGTTTTGTTTTTTCTCTTCCATGATGATAAGGTTTACTGGGTGATGGATTTCGCTTTTTGGACCAATTTTTCCTTGATACGGTGCAGTTTGATCCCCACATTGGCCACAGTGATGCCCATAACGGCGGCAATTTCGTCGTAGCCGATGCCTTCCAACCACAATAACACGAGACCGC
>Ga0310690_10001240_pt1 | contig 46533 bp, 55 predicted proteins | sample AusTroGonzalo_MG_2_FD_207661 | JGI IMG/M metagenome (GOLD analysis project Ga0310690, IMG submission 207661) | Bovine rumen microbial communities from tropical cattle in Woodstock, Queensland, Australia - Gonzalo_04 (v2) (version 2) | ecosystem: Host-associated > Mammals > Digestive system >... | reverse complement strand
CGCTGTCCATCTGATACTTCTTTCCGCCGATCGAGCCTTTCCATGCCGGTTCGCTCGGATGCCATTCTTCTTCCGGATGCGTCCAGTTCCATTTCGTGATGATATCCGTCCCGTTGTGTCCGCTTGATACTTCTTTCCGTTCGATCGGCACGAAAAGACGGTACAGCCCGTCGAATGCATCCGCCGCCTGCTCCGCTTTCTGTTTGCCGACCTCGCGCCCGAACACGTCCACCCGCGGAACTCTGCGCGCAAATCCCATCTTGCTCAGAACGATGTCGTAATATTCTCCGGCTCCTCCGTCCCGTGTCTTCATGTCTCTCACCATCGGGTCGAACGCTGTCAGCGTCTGCCGTGCCAGATTCGGCATCGCGCTCGCGGTGAATGTCATTCCCCAGTTCGTAACGCTGTGTTCCGGGTCTTCCATGAACCGGTAAAGCTGATTCAGGCTGTCCAGATAGCTCTTCTCGCTGATCATCTTCCCCGAATTCCGCAGCATGTGCCCCAGTGCCGTCGATATTTCTTTTCCGTTCTTCGCCTGCCGGATTGCCTCCTTCGCGTCGGCCATCATCGCCAGCGCGGTCGAAAGCGGCTCGATCCGCCGGTAGCTGTACCAGGTGTCACCGATCCGGATGCTGTACGGCGGCAGGGTGTTCCGACGGAATTTCTCCTTGCTGCTCCCGTATGCCTCGGAACTTCCCGTGATCCACGGCTCGTCATCGTCGTCCAGTCCTCCCAGCGCCAGAAATGCGCCCCACGCCTACAGCTGTTCCGCCACGTGTCCGAGATATTCGCTGTCGATCGCCCGCTTTCCCAAAAGCACGTCCGCCGTCTCTTTCGCAAGATTCAGCGCGCCGAGCGGACTTTTCCGGATCCCCTGCCGCAGAATGTTGTACGGGGTCCGCACGAAAGGAAGCATGTATTTCAGGATCGTGTTCTTGTTTTTCAGCCCGATCAGATAGTTGACCGTCGTCCCGGGATCTTCCTGAAAGATCATCGCCGTTGCACTCGCCGTTGCCGCGCGCATGGCGGAACTCGCCGGATTCTTCAACTCCTCCCGGATATGCCGCGCCAGCGCTTCCCCGTTCAGCCCGTCCGCCTTTCCGGACCGGTATGCGCGGCTTGCCGCCTCGACCGGGATCAGCAGTTCACGGCTGAATGCGTCCGCCGCCCTCAGCAGACGTCCCGGAATCCGGATGGCGCGCCCCGTCTTCCCGTCGATCGCGACGTTCGCGCTCTCGTTGAATTTGCCTTCCGGATTCAGCGTTTCCAGATCGTACGCCTCCAGCGCTTTCTTCCACGCCCGCTTTGCGTCAAACGCTTTCCACATCTCCCGGAACTCCCCGAACGTCGCCGCGTCTTTCTTCTTCGCCAGCAGATTCACCGCCGCCTCCGCAAGCCGTTTCGGCCCCAGCTCGTACAGCGCGTTCGCCGTATTCCCGATGATGTTCGCCGCGTGCGTCTGCGGACCCGAAAGAATCGCGTTGAGCCAGTATTCGTAGATTTTGTCCCCCGTGCTCGCCATCGCCGCGGAATACGCACGGAGAATTCCGTCCAGCTTCTTCCGGTCTTCCGCAATGTGTTCCGGAAGCTCGGTAAGGTCGATCCCGTATTTCTCCTTGATCTGCTTCCACAGTTTGATCCGTTCCGCATCCGGCAGTTTCGAATCCAGCTTGTCGAAAAGCGCCTGCACTTTTTCCACCGAATCCAGCGTCAGCGCCGCGATCCGCCTCGCCACGCCCTCGCGGCCCCACGCCGTGCCGTCGAAAACGTATTCTATCTCGAATTTCACACGCGTGATGCGCGGCAGTTTCCGGAACACGTCCGAATTCATCACATGCCGGTACACCAGCGCCGAGACGTGCCGCTCCTTGTGCGTCGATCCGTCCAGCACCGCTTCCACCGTGCCAAGAATTCCGCCATGCCGCAGAATCCATTTCACCGCCGCCTCGTCCCACTGCTTCAGCGTCTCTGGCGTGTATTCGTTCTTCTTCAGCTCCTCCGCGTATTCCTCCTGCAGCGCCTTGTCTTCAATAATCGGATTCACCTGCCTCCGGCGAAGACTGTACATCCTCGGATTCTCAAATGTCGGATCCATCGCCCATGCGGAAAGTTTTCCATCCGTCAACGGTTCGCGCGCTGTTATGACTTTGTTTTTCAGGAACACGTCCTTGAAATGACGTTTGATCTCTTCCATATAATCCGCCGTCTTTCGGTGTTCCTGCCAGCTGTCCGCCTGAGATTGACGCCCGGTCCCGTTTCCGTCACCTTCGTAAACGGTAAAATAGGCGGTCCCGCCCGGCTTCAAGGCCTTTGCACATTGCAGAATGACGTTATCCCGTGCCGCGGATTCTTTGATGACGTTCAGAACATTGTTGCACGTTACCGTGTCAACTCCACCGTTCTTGACCGCTTCAAAAATCTGCTGATTATGTTCGGAATCCCGGTTGACAGGATCGAACACAAGATTTTTAACGCCGCGTTCAGCAAGATATTTCGTCCCCTCGTCATACTTCCCGCCGCCAAGGTCAAGATTCACCGTGCCCGGCTGAAATTCTATCTTCTTGAACCCGGCCGCAACCTGACGCAGACTTGTGTTCCCGCTCCCGTATTTTTGTTTGACTGCATTTGTAACAGATTCTGAAGCATCAAGCTGTCTGTCTATTCGTTCAAGATCTTTTCTGTCTTGTTCAATCATTGCCTCTTCAGCAGTACGAAACGACATCGGCCCAGTCACTTTATGGGCAACAGCTCCGGTTCTGTCATGATATTCTCCAGTCTTAAAATACATCCCGATATCAAAAAGAATTCCGGGAATAAGTTCAGGATGCTTGTTGAGATACCACCCGTTGAAAATGTACTCCACATACTTTTTCTCAAGGCTTTTTCCCATTTCTCGACGCGTTTTTTGAATGATAATTCCGATGTTATCATTCGTCTTGAAATTTTCCGCATTTCCTGAATGATCCGCAATTCTGATCGTCTTGTCTTCTATCGTAAGATATGCGCTGCCTGTATCTGAAAAATCAAACCCCAGTGCGTTTGCGACAACACCTCTGAAGGATGTTCCTGTCAATTTCGTTTTTGAGCCTTCAGGATAATCAGAACGCAAGAACGCATCAATTAAATCAATTATTTTCTCCAAATACGGCTTGACTTCTTCTCTTGCATGGGATATATTAAAAATATCAGCAAGCTTCTGACGGACGGCGAGGGCGCCAAGATCTTCTTGGCGCAATACGCCCCGGATTAAGTTCCGGATCGTGTTTAAAAGCCCATCAGAATCTTGCTTTTTTTTGCCCGTCTTCAGCGAATACTCCCGTCTCTCGTTCGCCACCCGGTAGAACACGGTCCCTTTCTCGTAGAGGTATTTCAGAATGTTTTTCAGCTGCGGATGCTCCGTTTCGGAGTAATCCCATCGCTGCGCCTGCATATAGGCCCCGCTGCTCCTGAATTCATTCCCGATCATCCGGATAAGTTCCTCGTCCAGAAAATAGGTCCCGCCCGTCCTTTTGCTCCGTTCCGTCCGGAACATGATACGCCCCTTCATCCGCGTAATCGAAAAATGTCCGTCTTTGCTCCGGATCTGATTCGATACAGTATAATCCTCCGGCTCCGGCAGTGCGGCAAACGCTTCCTGCCAGTTCGCACAAGTATTTTGCTCCGCGTCAACCGCCGCCGTCATGTCCGCCGTCTTCGGAATCAGAATGCCGGTTTCTTCCGTGCCCTCCGCTGTCCGGTAGGTGACAACCTTTCCGCGCGTCCCGTTCCCCTATCCGGCCGCCTGTTGCGCCAGCATCATTTCGTATGCGCCCGCAAGATTGCCGGTCATCACCTGCCGCTGTACGCGGATGGTCTGTTTCTGCCCGGTGAAAATCTCGTCGAGGCTCTTGCTGGACAGGTACACCCCGACGCGGCCCGTCGCAATGGACCGGTACGGCACGCGCAGATGCCCGATGCTGTCGCCGATTGCAAAACGCAGCACGATCGAACCCATCGCCGGATTCTTCGGGTCCGGCTTGTTCACACGAATATCGCTCAGCGCTCCCTGATAGGTGTTCTCTCCAACGGTAATCGTAAGCGGCTGATTGTGGAACTGGCGGACCCATTCCCGGAACTCGTTCAGTCGTTTCTGATTCGCATACTGTCTCTCCCGGATAAAGTCCGATTCCTTGCCCGGCCACACCGTCGCGTCGATCCGCCGGATCGCATCCTCGATCGGCCGGCAGAGGTCTTCCGCTTTCTTCAGCGCGGCCGCACGGTCTTCAAGCCCGTTGTTTTTGATCTCTTTCGTGTATTCATCCAGCGACGGAACGGAAACTTTTTCCCTCATGTCAACCGTTTTCAGATTCACCGGCTGACCGAACAGTCCGCCGTTCCCGTTGCCCGGAAGAGCCTGACGTTCCTCAAGAATCTTCACATCCCAGTCTTCATGAACCTCCATTTCGAGATCGTAATCTCCGCGCGCCTTCAGCTCTTCCGTATAGTCGCGGTATGCGTCTTCCAGCTCCCGGTACATATCCTCCTGCTCGGCATTGCTCAGCAGCGCGCCTTTGCCAAGAAGTTTTTTCATCAGGTCTTCCGTTTCGCCGATCGGTTCCCCTTCCGCGTTCGTCAAAATCTCGATCCCCGTTTTCTGCTGAATATCGCTGTGATTCTGCAAATACTCCAGCGCAACGTCGTCTCCATACTTGTTCAGAAAGTCAACCCCCAGATCCACGTTCCCCTTCGCGTTCGCGGATGTGTTCGCGTTCAGACTTCTCATCTTCTTCGCCAGCACCATCGTCGGACGCCGTTCCGCGGGAAGATCCAGCGAAAGAATCTCATAACTCGGCTTCACTACCTGCCCGCTCCGCAGAATCCGCCCGAACATCTGCATGACCTGGTTGATGTCAAGGCTCGGCTGAACCATGAACATCTTGCGCTTCCGCTGATCCTTGAAGCGGCGGTCGGCATGCAGACTGATTCCTGTGCTCCCGGCCGCATTCAGAATGATCACGTCCAGACCGCCCCGGTTGAATGCGTTGACCTGCCCGTTTTTACTCTGTTCCGCTTCGCTCTTTCTGCTCAATACCGGAACCTTCCCCGTATAATCAATCGTGGCCGTGCGCCCCGTTACTTCACCCGCGCGGATCCCCAGCTTCGCCAGTTCGTTTTTGAGGTAGTCAATGGGACTGACCGCAAGATCAACATTCAGCCTCTCGACAAGATTTACCTATTCGTCGTATTCCGACTTCAGCCCCAGCTGTTCCGGCGTATAATAGATCGTCTCGTCTTCTTTGCCGCTCTTCTGGTTTTTCTTCGTCGCCTTGTGCATCCGTCCGATCGCATTCAGCAGCGTGTCGGAAAATTTCGCCTTGACTTCGTCCCCGGTCTTCAGCTGGTGATCCTGCGCATATTCATCCTAAAACGATCCCTTCGTTTCCGTCAGCGCAATCACCGGCTTCTCGCCCGCCTTCACCGATTCCGCAACCCGTTTCACCGTCGCATCCAGCTTCAGTCCCAGCAGCATACTGGAAATGAAGTTGTGCGATATGCTCGAAAACGACTGCGCCGCAGTGAATCCTTCTTCGTTCGTGTTCGCCTTCTGATACTCCGCAATCTTCTTCACGCGGTCTCGGACCAGTTCGGAGTATGCAACCATCGCACGAAGCACCGCCGCCACTTCATCGTAACGCCCGCGCACTTCTTCAATGTTGTCCGGCGTATAAGTCACCGGGTCGAACTCAACCCCGCTGAAATCACGCTCGTTCCGCTTCATCTGGCCGTCTTCCGTCAAAGCTCGGCTGATCCATTGCTGCAGCCCTTCTCCGCCCAGCTTCATCACCTCCGGAAGATTTTTTACTTGCTGTACCGCGGACGCCAGTTTCGTTTTGTAGTACAGCGGCATATTGTCCGCACGTTTCGCAAACGTCGCGCTCACATACACCACCGGCGCGGATTCCAGAATACCCGGCTTCTTTTCTCTCCCCTCTTCATCGCCCTTTTTCTTCTTTTTCCTCTTCTTGCCTCTTTCGTCCTCGATGTCTCCGCGGAAAAACGCCCCAAGATTGCTGTCGGCGCCCGCCGCGCTGTGCGCTTCGTCCATGACGATCAGGCATTTCTGACGGTTCAGCAGGTCACGGATAAACAGCTGCTGCTCGTTATCCCTGGTATTTACCTGCGAATACGGAAGCCAGAGCGCGTTGTACGTCCCGTCGTTGTCTAAGAGTTTGACCCCTTCCTTCCCTATTTTCTTTTTTTCAGTCGCCCGAATGATTCTTTCCCCGTTCTCCCTCGAAATGACGCTCGCTTCACTCACATCACCCAGAATCAGCGGCTGAAAATCCGTCCCGATATCCTTCCCGTCATAGTACATGTCTGTCATCAGCATGCTTTTTGCCGTAAAAAATACCGGAATGCGCCCGTTCTTCTGCGCCCACCTCATCAGCCCGGCGCACTGACGGCCTTTCCCTACCCCCGTCTGGTCCCCGATGATGAACGAGCCACCGCGCTGCAGCGAATCAATCGCAAGCGCAAGCCCGTCCACCTGTTCCGCTCCGAACGCCTTGTACAGATCTTCTTTGGAACCATATCCAAGCTCCGACATCACATATTCGTCAATGTCCCCATGCCGCTCGCGCACACCCGTCAGCGCTCGCGCTATCGGTTCCGCCATGTAGTTCGGAATCACCGTGCCCAGTTCCGGCGCCCCGCTCGCGGGAACGTAAACGCTGTGCAGTGCGCTGATCCGCTTCCCGGCCTTTACCGGTAATACGGTATCAGAACCTCTATCTGCTCGTACAGTGCCGATCCCGGACCGATGCTCTCCAGATAATCCTCCATATCCTCCGTCTCCAGCTCGATCGCTTCCGGTCCCTTCTCCTCGAAGAACGTCTCGATCTTCTTCCAGTTGTCGTACGTCGTGTCGTTCGTGTAGATCAGATACGTCCGGTCGCACAGCAGAAGATAACTGTCGTCCTTCAAGCTCACCCGATCCAGTATCCCCGCTTCTCTCTGCTGCTCCCGAATGTTCTCTTCCGCCCACTTCAGATCTTTCTTCGACGCGTTCTCCTTCAGCCGTCTCCAGTACGCCCGTCTGCACGCCAGCGCCTCGTCCGCGTCCTTCGGCAGTTCCTGTCCCGCCAGTTTCAGCCCCCTCAGACCCGGCAGATAAAAGATTTCCTCGCCCGGTTTCAGTATCGACATCGCTCAGTTCTCCTTTCAGTTTTTCATATACTCTATCCCACGAATCAACTTTTTCAACCTCTGACGGCGATTCCGTTTCATCCGCCTGCAATTTCCGCCCGTTCAGCGTAATCACACGCACCGGATAACTCGCCCCCTGCCGCGAATACAGCTTCCCGTCAACAATAAAATCATCCGCAACATGAAAATGCGAATACAGATAGTTCCGGAATCGCCAATCCGGCACTGCTGCTTTGCCCGTCCCGCGTCCCGTCGTGTTCGCACCGACAATGATCGCCGCCTTTCCGTCCGGACTCAGCGCGCCAAGCGCTTTCACCGCAATCTGATGATCCAGCTTGCTGATCTCGTATCCGTCCGCGTCAATCGCTTCCGCTCCACCGAACGGCGGATTCATAATGATCCGGTCCGCCTGCTGCGTCGGCTTCCACTTCGTCGCGTCGTTATTGTGAACAAATGCATGCCCCTGTTTGTCCAGAATCGCCAGACGCTTCTTGTCCAGCTCGTTCACAATCGTCCGGTTCCGCGGCGCTATCGACACAAGCTGCCCCGTACCCGCCGTCGGTTCGTAAATCAGATGCCCGTTCTGAACCCCGATCCGCTTCTGCTATGCCCACGCCAGCGGAACAGGCGTCGAATATGCCTGATTCTCTATGCTCGTGCTCGTCCGGTTCGACAGCACCGGCTGCTTCTGGTAAAGCTCCGCCATCCGCTTGAATGTCTCGTCCTCCGAAAGCCCCAGCGCGTCAATCTCACGCGTCATGTCAACCAGAACCGCTTCCGTCTCTTCCTGTACGTCTTTCAGCTCCAGATTGTGCCGTTCCGCAAGCGCTTTCAGCCTCTGCCCCTTTACCCGCGATTCCGCGTCCGCCTCGATAACATCCCGGATCTCACTCCGCAGATGCGCCGGATTGCTTTCAAATTCATATCCGTCTACAAAATCCGTGCTGTCCATTTCCTTTGCAATTTTCTCCATGCCGGGAAAACGCCGGGCACTCTCATACAGTCCTTTCAGATACGGCCTGATGTTTTCTCCGGCAGCCTCGATCATCCTTGATGTAAAATCAGCAAACTTTCTGGCCCCCGCTTCAATGTGATATGCCGCTACAACCGCTCCTGCACTCAGAATTTCAGGATCAATGCCGGAATGCAGACGCCCGTTCAGCGCCTTCTTCAGCTTCGCAAGCTGTTCTTCATATACCTTCGTCGTGACGATCTTGTTCTTCGATCCCCATGCGCCCGTATCCGCCTCTCCGATCAGATCAGGCGTCGCCGCCTTCGATTCTGCGTCTGCACGCGCCTGCTTCGCTTTCTTCTCCGCTTCGGCAGCAAAATCCGCTTTCTTCGCGTCCTCTGCCGTCTCGCCCACAAGCTGAAAGTCGTTCGCATCCTCTTCCGAAGACAGCAAAGGCGTTTCCGATTCCGGATTGAAACGGCCCTTGTCGATTTTTTTCGCTTCCCCGCTTGACTTTTCAGTTTCTTCGTGTAGTGTATTCTTATCGGCACGGGTGCGGAGCGTTTCGGACGTAGGCTTTCCGTCAAGTACATTCTTGGAGGTTGGCGCCGCAGGGGTGCCGATTTTTTTCCAGAAACTCACGCCGGAGAGTTTTCCTCTTCCATTCCTGTATTCTTCAAGATAAAAGTATTCATCTCCAATTTTTTTATGGTACTGAAACACATGGTTGTTTTCTCTGTTCTTGCCTAAATATTTCGGGACGACGTCCTTTACAACTTCAGGAATCAGGATAAAATCGGATTCTTCCAGCGGACTTTGATCTTGTTTCTCCTCTGTTTTCCCATGACGGTTATACATGTGCCGGATTCCAGCCTCATCAATGCTATGCACTTCTGCTCCGCTGAAATCCTCACCGCAAAGTGCAGAAAGCATTTTTTGCTCTTCTTCGTTTACTTGCGCAAAATTGACAAAGGACTTGTTTCTGCCTTTATGGGTAAATGCTTTTGCATACAATGCGCGTATTGCATTTTTTACATCATGAAAGTATTTCCCGATATTTCCGGATATTGCATTGATATCAACACCCTCGATACGAGACACGCTCGCTTCTGTCTCTTCTCCCGCCTCGCGCCTCAGCTGTGCGCTCAGCTCAGGATCGGTGTACCAGTGTTCCCATCTCTGCATTTCCGACTGCGCGTCTGTCAGCAGCTTCTCCGCGTCCTTCTTGACCTTGACCCCCAGCTTCCGCGCCGCTTCCGGATTCCGGATCGCGTTTTTCGCCGCGTTGACTTTTGTCTTCACCTCCGAAATGTGCTTCGCCGCCAGTTTCGACAGCTTCTCCGCCGTCTTCAATGCGGAATCGTCGAATCCGAACAAATCACCCTGCTCGCTCTTCTCTCGCGGCATCTCTTTCAGACACCGTAGAAATTCCTTCAGCTGTGCCGCTGACATGCCGTCCCCGGCCGCTTTGATGCCCGCACTCTCCTATGCCTCGTCTCCGCGCGCTGTGTCCGCTATAACCGCCGCACGACCCTCCGATACCGTGCCGTCCTTGAAATGCTGATACAGATTGTCACTCGCATACCGCCCGATCTGATACCCTGTCCGGCCTTTTTTCCGCGCCAGAATCCCTTCTTTCTCCGCTGTTTCTTCGTCCAGCTTCTCACGCCGCACGAATTCCGCATAATCCGCCACGTCTCCCTGCTCGTCGCGGATATTGATCAGAATGCCGTTCCGCCGTGCCTGTTCCGCCGTCACTCCCTCCGATTCTCGGTCAACAATGGCATTCACTCCCTCGATTCCGTTCTGTTTCGCTAACTGAAGACGGTGATGACCGTTCACCACATATTTCTTGCCGTTCCGATCTTCCCACACATACAGATTCCCGGCCGTCTTCGGATCCCAGGACCCGCCGATCTGATTGCTCTCGTCAACGCCCGTCTGCGGATTCGCCTTGCTTTTGAACTGAAACCGCGCCGGATCCGCATTGATCTCGGAGACCGCCACGCGTTCCACCCTGTTCCCCCCTTGCACCCCAACCGTATTCTCTTCCTGGGTGCTTGTCCCGTTCCGTCGCCTCATTTCCTGAAGCGCCTTCACCGCCGCCGCCTTCACAGCCTTGTAATCGTTGAAGTATGCTTCCGCTCCAGGGCTGTGCCGGTTCGATTTCGCAAAGCTCATCACCTTTTCACAAAACTCGATCACGCTCCGGAGAAAACGCTCTCCGAATCCCGCTCTCTGCGTTTCAAGATCAGACGCAAAACTCCGCAGCGCTTCCGGATCGCTCATGACCTCACCCAACATGTCCGCATGAAACTCGTCCAGCGTGGTCTGTCCGTCGCTGATCGCCGTCCGCGCCTGTTCGTTCATCTTCGAATCCATCACCGCATGAAGCTCTTTCGCAATCTCCGGATGGTTCTTCGTCATGTAATGATCCAGCTCATGCGAATGCGTGAATATCTCCCCTTCATTGTCCGGATTGATCAGCACCATGTTCGTTTTATGATCGAACAGACCATTTGCCTCGTGCCGCGCTCCGTCCGCGTCATATACCCAGCCGATCCCCTCCGTTTTGACTTCTTCATCCGTCATCCGCCGGTGTTTGACCCCCTATTCGTCAAACAGCTTTTCCGCCACTGTCCGCCCGTCGTCCCGGAATCGAACTTCCGCCTCATTTTCCGGCACATTCAGCCCCGTATCTCCGCCAGCCGCCGGCTCCGGTGTCTTCTGTTCCACCTCTTCTGCCGCCGCCGGTCCGTGATAATTCCCGTCCTTGTCGTAATATCCGCCGCGCGGAGACGCCGTTTCCTTACCCGTCCGCATCGCCTGGGCTCGCGCCAGCCACGGACGTTCCGCGGCATTCTGGCGGACGCTCTACACTCCGTCCGCCGCACCGAACGGAATCGCGCCGACTGCACCCTGTCCCGCCGCGTCCAGCACTTCTTTCAGCTCAAATTTGTTATCCTTGTCTCCGCCGATCGCGCGCCACATCCAGGTATTCGTGTACTGCAGAGCCTCTTCCAGTCCTTCTTCCCCGCTGTTCTTCCCCATTTCGATGAAGAACCGTTTCGCGCCGCTCCGCCCTAAATCTTTCTCCGCCTCCCGGTACATCGCCTTCACCAGCTCGCGCTTCCCGCCGCGCCCCAGCCCTTTCATAGCCTTCCCGACCAGCGGGACCGTTCCGAGCGCAAGCTCGATCGCCGTGTCCACTGCGCTTTCAGCCGCCGCAAGTCCGACGCTCTTCCCTTCGTTCTCCGGTCCGTATGTCGCTCTGTTCCGCTGCAGATTCTCGCCGAAACTCTGCCCGAATACCGCCGCCGATGTCGCGATCGGCATCTTCGTCGTCAGCGCATCCGTCGCCAGCGCAGGCGCAAGAACCGCCATCGATCCCGCTCCGTTCCCCAGAGCACCTCCGATCCAGCCCGCCGTGCTCGGATTCTCCGGCGCGTTCCACTGCTGATTCGTCCGCATCACTTCATCGAAATAATCCTGCATCCCGCTGCCGAGACCCAGCTCGTTCATCGTCGCCCCGATCCCGCGCAGCCCCCCGATGAATGCACGGTTGAATCCTTTTTCAGCCTCCCCGAAAAATCCCCGGTCCCGCGGCGCAATCAGCCCTCGTGATTCCATGACATCGAGCATCTGCTCCCTGTCTTTCTTCGACATCCCCCTCAGCCATTCCACATCGCTTTGATACGGCGCATTCTTCACTTTCGCCGCAAACGCCGAAAATACAGGATCTTCAATTTCAATGCCGTTTACATTCATTTTTCTCACCAATGTCCTTCATTCTGCTGACCGTAATACGTTTTTCTGTCACGTCTCTTTACGCCGCGCTTCTCCAGAATCTTCTCAATTTCTGTTGCTCGATTCTATTTCTGTACTCGTTTCGGATTCCGGATCTCCCCTCTTCCAGGATAAACACCTCCGACTGCTCCGATTGCTGGAACAGATTTATCATTTACTGTGTATGGTAACTTGTCCAGTTCCGCTTCCAGCTCTTTCAGCTCATACACAAGCAGGACGTTTTCGACCGGTGAATAAAAATCATCTGGATTCAGACCTATACGCTCAATCATTTTCTTCCAGTCACGATCAGTTTCCTTGAATCGTTCAATGTTCCCTTTCGTCACGGGTACGGGATCCCCGTTTTTATCGAAAATTCCACGTTTCTGTGCCAGTTTTACGCTGTTGTTCCAAACAGCACGCATTGTGTCCTGATCTTTCGGAGTAAGCGGCATGAATTTTTCACCGTACATATTGGAAAGCATTTCAATATCACGTTTTTCCTGATCTTTCTCCTCTTTGGCAATACGGTCTTGTTCCCCTTTCCTCCATTCCGCCTGCGCCTTCTCCGCGGATTCTCTCATCTTCATGTAGTCCGTCGCGATTTCGCGCGAAATCCTGTCGTTGATCGACACCATCTGCGTCATCTGTTCCAGCGTCAGCGGTAATGTCATCGGGTCATCGATCTTGCTGAACCGCCATTCGGCCGCTGTGGCCGCTTCCGGATTGTCCACCCGGTAGCCGATCATCTGAAGCAGCTGTCCCACCTGCTCGTAGTTCGCCGGGTTGATCTTCATCCCTTTTTTCATCGATTCATTCAGGTGCTGCGCCATTCTGTTCAGCATGAAATATGCCTGATCTTCCACCGGACGTCCTTTCCCGTCGAGCCCGTTCACCATAATGTCCTTGACTCGTGCCAGTGCCTGACCCGCGCTCACGCCGTACAAATCCGCATACTTGCTGCATATGGTCCCGATCGTCGATTCCGTCACATCCGGACTGTTCAGCATGCGGTTGATCGTACGCTGGCTGTCCGCCTCTGCCTTAAACTGGTTCAACGCCTCCTGCCGGACCGCCTGAAGCACCCTCGGATCATTCAGCGGAAAACTCTGCCCATTATACTCCAGCACCGGAACACCGCCCGAAAAAGAAACTTCCCCGCCCAGCGTCTTTGCAAATTCGCTGATCAGTTTCCGCCCGTCTTCCGTCCCCGTGTCGATGCCGGACCGCATATCCGATGCCGTCTTGAACAGCGCATCGACTGTCGCCATTTGCTTGAATGCCTGACTGTTCAGAAGACGTTCACGCTGTGCCGGCGTCAGCCTATCAAAATATGATGTCTGCCGTACAAAATTCGTCATATCCTCCTGCGACTGGCCATAATGACTGTTATATATCTTCGTCAGCCGGTTCATTCCGTCTGTCATCACCTGTGTGGAAAAATTGTTTTCCTGCTGCGCAAGGACTTTTGCATCAAGTTTGCGCCTCCGATCCGCCTGCGCTTCGGTTTCAGGTCGGATCGCCTCTTTCCGATTTATATCATTCAACATACTTTGCACTCTTGCATTGGTAAAGGCATTTCTCTATACTCTGCCATTGTTCCAATCATCTATGTCTTGCGCTTTGCTTTCCAGCTCTTTCGACTTGACGGACCGATCCTGTTTCCTCAAATTGCTGATATCGTTGAAATTCGCAATGTTGTCTTCCGCGTCCATCTGGGACAGACGGTTCTGCGCGTACGCATTCGCCATCCGCTGACGTTCCGCAAGATAGCTGTCCGTCCCGATCCCGGCACGGAGGCCGCCGCCGATGATTCCGGCGGCCAGCGCCCGCGGATTTCCTCCGCTCGCCGCGATCGCATCGAGTATTGCCCCGCCCGCATCCTGCAGGCGTTCTCCGGCGCTTCGCGTGTCCGGTATGTCAAGTTTGCTGTATTCGTCCGCCATGTCTTCAGCTCCTTCCGTTTAAGTCGTTCAGCAGCTTGTACGCCGCTTCGTTCGCGTTCAATGTCCCGTAAACCGCGTTCCCGCTGTCGCTCTCCCGGATTTTTCGCTGCTATGCCGTCCCCGCCGCGTTCCCGATAACCTTCTCCGCCGTCTCCCCCCATTGAATCCCGCCGCCTGCGTCTCGTACGATCGCGCTCTTCCCGCTGCTCAGCTATCCGTCCGCCGCTCCCTTCACGAAACTGCTCTCCGCTCCTTTTGCCGCCAGTTCCCCGATTGCCGCTCCCGCTTTCCCGGCTCCCGCTGCGATTGCACCGCCTACCGCACTGGCACCTGACGCAATGGCGCTTCCTGCCGCGCTTGCTCCCGATGCGATCGCTCCGCCTGCCGCACTGGCGCCCGATGCGATCGCGCCTCCCGCTGCGCTTGCTCCCGATGCGATTGAACTGCCGACGGTTCCCAAAATGCTGCCGATCACTGCCATTTCAAAAATCCTTCCTCATCCTGATAATCCGGTATGTCTTTCCGTCCATGTCCGCCGTTTCATCTTCGCAGATCCCGCGGTTTACAAAACCGCACCGGATCGCAAAACAGAGACACATTCTGTTGCTCTCCGGAATATGCCCCTCGATCGCCGCAATCTCCGGATGCGTCCTCCGTATGATCTCTTCAAGCTGTCCCGCGCATGCCTTCACATCGACCTTGCGGAAAAACAGAACATGCACTTCGAAGTGATCCCCTTTGACCAGCCCGAACGCAACGCCGAGAATCTTCCCGTCCGGATTGATGCTCCCGTAAACCTCCATCTCCCCGCGGTCGATCATGCGGAACAGACGGTGTACGCCGTAAAACGTCCGGCAGCAGTGATCCATCCACGGGAACACATGATCCTCGCAGAGCAGATCGCTCATCACCCGTTCCGCCGTATCCGCGTCAAGACGTTCGCTCGTCTGCGGCTCCGCCGGAGCAGGATCACCACTTGTAGCCGTTGTCATGAGATTCTTCCGATGTCGATGTCGAGGTGCTCGTCGTATACACCGGCGCCGCTGTCGTCGTCTGCGGCATCACGCCGGCCATCGTCTGAAGCAGATTGATCTTGTTCGTGTTCGATCCGGACAGCGTGTTCGCATACGCATTCGCCAGCGCCGACGAACGCGCCCGTTCATTTGCCGCCTTCAAACTCGCCGTCACCCCGGAATCGCCGCCCAGATTCTGTTTTGCCAGCTGCTGCGATGTCGCTTTCTGCGCCGCGTCGAATCCCGCGTTGATTTCCTGCGCCTGTTTCCCGACCTGTGCATTGAACACCGCCCCGCCCGCTGACTGGTCCGCAAACGTGCTTTTCAGCATCGGCAGAAAATCACTGTAAAATACCTTCTCACGGTTCTGCAGCGCCTGATTCTGCGTCGCCGACAATTCGCTCCCGCGCTGGTTGCTCTGGCTGTAGCTCCGGCTTTTGCTCGATCCGTCTCCGTTGTCTCCGAACATCTCCGTGTCCCTTCCGTTTATTCAAAAAATACTGCGTATTCGTTCAGTTCCCCGTTTCCCGTCATCTCGATGTTCACGCGCTGCCCGGCCGTCCACGGAAATTTCACACGCTTTTTTCGCCCGTCTCCGGACAGGACCCGGCTGAAAACCGGTTTCCCGTCGCAGAAGACAGTCAGTTCGATCTTCCCCGTGTGCGCGATTTCCATTTCATGAAAACGGTGCATCGCGCATTCCGTCCCGCCGATGTACGGGCTTGCATATCGCCATTCTCCTCGTTCGCCGCCGCCGGACAGCCGCACAGTCTTCCCGTCGTACAGAAACAGCATGTCTCCGTCTCCGTCATACCACGCGTATTTTGCCGTCTCGCTCAGCTTGTAGAAGATCCCGATCCGCGCTTCGATGTCGTTGTCGTAGCTCCCGTTCCGCAGATCATACACTAAACATCCGTCCGCAGTGAACAGATAATAGCAGTCGTTCGCAGTCGCGGCATATCGTACCGTGAAATCCTCTTTCCGGATTCGGCGGTTCGAAATCACCGCGATCCGGCTCCCCGTCCACATGCAAAGCCCGTCGTTCGATACCCACACCGGCGTATTGTTCAGACTTGCGATGCTCCGGAAATCCGGACATCCCTGATTCCCCGGAACCTCGTATTTCGTGATCGTCTCCGCGCTGTCCGTGCCCGTGATGTGGTAACAGTTGTTCCGCGTGAAGACCAGAAGCCCCTGCGTTTCCTTCGCAATTCCCGTAATCCGGTCCCCCATTCCGATGAAATTCAGCCGCGGCCATCCATGCGGATTCTCCCGTTCACTGAAATACAGCCGCTCTCCGACGCCGAGAAAAAACACGCCTCCGTATTCCGTCAGAAATCTCCCCCCGTCCGGCGGCGGATAACTGTTCTCCGATTCAAGAGGATTCAGCATCTGCGCCGTACCGTCCGGCGTCTTGTCCGTCAGCTGACCTCCGCTTTCCGTGATCTCCCCGATACAGTAGAAATCAGCCCCGTCCGCCGCCGTCCGGTACACTTTCGCATACGACACGTTCTCCGGAAAACGCCCGGCACGCACGATGCACCATTCATCATCAAGATCCGTTTCTGCCCATAAAACCCCGTCTTCCGCGCCCGGCGCGCCTTCAAAGCCGTTTGCATTGACATAGGTGATGCAGTATTTGTAGTTTCCCGTCTATCCCGTCTCTCCGCTCCCTTTGGTCAGATGCACCAGTGTCGGCTGTGCTTCCGGATACGGTATGCCGAGATAGTTTTCCTCGTGCCCTCCGTAATACGGTCCCTTCAGCGTTTTGTTCTCGCTCCAGTAAGTCCGCCCGTACCATTTCACGACGCTCCGGTTCCGGTTCCCGTAGTGCCCGTATTTTTCCGGATCGCTCTCCGGCATCTCACGCGAAAGACGCGCCGGCTTCAGTTTCCCGTTCGACACGTCGCAGTCAACCAGTTCCCGCGCGGTGTTTGCGTCCGGGAAACTTCCGTGCAGCGCGTTGTTCATCCCGCCTGTAAATGCCTTTACATGATAACTCTGCATCCCTGAAACCTCACGTCTTGATGCACCACTGCACCGCAAAGTTCACCGGCCGCGTCTCGCTCCCGCCCGTGCTGTTCACCGTCCCCGTAAGCGTTTCGGACGGGAACCCGTCCGCCACTGCGATTTTTGCCCCGTCCCCTCCGTAATCCGCGGTCGCGGAATACCCGTGATTGTGCGATTTCAGCGCATCCGTCTGTTCCGTACCGATCGCGCCGGATGTCCCGTCCAGATACCCGCGCAGAAACTTTCCGCGGAAATCCGGAACATTGAATGTCGTGCTCCCGTCTCCCTCGCCGTAGGTCGTTCCGATCGCCGTATAAAGGCCCGCATACGTCGTCCGGCTCACGGCGGAACCGTCGCACAGCAGAAAGCCGCCTGGTACCGTACCGGCTCCGGCAAAACCGACGATCTGTCCGGCCTTTACCATTTCCGCCTGAATCTTCTGTTCCAGCGCATTCAGCCGCGCCGTCAGCTTCGCAAGAATATAATCCTTCAGCGAATCGTAATATTCCGCGTTCTCCGTCTCGTTCGCCTCCGAACATTCCGACAAATCGATCGTCGAAAGCACCGCGCAGATACCGTATGTCTCGATCGCCTGCGTCGCGTGCCCGTCAAATCCGCATTCATCGAAATACACGCTCGGACAGCTTTTCACGGACACCCCGTATTTCGTGTGGTCGTGATCGAACGTGACTTCATGCACCGTAATCTCGCACAGATCGTTTTCAAGACGCAGAATCCCGTCCCCGAAATCGCTCGCATCCGTAAGCGTGTGTTCCTGCCCCTCAAGAACAATCATTCCGTTCCGGAAACCTGTCAGCTCTACCGCCTCCGTCAGCGACATATCGTCATCAAAACGGATTGTTACGGTATGCCCGCCCAGATCTTTCGGACAGTTTTCGTTTACATAATCCCCGCTCCAGCTCGCGTCCCACACATACAGCCGGTCTTCCGTAAGGACTTCCGCCTGCGAAATCCCGTCAAGCCGCGTCTCCTATGCCGCAAGCGCCGCGTCAACGTCTTTCACCCCACCGCCGATCGCGGTCCGCGTCGATGCCGTCAGCGGAATGTCTCCGGCATTGATGTCCGTAACGGGGTATTCCGCTCCCGTATTCGGATTCTCGTACGTCCGTTCGTTCCCCGTCCCGTTCTCGTCCCAGGCTATATCCTGCTTCCCGATCAGCCGTTTTGTGAAAGAAACGCCCATCTTCTTCTCCTCAAAAATAGTTTGCTCCCTGCCGGATGCCGCGGACAGATTCCGCAATATGACGCATCCGGCCGATCCGCTTCCTGTATGCCGCCTGTGCCGCTTCCGCTTTCGCAGGATCGGCAAAATCACTGTCCGCGCTGTACGCCAGATGCAGAGCACGGTACACCAGCGCCATGTGATCTTTCACTTCTTCCGCACCGCCGTAACGGATATAATGAATCTCCCCGGCATCGCGGAATGTTTCTCCGCCCAGAAGCGTACCGTACCGTCCGCCGGGCAGAACGACCCCGTACCCATACGGATCGGTCCCGTAATCCCCGCTGATCTCCATCCGTTCAAGCCCCTGCAGCCCGCACGGATTCGGCGTCTATTCGTATTCGCCCGGATCGCTCATCCCGTCGAAAATCCACTCCGGCTGTCCTTCTGCTGTCCGGTAGTTCACGTTTTGTTTCCCGATCTCCTCCGCTCCGTTCGGCTCAATTTCGAGCCCGTCCGCATTCCAGCCGGTCAGATAGCAGATATAGTCATCCGGATACCGGTATTTCCCGTCCGCGTCCGGTCTGATCTCAAAATGCCACGCAAAGCACTCCGCATCCTCCGAATAGCTCCGCGCCGCATCCTCGATCCACCGCAGGATCTCTTCGTCATCGAATACCTTGCCTTCGACGTCGAAAAGATACTGCCGCACGATCTTTTTGATCTCTTCTTTTCTCATAATCAGAAATACACTCCGATCCGGCTCCGTTCCCGGTTGCTCATCGTCTGCTGACTGCTCCGTTCCCGGTTCACCGCTTTCCGGAACAGCTCATAATACGCCCCCGTCCCGCTCTTCCCGGTCAAAAGATTCATCTGATACAGGCAATGCGCTTCAATCGCTTCCGGATTCCTCGTGCTCTCCATCTCCGTGCAGAACCGGCGGTATTGCAGTCGCCCAGCCGCCTGCCCTGCCGGAAGCACCGGAAACAGACGGTATCTTCCGTATCCGTCGAAATCGAAGCAGACCGCCCTCTAATACTGCCCCGTGATCCTCCGGAAATCCCACCCGTTCGCCTGACGCAGACGTCTCCATGACACAATCGGAACTTCCCGCCCCGACAGATCGTAAAACTTCTGAGCGCACAGAAAATCGGACGGCGCCTTGATCACTCCGTCCGATGTCGATTGAACGACGGCGCCGCCGGCGATGAACACGCCGCTTTCGTAACTGTATTCCCGCCTTGCTTCCGCAATCAGCTCGTCCAATGCGTCGTCCGGCCACAGCAGACCGTACGTATCCCGGATGCTCTTCCGGATCCGTTCACGCAGTCCGCTGTAGCCGGATATGCTCATGTCAGCCCCTCGTCAGAAACTGTTTCGCAGGAACGACACTCGCAATGATCAGCGCTTTCCCCGCCGTCAGGGCAGCCGTGCCCACCGTCGCCTGGATCACGGCGCCGTACGAGCCGTCATAGCCCTTGACGCCGGGAGCCGCAATTTTGTACACGTCTCCGGCCGCAAGATCCGCTTTCGCGATTGCATCCTTCAGCGCTTCCGCAGACGTGTTGAACTTCGACTTGAACTGCACCGTCGCGGATCCGTCCGACGTGAAGCCCGTCAGCACAATCACCGTCAGCCCGACAAGCGCATCCCCCGGAGCCAGTTTGAACAGGTCATGCGTGCCGGTTCCGTTGACGCCCAGTTCCGCAAAGTCAATGACATGCGCTTCCTGCTTGATGTAAATTTCGTCCGAAAGAATCCCGTTCAGTCGCGTGTCTTTCGCCGTGATGTCAACATCAGCCATGATCGTATTCCTTTCTCATTTTGTTGTCAGATCGCGCAGACAACCTGCGCAACGTTCAGATCCGTACCGTCGAACGACAGTTTCTTGATTCCGCGGATCTCGCTCGCCTGCGTGCTGAAACGGTGTTCGTAGGTGTCGTTGTCTTCCAGATACGTCATCTGCTCGCCGTACGCCAGTACCGCCGCGTCCGCACCCAGCAGAAGATTGCGGGCGATTTTTTTGCCGCTTCCCTCTGCCGTCAGAATGTAGTTCGCTTCCTTGACGATGATGTTTTCCCAGACGCCGACAGCTCCCGTTGCGATCGGATCGCCGTCCAGAGCTTTCGCACCCGTGTAACTCGCCAGTACGCGTTTCTCCCAGCGCGGATCCTGGCGAAGCGCAACCGCAGCTTTCGGGTGAACGACCAGCATGTACCGTTCCACGCCGTCTTTGCAGTGAATCGGCGCGATCGGATATTTTCCAGCCGTCTTTGCGAGGTCCTGAAGATTGTCCAGAATCTCTGTGTTCATCGTGTCCGCCGCATCGATCGCGCTCAGAATCGCACTGTTCGTGCTGTTCGCCGCACTCACGCTGACCGTGCTGAACTTGTCGTTCGCATAGTCCGGACGGAAACACCGGCCTTCACCCGTCACAAGCGCCGTGCTGTCGATCTCGCTCCCCGTCAGTTCCGTCACGCCATCCGTGATGTACCCTGTAAGAGCCTTGATCAGATTCATTTCCGTCTCGCGCCGGAACCAGTTCGCAAGCTGACGTTTGTGTTCCTCGCGGATGTTCCAGATCGTCCGGATATCCGTCATCTTGCCCCTGTACGCAAACGCCTGACGGATCTGGTCGATCTTCAGATCCATGTAAAATTCGTCCAGCGTTTTCTCGTTGCCGCGAATCGTCGGATTCTGGCCGGTGATCCCGGCTCCCGTGTACTGCGGAATGAAATGGTACCGTCCGGTATCACCGGCGTCTTTCCCTTTGAAGGTCGTGTCGTCGATGATGATCGGTTTTCCGCTCCCGCGCTTCCCGGTCATCGTGTTGAACGCATACGTCAGGATGTACTGTTTGAAAATGTCGTATGCGTGTTTCTGCGGGGTCAGCGCAGAGCCCGTATCTCTCATGAATTCTGCCATTTTTGTTCCCTTCCCGGCGGTGTTTCATGCCGCCTTTGCGTCAGAAAATGCCGTCCACAAAACTCTCCGGCACACTCGGCTGATCGCCAGGGCCTGCGGCGCTCTGCACCATATCAAGCCCTCGCTTTCCCGTCGGCTGCACCGAAATCTGGTCCGGCATATTCATGCCGTTCTTTTCGTTTTGAATTTCTTTCCTCAAGCGTTCCTTGTACGCTTTCGGATCCCGTTCGAATTCCCGCCGTTCCAGTACGTCTTTCGCATAACCGTACACAAAACGCGGGTCGCTCGCCTTGCCTTCCGCTTTCAATTTCTCAATCGCTTTCAGCCAGGCTTCCCGTTCAGACGGTTCGCCCGTCTTTTCGTCGATCAGCGGCGCAAACTGTTTGTACACCACGTCCTCGAAGTCCGTAAGCTCTCCGCTCACCTTCTTCACTTCGGCGTCCCACAGCAGAATATTCTGCTTCTCGTTGATCGCCTTTTCGGTTTCGCTGATGTCCGCCAGTTCCGCATCCGCCGCACGGAGATTTTTTTCGGCTTCCGTAAGATTCGTTTCGTCTTCGTCACTGAACCAGTCGTCTTCGTCGTCTTTTTTCGCTTTCAGCTCCGCAAGCTCCTTTTCCGCCGCGCTGCGTTTCGCTGTCGCTTCGTGATAGCTTGCCTGCGTATCGTGAAGTCGTTTCTGAAGACGCTCGATCTCCGCTTGAAGCCGTGCCGTGTCGCCGTCGGACGCAGCACCCGCGCCCTCCGGAGCGTCAGACCGTTCCGCCGCCGAATCCGCATCTGCCGCGGGGGCGGGCGTCCCGACAACTTCTTCAAGATCCGGCGCCTCGGTCGTCCGGGAATGGTCTTCACCGCCGAACGCCTCGTCCACAAAACTTGATTCCGCTGCCGCTGTCTCTTCCGCTTTCTTCTCTTCTTCCACCATATTCTTTCTCCGTATTTTGTCTCGTTCTCCGGAATCTTCGGCCCCATGCCTCAGGCGGAGATACGATCATTTTTCACCATCACTGTACCGGCGCCGCCGCGGAAGCCTGCGCCGCTTCCGCCTGCGCTTTGTAGAAATTCTCAATCTCAAAAATGAAATCCGCCTTGTGCGGAATGTCGCTCAGCTCCAGCATCATCTTCGCCGCTATCGGCGCCGGTATCGCATTCGTTTTCAGGACTTCACTGAAAATTGTCAGTTCCCGCTCCCGCGTCGAATCGAATGGCGGGACCTTCTTCAGCCACACGTCGTAATAGAGAGTATCGTCGATCCGGTTCAATATCCCGTTGTTGCCGGAACCGTCGGCGACAGGCTTGTTGAACTCGTACATCTCCGGCACCCCGTTCAGTCCGACCACGCGAATCACCCGGTAATCCGTGTAGAATCTCCCGATCAGACGAAGCATCACATACGCAATCCGCTGTTTGCTGAAGAACATGTTTTCCAATACGTTCGTCTGCATGGCAGCGCCCTGCGAAATCCGCGCACTCTGGATCGTCCCGCTCCGTTCATTCGTGCCGCCGATCCCCAGCATCGAATCGTTTACCCCGCTCAGACGCTGTTCCGTCATCAGCAGAAAATTGATATGATTGCTCATGAATGACAGATCCATTCGCTTGTCATCCGTGCGGACTTTGTTCATGCCACCGTCGGTCAGCACAACAACACCGTCCGGCCGCTGATACTCGCTGCGCGCTTTGTCAACATCCCGAACCGCGCCTTCTTCCACGATCAGACGGTTGCTTGCCAGCGTCCATAGAAACTTGCTGTGCAGTTTATTGATTTGCTCCTGAATGTCGATCAGACTGTGAACAAGCCCTTTCGGACGCCCGTTCCGGTCTCTCATACAGTACATCGGAATCAGCGGATACAGATTCACTCCGAGCGGGTTCACATTTGCCCGGTGGTCCGTTGCACTGCCTTTCAGAATCACATCATCCGCGAAAATGACGTAATGCACCGTCTGCTGATCGATTTCGACTTCTTTTTCTCGTCCGGTTTCCTCATCGAAACGCCTGACTTTCACCGTCTCCGGGACCGTATAATAACATTCGCAGACCCGCACCCGCTGTGTTTTGTTGTCGTAGTAGAATCCCTGCCCGCGGTCGCTCGCGTTCAGCTGCGCTTCGTGTTCCTGGCCCAGATAATCGTTGTGATATTCCGCATTGAAGACGTTTTCAACCAGTTCCTTCGCTTCAGGAAAAATTTTCGTCAAAACGTCACGGTCAATCCATTTCACCTTGATGATGTACCGCGCGTCGCTCGCGTCCGGCTTCCGGCTGAACGGATCGAGATACACATTCTCCCACGGGATCTTGTCGATCCTCAGCATGTCCTTCCCGATCTCGTCCGTGTATTTCACGCACTCGAACCAGCTCCGGCCGCCGATGCACGCCTCGCGGAACCCGTCCATGTAGTAATAGTCGAAATTGCAGACGTCGAACACATGCCGCAGCAGTTCCGTCAGCAGAACCGCCTTGTCGTCGTCTCCCTGTTCGCGGCCTGCAACCTGAATATCCGCCCTTCGGCCCGCCGCAACACTGCATACCATGTCGATTGTCGGACGGATCGTGTTGATCACTGTCGCCTGCTGTCCGCGTTCCTCGATGATGCGCCGTTCCCCTTCCGTCCACTGCTCATCATCGTAATACTCGAACGAAACCTGATTCTTTTTCCGCCACGGAGATTCAAACTGCATCGCCGCCATCAGAAAACGGTGGAACATGTGATTCGGATATCGCTCGGCCATTTGCAAGTTTCTCCCCAAAAAAATATTTTTCTCCTACATATCCCGCCGAATGCGCAATTTTTTGTGCATTCTCCCCGCCCCCGCCTGTCATCTCCACCTCATTTTTCATAAAAAAAACAAAAAAAACCTTGACTGATTGATTGCATCATAGAAGGATTTCCTCTTTACACCACCTTCCAGTTCCGCAATTCCATGTCGTTTCGCCGTTTCCGGTCTCGTTTCTTCAATTCGCTTGACGGCAGATACGTTTCGCGGAACAGGTCGTAATCACCGTAAAATGTCAGATTCAGCGCGTCCGCAAGGTTCGGACTTTTCTATCCGCGTTTCTTCAGTTCGTCCTTGTCTTCGACCTTGATGCTTCCGTTCGGCTGGATCTTGTACGTCGGCTCCGCCTATTCCTTCAGCAGCGCAACCCAGCTGTCCCCCTTCGGATCGCCGGTATAAAACACCGTCTTCGTCCGAAAGAATTTCCGTGCCTTCCACCACAGCCAGTCCCGCAGTTTCGCGCACTTCCCGTCCCCGTCTTCCGGTGCGCTTTCGCTCGCATGAACCTTCACCGCCGGATACCCCAGACGCCCTTTCCATGCCGTGTGCATGAAATTGTCGTAGATGCCGGCGCCTACGCCAACCGTGTCAACATGCACAGAATCGCATTCCCATTCGTCGAAAATCAGTTTCGCCCGGTGAAAACTCTCCACCGTGTCGAATCCGTGCCAGCTTTCCGCATGCAGGATCGCCGTCCCCTCCCGGATCACCACTGCCGTGTCGTCGTCCCCTGTCCACGCCGGGTCTATTCCCATCCGCCGCTTCCCGGTCTTCTGACCTGGTTCCCGTTTGACGAAGCCGACCTTCTGAAGCCAGTCCGAGGATATCACCTGATCCCGCCCGATATTCGCAAATTCTCCGAGAACACGCACCCGGTACGCATTGCTGTTCTACCCGTATTCCAGACGCATGTTTTCAATCCACGCCTGCGTCTGCCGCCCCCGCGTCCGGATAATCCGGATATTCCCCAGCGCATCCACAAACGGATATTCGTATTCCTATTCCGCCAGACTGTCTTCACTGGAAAAACTCATCGTGAACCAGAACGTCGGCTTGTGAAAAATGTTGTACATGTACCCGCTCAGACGCGTCGGGTTCCCGTCAAGAAATCCATACGCACCCGGATCGCCCATCGCACCGGACGCAACCTCGAATATCCCGTCCCGGACGCCGCTCCCTTCGTCAATGAAAAACATGCAGTCGTGAAACCCCTGCAAGGCGTCGTCATTGTCTGCCCGCGCCGTCCGCAAAACCGCCTTCGCCTGCTCCTTGTTCCGCTTCTGACGCAGTTCCTCCGTCGTCGATTCGTACTGCCGGCTTATCCAGTCCCATTTTCTCCCGTTCGTCAGCACGACTTCCGGCCAGATGATGTCGCTCTACTGGTCCCCGCCCGCTCCGGTGATCGGCGCTCGTTTCCCGCGCGTGTCCAGCCACCAGTTCACCAGCCAGCCCGTCAGTTTACTCTTCCCGATCCCGTGCCCGGACTTCACCGCAACGAAACGGTGATGCTCAAACGCCCGCAGAATCTGTGCCTGCTGATGCGTCGGAACGTCCCCGATGCACTCGATCACATACGCCAACGGATTTCCATACCACCGTTTCAGCCAGAATGCCAGTCCATACCGGACTTTTTCTATCTCCTGCGGCGTCAGCATCGTTTACCCAATCCCTTCATCAGCGCCCGCCTCGGTAAATCATCAGATTCTCCAGTTCCGAATTCACTTTCTTTGAAACCTGTTCATACCCGCGTTCCGTCAGACCTCCGCCCTCCCCCACTCCGGGAAGCGCATTCCGCGCCGCCATGTTCACAATCCATTCGACACAGCCGCGATACACCGCTTCCATCAGCTCCCCAAGCTCCGCCTTGTTTTTGCCGTGTTCCAGCAGCTTGATGTTCAAATCCCGTTCCCGCTCCGCCTTGTACTATTCCCCTTTTACCCGGTTCAGCTCTTTCGTGATGTCTTCAATCGACGGCATCTCATCCAGGCACTTCCGCAAACTCTATACCTCCTGCTCCAGCTCCGGATCACCAATGTCGAATTTCGGCAGCCGACCCGCAACCAGTTTCAGAAAATCATCCCGCGGCATGTTGTCCAGCAGATCCTGTTCCATCTCCATTCGCCGCAGCATCGCATCATTCAGCAGCTCGCTCAGTTTCTTCGCGTCCTTCAACACCCCGCGCTTCTCCCGGTCTGTCAGCTCCGGAACTTCTACCTTCGCCGGATTCAGCTTCTCTTCAATCGCCGCTTTTACAAAATCTCCGCGGTTCTCACTCACCGCGTCAATCCGTTTCACGATATCTTCCGGCTACCTTACGGAAATCACAATGCCTTTGCCCATCACCCATTGCCCTTTCTCATCCCGTATATACCCCGTGTTTACACCCCGAAAAATAAAAATTCCGGCCGGTGGAGCTTATCGTACCGGCTCCCCGCCCCCGCGGGTCCATGCCCCCTGTCATCCCGGCCCCGATCCCGCGCTTCTCTTTCCGCTCTTTTTTTGCCGGCGTTGGGAACTGCCTGCTCTCTATTAGTGAGCAGTTTTAGCCTCATTTTCCACCCGGTGGTGTGATTTTTGGCGGGACTTCCCCATTGTCCGAAGGCTCCAGCTCTCCCAAAAGCTCCGCCGAAATCTGATCCGCGGTCGGCAGACCTCCGGACACTGGACGCCCGCACACCGGACAGACGTCTGCCACCGTCTCCTCCCCTTCTTCCCTCTCTCTCCCTCTCTGCGCCCGAGCCCAGTTTGCGCGGATCCGCCTTGGGTCGAAATGATTGCCGCGGAGCGCCAGGCAAAGCACCATATAGATGCAGTCATAGACCTGCCGGGCGGTGATGCCTTTTGCTGCTGCGATCTGATTGCAGGCGATATAGAGCATGGCGAGGATGGCGATCCTCGTGGAGTGGCAGGGCCATGTCTGATAGCCGGCGTCGTTGAGGATCTGCTCGGCATGCTTGTACTTAATCTGCCTGGGGGAGAGTGTTTTGCCAGTATTCATTGATGGTGTCCTTTTTGTTGATTCTGCTGAAAGAGACGCACCGCGAAAGCATCGGCATTGAAGCGATTGCCCGGAGCGATGCGCGTACCGTATTGCGAGAGACGGCGGTGCAGAGCTGGATCCTCTGGAGATCACCGGATCGCACGCACGGGTGTGGGAGGAATTCGATGCAGAAGAGGAAAACCCTCTGCTGCGAGCGGGAAAGAGTGGCGAATTCCGTCAAAAAAGGGATAAGCGTTTCGGATCCGATCTGCATGTGGTACTCCTATGGGGGTACCATACAGCGTCCGGTGGAAGTTACAAGCTGGGATCGGCGTGGTTGTTGCGGGCTGTTTTTATTTTGCGCTGTTTAGCAAAACACAAGTCATCTGCACAACAGATTATTACAAACCGGCATATTTGTTGTCATGCCGATGTTAGTCAAAAAACTCCTTACGCGCGCGCGTGACCCCTGACGCGCAAAAAGGGGCCTTTTTACATATATATGTATCTTCTAACATTCTAACATATATTTTATTTGTTGGTTTATAACGATTTAGATGTTGGAAACATGTTAGAAAAAGGTTAGAAGAGTTACTAACATTATTACATCGTGAAAGCTTCATGTTAGAATTTTTTTCTGACATTTCTAACATTATTCTAACGTTTACACAAAGGAAACTGCGGCAACGATCAAGCAGCCTATAACGATCGGGAACAAACACCCTGTTTTGTTTGGATGATTCCGATTCAACATTCGAGTTTCAGCCTCAAGTTTGTCCTGCCATCGATGCCGGATTCCTGCGTGATTCATTTTGTCTTCTATTCTTCTATTGCAGCTTCAACAAGTGCGATCATATAGTCATATCCGTTATCAGTCGTAATCGGAACGCGGTCTTTCACGTTCTTAATGGCACAGAATACCTCTTGAATTTCGCATTTCGTTACATGCCCGTCTGAAAAATAGAATTGAATTGCTGCATCTTCAACGAAAGAGTGATTCAGTGAATCCTTTATTTCTTCTATGGATGGTGTGTTTTTTGTTATTGACGCATTATTTTTTAACGCTCCGTTTTTTCTCTCTGTTATATTCTCCAAGAAACGGATCAGGATGTTAAGGTTCATGTCTCATTCTCCTTTGTTGAGCATCGTTTTTAATAAATTTTCAAGCGCGATCACCTGAACATCAGGAAGCTGGTCAACCATGGTGTGTACCCGTTCTCGTGCCGTCTGAGTTGAGTTTGGATGTGAGATCACGAGGCGCATGGCGCTAATTGGGATCCCCTAATCGGCAAGATATATGGAGAACACTTTATCGATATCATCTTGCCGGGGGTGCAAGATGGAAACAATTTGAATGAATCTCGACAGCGGGAGGTCGATATCTTTTGTGCCATGAATCATTTGGTTAAGTGATGCTGCCGAAATATCTAACGCTTTAGCAAGCTCGTTTTGTCTCTTTCCAGATTCTGCAATCCACTCCAACACGAGCAATTTTACCGTTTTGTCTTTCATTTTTTTGCCTCGATTAGATTTTTATTTACAATATATTGCCTAAAAATTAGATTTCAAAATAATTTTTTAAGGTTTTTTCTAAAAATTACTTGAAATTAGGTTGTTTCTAAATTATCTTATTGTCAAACAACACCAATAGAGAAAGGAGAAAGTAGCATGACCAAATTGCGAGAAATGAGACTTTTGCGAAAAATTAACCAAAAGACTTTAGCCTCAATGTTGAGGGTAAAGCCTCCGACTGTAAACGCAATGGAGCGGAAGGGAATTTACGATACAAGAATCGCAAAAAGATACGCGCTTGCGTAGAAATGCAATCCGCTATTGCTGCTCGAAGGATTAGACTGAAGCTAATTTTCAAAAAAAACGAAAGGAGACACAAATGAACAGGGACCGCAGAAAAAGAATTGAATCGGTGATGGAACGGATCGGCGAATTGCAGTGTGAGCTGGAAGAGATCCGGGACGAGGAATAGGACGCGTTTGACAATCTGCCGGAATCAATCCAGTGGTCTGAGCGTGGCGAGACGTTACAAGCGGCGGCGGATGCGCTCGGCGAAGCCTATGATGAGCTCGATGACGTCCGGACGTCGCTCGAAGAGGCATAGGAGGGTTGACCATGAACGACCGCGACTACATCGTTGAACTTATCTGGGCCATCCTCGGCGGAATCGCGCTGGGGCCGGGCCTGTACGCGATCATCTGGTGGGGGCTGGCGCTATGAGAGAACAAACCGTTGCGCTGCTTGCTCTCGCGGACGCCATCATTCCCGGCGGCCGTCAGGAACTGCTGAAGGATCTGCGCCCCCTTCTCAACGCGGACCGGTTCTACACGCCGCACCAGATCGCCGAGATGTTCGGTATGAGCTTATCGACTGTCCGGAACTGGTCCACAACCGGCAAGCTGGTCCCGTCGATCAAGGTGGACAACGGGACCGTCCGCTATACACAAGAGGACATCGACCGTTTCGTCGATAATAACCGGAACAATAATACAAAAACCGATCCGGAATGACCCGGATCGAAAAACAAAACGAAAGGAAAAACATGAAGACAACAAGAATTCTGAACTGCACGTTCACGACCGAGGAATTGAAGGAAATCGGCGTCAAACTTGCGCTGGAGAACCAGCGGAAGGAAAGGCTGGAGGACGAAAAGAAGCAATCGCAATCCCAATTCAAAAGCGAGATCGACGCGGCCGACGCCAAGATCAAGAGCCTTGCGCAGAAGCTGGCGCGCGGATCGGAAGACCGCGAAATCGACTGCGACGTTCTTTTCAACACGCCGGAAGAAGGCAAAAAGACGATCAAGCGCAGCGACACCGGCGAAGTTGTCAGCACCCAGCCCATGACCGAAAGCGAATTGAACGATCTTTTCGTCAACGGCCTCGGCGCGCGCAAGGACGAAAACGAATTTGTTTTCAGGGACAAGAGCCGCGCGAAAATGTGTTCGATCGCCGAGTTCGAGAAGCTGAAAAAGAAATGCGGCGTCAAGGAGAAAGACCTGTTCGAGAAGATCGGCGACGGATACACCGAGGAAGACCTCGTGGACGCCAAGCCGGAGAACGTCGAACTTGCCCTTGTCGTTTACGACCTTGACCCCGAAACGAAAAAAGACATTTTCGAGGTTTACCGCTTCACCATGACCGAAAATCAGGATCAGCAGCCTGAACAGGGCGCGCCGAAAATGCTTTCCGACGGCGCCGAAGTCATCGACGCGGAAACCAAATAACCAAGGATAACGACAATGATCTTAATATACTGCGACATTTGTGGAGAGGAAAAGGCCAGCTGGCAGGTCCACGGCGTCAGTTACATCAAGAAAAACTACATCGCCCTCACATCGGCGGACGATCCGTGCAGTAGACCCATCGGGGAATGCTCGAAGCACATCTGCAACGATTGTCTGGAAAAACTCGGCTGGAGCGAGAAAGAGGAGAATTTGACAAAATGAGTTTGCTTTATCGGTATATCATCCACGAACCGGAAAGCCAGTATCACGCACGCAGCAAAAGCGGCGAATACCTGTCGAGCCACATGCTGGCCCGCTTTCAGGAAATGCCGTACAAGTATTTTGCCACGATCTCCGGCTTGTATCAGGAGCCGGAGAAGCCGGAATATGTGTTCGGCACGGCGGCGCACAAAATGATCCTTGAGGGCGAGGAAGCGTTCAACGAGACGTACATCGTCAGTGACGGCCCGATCAACGAGCGCACCGGCAAGCCCTACGGCAAGGACAGCAAGGTTTATCTGGACTGGCTTTCATGCCAGCAGGGCGAAGTCATCACGACCGCGGATTATGGGGAGATCGAAAAAATGCGCGCGAACGTCGCCGCGCATCCCGAAATCCCGGAAAAACTTTTGCGTCCGGGCGGGATCGCCGAAGGCGTGGTCCGCGCCGAGCTCGAAGGGGTGCCCTGTCAGATCCGGATGGACTACTTTCATCCGGAAACGGGCATCGTGGATTTGAAGACTTGCCGCGACATCCGCTTTTTTGAATACGACATGCGCAGTTTCGGTTATGCGTTTCAAATGGCGTTTTATCGCAGCGTCCTGCGGGCGGCTTGCGGGACGGAATTTCCGGTTCACATGCTGGCCGTGGACAAGACCGATTTCCACGTCGCCGGATACTGGCACGTCCCCGCCGCGGAACTCGACATCGCCGAACGGATCAACGCAGCCGCGATCCGGCGCTTGAAGGAATGCCGGGAAAGCGGCAAGTGGCCGACCGGATATGAACGCAAGCAGATTTTCACCCTGAACAAATAAGGAGACATATCATGAGCATTCTGGACACGATCACCAAAGGCAAAACACCGAAACCGCCGATCATCCTGCTTTACGGGCAGGAAGGCGTCGGAAAATCCACGTTCGCCGCAAAAGCGCCGGCAACGATCTTCATTCCGACCGAAGACGGACTGAACGAGATCGACTGCAGCAAATTTCCGATTTCCAAAGATTACAAATCTTTCAAGGAAAAGTTGCTTGCAATCCGGGATGAGCCGCACGACTTCCAGACGCTGGCGATCGACAGCATTTCCGCGGCCGAACGAATGCTTTTCCGCTACATTTGCGAACGGTATTCCGTTTCCAACATCCTCGACGCGGCCGGCGGTTACGGCAAGGGCTACAAAGAATATGCCGAGGAGTGGTTGAATATTTTCGATCTGCTGACGGAGATCCGTGACAATCGGAACATGTCAGTCATCCTGATCGGGCACTGCGACGTGGTCCGCGTCTTTTCGCCGCGGATCGGCCAGTATGATCAATTCCAGCCGCGCCTCTACAAAAAAGCGATGGACATCCTGGTCGAAAGCACCGACGGCGTCTTTTTCGCCACGCGCCGGATCCGGAAGACCGCCGAGGACGCCGGCTTTAACAAAAAAGAGATCCGGACAGAAGCGATCGGCAAGGACGGCGGCGAACGTATCATCATCACCGACGGCGGCGGGATCGACGGACCGCAGATCGCCAAAAGACGCTTTGAAAATTTGCCGCAGGAACTTCCGCTGGACTGGAACGCTTTTATCGCCGCCTGGCAATCAACTTACACCCAAAAAGGAGAATGAAAAATGGCTGGATTTGGAAGCACGAAAATCAATTTTGACGAGGTCCACGCGACCGGCGAACTGCTGCCCGCGGGAATGTATCAGGCGATCATCACCGCCAGCGGCGGAGATCCGAACGACGAACGCACCGGCGAAGACGGACTGGTCAGCAGCCGCAGCGGGAAAGGCCGCTATCTGCCAATGACTTTCGAAATCATCGACGGCGAATACAAAGGACGCCAGATCTTCAAGAATTTCAATCTGGAAAATTCCAACGAACAGGCGGTCAAGATCGCACAAAGCGAGATCAAAGAACTTTTGCAGGCAATCGGCTGGGACTTCACAACGAAGCCCTGCGGCCCGGACGATACCAGCGAAATTCACATGATCCCGCTGACGCTGCAGATCATCGTCCGCGTCAATAAGCAGTCCGACGAAGAACAGAACGAAATCAAACATTTCAAACCGCGCCAGACACCCGGCACCACCGCGCCCGCGGCAGCCGGAAGCAAAACGGCAGCGGCACCCGCCGCCCCACCCTGGGCAAGAAACAATCCGCCCGCAGGAGAAGCGAAAAAATGAACGCCGAAACTTGCAGCATCGAACTCGAACTGCCGATTGCGATTTCCGAAAACCAGTATCGGCGATACGTTCCCGGCTGCAATCATCCGGTCATTTGCGCAGCCGGCCGGAAATTCCACGAACTGGTGAAACATCGGTTTGCGGATTCCGGCCAGCGCAAAATCAACGGTCCGGTGGCGGTAACGCTTGACTTTTACCCGCCGGACAACCGCAAGCGCGACCTCGACAATCAATTCAAATGCCTTTTCGACAGCATCGTCCGCGCCGGCTGCATCGCCGACGACGCCTGCATCCAGGAGCTCCACGCCTACAAGCGCGAGCCGGTCGAAAATCATTTCGGCATGAATTTCATCCGGATCACACCCGCGGAAAAATTGACCGCCGGAACGATCCGCGCCCTGATCCGGGCCGGACGTCTGGCGGACGCAATATCCAAATTCGGCATCGCGAAAGTTTCGGACTTTCTGCAGCATGTAGCCTGACGGGGAAAACATGTTCGATCTTCGATACTATCAGCAGGAAAGCGTGAACGCGGTCTACGCACATTTACAGCGGAAACCCGACACGAATCCCTGCGCGGTCCTTCCGACCGGCGCCGGAAAATCAATCGTCATCGCGAAAATCGTCACCGACGCGGCGACGAAATGGAACGGACGGATCCTGATCCTGGCGCACGTCAAAGAACTGCTGGAACAGAACGCAGCGAAAATCGCAGCGCTTTGCCCGGACCTGAAGATCGGCATGTATTCCGCCGGCCTCAACCGCAGAGACACGGAAAATCAAGTCCTGGTCGCCGGGATCCAGTCGGTCTATAACAAGGCCGCGGACCTCGGCACCTTCGACCTGATCCTGATCGACGAAGCGCACCTGATCCCGCCCGACGGCGACGGCATGTATCAGACCCTTTTGCAGGAGGAAAAAAAGCTGAACCCGAACGTCCGGCTGATCGGATTTACGGCGACGCCCTACCGCCTGCGCGGCGGCCTGATTTGCAAGCCGGAAAACCTTTTGAACGAAATTTGTTACGAAATTGGCGTTCGGGAATTGATTATGCGCGGCTATTTGTCAAAGTTGCGCAGCAAGAACGGAAAGACGAAAGCCGATTTGTCCGATTTACATATTCGCGCCGGCGAATTTATCGCCGACGAAATCGCCGACAAAATGGATAACGAGCAACTTGTATATGCGGCTTGCAGCGAAATTATCAAGTTGACGGCAGACCGGAAGAAGGTTTTGATTTTCGCAAGCTCGGTGGCGCACGCCGAACACATAAAAACGCGGATCGAGTATGCCGCCGGGCAGGAATGCGGAATCGTCATCGGCAGCACGTCAAAAGAGGAACGCGCGGAAATTCTGGACCGATTCAAGGATCAACCGGTCCCGGCCGACCTTTTCGGCAACATGAAACCAAACTTGAAATATCTTGTAAACGTCGGCGTTTTGACGACCGGATTTGACGCGCCCGCAGTTGATACGGTTGTTTTGTTGCGGCCGACAGCCAGCGCGGGCCTGTATTATCAAATGGTCGGGCGCGGTTTTCGTTTGTCGCCGGAAACGGGAAAGACCGATTGCATGATCCTTGACTACGGCGGGAACATTATGCGGCACGGCCCGGTCGACATGATCCGCGTGGAGGAAACGCGCGGAGGCGGGAAGAAACAGCCGCCGCCGATGCGCGAATGCCCGCAATGTCAGGCCGTTTTCCCGGCGGGCCGGACACAATGCCCGGACTGCGGATTTGTCATGCCGCGGCAGGAACGCGCCCTGCACCACGGGACGCGGGCGGCCAGCGACGGCATTTTGTCGGATCAGACCAGCGAAACCGAATTTGACGTTCAGCGCGTCTATTATTCCAAGCACATAAAGCGCGGCGCACCGGATAAGCCGCCGACCTTACGCATAGAATATGTAATCGGTTTTAATGACTACATTTCCGATTGGATTTGCCCGGAGCATACCGGATATGCCCGGACCAAATCGGAAAAATGGTGGCGGGAGCGCGCCGGATTTGAATTGCCGGAAACGGTCGACGAATGCTTGATCTATGCAGAGGCCGGAAAATTGAAACGGCCGGTCCGGATCACGGTAAAGAAGACGCCCGGATCAGACTGGCCGACGATCACGAAATACGAGTTTGCGCCGGAGAGCGAACCGACGATCAGCGAGGAAAGCGCAATGCACATCGCCGAACAGCGGATCGCCGAGATCAGGAAAGAGGCGGCCGCGGCCGGATCATGGATCGATCTTGACGCTGAACCGGACGACATCGAAGAACGGCTGGCGATCCTTGCCGCGGAATCCGACGAGGATTTCCACAGTAACAGCCCGCAGGATTTAGGCTGGCACACCAACGACGACGACGGAATCCCGTTTTAACCCATAACAACGAAGGAGAGCAAAAAAATGGAAAACTTATGTAAAAAATGCAGATTTGTGGAAGTTGACGCGCCCGACGATAATAGAAGAATTTTTTGCCAAAAGCAGGGCGCTTATCTTTACGAAGACGAAATACCTTTATATTGCAAGAACTTTGAAGCGATCAATGCGAGAATCGAAGATAGACATTTCCGGCAGGCTTTCGACGCCCAGATCGTCAAGGCATACGCGATCGCCAAAGATCACGGCTGGCACGAAGCACCGCGGAACGACGGCGAAGTTCTGGCCTTGATTCATTGCGAAGTATCGGAAGCATTGCAGGCCCTGCGCAACGGCAACCCGCCGGATCACCATTGCCCGAAGTTCAGCAGCCTCGAAGTTGAACTTGCCGACGTGATTATTCGGATCATGGATTACGCCGGGGAACGCGATCTTGACATCGCCGGCGCGATTCTTGCGAAAATGGAAGTCAACCGGAACCGGCCATATAAACACGGCCGGAAATTTTGACAGGAAAGAGCAAAACGAATGGAAATCTTCGCTTTTGATTTTGATGGTACACTGGTAACTGAAAAGTGGCCTAAAATCGGAGATCCGATTAAAGAGACTATCAACTTTTGCAGGTGGATTCAGGATCAGCCGGATACCCGGTGGATCCTTCTTACCATGAGAGAAGGGCAGTTTCTTCAAGATGCCCTGGATTTTCTTGCCTGTATCGGACTGCATCCAGACGCCGTCAACGACAATTTGCCGGAACGTGTGGTCGAATGGGGCGGCTCCAATCCGAGAAAGGTTTATGCCGATTATTATATTGACGATCACAATTATATCGGACTATACCGATGGGACGATCTCGGGATCCAGTTCCCGGAATGCAAAAGGAGTATGAAATGCAACTGACATACGACAGAGACGAAGCCGCAGCAGCATTGAAAAGGATTTTCCGGCCGGGCGACGTTTTCGAGATCAGGGCGCTGGAGGCCCAGACCGCAACATACAATCGACCGCACACCATCAGCGGATATTTCGATTACGACCACATCGACGCCGCGGCCGCCTTGATCGAAAAGGAAATCCGATTTGCGCGCGGCATCTACTACACCCCGAACCCGGTGGAGCCGGCACTTCTGGCCCGCGCGGCAAATCGATTTCGGGACATGGGACAGCGAGACCCCAGCACAGCCGACAAAGACATTCCGCGCCGGCGCTGGCTACTGATCGACTGCGACGCGATCCGGCCGAGCGGGATCAGCAGCAGCGACGCCGAACACCAAGCCGCGGCCGACAAAGCCGCCGAGATTAAAGCCGGTTTTGCGTCAATTGGATTTCCGGACCCGGTCGAGATCGACAGCGGAAACGGCGCACAGCTCATGTATGCCGTAGATTTGCCCGGCGGGACCGACGACACGATCTGCAAAGCGATCCTTCACAGCTTGCAGGCCGTCAACAGCCCGGCGGTCGAGATCGACGAGACGGTTTTCAACGCCGCGCGGATCTGGCGCCTGCCCGGATCGGTCAACTGCAAGGGCGATCCGATCCCGGACCGGCCGCACCGGCGCGCGCGGATCGTCAATTTCCCGGACGAATTGCAGATCGTGCCGATCGAACTTTTGAAGCAGGCCGCCGGCATTCAGGACGAAAAGCCGTTCGATCCGTCCGAGTATCAGCAGGCCGCCGGAAACAGCGCGAAACTTTCCGGCATCAATTTTGCCGCGATCGAACCGCCGCGGGAAAAGGAAAATTTCGAGATCGAAACATGGATCGCCCGGTATTGTCCGGAAGCCGAAGGCCCGGAGCCGTGGCAAGACGGCCGCAAATGGATTTTTCCGATTTGCCCGTTCAACCCGGACCACCGCAACCGGTCGGCGATCATCACCGAGCAGGCGAACGGGGCAATCGGTTTCACTTGCCACCACAACGGCTGCAAGGGCAAAGACTGGCACGCATTGCGCGCATTGCGCGAACCCGGTTTCACCGAACGCGAGATCGAACGCCAGACCGCCGCGGCGAAACAGCAGCGGCCGGAACCGCCGCAGAACATCCCGGCGCCGCCGCCGGTCGAAATCGAAGAAGACGAAGAACCGGAAATTCAGGAGCCGACGCCGTGGCGGGACATTACGACCGACGAAATACGCGCGATCCTTGACGGCACGTTCCTCGGCGAAATGACGAAACTTTATTCCTGCGTAACCGTCCCGGAACTGCCGCTTGAAGCCGCGCTGGTAAAAGCGATCGTCACGGCGGGCTGCGCCTTGTCCGGACCGGGAACGCCGGACGTGGCGCGACAAGGACTTTTGCCGCCGATTGGAGCGCAGCGCGCACGCCTCCGGATCAATACGGCCGGCGGGCAGGTTTGCAACGTCTATGCTTTGCTTGCCGCCAATTCGGCAAGCGGAAAGGACATCGGCAACCTGCTTGACACGATCACCACCGCCCGGAATTGGAATCTGGGGACCAGCGGCAGCGCGGAAGGAATCGCCGAAGCCTTAAAAGATTGCCCGAACGGCCTTATCAGCATTTCCGAATTCATGAACTGGCTGGATGAAAAACACTGGCAGCATAAGGCGACGTCGTTTTTGACCGAAGCCTTCAGCAAGGGCTACTTCCGCCATAATTTCAGCAGCCGGAGCGGCAAGGCCGGGACCAGCGCCTGCGACTACTGCTTCCCCAACATCATCGCCAACATCCAGCCGGAGGTTTTCGAGAACGTCGTCAGGACGCAGGACATCTCATCGGGCTTCATGGGGCGCTTCATTTATGCCAAAATGCCGGAATTTTTCGGCGATCCGGCCCGGATCGAAATTGCCGAAGTCTTGCAGCGTTTCGCAATGATCTTGCCGGTATTCGAGAAGAAGCACGGCGTGGTCGAAGTTCCGGCGGGCTACGGGACCGCGCTTTCAGAAATGTTCAAAAAGTATTCGCCGCAGAAGTTGCATCCAGTCTGGCGCCGCCTTGTTTCCGAATATATGCCGCGGTTCGCCGTCATGCTTTCGATCAATCATCAAGCCAGATCGCAGGGCGACGCCGTTTTGCTGGAATCGCAGCACTGGACCGCCGCCGCAAAAATGGTCCAGTGGTTTTTTCACAACGCGGAAGAAATGCTGGCGCAGATCGAAGACGAATCACCGGCCGCCCGCATTCAAGAAAAGATCATGCGCCGGTTTGCCGCGATCATCGCCAAGTTTGACAAGGGCGACGGCGTATCGACGCAGACGATTTCCCGGTATGCCAGCCACACCGGAACAAACGCCATGCAGCGCCGCCAGATCATGCAGGAAATGGCCGAACGCGGCTGGATCACCAGCAGCGACAAAACATTCGGCAGGGGCGCGCGATTTAAAATCCACAGCCTGCCGCCGGGAATATTGTAATTCGCGATTCCCGGATTTCCCGCCCATGATCCACGCTCGACAACGTTTGTTGATTTTGTTGGTGGTTCCCCCCAAAAAAAGCCCCAAAACCGACAACGTTTGTTGATTTTGTTGGTGGTTCAAAAACCGTGTTAAATAGTCATAAATCGCACTAAATGAGGCTAATTTTTGGAATCAAAAATGGTGATGCCGGCGAGATTTGAACCCGCGACCTGCTCTTTAGGAGAGAGCTAAAAACATGATTTTTAAGCTCAAAATACGAGCTTTTTTCAAAATATTTGTTGATTTTGTTGGTGGATGCGTTATAGTATGTCTAACAGCAATAAAACGACACAAAACAGGACAAAAAAACAGGAGATAAAAAATGTTTTAGAGAAATGGAAAATGGTGGTATGATTTCCACGTCAATGGTAAGCGTTACACCGGAGCAACGGGATTCCCTGTCAATCAAAAGGCAGATGCTTTAAAATTCACGAAACAGGTGCAAGCCCAAGCACGGATCGACATGTCCCCTGCACTGCTTTATGAACAGCAGCGCCGACGTGTCACCAACGAATCAGCATGTGCGCTGGACGCTGATGCCATCTGGACCGCGTTCAGCAAGGTTACGGATTCCGGAGCCGGGCAGAAGAAAATGAAAGCGTATCGTCTGCGCATCCGGGCCTTCTGCGATTGGATGAAGCAGCATTATCCCGATGTATTGAAGGTAAGTGAGGTCGATCCGCGCCACGCCCAGGAATATTTCAAGGAGATCCGTGGCGGTATCGGCTCCAATTCGACGAAAAACGAATATCTGATGGTCCTGAAATATGTCTTCAAGACCCTCGGTGAATCGCACGGCATCGTCAAAAATCCCTTTGACGGCATAAAAAAACTCGCAACGGACATCGCCGCGCGCGAAGCCTTCACCCCGGAAGAACTGAAGAAGATCGGCGACAATGCGACGGGCTGGCTCTATTCGCTTTGCCTGACTGCGCTGTCCACCGGCCTGCGCGAAGGCGACATCTGCATGCTGCGGAAATCCAGCGTCAACCTGTCCACTGGCTGGATATCCATACCTTCAACACGCAAGACCGGCGCAAGTGTTGACATCCCGATTCTTCCCGGACTTCGCGCTCACCTCGAAGAATACATCAACGACAGCGATTCGGAATACGTTTACCCGGAACTTGCCGACATTTATACCCGCAATCCGGCGAGAATCGGAAAAACCGTGAAACGTTTTTTCGAAGATATCGGGATCGCCGGAACCACGCAATCTGTTGACGGCTATGCCCGGCGGATTTCCGCGAAGGATGTCCACAGCTTCCGTCACACGTTCGTGTATCTCGCCGCGGTATCCGGCGTTCCGTTTCCCGTTGTGCAGGGAATTGTCGGTCACACCTCCCCCGCCATGACGAAGCACTATATGGATCACGCCAGCCGCGAAGCGAAGGCTCAGTACCTTTCCCAGATTCCAGCTTACCTTACCGGGCCGGAGGCAATAAAAAAACGCGATCCGAAGCCGCTCACTCCGGTCCGCGTCCGGCGGATTCTCACCCGCCTCACCGCAGAAAACCTTGAACGCTGCAAGGCCCGTTTATTCGCTCTGCTGGATCGCGTCTGATCCTGGATTCACGGATTCAACCGGAGCAGTCTTTTCGGACTGGTCCGGTTCTTTTTCTTCAGGAGTCTTTGCTGCCTGCCATACGGCAGCCCCTGCCGAAACGCCTGCGCAGATCGCCGCCCACGCTCCGGCAAAAGTAACCCCCGCACATCCCGTACAACAGAGGCAGACCATCAACACGCCTGCCGTATAAAAAATCTTCTTCATGTCTTCAGTTCCCCTTGAAATAATTGATCGCCGCGCTCACGGCTGCAACTGCAAGCGCAAGCCACGCCAGCACCCCCGTTTTGCTTTCTTTCCTGGTCCGGTTGATGTCTTCCAACACCTGAACACGCTGCGCAAGCCCCGGATGCCCGTTCCCGTTGATCGCGCGTTCGACTGCCTCCAGACGCTTGAATTGTGTTTTGTTTTGTTCCTCGATCCGTCCCAGCCGGTCGATGACTTCGCGCTCAAAATGTGTCATGCGCATAAGGCTTTCCGGTTCGCGTTTTCACGCCATGCTACGCCACCGAACATGCGGAGGCCCCAGTATGCTTTTTGCGCACGCCACCAGCCGAGGCCGTCAGCCCGGCAGAGATCGTAGAACATCTTGTCTGCGTCTGCGCGGGTCCAGTCGTCCGGCTGGGTGCGGTAGATGTAATCGTGCGTGATGCCTGCGCGGAGCGTCTGCGGGTGGATCGCGGGAGAAATGCTCGACCACAGGCACCGCGGCGTCGAAACACCGTCGCTCTCGAATCCGGCCGGTACATAAACGATGTGCCCGTTCCAGATGAATTCCAGCGGCTCCTGCAATGTCAGCACGTTGCCGCGCTCGTCCTCGGCATGGATGGATACACTGATCATCTTCTTATCCTTCGCCTTCGTAACTTCCGGCCACACCGAAAATCGTAACTCCCTTCTTGATGTTCTCGGCGATTAGATTCGCGTCGCCCTTGATCGTCTGCGCGCCCGTGCAGTAGGTCCCCGCGGCAATCGTCTGATCCGTCGTCCCCGGCGTCCAGGTTTTTTCTTCCTGCAGCGTGAACTGCGAACCGGACGCAAGAACGCCGGTCTTCCTGCCGGTGACAGGATCGAAAAACGCCTGATCGCTGACGCTCAGAACCAGCGTTTCTTTCGGATTGCCCGTTACGGGGTCATTGATGATGAGTTTCATGTTAAATTTCTCCTGTTTTTTTAACATTGTCTCTATATATTGTCACGAATGCGCAATTTTTTACGCATTCGCCCAGCATTCATGCCACCATTGCGGCTGGCCGAGGCCGATTTTCGCGCCTTCGTATTTGCACAGCTCGTTTGCCGCGCTCCATTCGATTGCAAGCCGCATTCCCGGCATCGTGTTGAAGGATTCGCTGGATTGGAACGCCTGCATTTCGTCGAATCCGCCCCGGAAATCCTCCACGCCGAGAAGCGCGCCGATGTCGGTGCAGACCGCGCGGAACATGGTACAGGCGGCGTCGAAGTCCGTCCGGTCGATTGGTTCCTCCGGAACGGGCGGCGGCTCCGCGCATTTCCAGCGTCTGTTCTCCGCTTTTTCCACAATCAAACCGTGTGCGTTTGCATAGTCTACCGCCTCGAAATGTGTGTTGAAGACAGGATATTCTTGGCTCATTTTTTCCTCAGGGGTTCAGAATGTTGTATATTGAGTTCACGACTTCGGGATCATTGCTTCCCTGTCCGCAGGCGTACCAGTCTTTTTCCGAGGTTCCGTAACTATATGTTTTCGCGCTTGTCTCCGTTTTGTCGTAGACGCTGACATGTCCAATGACTGGCGTGGATGTGCCGCTGGAATTGTAATTTTTGAAGATCACATATTTCGTATTTGCGAACGCGACCAGAAATGTTATGGTAACTGTATTCTGTCCGCTTGCGTTTGTCCCCTTACATTGGCCTCCCTGTTCAACCCATCCGCTCTTCCAGATGCGACACCATGTAGATGTACCTGTGTACTTGTATATCACATAGTCGACAGGAGTATTTGTATTTATCGCGGTGTGTGTCGAAAGATTTCCGAGGTTGACATCGGCCTTTCCTTGCAAGGTAGTTGCTATTTGCGCAGACTCCTGCGTACTAAGAGTAGTAGCGGAATTGAACACTTGTATGCAATAATTATATTTAATGGCAGGAGGCTGGACAGTATTGGAGTTGCCGTAAATGGAATTGGCCCTTGATGCGTCTAAGTTTATCTGGACTCTTTTATATGACGCATTACCACCTGCAATCGAAATATCTGCGTTTACAGCTGATGTACCGCCATATAAAGCTCCGCCATTCCAGCTGCTGCCAGCGAGCGTAGGATAATGAGGAGCATTTCCTGTGATATTCGGCAATCCGGGAGCAACGGTAGCTCCTTTGTCCGTCCCTGTACCAAGGCCTTGTATGAAGCCGTTGATAAGTGGAAGTCTGACAGCAGAACCGCTGATTACAAATGCGCCGCATTGTCCATAAACAGACAGCTCATCCTCATAATCCGCTGAACTCAGTGTTCTCACTGTCCCCGCTGTAACAGCGTTATTCAGCCAGCTCCAGAAACCTGAATATAAAATTTGACAGTTGCTTATCGTTTGCCCGTTTAGCAAAAAAGCACCAGCTGGAGGTGTAGTAAGCGGGTACATGAATATGGAACCGATGGGGATGCCGCTCATCGCAGCAGTGTCGTATATCGTCCATACAACCTCGCCATCGGTGATCGTGGTTACACCAGACACTATCGTTGCCGTTGATGGAAACACAATTTCTGTTGGCGCTGTCATTCCTCCTGTGGTACATATAAGCAAATACCCGCTTTTTTGGGGCAAAACCGCTCTGGCGTTATTATTATAGTGCCAATTAGGTTTTCTATAATCCATAACTGTTTTATCGACCTTATTGGCCAGCGCGCTCGACAGCCCGTTCACGGTGGCTATCTCCGGAGCCGTCGCATCGTATATCGTCCACACGGCTGTGCCGTCTGTCAGCGTGGTCGTTCCAGACGTTATGGACGCTGGCCATGACGGCACCGACGCTGCTGAAGTCCCGGCTGTCGTACACACAAGCACAAATCCGGGTTTGCCTGAATACGTTATTCTGTCTCCGACGGAGTACGCGGTCGAATTTTTCCGCAAGGAGATTCCCGTTTCCACCGCGGATATTCCTGTTACGTCCACGAACGGCACGCCGGAGAAATCGGCCAGCGTCGGGCTGACGATCGGCGTTGACGTGTGAAGCTCCGCGCGGTAGGGAAGGGACGCGGACGGCGTGAGGCTGAAACCCGTCCCGGACGAATCGGACGCCCACGCCACATAGACGTATGCGCTTGTTCCGTCCTGTCCGTCCTGCCCGTCCGCGCCATCTTGTCCGTCCTGCCCGTTGGTTCCGTTCGTTCCGTTGGTTCCGTTCGTGATGTTCGCAGTCGTTGTTCCGTTCCGGTCCGTTATGGAAATCGTTGCGCCGCTCGCCGTCTGCGTGACAGTTGCTGTCGGGGAAATGCCGTCCTGGCCATTCTGTCCGTCTATCCCGTCTGCGCCAGGAGATCCGGTATCGCCCTTGTCGCCTTTGTCGCCCTTGTCACCCTTATCGCCTTTCTCTCCGACGGCGGCCGCCCAGAACCCCTTCTGATTCAGGTACAGCGTCACGTCTCCCGTCATTTCATCAATGTCCAGAGCATTTTTGACGTCGGACGAACTGACCAGCGGGGTAATCGTTGTGCCGCCGATATGGATATCATACCCGCTGATATAGCAGTCTGCGATTCCGTATCCCAGCAGGGTCGTCGGTGCGTTGCTGACGTTGCCCCAGTCCAGAGCCGAGCTTGTTGTCAGCGGCGTGATGCTCGCGTTCCCGATCGTGATTGCCCCGTTTGAGATATAACAGTCCGTGATCCCGTACCCGGACAGCGTGTCCGGCTTGCTGGCGATGTCAACCCATGCAACGCTGGTCAGCGGTGTAATGCTGTTTTCACCGATCGTGATGCTGCCATTGCTGATATAGCAGTCCGTGATCCCGTACCCCAGCAGGGTCGTCGGCGTATTGTCAAGAAGGCTCCAGTCCACACCGTCTTCTGCGGTCAGCGGCGTAATGCTGTCTTCCCCGATTGTTACGACACCTCCGCTGATGCAGCAGTCCGTGATTCCGTATCCGCCCAGCGTTGTCGGCGTGTCCGTCACGATCCGCCAGGGGACCGTTGAAAGGAAATGGGACTCAACCCATGCCTGTGTCGCATAGGCGCCCAGGTCGATACTGACAATCTTCCCAGTCAGTGACAGCGGAGACACGAACGACAGAAAGGTCTCCTGCGTGTATCCGCCCTTCTGGTTCAGATACGCCGTTTCGTTCCCGGACGGATTCTTCAGCGCCGCGATGATCGCGCTCCTCGTCAGCCCTGCGTTCCCGGCGCCGCTGTTCCCGGCCGCACCTCTGCCGTTGTCCTGCCCGGTCAGCAGTTTCCGGAGCAGCGCGATCTGCTTGTCAATGTACTGTTTTGTTGCATAATCCATATCTTACCTCGTCAGCTGAATTCTTCTCTGCCTGATATACCGCTCTTTGGTTTCTTTCCGTGCCCGGCTGAAAATCTTTTTCATCAGTTCCATCTGGGCTTCCGTCGGTTTCCCCGGATTGATCAGCCGGTGCCGCACGGCGTTGTTGATCTGCCGGTCCGCCAGTTTTCCGGCGTCAACGCAGTAATCGTGATACGTTTCGCTGTCCATCTGATACTTCTTTCCGCCGATCGAGCCTTTCCATGCCGGTTCGCTCGGATGCCATTCTTCTTCCGGATGCGTCCAGTTCCATTTCGTGATGATATCCGTCCCGTTGTGTCCGCTTGACGCGTCTTTTCTCTCGATCGGGACCAGCAGCCGGTACAGCCCGTCCCATGCGTCCGCAGCCTGTTCCGCCTTGTTCTTCCCGACTTCCCGTCCGAACACATCCACTTTCGGGACCCGGTGTGTAATGCCCATCCGGCTCGTCACAAGTTCAAAAAACTCTCCCGCGCCTTCATCGCGGAGCTTCATATCCCTTGCCGTCGGATCGAATGCCGCAAGGGTCTGCCGTGCCAGATTCGGCATCCAGCTTGCCGCATATCCGGCTGCCCACCGAGGCCCGGCCTCCCCCGGATCCTCAACCAGTTTATATAGCTGATTCAGCGAATCCAGATAACTTTTTTCGCTGATCATCTTGCTGGACTTCCGCACCATCTCTCCCAGAGCCGCGGATACCTCTTTCCCGTTTCTTGCACGGCGGATCGCTTCCTTCGCGTCCGCCATCAGCGCAAGCGCGGTCGAAAGCGGCTCGATCCGTTTGTAGCTGTACCAGGTATCACCGATCCGGACGCTGTACGCCGGAAGCGCATTCCGGCGGAATTTTTCCTTGCTGCTTCCGTAGATGTCGGAGCTTCCTGTGATCCACGGCTCGTCATCGTCGTCGAATCCGCCCATCGCCAGAAACGCGCCCCAGGCAAGCAGCTGTTCCGCGGCATGTCCGAGGTACTCACTGTCGAGCTTGCGTGCCCCCGTCAGCACTTCGCCCGTCTCGTATGCAAGATTCGCAAGACCGAGCGGACTTTTCCGGATCCCTTGACGCAGAATATTGTACGGCGTCCGCACGAACGGAAGCATGAACTTCAGAATCCAGTTCTTGTTCTTCAGCCCGACAAGATAATTCACCACCTCACCGGGATTTTCCCGGAAGATGATCGCACTGGCACTCGCTTCTCCGGCGCGGTACGCTTTGCTCCTCGGATCCTTCATCTGCTGTTCAATGTGTGATTCCAGAGCTTTCCCGCTCAGTCCGCGTGCCGTTCCGTCGCGGTATGCGCGGCTCGCCGCCTCAACCGGAATCAGAATGTATTTCGCGAATGCGTCCGCCGCGTTCAGCAGCCGTCCCGGAATTCGCACCGCGCGTCCGGTCTTCCCGCCGATTGCCGCGTTTGCGCTCTCGATCAGCTTTCCGGACGGCGACAGCATTTCCAGATCGTACGCCTCCATCGCCGCTTCCCATGCGCTCCGGATGTCGATCGCCTTCCACATCTGCCTGAACTCCCCGAACGTCGCCGCGTCTTTCTTCTTCGCCAGCAGATTCACCGCCGCCTCCGCAAGCCGTTTCGGCCCCAGCTCGTACAGCGCGTTCGCCGTGTTCCCGATGATGTTCGCCGCGTGCGTCTGCGGACCGCTCAGAATCGCGTTGATCCAGTATTCATAAATCTTGTCTCCCAGCTTCGCGGCCTTCGCCGAATACGCGCGCAGCAGCGCGTCCAGACGCTTCCGGTTCTCCGTAATATCGTCCGGCAATTCCAGAATGTCGATCCCGAATTCTTTCAGAATCTTTTCGCGCAGCGCTCTCCGTTCGGCGTCCGGCAGTTTCGAATTCAGCTTGTTGAACAGCGCCTGTACCCGTTCCACACTGTCCAGCGTCAGCGACGCAAGACGCCTCGCCACGCCTTCGCGTCCCCATGCCGTACCGGCGAAAATGTGCTCCGTTTCCACCGCGGCACGCGTTTTCGCGTCGAGTTTTTGGAACACGTCGCTCTGCATCACATGCCGCCGTGCCAGCGACGCGATATGCCGGTCGTGATGCTCCGTCTGCCCGATGATCTTTTCAACGGCTCCCAGAATCCCGCCGTTCCGCAGAATCCATTTCACCGCCTCGCGGTCCCACTGTTCCAGCGTCTCCGGCGTGTATTCGTTCTTGCTCAGCTCCTCCGCGTATTCCTCCTGCAGCGCCTTGTCTTCAATAATCGGATTCACCTGCCTCCGGCGAAGACTGTACATCCTCGGATTCTCAAATGTCGGATCCATCGCCCATGCGGAAAGTTTTC
>Ga0310690_10001239_pt1 | contig 46587 bp, 41 predicted proteins | sample AusTroGonzalo_MG_2_FD_207661 | JGI IMG/M metagenome (GOLD analysis project Ga0310690, IMG submission 207661) | Bovine rumen microbial communities from tropical cattle in Woodstock, Queensland, Australia - Gonzalo_04 (v2) (version 2) | ecosystem: Host-associated > Mammals > Digestive system >... | reverse complement strand
TACTGAACGACTATTACATTGGCAAGTTCGAGATCACCCAGCGGGAGTGGGCCGTGATTATGGGCCACAACTTGGGATGGTCTGATCTGTATGGCAAGGGAGACGATATGCCGGCCTACAACGTTTCTTGGGAAGCAGCCATCACCTTTGCAGAGCGGCTGAGCGCTATGACAGGCCTCTCCTTCCGGCTGCCCACGGAGGCCCAGTGGGAATACGCCGCACGGGGCGCTTCCTATACCCAATATTACCGTTTTAGCGGCAGTGATGATGTGGATAATGTGGCGTGGCACAATGGCAACGCCGGTGGAACATTGCATTCCGTGGGCGAAAAGATGCCGAACGAGTTGGGACTGTGTGATATGAGCGGAAGCCTGTGGGAATGGTGTGCAGACTCCTACGGCCCATATTCTGCGGATTCCAGCCAGGATCCGTGCGTTGTGTCCGGAAATCCCTACGTGTTGCGGGGCGGATCGTGGACCTATCTTCCGGATTATTGCCGCGTGACTTGTCGGGATTCTTACGACGGCAACGCCGTCAGCACTTCGGTTGGATTTAGGGTGAGCCTAATTGGGAGTTAATAGTTAAGAGTTAATAGTTGAGAGTTGAATGTGTTTAGAGATATGAAGAGAAAGATTTGTACGATATTCGTTTTGGCAATACAGTTCGCAAGCATTGGCACCCTACAGGCGCAAGACCAAGTCACCCTGCAATTTACAGGTCAGGACCAAAATGGCGGGTATGTAAAGCTGGATCGTGTGCTGGTGGAGAATATCTCCAAACACTGGCAGGAGGTGCTCTATTATCCCGACACAAACTTCATTATGGGGGTTACGGGGGTTGAAGAAATCCATGGGGGAGGGGAAGGCATCCGGCTTGCCCAGAATGTTCCGAACCCTTTTGACGGTGTGACGGACTTTTCCCTTTATCTGCCCAATTCCTCGAAAGTGTTGCTGGAAGTTTATGACTTGAACGGCAAGATCTCGGCAGCCTATACAGGTTCGCTGGATCCTGGGAACCACCAATTCAGAGCGTGGCTGGATAATCCGCAGACCTATCTGCTCCAAGCCCATACCGTAGATGGTATGGTCCAGATTAAAATGGTCAACACAGGCCATGCGGGACGGAGCTCGATAGAATATCTCGGAAAGGTAAGTGTGCCTGATGGGGGAAAAGCCGACAAGGGGAACACCAACCAGCCGTTCTCGTTAGGCGATGTCATGCTGTACAAAGGCTTTGTCCACTTGGCGGGCACGGAATACGAGAGCGTCCATGTGGTGCAGGAACAATTCGGCTCGGAGCTGATCCCGCTGACCTTCACGCTGCCCTTGCCCACGGTGACCACGGAGGCCGCTTCCGACATTGCCACTACGCAGGCCCAACTGAACGGCAGCGTTGTGGGAACCCCTGGCTATCCGGTTTCCGAAAGGGGCTTTGAGCTCGCCGACAACGCCCAACTTACAGGGACGACGACGTATGTCGCAGGCTCTGGCGACGGGAACTTCCACTACACCGTTGCCAACCTACAAGTAGCCACCCGTTACTACTATCGCGCATACGCCCAAACGGCTTTAGGCGTCCAACACGGTGGCACGCTGTTTTTCGACACGCATGCCGAGTTGCCCGAAGTGCATACGGATAGCGTGACAAACGTGAAATCCTCACGGGCCACTTGCGGCGGCAATGTGACCTACAGCGGCGGAGCGTATATTACGGCGCGGGGCGTCTGCTATGGCACCTCGCCCAATCCTACCCTTAGTGACAGCCACACGGACGATGGCAATGGGGTCGGCACTTTCACCAGCAGTATCACCGGACTGACAGCCAGCACCACCTATTATGTGCGGGCGTACGCCACCAACAGCGTGGGCACCGCCTATGGGGAGGAACGCACCTTCACCACGCAGCCGCCTTTCTATTGCGGCATTGATTCTGTAACAGACTACGACGGAAACGTTTATCCTACCGTGGAAATCGGCTACCAATGCTGGATGAAGGAGAATCTGCGCACCACACACCTCCCCGACGGAACCGCCATCCCTGTTGGCACAGTCCTTTCCGACAATGTCGCTTACCGCTATGTGCCCAACGACAACAGCGCCAACGTGCCTACATACGGCTATTTTTACAATGTGGCTGCTGTGATGAATGGTGCGGCTTCTTCTAACGCCAATCCAAGCGGGGTTCAAGGCATCTGCCCTGAAGGGTGGCACGTGCCGAGCTATGGCGAATTATTGCAATTGTGCAGCTTTGTGAACAGTCAGTATGTTAATGGTAATAACAACACCTCTGTTGCCAAGGTCCTGGCCGCGCCAAATGGATGGACATTTTATAATACCGGTATTGTGGGCTTTTCACCAAGCACGAACAATGCATCAGGTTTTTCCGCTGTACCGGCTGGCAGCTTTGGGCATGGCACATCGAATCTCGGTACTGTTGATTTCTGTACTGTGGCTTATATCGGCTCCACTACTATTTATACTAATCCTTCTTCTGACATCGTTGGTTGTTATCATCTTTACATTAGAGAAATTCATTCAATAACAACTAGTGCATTTCGCTATGGCAAATCCGTTCGTTGCCTTCACGATGACCCCTATTTGTATATGAACAGCGGCCAGGCCGTTGCCCCGGTGGTAATAATCCAAAAGGTTGATAGCATTATGTCCACTACAGCTTCTTGCGACGGCTTCGTGGTGGCGAGTGGTGGTGCCGGGATATCGGCTCGGGGTCTTTGCTGGAGCACTACGCCAAACCCTACAGTCAACGACAATCATGTCATGGTTGGCAGCACCGGGACAGGACGTTTTCATTACAGCTTAACTAATCTCATTCCAGATACCACCTACCATTTACGCGCCTACGCCACCAACAGTGTCGGCACCTCATACAGCGAAGAAGTCGTTTTCAAGACTTACGCACTGACTGCCTGCGGCGGCTACACGGTGACAGACTACGACGGTAATCTCTACCACACGCTCCCGCTCGGACAGCAGTGCTGGCTGAAGGAGAACCTGCGCACCACGCATTACGCCGACGGTACGGCAATTGCATCCGGAAGCAGTTCTTCTTTGACTGTCCCATACCGATATGCACCTTGGGGGCAAGATAGCAACGTGCCTCTTTATGGTTATCTGTACAACTGGGCGGCGGTGATGCGTGGGGATTCTTCAAGCAACGCCAACCCAAGTGGAGTGCAGGGCGTCTGCCCCACGGGGTGGCACGTGCCAAGTCTTTCGGAATGGGAACAGCTTGTCTCGTATGTGGGCGGTCAACCTCAATATGTGTGCGGCAGCGACAGCAGTTATATAGCCAAAGCATTGGCCTCTGAAATCGGATGGAATCAATCTACAAATGCATGCGCTCCGGGTAATGAACGATACACCAACAACGCCACCGGATTCTCGGCACTTCCTGCCGGATATTATCTAGCTCCAAGCGAATCGTATTCGAGTTTAACAGGCAGCTCTGTCTTTTGGTCTTCCTACTCAGATATTTTTCAGTTGCAAAATTATAAATCCGGCGCGACTGTTAGCAACTTCGGCAATTCAGGCTATGCTTTTTCCGTCCGCTGTCTCCGGGATTAGCGGCTCTCCCGCTGCCATGCGCTTACCGTGTTGTTCACTATCACCATCCGGTTCACAAATGTGGAGTTGTAAAATGTCGTCACCGAATCCCTGATGGACTCGCACTGGGGATATCGGCGAAGTATGTCGCTCACCACTGCTTCCCGGTGCCGCTCCCGAATTCTGTAGTTGTTTTTGAAAAAGTCGGATTGGAAATACTCCGCCAATTTGTCTTTGGATGACACTCCGCGGGCTGTCGCTGCCTTTTCCCAATCCCAGAACGGCTGGAAAACAGCATCCACCGACTGTTCAATGCTCCTTTTGACCGCTTGCGGGAGTTGATTATAGGCACTTGTGACGGCGGTGTTTTCGTTTATCGCAGTTTCTGTATGGTTTGGTTCTGCCTGAGAAACAGGATTTGCAGGAGCAGTTTCAGGACCGGCTATATCATCATTCATGATTTCCGAAACGGAGGCCTCTTGTTTTTCAATGTTTGGGTTCTCTTTGTCGCCGTCGTTGTTGGGACGGAACAAGAACCATGCGCAGATGGCTAATACAATCACAAAGGCGATGGCTATGATAATGGGGGCGGTGTGCTCATGTCGTTGCAGCCGTTGCAGGATTTCCTCCCCATTGCTGTAACGTTTTTCACGGTTCTCCTGCGTACACTTGTGCACGATGTGTCCGTATGAGTGCGGGAAGAGCAGCCGCAGAATCTTGCCAAAGGCGTATAGGTCGGCACGGCAGTCTATGGGCGAGCCCCCGGCCTTCTGCTCGGGTGCAGCGTAATGGTCAGAGCCTACAGGCTGTTTCAGCACGCCGTGCCAGTCGCTGTCCGCCAATCCGAAATCAATGATCTTGACATTGTGGCCATTTCGTGTGATGAGGATGTTGTCGGGTTTGAGATCGCGGTGAACAATCTGCATACTATGATAGTACGACATGGCGGACAGCAATTCCTTTGCGATTTTCATCCGCACCTTCCGGGGCGGATTCTGCTTCAGGAAGGCCTTTAGCGTAACGCCATCCACATATTCCATCACGATGCATGGCCCAGCCACAGGGTCAGTCTCCTTGCTGAAGATATGCGCGATGTTGGGGTGATCCATCTTCAGACCCAACTCAAACTCCTTGGTTAGCAGGCTGACAAATATCTCCTTGTGCTGGAGATCTGACTTCAACCCTTTAAGTATAAACCACTTGCCGTATCTTTGCGCCTTGAATAGCCGGTTGAATCCTTCGGAAGGGATTTCCGAATAGGCCGTGAAAACATCCGAGATGTTCTCGAAGGAGGAGGTGATTTCGCCGGAGGATGAGGAGTCGTTTGAGGACATAATGATGAATAAGGTTTGCAAAAATACAAAAAATGTAGGTGAAAAAAATGTTTCGTAAAATTCGTACCTTTGCAGCCGATTTTCATTAAAAACATTGAGTATGATTCCATTGGAAAACTATCCTTACACCGATGCGCAGATTCAGGAGCGCATAGCCAAATACACCCGCAAGGGCAACCCGTACATGGATGAGCAGCAAGCTTATCGTTTTATATTAAATTGTATTGACCTGACCACGCTGGAGGGCTCCGACAACCGCGCGGTGGTGGAGGCGCTTTGCCAAAAGGCCATTGATTTCAGAGATGACGCCCGCAACATCAAGAGCACAGCCGCTGTGTGCGTCTATCCGCCGTTTGCCGCCATCGCCAAGGAAAAGCTCAAAGGCACGGGCATTCACGTGGCGTGCGTGGCGGGCGCGTTCCCCGCTGGCCAATCGCCCATCGAGGTGAAACTCGCCGAAGTGCGTTATGCTCTGGAGCAGGGCGCCGACGAAATCGACATGGTCATCTCACGCGGCAAGTTTCTGGAAGGAAACTACCAGGAGGTGTTCGATGAAATCAAGGCCATCCGCGAGGCGTGCGCCAACGCACACCTGAAGGTGATCTTGGAGACGGGTGAGCTGAAGACTGCTGACAATATCTACAAAGCTTCACAAATAGCCATTGCGGCAGGTGCGGATTTTATCAAGACTTCTACCGGGAAAATCGCCGTGAATGCCACGCCCGAATCCTTTTTGGTGATGCTGGATGCCATCAAGGCGCACTATGAGAAAACCGGCAAGATGGTGTCGATGAAACCTGCAGGTGGCATATCGGATCCGGAGACTGCGCTCCGATTTGTCGCTATTCTGGCTAATGTGTTGGGGGAGAAATGGATGGATAACAGCCATTTCAGAATCGGTGCCAGCCGCCTTGCTAACAAGGTTTTCGATAAAATACAATAAAAAAATCGCTAATTAGTGGAAGGTGAACAAAATAATTGTATTTTTGCAGCCCCTTAAAAAGAAGTATTTAACAATTAAATTTTAAAAGTTATGACCAAAGCAGAAATCGTTAATGAAATTTCAGGTAAAACAGGTTTTGACAAAGGTAGTGTGCAAACCATCGTTGAAGTATTCATGTCTTCCGTAAAGAATTCCATGATTGGTGGCGAGAACGTTTACTTGAGAGGTTTCGGTAGCTTCATTATCAAACAAAGAGCTCAGAAAACAGCCCGCAATATCTCCAAGAAAGAAACTATCACTATCCCCGCACACAACATCCCGGCTTTCAAACCGTGCAAGACTTTCGTGAATGCGGTCAAGAAATCTACGAAATAATCATTATTTAATCATAAAATAATTTTAATATGCCTAGCGGAAAGAAGCGCAAACGCGCTAAAATGAACACACACAAACGCAAAAAAAGACTCAGAAAGAACAGACATAAGAGCAGATAATGTTTTTGCGTGTAAACAAATGAAAACTAAATGTCCACACGGGCATTTAGTTTTCGTGTTTTAAGAGAAATAATTTATGAGCGAGAATGAAATAACAAAAGAGATTGTTATTACTTCCCATAACAACGAAGTCCAGGTGGCTCTTCTGGAGGACAAGAAACTCGTGGAGATCCATACGGAAAAGGCTTCGGCTCAGTTCTCTGTCGGTGACATATATTTAGGAAAGGTCAAGAAGATCATGCCGGGCCTGAACGCGGCATTTGTGGATGTGGGCAGCGAGAAGGAGGCCTTTCTCCACTATCTGGACCTCGGCGTGCACGCGCGCACCATCAACGCGTTCGTGAGCCAGGCCATCACAACGGGCAAGCGCAGCATCAGCCGCGTGCAATATCTGGAGGATGTGCCCAAGAACGGCAAGATCAGCGATGTGCTGACCAGCGGCCAGCATATTATGGTGCAAGTGGCCAAGGAGCCTATCTCCACCAAAGGCCCGCGTATCACGACGGAGATTTCGTTCGCAGGACGTTACCTTGTGCTGGTGCCTTTCGGCGACAAGGTGTCTGTGTCACAGAAAATTCGGAGCACAGCGGAACGCAAGCGGCTCAAATCTCTGGTGCAGGGTATCAAACCCCGCAATTTCGGCATCATTATCCGTACCGTGGCCGAGCACAAGAGCTTGGATGAACTGTCGGCCGACCTGGACCAGCTGCGCTATAAGTGGGACACGGCCGTGGAGAACCTGTTCGCCTCCAAACCGCCCATGCGCGTCATACAGGAGTCGGATTGCGTGACCACCATGATGCGCGACCTGCTGAACGACTCGTTCCATGCCATTTATGTGGACAAACCTGAGACATTCAAGGAAGTAAAGAACTACATGCACCTCTATGCCCCTGAGCAAGAGGATATTGTGAAGCTGTACAACGACAAACAGCCCATTTTTGAGAAATTTAACGTAGCCAAGCAGATCAAAGGCTCCTTCGGCAAGGTGGTCACCGTGAAGAACGGTGTTTATCTGATTATTGAGCATACCGAGGCCATGCACGTGATTGACGTGAACAGTGGCAACCGAGTGAAAGCGACCCAGACCCCGGAGGAGAATGCACTGAATACCAACATGATCGCGGCTGCGGAAATCGCCCGCCAGCTCCGTTTGCGAGACATGGGCGGCATCATCACCATTGACTTTGTCGATCTCCACGATCCCAAAAACAAAGCCACTCTCAATAAAGCCATGGCCGAGTTCATGCGCAATGACAAGGCCAAACACACCATATTGCCCCTTAACAAGTTTGGCTTGATCCAGATCACGCGTCAGCGCGTGCGTCAGGCCACCATTATAGAAACCACCGAGCAATGCCCCACCTGCAAGGGCACCGGCAAAATCAAACCGCCCATCCTGATTGAGGACGAGATTGACAACACCCTGGAGTTCCTCTTCGACAAACAACAGGAATCCAAGATTACCATCATGGTTCATCCGTTTGTGTATGCATTTCTGAAACAAGGATTTCCATCAATTTTACTAAAGTGGAGGTTTAAGTATAAGAAGCGCATACGATTGGTCTCCAATCAAAGCTATCACCTGATGGAACATCGATTTTTCAATGCCAAGATGGACGAAATTGTGCTGTGGAACGAACCCGTGACCAATGAATAGGAATCATTGCTAAAGATTATAGTTTATGGATATACCGGCAGATGTATTGAGCAAAATGGAACGCTATTGCGCCTACCAGGAGCGCAGCGAGGTCGAAGTGCGCAAGAAGCTTGGCTCCTTGGCCGTCTCGGCTACGATGAGCGACGAAGTGGTGCGCGTGCTCAAAGAGGACGATTTTCTCAACGAGCACCGTTTTGCTGAAATCTTTATCCGTAGCAAGGTCAAGGAACATTGGGGCAAGCTCAAGATACGTCAGGGCCTGTACACCAAGGGCATTCCGGCGGACATTATCAATGAGCAGATGGAACAGATGGACGAGGAGGCTTATCAGGAGATGTTGCGTGAAAATATCGACAAGTGGAAGCGTCTCAACGCGGCCGATGTGGAAAATAAGCCCAAGCTGATCCGCCACATGCTCACCAAAGGCTTCTCCATAGAAGAAATCATGTCATCTTTGAATCAATAGTAAAATTTTTAATTCTCAATTCTTAATTCTCAATTCTCAATTTATAAAGTATGGTTATTGCAGAACAAATAAAGGAACTCCATAGCAGGCTCAGTGGGCTAAGGAGGTATCTTTGACATCGATGCAAAGAAATCCGAGATAGCTGAAAAAGAGAAGATAACGCAACAGGATGGCTTTTGGGATGATCCGAAGGCTGCCGAGAAGCTGATGCGCGAAATCAGCGGCATCAAGAATTGGGTGAACGACTATGAGAAGGCCGTGGAGCTGGGCGACGAGCTGTCGGTGGTGAACGAGTTTTTCGGCACTGGCGATGCTACGGAGGCCGAGTTGGATGCGGCATATGCAACTGCATTGAAAGCGGTGGAGAATCTGGAGTTCCGCAACATGATGCGCGACGAGGAGGACTCGCTGAACGCGGTCATCAACATTAACGCCGGCGCCGGCGGCACGGAAAGCTGCGACTGGGCGGAAATGCTCCTGCGCATGTACACCCGCTGGGCCGAGCGCAACAACTTCTCAATGAAACTGCTGGACAGACAGGATGGCGATGTGGCGGGCGTGAAGTCCGTGTCGCTGGAAATCGATGGTCCCTATGCATTTGGTTACCTGAAGAGCGAGATCGGTGTGCACCGCTTGGTGCGCTTGTCTCCGTTCGATTCCGCTAACCGTCGGCATACCTCTTTTGCTTCGGTCTTTGCTTATCCCATTATCAACGATGACATTGTGATTGACATCAACCCGGCGGATATCAGCTGGGACACGTACCGTTCCAGCGGCCACGGTGGACAGAATGTGAACAAGGTGGAAACGGCAGTACGACTCCATCACGCGCCCTCCGGCATCGTGGTGGAGTGCCAGGTGACCCGCTCGCAGATCCAGAACCGCGAAATGGCCATGCGAATGTTGAAATCGCGTCTTTATCAAATAGAATTGGAGAAAAAGAGAGAGAAACTGGCCGACATCGAGAGCACCAAGAAGAAGATAGAGTGGGGCAGCCAGATTCGCAGCTACGTGATGCAACCCTACAAGATGGTGAAAGACTTGCGTACCGGCTGCGAAACTTCCAACGTAAACGCCGTGATGGACGGGGATATTGACGATTTTATCAAGGCGTTCCTGATGAGCCGGCAATGATTTTGGAATAGAAAAACTTGTTATCGAATGTGTTAATAATTGGTAACAAGTTTTTTTTATTTGTATGGTTAGACTGATTATTTTTGCAACACGAAAAATTTTAACCTTAAGTATAAAAATATTAAATAGTTATGAGTTCAGAATACGTATTAGTGGCAGGCCGGGCCAATCCTGAACTGGCCAAGCGCATTGCAGACAATCTTGGAAAACCGCTGTTCCCTGTTGACATCCTTCAATTCAAAGATGGCGAAATCCAGGTTTATTTCAACGACACCATCCGTGGCAAGAACGTCTTCATCATCCAACCGACCTTCTCTCCGGCGGATAACATCATTGAGCTTTTGATCACGATTGATGCTGCGAAGCGCGCTTCTGCCCGCAACATCGTGGCCGTGATGCCCTATTTCGGCTATGCCCGTCAGGACCGCAAGGACAAGCCCAGAACCTCTATCGGTGCCAAGCTGATGAGCAACCTGCTTACCGCTGCCGGTGTTACCCGTATCATCACCATGGACCTGCACGCTGACCAGATTCAGGGATTCATGGAGTTCCCTGTGGACCATCTTTTCGTGTCCAACGTATTTATTCCCTACATCAGGGATTTGAATTTGGACAATATCTGCATCGCATCTCCGGATACAGGCGGTACCAAGCGTGCCTCTACGTATGCCAAAGCATTGGAGTGCGAGCTGGCCATCGGCTACAAACAACGCGAAAAACAGAATGAAGTGGCCTCTTTGCAGATTATCGGCGATGTGAAAGACAAGAATGTGATTCTCGTGGATGACATTATCGATACTGCAGGTACGTTGTGCAAGGCCGCAGCCCGTATCAAGGAAATGGGTGCGAAGAGCGTGCGTGCTATGTGTGCCCACGGTCTGTTCTCCGGCAATGCCATCGAGAATATCGAGAACTCTGTGTTGGACGAGGTTATCATTGCCGACACCATCCCATTGCGCCGCTCTTGCAGCAAGATCAAGGTTATTTCTGTGGCAAAACTGCTGGCCGATGTGATCCAATCTGTGGTGGATGATACCTCCATTGCATCCCATTATTTCGTATAAACACTTTGTAGAGACGCAATGCTTTGCGTCTCTACGGATAATAATCCACAAATCATCATTTTATGGATACACCTCAATCCGAAAACACTCCGCAATTCGGCAAATATGACCTGATTGCCGAACTGGCCCAATGTTTTCCCAATGACAACGCCTCCACCGTGGTGGGCATCGGCGATGACGCTTCCGTGATAGATACAGCGGGCAACCAGACCGTTGCTGCCACCAAGGTGTTCATGGAAAATATCCACTTCGACCTCACATACGTGCCGCTGAAGCATTTGGGCTACAAAGTGGTAACGGTGGCCGTTACTGACCTCTTAGGTATGAACGCTATCCCCACGCAGTTAACCGTCAATGTGGCCGTTTCCAACCGCTTTGATTTGAAGGCGGTGAACGAGCTGCTTGCGGGCATTGAGGCTTGTTGCGAAACCGCACATGTGGATGTGGTAGGACTGGATTTGTCCACTTCCCGTCAGGATCTTGTGATTACCATCACCGCGATAGGGGAGTGCGAGCCGGCACGGCTGGTAACGCGCAAGGGTGCCTCCGACAACGAGCTGATCTGTGTGTCGGGCGACTTTGCCGCTGCCTACGCAGGCTTGCTGCTGCTTGAGCGCGAGAAGAAGGTGTTTGAGGTGAATCCATCTACCCAGCCCGATTTCAGTGGCAAAGACTACCTGCTGCGCCGTCAGCTGAAGCCCGAGCCGCGTTTGGACATTGTGGAGGCCTTGCGCCGCGAGGATATCCTGCCCACGGCCATGTGCGCCATTCCCGACGGCATTGCCGCCGCGGTGATGCAGATTTGCCGCGCCTCGGGCAAGGGATGTGCTGTGTTTGAAGAAAAACTCCCGATGACCGAATTGGCCTTCACCACATTGAAAGATCTGGATATCGTACATACGGTGGCAGCTCTCAACGGCGGAGATGACTATGAGCTCATGTTCACCATCAAGCAGGCCGATTTTGAGAAGATCAAGAATGTGGAGAATGTCTCCATTATCGGCTATATCAAAGAACAAGAGGCTGGTTACAAGTTGATTACCGGCGACAATGTGCAGGTCGATATCCAGGCACAGGGATTCAAAAGAGCATAGGTCATGAACAGCCGAATGATGTTCAATATTGGAAACATAACCATTGGTGGCGACGCGCCGGTGGTGGTGCAGTCAATGACCAACACCGACACCAACGATGTGGCGGCGTCCGTGGCTCAGTGCAAACGGATGATAGCCGCCGGTGCCGAGATGGTGCGCCTTACGGTCCCTTCGCTCAAAGAAGTGGAGGCGATGCGCCAGATTAAGGAGCAGTTGCGCGCCGAAGGCATAGAAACGCCGCTGGTGGCCGATGTGCACTTCAACCCCAAAGTGGCCGAAGCCATGGCTGCCATCGTGGAGAAGGTGCGCATCAATCCCGGCAATTTTGTCGATAAACGCAACTTTTCGCAACGCGACCTCACCGATGCGGAGTATGAGGCTTCGGTGGAGCGCATGGCCCTGCGCGCCAAGCCCCTGCTGGACATTTGCAAGGAGCACGGCACTGCCATCCGTCTGGGCATCAACCACGGCTCGCTCTGTGACCGCATTGTGACGCGCTACGGCAACACGCCGATGGCCATGGTGCAATCGGCGTTAGAATGGATTGATATTTGCGAGCGGTACGACTTTCACAAAGTGATGATTTCGATGAAATCGAGCAACGTGCAGACCATGATGGAGGCTACGGTGCTATTGAAGGAAGAGATGGACAAAAGAGGTTGCTCCTATCCGTTGCACATTGGCGTAACGGAGGCGGGAAGCGGCATTGAGGGCCGTGCCAAGTCGGCAGCTGGCATTGGAGCTTTGCTGTTGATGGGAGTAGGGGACACGGTGCGTGTGTCTCTGACCGAACCGCCGGAGAACGAGACGCCCTTTGCCCACAAACTGCTGCAAGCGGTACGCGAATTGCAACCGTCGCAATGTTTGGTGACTGACGGAGCTTTGGAGTACGCAGCTGACGAGCCCGACTTTGACTTGTGGTTGGCGAAGGCTGCCGCATTGACCGGCTATGCGTATTATCATCACCATATCAAGGATCTGCATCTGCAGAATGCCTGTTTCCAGCCAGATGCGGTACGCGACATGGAGAACACAATACTGCAGGCCTGCCGCATCAAGATGAGCAAGACTGAGTTCATATCCTGTCCCTCCTGCGGGCGCACGCAATACGACATACAGTCGGTGCTTTCGGAGGTGAAGGCGCGCTTCTCCAATTATCCAGGCTTGAAAATCGGCGTGATGGGTTGCATCGTGAACGGCCCCGGCGAGATGGCCGACGCCGATTATGGCATCGTAGGCGCCTCCAACGGCCTGGTGTGCGTGTATGAGGGCAAGAATCGCCAGACTCCGGCCATTGAGTTGGAGGAGGCGATGGCGGAATTGCAGAAATTGGTTGATGGTACCCAAATATAACACGTAGAGACGTGCCATGGCGCGTCTCTACATTATTGAAAAATCTATAATCGATAATCGTTTATTTAATCAAATTCCCCAAAATATCGCGAGTCAATTCCCTCGTGATGGTTCGGGTGGCGGCGGATGTGGTGTTCTTCACCACCTTCTCGGTCGCGGATTTGCTGGATTTGGTCTTTTTGCCTGTCACCTTGTCGCTGATCAGCGTGCCGACCAGTGTGCCGATGGTAGCAGTGAGGGCGGTGAACACCGCTTTCAATACTTTGGAAATCAAACCGGGTTTCTTTTTACCTGTGGTCTCTTTCCCGGATTTCTTCTCAATATCGCCTCCCTTTTCGTCGGAAGTGGCCGGAAGGTTCTGATCCTCAGTTTGTTGAATCAGCATTTCGTAGGCGCTTACATTGTCAACGGGCGTGTCGTACTTGCCATACACACGGCTGCTGCGGATGATGGTGTTGCGCTGTTCCGGGGTGACAGCTCCGATTTGGGAGAGCGGGAACAATATCTTGGCGCGTTGCACGATGCCTGGCGCACCTTTCTCATCGAGGAAGCTGACCAACGCCTCGCCGGTTTCCAACGTGGAGATGGCCTCTTCAGTCTTGAATTCAGGATTGGGGCGGAACGTGTCGGCGGCGGTCTTTACAGCCTTCTGGTCTTTGGGCGTGTATGCGCGCAATGCGTGTTGCACGCGGTTGCCGAGCTGTCCCAAGATGTTCTCCGGAATGTCGTTGGGGTACTGGGTGATGAAATAGACACCCACGCCCTTGCTTCGGATCAGGCGGATGACCTGCTCAATCTTGTCGGTCATGGCCTTGGAGGTGTCCTCAAAGAGCATGTGGGCCTCGTCGAAGAAGAAGACCAGCTTGGGAAGGTCGAGGTCGCCAACCTCGGGCAGGGTGGAGTAGAGCTCGGAGAGAAGCCACAGCAGGAAGGTGCTGTAGAGCTTGGGTTGGAGCATCAGCTTGTCGGCAGCGAGCACGCTCATCACGCCTTTACCGTTTTCCACCTGCAGGAAGTCGTGGATGTCGAAGCTGGGTTCGCCAAAGAACTGGTTGGCGCCCTGGCTTTCCAGTTGCAGCAGCGCGCGTTGGATGGCGCCTACGCTGGCGGAGGAGATGATGCCGTATTGGGTGGTATATTCCTTGGCGTGTTTGGCCACATAGTCGAGCATGGCGCGCAGGTCTTTCATGTCGAGGATTTGCAGACCGCGCTCATCGGCGATGCGGAACACGATGTTGAGCACACCGTCCTGGGTTTCGTTGAGGCCAAGCAGGCGAGAGAGCAGTTGCGGACCCATCTGGGAGATGGTGGCGCGGATGGGGTGTCCCTGTTCGCCGTAAACATCATAAAAACGCACGGGGCACGGCTGGAACTGAGGGTTCTCGATGCCGAACTCGGGCATGCGCTTCTCGATGAAGCCGCTCATCTGTCCGCTCTGGCTGATGCCGGAGAGGTCGCCCTTCATGTCGGCCATGAAGCAGGGTACACCAGCCTGTGAGAAACTTTCGGCCATCACTTGCAGGGAGACGGTTTTGCCCGTGCCCGTGGCTCCGGCGATGAGTCCGTGGCGATTGGCCATTTTACCTTGGATGGAGAGTGCGCCTTCCGCGCAATGGGCGATGTACAGCCCGCGTTCGATATCGTACATGATGAGTGGTTTTTTATTGTTCGTGCAAAAGTAGTAATTTTTTATTTTGTTTTAAAATTGTGCAGAGATAAAAAACACTATCTTTGCAGAAAAAATCTAACACCCTTAATTTTCAAACATCATGTCAAAATTCGAATTGATTTCCCTTCCGTACGAGGCTAACGCGCTGGAGCCCGTGATTTCCGCGCAGACTATCGGTTTCCACCACGGCAAACATCTGCAAGGATATGTCAACAACCTGAACGCGGCAATCGAAGGCACTCTGTTTACTGAAATGGACTTGGTTGACATCGTAAAGAAGGCCTCCGGCGGCATGCTCAACAACGCCGGACAGATTCTGAACCACAATCTCTATTTCTTGCAATTCGGTGCTCCGAAGGCCGACAACAAGCCCGTGGGCAAGCTGGCCGCCGCCATTGATGCCCAATACGGCTCATTCGAGGCATTCCAGAAAGAGTTTGTGCAGGCAGGCGCCACGTTGTTCGGCTCAGGTTGGGTGTGGCTCTCCGCCGACGCCGATGGCAAGCTGGTGATCTCCCAGGAGACCAACGCCGCCAATCCCGTGCAAAAGGGCCTGAAACCGCTGCTTACCTTCGATGTGTGGGAGCACGCCTACTATCTGGACTACCAGAACCGCCGCCCCGACCATCTGAATGCCCTGTGGCAGATAGTGGACTGGAATGTGATTGAGAAACGCTATCACGAGTAAGAGCCATGTCCAAACGCGTCTTGATGGCCATGAGTGGCGGCATTGACAGCAGCGTGTCCGCATTGTTGCTTCTGGAGCAGGGATACGAGCTGGTGGGCGCCACGTTCCGCACGTTCGACTATATCAAAGAGTCGTGTCTGGCCAAGGAAAAGGGCTGTTGCTCGGTGGAGAGCATTATGGAAGCCAAGCATTTCGCCGAGTCGCTGGGCGTGGAGCACCATATCCTGGATTTCCGGCAGCTGTTCCGCGACCATGTGATTGCCAATTTCGTGCAGGAGTACAAGCTCGGGCGCACGCCCAACCCGTGTGTGCTCTGCAATTCCCATATCAAGTGGGGCGTGCTGCTGAAGGCCGCCGACGAGCTGGGATGCGACTACATTGCGACAGGGCACTACGCGCGCATCGCGCAGCACCGTGGACACTATTACCTGCAAACTGCCGCTGATGAGCACAAGGATCAGACCTATTTCCTCTGGATGCTTACCGAAGAGAACCTCAAACGTACCATTTTCCCGTTAGGCGACCTGACAAAGCCCGAGGTACGTAAAATTGCGGCAGATCATCATTTTGAGAAACTGGCCAAAAAGAGCGAATCGCAAGAGATATGCTTCATTCCTAACAATGATTATCGCAGTTTCCTGGCTGAACAGGGCTGCGAAACCAGTCCGGGCAATTTTGTGGATATGGAAGGCCATGTGTTAGGCCAGCATCCTGGCTGCTTCAACTTCACGATAGGGCAGCGCAAGGGAATGGGCATGGCGTTCGGCTCGCCCAAGTATGTGACCAAAATCAACACGGAAACCCGCGAGGTTACGGTGGGCGACCGCGATGACCTGTTCTGCAACAATGTGTATGCCACCGATGTGCGCTTGCGCGACGAGGAGTGGTTGCGCGAGTCTCCGGGTTTGATGGCTCGTATCCGTTACAAATCGCCGGCCACTGAGGCTAAATTGATTTTAGAAGATGATTTTGCCGATACCGGCCGCATCCACCTGCATTTCCACAAGCCTGTATGGGGCGTTACCCCTGGACAATCAGTGGTGTTGTACAAGGATGGTCTGCTGGTGGGCGGCGGGTTGATCAAGTAAGCTTATTCTACAGTTACTGACTTAGCCAAATTTCGGGGCTGATCGACATCGCGGTCCTTGGCCACTGCTATGTGATAGGCCAGCAGTTGCAAAGGAATTACCGACAAAATCGGCGTCAGGCATTCGGCAGTCTCCGGGATGGCAATGCAATAGTCGGACATCTGGGAAACTAGCGTGTCGCCTTCGGTAACGATGGAGATGATCTTGCCGTTTCTGGCTTTCACCTCCTGGATGTTGCTCACAATCTTGTCGTACGTGTGTCCGCGCGTGGCGATTACAACCACCGGCATCTCCTGCGAAATCAGGGCAATAGGGCCGTGTTTCATCTCGGCGGCCGGATAACCTTCCGCATGGATATAGCTGATTTCCTTCAACTTCAAAGCGCCTTCCAGGGCGATGGGGTAGTTGTAACCACGTCCCAGATAGATGAAGTTCTGCGCGTAGGTGAACGTTTTGGAAAAGTCGGCGATACGGTCGTTCTGATGAAGAATCTCCGAAATTTTCTCGGGTATCTCGCTCAAATCCTTCAAGATTTGCAGATATTGCTCCTCGGGGATGGATCTTTTCTCTTTGCCGATACAAAGCGACAGCATGATGAGCGCCGTCACTTGTGCGGTGAAAGCCTTGGTGGAAGCCACACCAATCTCAGGGCCTACGTGTGTGTAGCAGCCGCTGTCCGAGATTCTGGGGATGGAGGAACCGACCACGTTGCAGATGGAGAAGATGAAAGCACCGGCTTCCTTGGCCAGCTTGATAGCTGCCAGCGTGTCGGCAGTCTCTCCGGACTGTGAAATGGCGATAACTACGTCGTCTTTGTGGATGACAGGTTTTCTATAGCGGAATTCGCTGCTGTATTCCACCTCCACAGGCACTTGAGCGAACTCTTCCATGGCATACATGGCGATGAGTCCAGCGTGCCATGAGGTGCCGCAAGCTGTGATGATGATGCGCTGGGCATTGAGGAAACGTTCCTTGTTGTCTATGAATCCCGAGAGAGCTATGTTGTTCTGGTCCACGTTCACGCGCCCGCGCATGGAAGTTTGCAACGTTTGAGGCTGCTCGAAAATTTCCTTCAGCATGAAGTGCGGGTATCCGCCTTTCTCCAGCTGGCTCAAAGTCATCTCCAGTTGCTTGATTTCTGGCGTTTTGGTGGCGTTGGATATGGTGGTGATGATAGGTTCTTTACCCAATTCCAGTGTTACAATATCCTCATCTTCCAGATAGATGACTGAATTGGTGTATTCCACGATGGGCGTGGCGTCGGAGGCGAGGAAAAACTCGTCCTGGCCGATGCCAACCACCAGCGGACTGCCTTTGCGGGCCGCTACGATGGTGTTGGGATTGTTTTTGTCAAGTACTGCGATGGCGTATGCACCGACGACCTGGTTGAGTGTCAGCTGTACGGCGGTTTTCAGATCCACCTTCGAAGTGTGTTGGGTGTATTCAATCATCTGCACCAGCACTTCCGTGTCGGTGGTGGAACGGAAGGTGTAGCCATGTTTCATCAGACCCTGTTTGAGCAGAGCGTAGTTTTCGATGATGCCATTGTGGATGATGGCCAGCTGCTCCGATTCGGAAAAATGTGGGTGGGCGTTGACCTGGTTGGGTTCTCCGTGTGTGGCCCAGCGCGTGTGTGCGATACCAATGTGACCGCTCACGTCCTTGTCCTCGGCAAATTTCTCCAGCTCCGCAACCTTGCCCTTGGCCTTGTATATGTTCAATTTCCCTTGGGAATTGATAAGGGCGACGCCAGCGCTGTCATAACCCCGGTATTCCAATCTGTGAAGTCCTTTGATCAAAATTGGATAGGCTTCTTTTTTGCCAATGTAACCGACTATTCCACACATAATCTTATTATGTTTTAAAAAAATGAAATGCAAAAATACAATTTTTTTTATCAAATGTGCATCGGAATATTATGAGGACGTGTGTGCAAAATTGAAAGAACTGTTTCGTGTGATGACAGAGGCCCCGTAACAAAAAAAAACGGCGGACGTGTCAGATTCGCCCGCCGCTGTCATCTTTAGTGCTATCTTATTGTTTGCACTTGTAGATGTTCATGCCCTCATCCTCGTTGAGCTGGGCCTCTATTGCCTTGCACTCGTCCTTGGTTGAAGTTTCATCTTCGTACACGGGTGCGAGGTGCGCGATGTCCGTCTTAACGTAACAATGGCATCCGGCCTTGTTGCAGGAAGTTGAGATTGCAGCCAGCATTAACACAGCTGATGCGATAGCCAATACTTTTTTCATAATTTTTCTGAAGACTTCTTTGTTAAAAATAATGGTCGTCTGGGATTCTCTCTGCGGAAGTCTGTAACACATAGATATCGTCAGATGCCTTCTTAAATGGGTTCAGAACGTGAAAGTCAGTCCAGCACCTGTCGGCGTTGGCCCAAATCGTAACTGCATGGACATGGTGGGGGATGCGTTGAAACGACTGACAATTCGGTTGATTTGCGTCTGGCCTTTGACAGTCAGCACGACGGCGGGTACGATGAATGCGGTGGCAGCGAGGGTACCGCCTGCACATAGGAATATCCCGCCCACTGCACTGCGCCATAGATTGACACCAAGATTGTCGCTATTGAGAATCTGTTCGTTACACTTTGCCGTCTGCACAAAAGAAGCACAGAACTGGAAAAGCCCGAGACCAGCTGTAGCCATGGCGGCCCCGCCGGCCACATAGAGCGGAATGCTGATGTACTGGTTACGTTTTGCCTTGCGATATTCCTCGTATTCGGGTGCGGAAAGCAGTCTCTTCAAGTCGGTTTTGTTGAGCCGGTACAGCTCGTTGGCTCCTGTGAGGTAAATACCGCCCTTCTGATAGTAGAGTTGTCCGATGCCCCTGTCATGGAGAAATATCTCTATCAGTTCGTCTTTGCTCATGCCAGTATAGTCTGAAAACGTTTCACTGACATACAGCGTATCATAGGTGATTTCCTCCTCGTAGATGTAGAGTGTGTCCTGCTTGGTCCGCTCTCCATCTACTTGTGCGGTAGCGGAGAATGCGGCACCAGCGGTGATACAAATCAGCAGGATTCTTTTTAATATGTTCATTATGTTGTTGCTATTTAACAGAATCTTGGATAACGATGGTACGGTTCGTGCGCCGGATCTTCTTGACCACCACAGGTTGCGGGCTTTCGGGTATTTCGGTTGGGCTATCGTTTGAAACGGTAACCTCAGGTGTCGTGAACTCAGAAGAGACAGGTGTTATATGTTTTGCGACTTTGCTTCTGTTCTCAGTCTTGCATGGCACCGGTTCTTCCGAATGGTTCTCATCAACGCTGTCGGCCACTGCAACGACGGGGTTCGGCTCAGTGACCTGAGGCAGTTTGGGCGTATTTTCCTGCGGCGATGGACTAAGCAGAATGCCAGCGGTGGCGACAGCTGCGCCAGTGGCTATTATGCCTGCAGTGATTGGAATCCTGTGCGCATAAACCCACAACTTGGGAGAAACCTTTCCGGTAACGGGGAATGTGTCGTCCGTCAGCGGCTGTAGCGGCGGGATGGAAAACCCTTTCATCTGCGTACGGCAATAGCTGTCTATTGCAGCGTCTGGGTGGATTAATAATGGAAGCAGTATCATAATGTTGTGCTTTTTCTCTTTGGATTTGTGGAACAGTATCTTTTGCAGTTCCTTGCGAGCCCTTAACAGGTGCGATTTGGAGGTGTTTGGGGAGATGTCCAGCAGTTCTGCAATCTGCTGATGGGTGAGCCGTTCAAAGACGTACAGGTTCAGCACTGTGCGGTGATGGTCGGGAAGTTGCGCGATGGCGTCCAGAATCTCCTTTTGGGAGAAGTCGGCTTTCCTGATGGCGGCCATCATGTCATCTGGAGAAGGCTCGTCTTCATCTTGACGGGTTGTTTGCTCCGCAACCGCATCGCCATTCAGTAGCTGTATGCGCTCTTGTTCCCTAAGGTGGAGTAGAGCCTTGTTGGCCGCAATACGCATCAGCCACCCCTCGAAGGAGCCGAATCCCCGGAAGGTGTCAGCCTTCTCAATGGCAGTGAGGAAGGCATCGTGCGCGAGATCCTCGGCGGTTGGGCGGTCAAGGACATAGCGGTAACACACGCCGATCATCTTTTCAATATTCTTCCCGTACGCTCTGGTCCAGAACGGTTTCATTCCATTTGTCATACTTGCAATTCAGTGTTTTTCCGCGGCAAAACTACAAAAATGCCAGTGTAAAACGGAGTCTCTCCAATTAGTTTTTTTCTTTTGGTTTCGTTAAACAAACATTTTTAATACATCTATAGATGCAGTTTCATGATGCAAAAAACTCAAAAGGTTGCAGTGATTAATGCATTTTTTTTGAGAAAAAATAATACCTAGCAATTTCCGAAGGCATTCACCGAGAAAGGACTCTATATTGTGAATTGAATCTCGCGATGCTGAAATTCAAGCATTCTGTAAAATGGGGAGGGGAGGAGGAAAAGATTGCCCGTATGGAAGAAGAATTGGCGGCACTGAAACGACGGCTTGGGGAAGTGTAAGAAGAATAAAGGTACAGGGTTAATAGGGTGGTGTCTTGTTCGGGACTTTGGGTGTTCGTATATTTTGTACTTTTGCGCTTGATATTTTAATGGGAAAATATGTCCAAACGCAACCTCTTCCTCGCTGTTATCTTTTTGATACTCAGTCTCTCCGCCTTCGCCCAACAGCACCTGTGCAATGTCTCTGGGAAGGTGGTTGACGAGACGAATCACCCCATGCCTTACGTCTCAGTGTATGCCTCGCTTCAGGACAGCGTGGTGGCGGGTGCACTCACGGATCAAAACGGTCAGTTCGCGCTGAAAGTGCCCCGATCGCCGAAAACTTATACTCTGACCGTGATTTATATGGGCTATAAATCGAAACATCTTGATTTTACAGCGGATAAGAATGAAGTTGCTTTGGGGAATATTACAATGGAGGCCACATCGCAGGCACTGGAAGAGGTGAACATTTCGGCGAGGGATGACGGACGAACAATCGTCACCGCCGAACACACCACCATTATGCCCACGGACGCCACGGCTATGATGACCGGCACCGTCGCTGACATGTTGCGCCAGCAGTCTTCCGTGACTGTGGATCCAGACGGCAACGTCTCCATCCGTGGTAACGGCAATGTGCTGCTACTCCTCGACGGGGTGCCCACGAACCTCGGTTCTATCAACGCGATACCCTCCTCCAATGTGGCGAGCATCGACATCATCACGAATCCCAATGCCAGCTACGACGCCGAGGGTACGGGCGGCATCATCAACATCGTCACCAAGAAGGACGGGAAGAAGGGCCTCAGCGGAATGGCGGCGGTCAACTACGGCTTCAACCACTTCACTAACGGCAGTCTCGCGCTGAACTACACCCGCAACAAGTTCGCCTTGCGCTTCAACTACCAAGTGAAGTATGAGGACGACATCAACGACGGCTATCTCTACCGCTATTACCGCACCACCGGCGACAGTCTCAGCCAGCAGATCCATGCCCTGCGGACGGTTTTCAACAACAACATCTCCCTCGGGGTCACCATCAAGCCCAATATGCGGAACAAGATCGATGCCGACTTCCGGCTCATCCTGCCCCGCCTTAACACCGTCCAAGACCTCTCCAACGACTGGTTCCACAACGGCATCCTGACGCACGAGAACCGCCGAAGCGATGTGACCTGGAACCGCGAGAATCTCGACGGTACGTTAGCCTACTGGCACGCCATCCGTCCCGGGAAGCTCACCTTCTCCGTCAAAGCGAATGTCTCCAAGATTTGGGGACACCGCCCGTCGTACTACTTCTTGGAGGGCGACTCGGTTAGTAAGTCGGTGTCGGGTGGAAGTCCGCTGCTCACTTCCGCGCAGACGGACTGGCGCATCATCGAGAAATACGGCTTCTGGGATGCGGGCGTGAAGTTCTCCTATCGCCAAAACGACATCTACCATAACTTTTATGTGCGCGACAGCATCGGTTGGGATTACTCCCATCAGTTTAGTAACGACCTGATGCACAGGGAGTACGTGCCTGCCGCCTACGTGCAGTTCACCTCTACGGAGTGGCGCGACCGTTTCACCTGGAGCGCCGGTCTCCGTGCCGAATACAGCCGCACGCACCTGCATAGCGAGAAGGAGCTGTTAGATGAGTGGTCGCAGCATTTCTTCCTCGGTCCGTCGCTGTCGTTCAAGTACAAGATTTCCAAGAAACACAGCCTGTCGTTCGCCTATTCGCGGCGCATCACGCGGCCCACATATCCACAGCTTAACCCCTACATGAGCATGATCGACCCGCACAACTTCGAGCAGGGCAACATGCATCTCCAGCCCGAAACCGCCGATAATGCGGAACTGCTCTACCAGTTCAAGGTGCCGAAATGGGCTGTGAATGTGGGAATTTACGGCAACTACATCCATAACTACATCACGCAGGTGGCCCGTTTCGAGGGCGACATCCTGCTGATGACCTACATCAACGCCACCTCGCAGACCAAGGCGGGTCTGGACCTGAGCGTGAAGGCCGATCCGTGGAAATGGATGACGGCAACGCTCGGCACGAACACCTACTACCTCCGTTCGGTGGGCAATATCGATGAGTGGGACATCTCGAACAGCGGGTGGGTCAACAACAGCAACCTCCGCCTCGATTTCCGTCCGATCAAAGGGATGAACATCCACTTGCAGTTTTTCCTCAACACGCCGCAGTACTACCCGCAGTTCACCACACGCCTCTCGCACTACATGAACATCGGCATCAGCCAAAAGTTCCTGAAGGGCGCGCTCACGGTCTCCGCGCAGCTCACAGATGTCTTCAATACCCGCAAATGGGAGATCTTCTCCGACAACCAGTACTATCAGTTAGACAATATGTTGCACGGCAAGAGCCGGATGTTCTGGCTGGGCGTGAGCTACAACTTCAACGCCTACAAGAAGGCCGGTGCGGGCAAGACGGAAGGGGAGGATAGGAGCAAGATTCGGACGGGGGTGTAATAAGCACTTTTTTTGTACACTTTTCATCCAAACAGGAGAATGCATTTGTGCCATTTTGGTAATCTCTTTATGGAACAAAGATAGGCGGCCTTTTGATTGAATCTATTCGTTTTGGATTGAAATAAATTTCTTACCTGTTACTATAAAACTACGCCTAGAATATAAATATCTACATAATTCATCAAAAGAACTTATAGTCGCATGGCACCCTGCTGAGCCGGCTCCAAATTTGAAACAAAGACTTTCAGTATCTCCAGGTGATGTTGGCCCTAAAAATTCATGACGAATAAGGTACTGATTTTCACCTACTCTTTTAACAGATATTCTTTCTTCAAAACTTTTGTGTCCACGACCTATTTTTCGTGTTTTGTCATATTTGTATCCTTTTGACCCCTCAAAATATTCTTCTCGTTGCTTAAATCCGAGTTTTTCGAATAATTTGTCCGTCATCAAGATTTCTTTACTTGTGTAGAGGCTCTCCATAATCGTTGTATTTTGATGTGCTGTAAATCCACCTTCCCCATTCGATTATCTTATTAATTATTGGAAATTCGGGTTATTGTATAAAAGGCTAAAAGATACGTCCTTTCACTAATTAGACAATTGAATAAACGCTTTCCCATCCTGATTCTCAATAATCTTGATTGTTTTTGTTTGTGTCATGGTTATGATGGAAGAATGATGCACACTTAAAACGAGATCTTGCAACTTTGGATCCGTTTCTAAATCAAAAACGTTGATTTCAAGGTTTTTCAAGTCATTCGAATGGATGTGACGACTGTGCGAAAATGTCAGGGAGTGGCTACCTAATTCTGACACCACCTTTTTTGCCTTCTTCTCTGCTTCCGCAGATGCCGAAAACATATTGTTTTTCAGCCAATTTACTACTATAGTGTTTGCCCATGTAATGGATTTGGCGCATTCTCCAATGTATGTAGGATGATATTTCTCTAAAATAGGTCGCCAAAGATGTGCAGATTGGGGATTATTCAATATTTCTTTCCTAGCCGTGTCAAATTCTTCGATGATTGCATGGGCCGCAAGCCCGTTCAACTGAGGATCTATCGGCCCAAGGTTCGAGTGTTTACCCATCACAATCTCCTTTGTTGACAGTGCCATCATAGTTCCAGCCGACATCGCAATCTGCGGCACTATCGCCCGAATATTATTCCCGAAAACTGATTTCAGATATATAACGATAGATTCGGCAGCCGATAAAAGACCGCCAGGGGTGTGAAGGACTAAATCCAGTCCTTTGGATTTGTCCATCCCGCATATAGCTGCCATAAATCCGTTTTTGTCGGCGTCATTTATGCCAAAATCAACACCTTGTTTTGCCAAGGCGGATTTTTGTAAAAAAGCAGAATAATACACGATAGTATTGCGACCCGTATAGTCGCTCAATTCTTTGATGTACTTTCTGCGAGTGCTGTCTATAGTATTTGATTTGTCAACAATGTCTTGAAGAATCTGATTCCAACTTGGCATAGTAATTTAAAACAAAGGATGAGAGTTGTGAGACAAGATAATAGTAATGGGCTTGACATAGTCTGGCTCTTCATGGCTGTTTAAAACAGGATCATTTAATGAAACGCCAATCATTTCGTATAATGAAGCTGCCTCCTGTTCTTTTTGTTCTTTGATTTTCTCTAAATCTTCCATACTATGTACGTTTTTCGTTGCTATTTTCTAAAGTTTTTTGTTGCTGAAATAGCAACATGCAAAAATACACTTTTTTGATATTTCAGTGAGTGATAGTGCGAAATTTTTTTTGCGTATCTAAAACGCGCCGGATTTGTAGACCGGCGCGTACTTTTGCTCAATAGTTATTAGTTATTAGATGGTATTTTACTTTAATCTCCTTCCTCCAGCATAAACAGTTCCTCCACGGTCTTGCCGAAATACTGCGCCATTTTCAGCGCCAAGAGGGTGCTGGGAACGTATTTCCCTAATTCGATGGAGTTAACCGCCTGGCGGGTCACGCCGATCTTTTCCGCCAGTTCGCCTTGGGTGATGTTCACCTCGGCGCGTGCCACTTTAATCCTGTTTTTCATAGCGCATGGAATGTTTGTTAAGGTACAGACGAAGGTAAAAACAAATGATGAAGACATAGAGGATGGAGAAAATGTTAATCATCATCACCCAAAGGAAAGGAAGGCCCCATACAAAAATCAGACTGAGTAGCATGATTCCGCTGTTGATGTACAGCGACAGAATCAGTGACTCATACCGTAGCTGCTCGATGAACTCATCGTCTTCCTTGTTGCGGGAGAAACCAATAAAGATACCAGCCACAATAAGCAAAATGCCGATAAATGTCAGCAGAAGGTCGTCGTTTGGACCGAAAGATGATGAAAGAAAGCCAGAGTAGAGATCTCCGTTGCCTTCCAAACATTCCATTCCGAAAAGCTCTCGGATGCTGTTGAGACTGAAATCGCAATGACTTTGGAAGATGGTATGGAGGAAGATCAACACAATAGTAATACTGAATATCAACCAACCTGCTTTTTTGTAACCGCTTGGTAACAAGAATTTTGTACTTTTCATAACCTTAATTTTTTAAGATGAATAATGGTTTTTGATGCTGCAAAAATACACAATTCTTGACAAAAAGCAAGTATAATTTACAAAAAGTAATGTTTTTAATACAAATTTTTATTTATGTATCGGTTCCAGCAGCCACTCTAAACTGAAGTTGTAGAACACCATCGAGTAGTCTGTGCCGTTGTTACAGGCCTCCTCCACATAGAGTCCGATTTTGGACTCCGATGTGGCGGAATTGTACGATGTACAGACGAAAGAAATCAATCAGGCTGTCAGAAACAATCCGGAAAAGTTTCCTAAAGGGTATATCTTGGAATTGTATGATAGTGAGAAGATTGAACTGGTCAAAAATTTTGACCAGTTCGAAAGGCAGAAGCACACTTCTGTTATGCCTAAGGCCTTTACCGAGAAAGGGCTCTATATGCTTGCGACAATTCTGAAAGGACCGAAAGCGGTGGAGACAACCATCGCCATTGTGGAGGCATATTCAAAGTTGAAAGAACTATCTCGTGTGATGACGGAGATTCCTCATGCCCACACAATGCCATTTAATGCTTTTTTGTAAACGCCACTGAGTCGCCCCAGGCGTTGTAGAGAATCTCATGCCCGATGGCTTTCATGCGGATGTCAAGACACGAGAAACACTCTTCGGGTTTGTCGCCCACGCAAGCTTTGTCAGGATAGATCAAGTAGTCCTCGCGATATTCATTTGGCGTAAGGTTTGGCATGATGACATTGGCGCCGGCCATGATGGCCTTTTCGCGCCCCATGGGGTCGATGGTCTGGTTGGCGGTGGCAGCTACCATGTTGATTTCGGGCATCATCAGCCGCAAAATGGCAATCATCTTGAGTGTAAGGTTCATGCGATCTGCTGCAGATGGAATCTGGTCTGCATACTGATACAGTGGCGTGTCAGGGTGGGGGATGTAGGGTCCCATGCCCACCATGGCCACATCTTTTTTCTTGAAAAATAGGAGATCATCAGCCAGATTTTCCAAGGTTTGGAACGGCAAGCCCACCATCACGCCCGTACCGGTCTGGTAGCCGATATCGAGCAGCGAGTCAATACAAGCTAGTCTTTGATGGAAATCGTGCCGCTCGTCACGGGGATGGATCTTGTAGTATAATTCTTCAGTCGATGACTCAATGCGGAGTAGATAGCGATGGGCGCCCGCCTCGAACCACTGGCGGTAAACCTCAGGTGTCTGCTCGCCTAAAGAGAGTGTGACGCCGAGCGAACCATTGTCAATGGCTTTGATGCGATGCAGGATGCGGGTGATGCGGTCCGTGAATTCCTTGTCATTGCGCTCGCCGCTCTGGATGGCCACCGAGCCATAGCCTAACTTGTGGGCCAGCTTGGCGCACTCCACCACCTCGTCGTCCGTCAGCGTGTAGCGCTCCACCTTGGCGTTGCCGTTGCGCACCCCGCAGTAGAGGCACGACTTGCGGCACACGTTGCTCATCTCAATCAACCCGCGCAGGTGCACATGGTTGTCCAGCCGCTCGAACTTCACCTCATGAGCCTTCTGCAAGAGCTGTTTCATCTCTTCGCTTTGTGTGGCAAGGAGACGAACGATGTCGTTCTTTTCGAGAGTCGTCTTGTTGAGAATGTCCTGGAGGGTCATGAGCGTGACGATTTTTTGAAGCTGCAAATATAGAAAAAAATGTAATGGAAATCATATGTTTGCATGGGGACGTTATGTCATAAAAAATACTAATTTTGCGGCCCGAAATTCAAGGCCTTTTTTGTGCCAAATTTCAGGATTTTTTAGTTCTTTAACTAATTATAAATGAATGACTAAAATCAAGAATACCGTGAGTCCGCGTTGGGCGCGTTTTTGCGGGTGGTTGTTGCGAAAATTAGGATGGACCAGCGTGGGCGGCATCATGGAAGGGGACAAGGCAATTGTGCTGGGTGTGCCCCATACCTCCATCATGGATTTTCCTATCTGCTATCTTTTCTATGCACAGTTCGGCACATTGGCTCACATCATGATCAAGAAGGAGTTCTTCTTCTGGCCACTCGGCCCTATCTTGCGTGCATTGGGCGGCGTGCCCGTTGACCGCACCAATGCTGCCAGCTCCATTCGCAGCATCATACAGACTTTCAATGAAAATGAGTTTTTCCATCTGGCCATCGCCCCGGAAGGGACGCGCAAACCGGTGAAAAAATGGAAGACCGGTTTCCACCTGATTGCCAGACAGACGGGTGCTCATGTCTATGTGGGCTACTACGACTGGGGACGCAAGGAAATCACCGTGGGGCAGGAGTGGCCGCTGACTGATGATGCCAATGCCGACCTTCAACGCATCCAGGAACACTATTCCACTATGGGCCTCAAAGGCCGTAACCGTAGTGGCTATTGCTATGACTAATTTGAGTATAGATGCACGGCCGTGCATCTCAATATAATATAGTAAAGACGCACGGCCGTGCGTCTCAACGAATAAAATGTCAAAAAAAGTTAAATCCCCCTATAAGGAAAGAAAGAAATTCCGCGAAAATTATTGCACTACACTGCACAAAGTGCTCGAGTACACCACTTCCCATTACTGGGACCGCACCATGTCCCAATTTGTGGACGGCGGACAGAAATACACCTACGCCAGCTTCGGCGAGAAGTGCAACATGCTATCTATGAGAATGTCACGCTTCGGTATCAGTGCCGGTGACAAAGTGGCTATACTGTCGCAGAATATGCCAAACTGGACGCTGGCCTTCTTTTCAGCTGCGGCTTTCGGGCGTGTGGCTATTCCCATTCTGCCTGACAGTTCCGAAAATGAGATTACCAATATCCTGACCCATTCCGAGAGCAAAGTCATCTTTGTTTCCAAGAAACTGATGTACAAGCTCAGCCAAGAGTGCATTGACAAACTCACTCTCGTGGTGGATATCGAGTCTCTGGAGTTTATCAAACGCAGAAAAGAGGACTTTCAGTGCAACGGTTGGGTGAAAGACCCGCAGCCGGAAGATTTGGCTACCATCATTTATACTTCAGGTACTACAGGTAAGGCCAAGGGTGTGATGCTCAGCCATCGCAACATCTGCCACAATCTGGTGGCCTCATTCAAGGCGCAACCCTCGTACAAGAACGACAGATTCCTTTCCATTCTGCCTATGGCGCATGCCTATGAGATGTGCGTGTCGAGCCTCTATTCTATGTACGTGGGAGCATGCTGCTATTATCTCTCCAAGCCGCCTACTCCATCTTTGCTGTTGCCGGCTATGCACAAGGTGAAACCCACCATCATGCTGTCTGTGCCGCTTATCATTGAAAAGATTTACCACAACAGCATCGTGCCTACAATTGCAAAAAGCCGTTTGCTGACGTGGATGGATCAGCATCTGCCAAGGATTCTGTATTGGTTTATTGGCAAAAAATTGGTCAGCACTTTCGGCGGCAAGTTGCGCTTCTTCGGCGTCGGCGGTTCCAAACTCGATCCCAAGGTGGAAGAATTTCTCATCAAGTGCCGCTTCCCGTATGCGGTTGGCTATGGCCTCACGGAAACAGCTCCTCTTGTCTGCAATGTGATGGTGAACAAGCGCAAGCGTCTGGGCTCCATCGGCGTGGCCTCTTACAAGGTGGAGATACGTCTGGATAATGTGGACTACAAGACTGGTGAAGGTGAGATTGTGTGCCGTGGCGATAATGTGATGATGGGCTATTACAAAGATCCCGAGCGTACGATCCAGGTGCTGGACGAAGATGGCTGGTTCCGCACAGGTGACATAGCCACTGTGGACAAAAATGGCTATTACTATATCAAAGGCCGCCTGAACAACACGATTCTGGGCGCTTCCGGCGAGAATATCTATCCTGAAGAGATTGAGATGGTGATTAACAACATGGAAGGCGTGAATGAATCGCTCGTGATGGAAGACCATGGCTCTCTGGTGGCTTTGGTGAAGTTTGATGACAATGTGCTCAACTGGAACCAAGAGTCGGAAGACCAATTCTTTGAAAAGCTGGATGAATTGAAGAAGTCGGTACAGGAGTTTGTCAACAAAGCGGTGGGCAAGAATTCCAAGATCGACAAGGTGGAGGCTATGAAAGATCCGTTCGAGAAGACGGCTACACAGAAGATCCGCCGATATAAGTATGCCAAGACTAACGAGCAGCCTGAAAAACAGACGGATTCTGAAAAGAAAGAGGAAACCCCTGATAAGTGATTGAATTAATTAATTTTAAAGGATAGAGAAAATGCCTTCATTCAGTATTTGGGAGATCTTGTTTCTGCTCTGTTTCGCAGTCAGCTGGCCTATTTCGATTGTGAAATCACTGCGTACGAAAGTGGTAATCGGCAAGAGTCCGCTTTTCATGTCGCTCATCATTCTGGGATACATCTTCGGCATCATCCACAAGCTGTTGTATCACAGAGACATTGTCATTTGGCTGTATGTATTCAATGCCACACTGGTAGCTACTGACCTGATACTGTATTTCGTCTATATCAAACGCAATCGCGAGGCGATGAAGGGTGGTGATAACCAGACGAAGTATGAATAAGAAAAATACGATTCATTGACAGCATAATTATTTCGTATTTTTTTTATTTTTGCAGCCCATAAAAAGGATAATTTTTATGGACACCAAGTACATTTTCGTCACAGGCGGTGTGGTATCTTCATTAGGAAAAGGCATCATCTCCGCCAGCATCGGCAAGTTGCTGCAGGCACGCGGCTACAAAGTCACCATTCAGAAATTCGATCCGTATATCAACATTGACCCGGGCACGCTGAACCCCTATGAGCATGGCGAGTGCTATGTGACGGTCGATGGCATGGAAACCGACCTCGACTTGGGACATTATGAACGGTTTACGGGCATACACACCACACGCAACAACTCTATTACCACAGGCCGTATCTATAAGACAGTCATCGACCGCGAGCGTCACGGCGACTATCTGGGCAAAACCATCCAGGTGGTACCGCACATTACGGACGAGATTAAGCGCAGAATGTTGCGGGAGGATGAAAAGGATGAGCAACTGGATTTCGTGATTACCGAAGTGGGCGGCACCATCGGCGACATCGAGAGCGCACCGTTCATGGAGGCTATCCGACAACTACGTTGGCAATTGGGACGTAACGCCGTGTGCGTTCACCTGACCTTTGTGCCTTACCTGAAGGCGGCCGATGAGCTGAAAACGAAGCCCACGCAGCACAGCGTGAAAGAACTGCAAGGAATGGGTATCCAGCCGGACATTCTCGTGCTGCGCACGGAACGGCATTTGGACGACCACGTCCGAATGAAAGTGGCTTCGTTCTGCAACGTCGATCTGGAATGCGTGGTCCAGAGCGAGGATATGCCCAGCATCTACGAGGTGCCCGTAAGCATGCAGCACCAGGGACTCGATGCAGCTATTCTGCGAAAGATCGGCATCCCAGTAGGGGAGACACCCGAGATGAAACCCTGGCATGATTTCCTTGAAAAACAGCGTAACGCTACCCGCGAGGTGCACATCGCGCTGGTCGGCAAGTACGACCTGCAAGATGCCTACAAGAGCATCCGCGAGAGCTTGAATTTGGCCGGCATATACAACGATGTGAAAGCCAAGCTCCATTTTGTCAATAGCGAAGAAATTACCAAAGAGAATGTGGCCGAGAAACTCGCCGGCATGGCGGGTATCGTCATCTGCCCGGGCTTCGGACAGCGTGGCATAGAGGGAAAGATTATCGCGGCCGAATATACCCGCACCCACGATATTCCCACGTTTGGCATCTGCTTGGGTATGCAGATGATGGTGATTGAGTTTGCCCGTAACGTGTTAGGCTACCAGGATGCCAACAGTGCCGAGATGGACGAAAACACACCCCATAATGTCATTGACATCATGGAAGAGCAGAAAAATATCACCCAGATGGGCGGTACGATGCGACTGGGCGCTTATGAGTGCAAACTGCGAGAAGGAAGCAGAGTTTTCGATGCCTACCATAACTCCCAATTTTCAATTCTCGACTCTCAATTCTCCATTTTCGAGCGCCATCGTCACCGCTATGAATTCAACAACGCATTCAAAGAGGAATACGAGACTAAAGGCATGAAGTGCGTGGGTGTCAATCCCGCTGCCAATTTGGTGGAGATTGTGGAGATTCCGGAAAAGCGCTGGTACATCGGCACGCAGTTCCATCCGGAATACTCGTCTTCCGTGCTTCATCCGCATCCTTTGTTCATGTCGTTCATTAAAGCCTGCATTTGATATGGAACCGTTGAAACATGAGTGCGGCGTGGCGATGATCCGCCTGCTGAAGCCGCTGGAATACTACGAGAAAAAATACGGCACCTGGGCTTACGGGTTCAACAAACTCTATCTGATGATGGAGAAGCAGCACAACCGCGGCCAGGAGGGAGCCGGTATCGCCTCCGTCAGTCTGACCAATGAGCCTGGCACGGAGTATATGTTCCGTGAAAAGGCTGAGGGCAAGGACGCTATCACCAAGATATTTTCAAAGGTGACGGAAGAGATGTCAGGAGAGTTGTTGATGGGGCATTTGCGCTATTCCACCACGGGCAAAAGCGGTCTGACGTTTGTGCATCCTTTCCTGCGTCGTAACAACTGGCGTGCCAAGAACCTCTGTCTGTGCGGCAATTTCAACATGACCAACGTTGAGGAGGTTTTCCAGTTCCTGACCGCCCAGGGACAGTCGCCGCGAGTCTATGGCGACACGTACATCACGCTTGAATTGATGGGACACCGTCTGGATCGCGAGGTGGAACGATGGTTCGTCAAGGCTAAAGAGCAAGGTCTGGAGGGCACGGACATCACGCAATACATCGAAGACCATGTGGAGATGGCCAATGTGCTGAAAACCACGATGAGACATTACGATGGCGGCTACGTGATGTGTGGGCTGACGGGAAGTGGAGAGATGTTTTCTATGCGCGACCCTTGGGGTATCCGCCCTGCATTCTATTATCACGATGACGAGATTGTGGCTTTGGCCAGCGAGCGTCCTGTGCTGCAGACCACCTTCGACCTGCAATGTGAGGATATCCATGAATTGCAACCTGGCCAGGCTCTTATCGTGCGTCGCAATGGCGATTTTAGCTTGAAACAGATTCTTGGAGAAGAGAAAACAGCAACAAATTCTCAATTCTCAATTCTCAATTCTCAATTTAAATATAGTGCCTGCTCGTTCGAGCGCATCTACTTCAGCCGGGGCTCTGACCGCGATATTTATCAGGAGCGCAAACGTCTGGGCGAACAACTGATTCCCGCCATCCTGAAATCCATCGACGGCGATGTGGAAAATACCGTTTTTTCGTACATTCCCAACACGGCAGAAGTTGCTTACTATGGCATGACGGACGGCTTCCGAAAGCTTCATAATGAGATACGCACCGAAAAGGTGGTCTGGAAGGATATCAAGATGCGCACCTTCATCGCTGACAACAGCGAGCGCAACGACCTTGCCGCCCACGTCTATGACATCAGCTACGGCTCGTTGCGACCCTACAAAGACAACCTCGTCATCATCGATGACAGCATTGTTCGAGGTACCACACTGAGAGAGAGCATCTTCAAGATTCTTGACCGTCTGCACCCCAAGAAAATCGTGATGGTCAGCTCGTCACCGCAAATCCGATACCCTGACTATTACGGCATCGACATGTCCCGTCTCGAAGAGTTTTGTGCTTTCCGTGCCACGATTGCGCTTATTGAGGAACGGGGTATGTGGCAATTGGTCAACGACACGTATATGGCTTGCAAGCGTGAACTGCAGAAGCCCAAGGAGGAGATGCAGAACTGTGTCCGCGCCCTGTACGAACCCTTCACCATTGAGGAAATCAATAAAAAGATTGTGGAGATGCTCCGTCCTGAGGGCATGGAGGCTCCTGTCGAACTTGTTTTCCAGAGCATTGAGGGATTGCACGAGGCTTGCCCCAACCATCCTGGCGACTGGTACTTCACGGGACATTATCCGACACCCGGCGGCACCCGCCTCGTCAACCAGGCATTCGTGAACTATATGGACAGCCAACAGGAGAATCGTTCCATGCCAATTCCGAGTTCCAGATAAAAACTGAATTGAGGAATTATTAGGTTGTTTTTCCGGAAATATCATCATACGATGAATAATCGTATTTTTGCATCACGAAAAAACACGGAAAAAGGATGGAACAAACAGGTATTTCGACACAAATCTATCGCGCAAATATCATCTTCACACCGGAGAGCCATCGGTTCGAAGTCGTACCGAAAGGATATATTGCTGTGCAAAACGGCAGGATTGAAGGCGTTTATTATGAATTGCCCGAACACTTGACGGGCTTGCCTGTTACCGATTTCGGCGACCGTCTGCTTATTCCGGCCATGAACGACATGCATGTGCATGCCCCGCAGTATCGTAATCAGGGTATTGCCATGGATTTGGAACTGTTGCCGTGGCTCCAGAATTACACTTTTCCGGAGGAGACGAAGTATGCAGACACAGACTACGCCGAGCGGATGTACCGCCGCTTTGTCCGCGACTTGTGGCGCTTCGGCACCATGCGCTCCTGTGTGTTTGCCACCATACATACGGAAAGTACCCGCGTGCTGATGCATCTCTTTCAAGCGGCCGGTATGGGAGCACTGGTGGGAAAAGTGGGTATGAACTGCAATTGTCCCGAAGCACTTTCGGAGTCGGTAGGGGAGATGGTGCAGGGCTATGAGGCGCTGATTGCGGAATTCAACAAACCGGACGCCTTGGTGCGGCCGATTGTCACCCCTCGCTTCATCCCGTCCTGTACGCCGGAGATGCTCCGTGCCTGTGGAGAATTGGCAGCCAAGTATCAATTGCCTGTGCAGTCGCACCTTTCCGAGAATAGAGACGAGATAGCCCTGGTGCAAACGTTGGAGCCGGGAAGCACCTGCTACGGAGACGCTTACAACCAGTACGGTCTCTTTGGGCAGACGCCCACGGTAATGGCCCACTGCGTGTTTACCGAAGGGAAAGAGCTGGAACTGATGAAACGGAATGATGTGATGGTGGCCCATTGTCCCACATCGAATCTCAACGTGACAACGGACATTGCGCCCATCCGGCATTTCCTTGACAAGGGATTGCACGTTGGACTCGGCAGCGATGTCAGTGGCGGCCATGACCTGAATATCTTCCGGGTGATGGTCTATGCCATCCAGATGAGCAAGCTGCACTATCAGCGGAATCGTGAACGGCGGTTTCTCACCCTTTCAGAGGCCTTTTGGATGGCCACCAAATCCGCAGGTCATTTCTTCGGAAAGGTCGGCAGTTTCGAGCCTGGCTATGAGTTCGACGCGCTGGTCATTGACGATTGCGACCTGAATCACGACAACTATTCTCTGCTCGAACGTTTGGAACGGTATGTCTATCTGGGCGACGACCGCCAGATTGAGCATCGTTTCTGCCGAGGAAAGGAAGTTTTGGATCCGAAAGATACAAACGTTCGAATTTAAGCCTGTTCGCCTGTCTTTTCGTGATTCATTTGCAAGCTAAAAAGCCTTTTGTAATTTTCTTCTTCGTAGCCATCTCCATTCCGATCATCTTCGCTATGTGGGTGCTCACAGAGGGCATTATCATCTTCGTTCAAAGCTTTGACTTTAAGAAAGTTGGATTTAGCTCCTGGTGGACGCTGATGCTTCTCGGCATTATCATTGCGGCTCTCGGTGTTCTGGGACTCTATCATGTGGAGGTCACTGGCAATTTGGTGGCAGTTTTGATCGGTGTTGGCATTATCGCCATGGGCATCGCTTATCTCGTCGCTTTCTGTGGTATTCACAAGTTCGACAAGGAAGTCGCAAAGCTCAACAATAACATTAAAGAAATGATGGAGTAAGAAATATTTTATTCGAATGTAAAAGCCGTGGCCTTCGAACTGCGGCTTTTTTTCATCTTTTTTCAAAATATCGCCCACGATATAATTTTTTTTTTGTATTTTTGCATCGTGAACGATATAAACGAAACAATGGCAGAGGAGCAATTCAAACTAGAGAACCAACTTTGTTTCCGCCTTTACACGGCGGCGCGGCTGACCATGGGGGCTTACCACCCGTATCTGGAACCGCTGAGCATCACTTATCCGCAATACCTCGTGCTGCTCGTGTTGTGGGAAAAGGACAAGCGACCGGTATGCGATATCGGTAAACGTCTGTTCTTGGAGACCAACACCCTCACCCCACTCTTGCAACGTATGGAGAAAGCGGGATTGGTGACCCGCACACGCGGCAAGGAAGACACGCGCCAGCGCATCGTCTCGCTTACGGAAAAAGGGCGCGCTATGCGACAGCAAGCGGCAGTCATCCACGAAAGTATGCGAAAGGAGGTGGCCCTGAAACTGAGCGAGGAGAAAGAGATGGTTCCCATGCTCGACAAATTGATTGAAGAATTACTAAAACTCAATAAATAACATTAAAATTACACTATTATGGAAAAGAAAAAAACAATTGAAGCATTACAATTTTTCGTAACTGGCCTTTCTGAGGGCGCATTTGTACACAAAATGCAAGGACAAATCTTCAATTCAGAAGGATTCACCAAGCTCGGACAGAAGTACATCGACCATTTCAATGAAGAGATGGGCTGGGTGGAGAAATTTACAGAGCGCATTCTCGACCTTGGCGGAGAAATCAAGTTCGAAGGCATGAAGAGCCGCGACCTTATCTGCGACCCCGTTGAGTATATCAAGGCCGACCTCGCCATTCAAGTTCAAGGTGTGGACATCCTTCGCAAATGCATGGCAACCTTGTCCGACGACCCGACCACATACGATATTCTGAAAGCTTACCTGCTTGACGAAGAGGAAGACTTGTATTGGAGCGAGGGCGCTTTGGATCTCATCGAGAAGATTGGTACACAGAACTGGCTGTTTATGCAAGTGTAAACCACCAATAACAGTAATATGGAAATCAAAGCAGTAAAATTCAGAAAAGACGGTTTTTATACCCAGCCCTTCGTTTTCGGCGGTGAGGAAGGAATGGACAAGTTCGACCACAACATCCGCTATCGCGGCAGCCTGCAGAACTACCTCATAGACACTGGTTCGGAGGTGATTTTGGTAGATACCGGCATTCCGGCGGGCACTCCGGAAGAGACACCGGACGAGACATCAAAAATATTCACAGGCAAGGATATCTGCACCTATATGGAGGCTTTCGCCGCCCTCGGCTACAAGCCGGAGCAGGTGACCAAGATTCTGCTCACCCATCGTCACAATGACCACTCGGGAGAACTTCGCTCGTTCCCCAATGCGAAGGTGTATGTGAACAAGGACGAGATGGATGCTGCCGAGTTGCAGGGTCTCACGAACCTTGTGCCAGTGAGCTATACTGACGGACCGTACTACAATTTCCCCGAATGTCAGAAGATAGCCGACGGCATATACCTGATCAAGGCAAAGGGTCACACCAAGGGCAACAGCATCATCGTGGTGGAGAATGACGGGCTGTTCTACATGCTTCACGGCGATATCACCTACTGTGACGAGGCGCTGTACGAGGACAAACTCTCCGTGGTCTTCGACGACCTGCCTGCAGCCCGCGAGACGTTGGACCGAGTGCGTGAATTCGTCCGTAATCATCCCACGGTGTATTGCAGCACCCACACCCCGCAGGGCTATGAGAATCTGGAGGCCAAGCGTGTGATGGATCTTGACCACCCTGTGCCGACGGTGCTGGCCGAAGTAGATTTCTCCAAACAGCAAGCCAGCGGCAAGTATGTCTGCTCCATCTGCGGCTACGTCTATGACCCGGCTGAGCACGACGGTGTGGCCTTTGAAGACCTTCCCGACGACTGGCGCTGCCCCCGCTGCAAACAACCCAAAGAGAAATTCAACAAGGCGTAATCCTCACTGTCAAATCACCAATCCGCAATCCGGACGAAAGCTTGGGTTGCGGCTTTTTTTGTATCTTTGCCATTCAAAAGCAAATACCGTCCACAACTCCGCCAGCTACTACTCCTACAGCGACGGCACCACTGGAAGGGAAAAAATGGATAAAACGACAATGATACAATGAAACAACGAATGAAGAAACACATCTTTCTACTCGCCGCCACCGTAATCTGCGGTTCTACGCTGATGATGTCGTGCGGCAAGGACAACATCCTGCCCTACACAGGCGTGCCGCTTGTCATCCTCGACGCCGACATCGGCTCGTCAACCGACGACCTTTTTGCCCTCGAGATGCTCTACCGCTACGAGGAGCAGGGAAAATGCCGCCTGTTGGGCGTGGTGGTGGACCGCGAGGGGGAAGCAAACGCCCGCTTCGCTGACGTGATGGGCACCTATTTCGGTCATGCCGACATCCCCATTGGACTTGTTCGCAACGGCATCAAAGACCCTCGGGTGTGGATTGACTACGCCCACGTGGCCGCCACGGAGGACAGCAACGGACAGCCGATGTTCGCTTGCAGCATCAACGACTACTCGCAGCTGCCCGACGGCTGGCAGCTCTATCGTCGCCTGTTGGCCGCCCAGCCCGATCATAGCGTGAGCATTGTCTCCACCGGCTTTGTCACCTGCCTGGCACAGCTTCTGCAATCTGCCCCCGACAGCTACTCGCCACTCAACGGCGTGGAGCTTGTACGACGCAAGGTGAAGTGCATTTACGTGATGGGCGGTGTGTTCGGAGAGGCTGAGGAGCCCGACTTCAACTTCGCCCAAAGCATTGAATTCTCCAAAGTCTTTTTCCGTCTTTGGCCGCAGGAGGTCGATATGGTGTTCTCGCCTATGGAGGTTGGTCAGAATGTAGAGTACACCCCCGAACAGGTCATCGCCGATGTCTCGTGGACCGACGTGCATCCTATCAAGCAGGTCTATCTACAGTGTAACTGTAACACCGGTCAGCGCATGTGGGACGCGATGGCAGCCATTCATGCCGTCGAGGGCGACAGCCAATTCTCACTTTCCGAGCGTGGCACTGTGCAGCTTACCGACAATGCCGAAACCATCTTCACCCCCTCGGCTACCGGCAACTGCCGCTACCAGCTGCCTGGCGACGCGGCTTGGGCTGCCGCTATGCTGGAACGCATCAGGACATTCAATAAAATGAGAGTTGAATAATTGAGAATTATGAACAAAACAATAATCAACCTGGACGATTATGAGCCATCCGCCCAGCCTTGCGCGAGATGATGAAATAATTTTGAGGCTTATATAATCAGTTTCACGCGGAAGCCTAACGCGGTTGGCTCTTCCACTACCTGTTGACACAGTCCGGCAAGTTCGTTGCGTTGCGCGTCGTTCAAAGGCGTGGATTCCATCTTTTCCACCATGAAGTCCAATGCAGTGACTTCCGATTGTTCGCTATGTGTAATACGGACAGTGATGGGGCGATAGGCGGCCATCACTTCGTCAAGCATCTTGTCTATCAGCTGCTGCGCTGTCTCCTGCTTCTCGGTAATGCCATATTTATAGCAGAAAGCATTGATGGCCGAGTGCATGCCGAGGAAGTCGAAATCGGGGCCGTCAATCTGGAACACTTCTTTGCGGATGCGCTGTATGAAGGCCTTGGTGGCACTGTGAACAGGATTCTCGAAAATTTGCTCGGGCGAACCGTCCTCGTGGATATATCCGTCGTACATGAAGAAGATGCGTGTGCTCACGTCGTGTGCGAACTTCATCTCGTGGGTGACTATGAGCATGGTCATGCCCTCGTTGGCCAGCTGGCGGATGACGCTGAGCACTTCGCCCACCATCGTGGGGTCAAGGGCAGAAGTAGGCTCGTCAAACAGGAGGATTTCGGGCTTCATGGCCAAGGCGCGGGCAATGGCCACACGCTGTTTCTGACCGCCGGAAAGACTCGTAGGATAAACATCAGCCTTCTCTGCCAACCCTACCTTGCGCAGAAGCGTCAGTCCTTCCTCGCGTGCCTTTTCAGGCTCCTCATGGTGCAACTGGCAAGGGGCAAGCATGACGTTTTCCAACACAGTTTTGTGCGGGAAAAGGTTGAAACTCTGGAACACCATGCCCATCTTCTGGCGCATCAAATGGACGGGATAGCCCTTGACAAGGATGTCCTTGCCATCGACGAAGATGCTGCCGCCGGTGGGTTGTTCCAACAGGTTCAGGCATCGCAATAAGGTACTCTTACCCGTGCCCGAAGGACCTATAATGGAGATGACCTCGCCGCGATGTATATCGACATTGATGTCGCGCAATACCTCCAGGTTCTCGTAACTTTTCTTCAGGTGGGAGATGGTGATTAGTTGAGAGTTTAGAGTTGAAAGTTTAGAGTTAATTGGTTTGAGGGGAGCGCTACGTTTGCGGCGAATGACGAACCACGTGCCGCCACCAACTATTACAATTATAGCCAGAATCCACGGCCATTTTTTTGTGTTTTTCTCGGTGTCAGATAGTTGCGAAGGATTGGTAAGTATCCCTGCTTCCCCTTTACGGGTGATTAACACGATATGTTCTGCGAGGTAGCCTTCGGAGAAAAGCACTTGTTTCTGTCGCTCCTCAGTGATGCTGATAGCCCCCATGGCCATATCGACCTTGCCGGTCTGCACGGCGGGAATCTGCGAGGCGAACTCCATGGCGAGGAACTCCAGCTGCCGGTTGCGACGGTTGGCCCACTCGCTTAGCAGGTCTATCTCCAAGCCAGAGGGCTCGCCGGAACTGATGAAACTGAAAGGAGGAAAAGCCGGGTAGATGGCTACGCGCAGTGTGTGACCCGTGCCGTGCCTCTGAGGCCGAGCCACCGCAGAGATGTCGTCAGCTTTACTCCATCGGTCAATAATCTTCTGGTAGGTGCCGTCGCTGCGGATATCTGCCAGGAAACTGTCGAAGTCCTGCTTTAGCTCTATGTTGTCCAGCTGGAAACAAGCTCCGATGGGTGTTGTTGGCAGGCAGGCATTCACGGTGTCCACCTTAGAAGCTATCTCTTTGTTGAACGCCACCGAGAGATTATCCCAACCGGCAACGTCCACCTTGCCGTTCTCCAGTGCAGCCAACAGGTCTGCGCTGCTTGTGATACGCATAATGTCGGCATCGGGTGCATAGTTACTTACGGCCATGTCCTGTACGCTACCGATGACAACGCCGACACGCTTGCCGGAGAGCGCCTTGAATACTTCAGGAGTGTCCGCCACCACTTCGGTCTTGGTGTTGTCGGAACTGGTTATTGTCGGAACGTAGCACACTGTCGCGCCTATTGCCAACGCCAAAGCCGCCACGATGGCTTTCATGCGCTTGCGCTGTACCAGCGAAGTCAGCAACAGCCCGATGAGCCATGCCATGAGGAAATAGATGATGGCCGTCACGATAAGGGGGAAGAAGGCGTCGAAGGTGCGTGAGCGGATAAGGTCGGAGGCCCTGGTCATGTCGGCCACTGCGATGTAGCCCACGACGCTGGTGCCCTTCAGCAGGCTGATGACCTCGCCCTGATAGACGGGCATCACAGACTTGATTACCTGCGGCAGCACAATTCTGACAAATGTCTGCCGACGTGTGAATCCCAAAGCAAGACCGGCTTCTGTCTGCCCACGGTCGATGCCTTGAATGGCGGTGCGTAGCATCTCGCTGACGTAGGCTGCCATGTTCATGGCAAAGGTGATGATAGCCACTACGATGCCCGTGGCTTTCATCGGTGCCAACACCACATAGTACATCAACATGAGCAGCACCAGCACTGGTGTGCCGCGCATGATGTCGATATACACTTTGGCCACTTTCTGCAGCCAAGAGCGGCGGTTCATGCGCATCCAGCACACCAGACCGCCCAGCAGGGTGCCCAGTATGGCTGCGCAAAAGGTGATGATGAGGGTCACCTGCAAACCATCGAGAATCATTTTGTAGCGGTCATCTTCTATCAGGTTGTTGTAAAAACTGTCAGACACACTCCAATTTGCGCCGGAGCAAGCGGTCAACAAAAAACAGCCGCACAAGGTTACGATGGCGGCAAGCATCCAGGGTATATTTTTTCTCATTTTCTGTTTATTTTGCTTGAGTATCTTATCTTTTGATAAGATTTGCAAAAGTAAGTTTTTTTTCGACAATCCGCTATGCCGTGGTCTCCGAACTGTGGTTTTTTTTGTATTTTTGCCTGCTAAAGTAGAACCCCAATGGGTTGAATATGAAAAACAATTAAAAAATAACAATATGCAAAACTTCGATTATCAAACCCCGACGCGCCTCATTTTCGGCAAGGGCGTTGTGGAGAAACTGCCCAGCGTGATGGCACAGTTCGGAAAGAAAATATTATTGACTTACGGTGGAGGAAGTATCAAGAAAATCGGCCTTTACCAGAAGGTCCAGGAACTGCTGAAAGACTATGAAATTGTAGAACTTTCCGGTATCCAGCCCAATCCGAAGTACGATCCCAGCGTGCTCGACGGCGTGCGTCTCTGCAAGGAGCACAAGATCGATGTCATCCTCGCTGTGGGCGGTGGCTCAGTGCTCGACTGTTCGAAGGCCATTGCCGCGGGTGCCTGCTACGACGGCGACCCTTGGGACCTCATTTCCTACCAGGTGAAAGCACAAGCCGCATTGCCTATCGTGGATATCATCACGTTGGCCGCCACGGGTAGTGAATACGACTGCGGTGGTGTCATCTCCCGCACCGAGACCAACGACAAGATTGGCTATCTCGATCGTCATCTTTTTCCGCACACTTCGTTACTTGACCCGGAATATACCTTTACCGTCAGCCGCAAGCATACCGCCGCTGGTATTGCCGATGCGATGAACCATACGATAGAGCAGTATTTTGTCGAGGACGCCACATTACTCAACGACGGTTTCTGCGAATCAATGTTCCGCAGCTTGATGGAGAATGGGCGCAAGTGTTTAGAGAACCCTGAAGACTACAATGCCCGTGCCGAGATGATGCTTGCCTGCACCTACGGCTGCAACGGAATTCTCGCACTCGGTAACAGTCCGTCAGGTTGGCCCTGTCACGGTATTGAGCACGCCCTGAGTGCCTACTACGACATCACCCACGGCGAAGGGCTGGCCATCATCACCCCGCGTTGGATGCGCCACATTCTCAACGAGCGCACTCTTCCGCGTTTCGTGAAATATGGCATTAATGTATTTGGTATTGACGCGAATCTCGACAAGTGGGAGATTGCCAATAAAGCCATCGACGAGACATACAAGTTCTTCGAGAGCATCGACATCCCGATGCACCTGCGTGAAGTGGGCATCGATGAGAGTCGCATCGGCGAGATGGCGCACCACATCGCCGTCAACGAAGGCCTTGAGAACGCCTATGCACCGCTCACCGAGAAGGATATCGTGGAAATACTTACCGCAAGTTTGTAAATAGAATCTATGACATTGTGAATCTTGGCTATTATGGTGAGAAGGTGGAAGCCAAGACCCGCTTCACGATGTTGAATGGCTATGCGCCCATCGACTTCGGTATCGCCAAGTGCCATTTCGAAATCGGTGCAGGGAAGGAGAATTTTGAGTGGGCGTAGGGTAACGGCTATCTCATAATTTTTGTAATTTTGCCCAAAATTATTAATGCCTCTATGAAACTAAGAACATTTATTATTGCAGTTGTCGCTCTGTTGGCGACGATGCCCTGCCTCGGACAAAATAAAAATTATAAAAGCATCTACGACATCCCCGTCAAGGACATCAAAGGCAACGATGTGTCACTGAAAGAGTACGAGGGCAAGGTGCTGCTGATCGTCAATGTGGCCAGCAAGTGCGGGCTCACCCCGCAGTATGAAGGTCTTGAAACCCTCTATCAGAAATACAAAGACAAAGGGTTGGAAATCCTGGGATTTCCATGCAACCAGTTTCTCGAACAGGAACCTGGCAGCAACGAGGAAATATTGAGTTTCTGCTCCATCAACTACAATGTTACCTTTCCGCTGTTCGACAAAAACGATGTGAACGGCAAGGATGAGAGTCCTCTTTACACATTTCTCAAGTCCAAAGCCCCGTTCAAGGGCTATCCGGAAGGTTACGAGGCTTTCGCTGCCCAGCTCGACATGATCCACCAGAAAACCGGCACGGGTTTTGAGAAGGGGGACGCCATCAAATGGAACTTCGGCAAGTTCCTGGTCTCCAAAGACGGCAAGACCATCCTGCGCTTCGAACCGATGGTGTCGCCGGAGGGACTGGAGGAAGATGTCCAGCGGATGCTGGCAGAGTGATACAGGACAATAAAGGATTCAACAATCGATACGATATGAAATACTATATCGTTGACGCATTCACAGATAAACCCTTTGGCGGAAATCCGGCAGGGGTGGTGCTGCTTGATTCGGACTCTTTCCCGAAGGAAGAACTGATGCTGAATTTTGCGGCTGAACTGCGCTTCTCGGAGACGGCCTTCATCCGAAGACATTCCTCACAAGAGTACACCCTCCGCTACTTCACTCCGAAGGCCGAGGTAGATCTCTGCGGACATGCGACGATAGCTTCGTTTTCCCTGATCTACCAGAAAGGATTGGCCTCTGGGCAATGCACTTGTCACACCAAGGCGGGCGACCTGAACGTTAGAGTAGGGGAGAAGGTGATGATGCAGATGGCGAGACCGAAAATAATCACTACGCTTAGCGAAACAGAGGAAATCTATAGGGCTTTAGGCGTGAAGGATTATCGTCCGACGATGCCTGTTCAGGTGGTCTCCACCGGCCTGCCCGATCTTATGATTCCGCTGCCGGACGTGGTTACGTTGCAGTCGCTCCAACCAGACATGGAGGCCGTTTCAGCCATCACAAAGAAACACAAGGCGGTGAGTTTCCATGTTTTCGCCTTCGGCAATGACGACTATACCGCCCATGTGCGCGATTTTGCGCCTCTCTACGACATTCCTGAGGAGTCGGCTACCGGCACCGCCAATGCTTCGCTGACCTACTATCTCCAACAGTGCGGCTGTCTCGGTAAGGAAGCCGACTGTGCTTTCCTCCAAGGTGAGGCGATGGGACGGCCTTCTGTGGTCGCCACTCGCATTCAAGCCGACGAGAATATCTTTGTCGGCGGCACGGCAGTGGTGGTGGCGGAAGGCGTGTTGATGATAGATTGACCGTTGTGGAATTTTGGGATGTTTTTTTTTATTTTTGCCGAAAAAACATATTATGAACCAAGAAGAATGTTTGATTTGCGGTGCGCCGCTGGAATATCTTGAACATGACACGCTGATGGAGTGCGTGATATGCCACAAAAAGGAGAACAGCAAGACCCGTTGCGTCAACGGTCATTATGTCTGTTCCGAATGCCACACGGCAGGGATGGACGCCATCGTCGGCCTCTGTTTAGCAGAGTCATCGAAAAATCCCGTTGAAATCATCAACAAGATGATGGATTTGCCGTTCTGCCACATGCATGGTCCAGAGCACCACGTGCTGGTGGGTGCCGCGCTGCTGACGGCCTACAAGAATGCCGGAGGGGAGATTGATCTCCCCAAGGCTCTTGCAGAGATGATGAACCGTGGCAAGCAGGTTCCCGGAGGCGCTTGCGGGTTCTGGGGTGCCTGTGGTGCGGGTATCAGCTCGGGCATGTTTGTCTCCATCATCGCAAAGTCCACCCCTTTGTCGCAAGAACTTTTCTCTCTGCCGCACTGGATGACGGCCAAATCGCTAAGCGAAATCGGCAACATCGGCGGTCCGCGCTGCTGTAAACGCGACTCCTACCTCTCCATTCTCTCCGCCATAGACTTCGTGAGGGAGCATTTCGGCATTGAGATGGAAAAACCTCTCATTGTCTGCCATTATTCGGCCCGGAACAACCAGTGCATCGGAAAGAGGTGCCCGTTTTCGCATTCTGTGTGAGATTTTATATTTTTGCAGTTCTTACGGAAAATTTAGAATAATAACAGAAAAATATGAAGAAAATAGTGATTATCGACGGAGGTCCGCGAAAGAACTTCAACACGGCCTCTATGCTGCAGAAGTTCGCCGAAGGTGCACTGTCTGTCGGCAATGAAATTGAAGTAAAAACCGTTCGCCTCTACGAATTGGATTTTAAGGGCTGCATGTCATGTATGGCCTGCAAAATAAAGGGCAAAGCCTCGAACATCTGCAAGTTCAAGGATGCATTGACTCCCGTTCTGGAGGAGATTTCCCAAGCAGACGGCTTGGTACTTGGCTCCCCGATTTACTTTGGTCAGATCACTGGTCTGATGCAGGCATTTCTGGAGCGTTTGGCTTTTCCATGGCTTTCGTACAACGACTACAGCATGACGGCTCCGAAAAAAATGCCAGTAGTTCTGTTGGAGACCCTGAATGGAACGCCTGAGAGAAACAACAGTCAAGGCTATGGCTCGATGGAACATTGCATCACGGCCGCCCTTGTCCAGCCTGAACGCATCATCGCCTATAACACCTATCAAGTGAAGAATTACAACAATTATGAACTTGCAGGATTCTCAGAAGAGGCCAAACGCAAGTATCGTGAAGAGCATTGGCAACAGGATTTGCAGAATGCTTTTGATGCAGGGAAAAAAATGGCCAGCCTATAATCTTTGCTCCGACAAGGCCGGTTTCATCACTGGCGAGACTATCTGCATCGACGGCGGAATGACCCGCCAGATGATTTACCACGGGGAGAATGGGTGTGTGCTTGAAAAAGGTAGATGAGCAATAGGGTTTCAAACACAAATAATTTGGTAT
>Ga0310690_10001238_pt1 | contig 46596 bp, 38 predicted proteins | sample AusTroGonzalo_MG_2_FD_207661 | JGI IMG/M metagenome (GOLD analysis project Ga0310690, IMG submission 207661) | Bovine rumen microbial communities from tropical cattle in Woodstock, Queensland, Australia - Gonzalo_04 (v2) (version 2) | ecosystem: Host-associated > Mammals > Digestive system >... | reverse complement strand
AGCGTCATCATAAGGATCAAGTTCAGGGTCAATTAATACACTTCCAGTACGCGAAAGCATGCAACGACTGTAAGTAGCCCATAACTCTGCATTGTACTCCAAGGTACCAGCTGCGGGTAAGAAAAAGTGCCTGCCTTCATACCCGTCTATGGTACTGGTCAGGGTTGCTCCTCCTGCGGAATATGTTTTTGAAGTGTTTGATGTCAATATCATATAATCGTATTCGGTGGGCATACGCCAGAAACCTTTCATAGTGGCTTTTGCACCGTCATATGCCGGCAAAAGGTTTCCGTCTCCATCAACATCGCATACAGGTTGTGTATTGAAACGGTTGGTAGTGCAGACATCAAAAATATATTCGGGATGTGTGTCAGGAAGTGGTTGCCATTGGTCTTCTTCGATATAATAACCGTTTACATCTCCCCATGCAAAATATTTGCCGTAGCTTGCCCGGCCGTCATCGGCTGTAGCACCCACGTTTCTCTTGGCCCAATAAATCGGGTAGAGATTGCTGCCTGATGTTCCCATATCGACAAATTCCATTGCATTCCATGTGCTGGTGGAGATATCACCTATACCTATGTATTTTGAAGTACTCAGGGTCTTGTTGCCTGCATCACGGGTATAGGCTATGGAGTCAGTCCAGTCAATGATTGAGAACTGGTAATCCAACTCGCTGCCTACGGCGCTGGAATTAAGCAATCCTGAGAATGATATGATGTCATTGCCGCTGTCCTTATATCCCTGGAGTGCAGCTCCTGCGTTGCCTGTTTCCCAGGCTACAATTCCCATTTCATTGATTCCTATAAACCTGATAGGAGTTACGTAATCCTGATAAAGCTTATAGTCATGACCATCGGTATAGCCAGTTATGTCAAAATGGATGAATTTATCATCATCATGGCCACCGACAGAAAGATTAGGAGCTACCAGGTTCAGTGTACCGCACAACACTCCTCCATTGACTTCATAGGCGGCGTTCTCTGCCTGATAGAACAGACCTCCGTAGTTATATTGATGATCTTCGCGGTCTTCAAATACGACAGTTCCCGTTGAAGTCTTGAGATTCAATGAACTGCCGTATGGGAAATAGACGGCGGTCATTGTTCCGGTGGTGTTATACAGTTCTATGTCGAAGCCGTTTTTAGGAGTAGCTGTCCATGTGTCTGCCCCTGTTTTCTTCAATTCCAGATAGTGGTGGCTGGCATGGTATCCGGTTATGGTTACAAATACCACGTCATTGACAGCAAAATCATTCTTAACAGTAGCCTTGGTGCCGGCTGTTGCGTCACCTAATGTTATGGTGAGATCAAGTTTGAGTCCTCCAAAATCTCCCTTTATCCTGTTTGCTGTATTATCCTGACTCGTGTCGTTCTGAAATAAACCCAGTCCTTCAGTGTCGCAGGCTGTCAGCGCTGCAAGTGCGCAAAGAATAAAAAATACCTTTTTCATAAACTGTATTCCTTTTTATTAATTACCAATCTTCACCTCCTCCAAAAGGAATAATGAATAACGGATCACTTAGCGGATCCAGCGGATCTCCGCTGGCTGCGAGTACGCCCTGCATTTTCACCTCGATTACCTGTGTCACGGGTGTCTCATAATTTTTTCTGCGTTTTTTGCTCATAAGGCTGTTAGTGTGGTTTAATGGTTTGCAATTTATGAAGCACTTCGTGCGGGCGGGTTTCAGCTTGAATAATAGCAGTATCAAAATAGAAATAATAATGACATTTGCCATTTTTGGTGTTTTATCATGTGTCTGGGAACATCAAAAGAACTATCTTCGCGTTCAGTTATGGAGAAGTTTCTGGCCAGACGGTTGTACGGTAGGGACGAGGGCGTCAAGGGCGGCTCGCGTCCGGCCATCATCATTGCCACAGCGGGCATTGCGGTGGGAATAGCCGTGATGATAATCACTATGGCCGTAACCCGCGGATTCAAGAGCCAGATCCGTGACAAGGTTATGGGATTCTCCCAGCACATAACCGTAACCAACGCTTTTCCCGGAATGGGAGTGATTGAGGACCCGTTCATATGTCCGGACTCAACAAAGAACGCCCTGCTTGAAAAGTCCCTAGTAGATTTCGTTCAGCCTTACGTAAACAAGCCGTGCATAGTCAGGACTGGGGAGGCTTTCCACGGATTTATGCTCAAGGGTGTGGGCTCAGAATATGACCGTACATTCCTGAACAGTCATATGCTGAGCGGAGGTTTCCCGGAACCTCAGGATTCAGTTGGCAACAACTGGATAGTGATGTCACGTACCATTGCCGATATACTTGGCCTTGAAGTGGGCTCCAAGGCCGATGTCTATTTCATGCAGAGTCAGGTACGTGTGCGCCGTCTTACCGTAACCGGCATATATGAAACGGGATTTCTGGAGTATGACCGTATGTTCGGAATAACTGAACTCAAATTATTGCAGCGTCTTAATGACTGGGCACCGGATGAGTACACCGGTCTTGAGATACGCATAACTGATATCAGGGATATTTATGACGGTTACTATCAGGTGCGTGACGTGATAAACGAGCTTGAAAAGAATACCGGTATGGATTGCCTGGTTCAGACCATGTATGATACCAACGCCGGACTGTTTGCATGGCTCGATGTGCTGGACCTCAACGTCTGGATCATCCTGGCTTTGATGATGGGCATAGCAGGATTCACCATGATTTCAGGACTGCTTATTATAATATTTGAGCGCACCGCAACAATCGGTACGCTCAAATCCATGGGTGCGTCTAACAAGACTGTCCGCTCCATATTCATGCGCCTTGCATCATATATCATCATTAAAGGAATGGTGATTGGTAACGCGGCGGCATTGTTCATATGTCTGGTGCAGCAGTGGTTCCATCTGCTGCCGCTTGATCCTGTCAACTATTATCTTGACAGCGTGCCGATGCAGGTAGGGGTGGAATGGCTGGTAATACTGAACATTGCCATGTTCATCCTTTCCATGCTGATGATGCTCATACCCGGCACGGTCATATCGAGGATCGTGCCGTCCAAATCAATCCGATTTGAGTAGGGTGGCGCTATTTCTCCTCTTTATTGTCAGGACGTAGCTTGTTCTCTATCTTGACGTTCAGCTTAAGGTTCTTTACCGTTGATTTCCTGAGGTCAGCCTCTGCCGTGCGGTTTCCGCTTACGAACTGGAAACTGAGTCTCTTGCCCTGAAGGAATCTCTTTACAACCGTGCACATGGTGGTACCTGAATCACCAAGACGTTCTGCGCCCGTAGTAAAGCGGCATGGAAATTCTTTGGTAGTGCCTGGAGCCTTATCATAGAGTGTCAGCATGTCATCGAGGCTGGCTATAACCTCGTCCTTGGTGTTTCCTAACGGAATGCAAACCTCGTCGATATGGTCAAAAGACATATCGGTAATGTCATCGCGGAAGAAACCCAGTATTTTGTAAACTCTTCCCAGACTCATGTAATAGGCAGTTGTGCCGTCAGGGTCCTTGTACTGAAAGATTGAGTACTCGTTGTCATCCAACTCAAGCTCTGAAATTTCCATACGCATTCCTGCAGGTATATCCTGCTGAGCGGGCATCATCGTAGGGATGAGCAAAAGTGCCAAGCAATAGAATAGTCTTTTCATTGTGTTATATGTTTTGTTATTGTTCAGATATCATTCATTTGTTGAACAGGTTTGAGTATTGTTCGGGATTCTCCTTTATGGAGGTATACATATACTGTATGTTGTCAATGACTTTCTGACTGTCCTCCAGATTGCTGCTGTTCTCCAACATCAGACAACTCTCCAGCAGGAAGACGTATGCTGCATTGAATACATGGTCACCGCTGTCATTGAAATCGGTAACCACCTTTGCTCCTTTCTCATTGAGGAAGTTTGCCATCCGTACGCTAGCCTGCCAGGTCATATAGGTGTCGCCCGGGCTGTGCATCACAAAGAACTGTGTCTGCGGGTTGGGTTTCCACTGCACTGTGGAGTCACAGAGTGAGTTCTCGCGGAACTTGCGGTACATGGTAAGGCCTACGCCCTGGGTCCAGTCACGGGCGGCGGGAGTCAGTATTTGGTCAACCGTCTTGTCCATACCTATCCGTACATTTATTCCGTCAGTATTGTATCTCTTATCAAGAATCCACTCCTGGATGCTGTCACACAGTGGCGGCAAAAAGATCTCATCGTATCCCAATCCCAGTTTGTACGTCTCGTTGTAGGCTACCATAATGAGTGGCAGTGCACATACAAAACTGGTCGTGTTCTTATTTACGTAGTCCTGCCATACTATGTTTATATCAAACGGTGATGCTCCTACAGCCGTCAATGCTATCTTGATGTCAGGGCGGTTCTCGTCAATAAACCTCTGTATGCCTATGGCCTGCATTCCGGCACTTGAATAGCCTACATTTGAAACAGGGATACTGTCCGTCTTGAACTTCAGTGAATCCAGAATCTCCATTGCGGCATCCCAGCAGTCAAGTGTCTCTACTGCGGTTATTTCCGGGCAGCAGTAAGCCTGAGGCTTGTCTGCGGTGAGCGTCCAGCCGTACAGGTCTGATGATATGGCTATGGTGTTCTGTGATTTGTTCAGGAAAAACTCAAGCTCTGACTGGGTGTTGAGCGTGAGACGCTCGTTTATGGAGGCGTGAGTCCACTGGGTTACTATAAGCAGATGTCTGGGATCGGCCTCCTTATTGAATACGGCACGTGGCATGCTGATGCTTCCCGTAAGGCGTACGGGAGTCTTCAGGTCAGGACCCACACTGTTGTACTCAAAGATAATCTGGTCACATTCTGATAAAAATGCTCCTCCGGCCAGGTCTGCCAGTACGGTTTTCTGGCGGTCCGGGTTCTTTATCTCCCAGTCAAGAGAGTAAGTGCGTTGCGGGGTTCCGGCGTTGACATTTATGTTTTCTTCTTCATCTTGGACTCCGTCAAGTAATTCTTCAGTGCACGATGAAACGGATATTGCAATCCCTGAAAAGAAAAAGACGGAGGCAAGGATGCAAGAACTGAAATTTTTGATAATCATTTTTAATTCAATTAATTAATCAAAAAACCAAAGATTAGAAAAGACTGGATTGGTATTGAGATACTCCCGGCCTCCATTTGTTATCCAGGATTTCATGAACCAATTCATCGTGTATCTCCAGGAAGAAGGACCTACCCACATCCCCGTGATCAAAGTAGTTTTGGAATTGTACTACTTTTACTTTGTCAAATCCCCATTTGTTTCCGACTGATATCACATTATCATACGGAACTACCGTGTCCCATAGTCCATGGAAGAATGTGAATTGCGTGGGATAAGTGCGGGTGCCGGTTAAAGACCCTAATTTGGCTTGTAAAACATAGCTTGGTTTCAAATCGAAGTTGTAAAACAGACTGTTTTTCAAAAGACAGTTCTTGAGTACATTTAATTTATTGAGCAATTCCGGATTGTCTGTGGGTTGCTTGCCATCGCGGAAATACTCGAAAACCTCTTTTTTGAAAGCGTCCGAAGCGCTGACCTTGGTATGGTCCGTGACTTTCATTGATCCGGGTTTGTCACCAAGGGCATATTCACAGTGAGTGGTAGGATGTGTCTTTTCATTGATACGCTCAAATATTCCGGATTTACAGAAATCATCCGAGAAGAAATCTTCAGGCTTAAGACCGGCTTTTTTTGCATCCTCATCCGTTTCACAAAGGCCCAGCAACATCAGTGCCGGTGCTACAGGCATGGATAGCCAGTCTTTTTTGCAATAGTACTCCAAGGTGGCAAGCGGATCATACGGACCATCGGCGCATACGGCTCCTACAATTGGATTTGCAAAGGATCTGACCCAGTTATCGTTGATATGTTCCAGCCAATATCTGTAAGTGGCGGCAGCAACGGCTCCTCCCTGAGAGAATCCTTCCACTACAACTCTTCCATCACTGAATTCCTCGCCATGAACATTTTTGAACCAGTTTATTGCCACATTGAGTGCCTTTATGCACTGACGGGCCTGCACTTCACGTATCAGGTAAGGTTGTTTGGATGTCACTGAGGATCCGAATCCTTCATAGTCAGGCATTACCACCAGGTAGTTTTCAGTCGTGGCCCACTCGGCGCCTAAAAAGCAGGCGTCGTTGAGTCCCTGAAAACCTGTGGCAGTAGGCCTTTCATTGTCATCCGTTATTGTATAGTGACAGCCCAGGATAATGTTCTTGGCATCAATGTCTACAAAAAAGCGGGTGGGAAAGATAACCAGCATGGACATTCTTTTAGTCTTGCCGTCAGCACCTATGTCATCATAACTGATTACGGCACGCCCCATCTCCAGTATCTGTCCTGCTATGGCCTCCAGGCTATTGCCGGGCTCTGCGGCAGCAATAGAATCGGCCGTACGTTCCGCAAATGCCTGAATACGGTCATATTGGGCTTTGTAGTACTCAAGCATTGCCGAGTCCTCTTTTGTCTCACTGTTTGCATTGGATTTGTTCTCTATGCGCTTTCTCATCTCATCCAGAAGGTTGAATGTGGTATCTTCAACCACCTCTATCTGAGACGCGTCATACTTGAAATACTCGTTGAGCCGGGCCTCTTCAGGGCTGATTGTGTTGTCAGTTGAATCATCATCATTAGAGCATGAGGAGAAGAAGGCGATCCCCGCTCCTGTGAGAAGTATGCTCAATGCATACAAATTTATAAGTCCTTTTTTCATAATTGGTTATTTAGTTTTTATTCTTGTTTACAACGAATTCTTCCGGAGTCGTGCTGTAAAGATTGCCAAAAAATTCCGCATTGACAAGTTTTACATGTGATCCTATCGTGTTCTGCATGCAATACAGATAGAAATCACGATATGATGCAGTGGGATGTGCCGTGAGATAATTCACTACGTTTCGGGTAAAACGGTCATACATCCAGGTTCCGTAGCGCCCAAGCACGGCACTCCAGTTTTCGGCCCAGGACTGTTCATCACCGCTGGCACCGGACATGGCCAGAATACCGGTCAAACCCTGCAACGGTTGTATCACGCCTTCACTGTAACATGGTTCGACTATTGCCAGGATCTTGCGGTAACTCATCTGTTCTGCCGTCTGGCGCAGCAGTGAGGCGGTCATGCCACTGCCCGATGCAGACTCTCTCCAAACCAGTTCGTCTGTCCCGCCGTGCCTTACGTTGCGTCCGTGGCCGCTCCAGTAAAGCAGAACGTTTATTCCTTCATCCTGTGGCAGTACGACAGGCAGATGGTCTGACCTCTTTCCGGTCAGTATGTCTGCTATGTCTGCAGCGTCAAGGCTGTCTGTATCATAATCAACAATGGCGGCCGGATATTCTACATCAAAGAAGGTGTATCCTTCAAACTGCTGGGCCCACTCCCGGTTGGTTACGGAATCATTGCCTCCCAGCAGGTCATGTCCCAGCATGTTGTTCCGTATTACGCCCGGTTCGTTGTTTTGTGGATCAAAGGCCAAAGCGCCGTCAATTATCAGTATGATATGGTCATCGTCAAAACCGTTCTGGCGAAGCATCTGATATACGGACAGCACGTCGGCCTGATGACGGTAGTTGCTCATTCCGTTACTGCCTTGTACAAGTACGGCATACTGGTCTGTGAGTTCAGGATAACTTATGCCATGATCCAGATCTGATGCCATGTCGGCAAAATCCTTGAGCGCCGTTTCCTCGTCAAAATCAGATTCCCATGACAGCCTGTCATCAGTTTCCAGTTTTCCGTTGGGCCCGTAATAGGTCTGGTGAACGATGCGGCTTTCATCTATCTGCCAGTGTACGTATGTGGTGCGGGCTATCTGCATGCAGGTTTCCTGGTCAAATATGATAAGACCTGAGGCACCTGACAAGGGGCGGAATTCTGCTCTGTCACAAGACTCAAGATACCCCCGGATATCCGCTGAACGCCATGCCGGCTGTGTAATGGCTGCTACTCCATTGCTGCTGTAGTTATGCTCAGTACACATCATGGAAATCATGGAGTTTATCCACCCGTTCATATCGGGCGTATATTCAGAAACCGGGAGAGATGGGGCATACCGTTCATATAAAACCGTTGCAAGTCCCGCCAGCAGCAGACCGTCGTATAACTTGCATTCTGCAAATGCGGGTTTTACTCCATAACGTTGATTGTATGTCTGCTCAAATCCTGTGGTGGGGTCAGCATATGGCGAAAAGCCATGACTGCCCTGAAGCCTTGCGGTGCTGTTGCCTGTCATACTTTCTTCACTGATAGCCGGAAATATGAAATAAGTTCCAGAAGGATTGCTTATGCCGGAAACCTCAAATAACTGTTGTGTGGTTTCAATTACGCAGAAGCTAGCCGTACTGTCCCGGGCATCTGTCTGATCCTGATACAGGGTTATGCCTTCCAGTAGTTCCTGTGTGGTGGTAAACTGAATGTTGATGTCCAAGCTTATCTTCAGGTTGCTGGAGTGAAATGGTGCCCAGTTATAGAAAGTCTGTCCGAACTTGTCGGTAGGTGAGAATACGGCGCACTTAAGCTCTTTGCCGCTCTCCTTTGATCCGGCTTGTGTCACGTAGTGTCTCAGCATTGTCTCCGTCAGGACCACGTCACTCTCGCATAGGGGCCAGAAAAAGGATTCTTTGTTGGTGGTTTCCCTGTTGCCGGCTGTCGATACTGCATAACGGCGCATTATCTCCTCACTGGTAACGGTAGGGGCGATGAGAGGCTTGTGGGTCTTTTGGCAGGCTGGGGCAAAGTTTGCCATGCTTTCATTGCCGAACGGTCCGATTATGGCTATTACATCTTCTCTTTCAGCCAACTGCCTGCCAAGTCCTTCAAGGTCAGTGCTCAGCTCATCATACCACTCAGGTTGGAGCCTTATCTGCAGCGTGTCATCCTTAAGTGCCTCATCAAAGTTCTCAATGAACCATTTAGTCGTACGTTCCATTCGCGTCTTGGTAGGCGCATCGCCTAAGGGTGCCACTATGGCTATCTTATGTACGATGGGGTCCTTGCCGTCAGAAGGAACCTTAACGTCATCCTTGTCACATGATGACAAAAGCATCGTTAAACCGGCAGACAGTATCAGTGATGTCAGATACAGGATTCCTGTTGATGTATAGCCCCTTTTAACCATTTAAGTATCCAACTGTCAGAACAGAGTTACCGGATGGGTAAAGTATGTGTCTGTATATGGCTCGTTATCAAGGGTGAAATGCCACCACTCACTGTCCAAAGGTCTGAACCCGTGTTTCATCATGACATTTCGCAGGATCATACGGTTTTGGAACTGTTCTTGAGTGATGGAACGTCCGGTTGGACTCTTACTGTTGTCTCCCGTATATTCTCCTGTCTGGGGATTGCCGCAGAAATCAGGATGGCTTTCCGGTCCGAACCAGTCAAACGTACCACCCATGTCAACCTCTTTCTCTACAGTCATGTCAAACAGGGTCAGGTCTACGGTCGATCCACGGGTATGTCCGCTTTTGGCCATGATGTATTCCTGCTCAAAGAGTACGCTCTTGTCCAGGTCAGGATAAAAATAGGGTTTCATCAGGGTGTCCGATACATTTTCTGCCCAGCGGACAAAATGGTCTACCGCGCATTGTGGGCGGTAAGCATCGTAAATCTTAAGGCGGTAACCCATTGCAATTACGTCATCGCTAACCTCCTTCAGTGCTGCTGCAGCCTCATTGGTAATCAGAGCTATTGGCTGGTCATAACCGTCTATGCGGGTACCCACAAAATTGTATGTGCCAAAGTAGCGAATCTCCAGTATGGCGTCCGGTATCTCATCAGTCAGAATCACGAACTTGTTGTGAAAATCAACGTCTTTGTGACTCTCTCTTTCGCAACTGGCAAATACCAGACAGCTCAGAAAAAATATGGAAATGATTTTCTTCATAGGGTTATGTATTTTATCGTTTACAGAAGTGATGCCATCCCGGCGCGTAATTCGGGCATCGGGCATTTGGTATCACGTTCTACTATCAGTGTCTTAAGTCCGGCGTAAGGGCGTATTTCTTCTTCTATATCTTTCAGCGGGCGGTCCTGACCAAAGTAGGCGGGTGCAAAGTTTTTCCAGAATTCTATGGCCAGCGGCTTGGGCATATGGAAGGTTTCCTGTATGAACTCCTCCTTGCTGAGGCAGCAGCACAGGTAGACCATTCCCAGGTCAAACATATTGTACCCGTAGCAGAAATCACCCAGGTCTATGAAGTAGCGGTCCTGACCGGCAAATATGGCGTTGCTATACTGCAGGTCACCGTGAATGGCGGTATCCGTATCAGGGGCATCAGCTATGAACTTGCCTATGCGGTCTTTCTGCGCGGTGGTAAAGAAGGGATTCTCCGTGAGCAGGCGGTAATAGCGGTCTTTTACACTCTCAAACTGAGTGGTGTCAACATGGATGGAGTGGAGCTTGAGGCACATATCCGCAAATTCCTCAGCATATTGTCCTACAAGCTGCGGGTTGTCGCCGGTGGCACGGGAATAGGATTTCTTGCCCGTGATGCGGCGGAACCTTATGCCGTAACGGCCGTTTTCAGTCACCACATAATCACCCGGCTCAGGGGTGGGGATACCCAGGTCGTACACCTTACGGGCCATCATCATCTCGTCAAGAGGCTGCTGTATCTTGCCGGGCAGGTAGAGCTTGAGCATAAGACTTGGATCAGTCTTATGGTCATAACTCTCACCGTTGGCTCCGCCGCCAAACAGTGTGTAGTCATCGAGCGAGATCTTTATGGCGTCCATCACTTTTTGCTGAATACCTGGTTTATTAGCATTTCAAACTCCTTGAAGGCAAATGTATCCTTGAGGTCGCGCAATGCATCGGCCAATCCCCTGTAATGCCATTCGTGATCCTTGGGGTCTTTTACATGGAACAGGTTCCACAGTGCATCGCCCTGAACGGCATAGTCACGGGCTATGGCTCGCATGTTTGAGAGCTTGTCACCAATGGCTACGATCTTGGCATCCCTTGAAGCTTTTGACAGCCGGTCAATGGCGGCCTGCTTGCGGTCATGCCAACTCTCCTCTTCGGAACGTTCGTCAATTACCACATCGGTCTCGGCTCCCACCAATGATGCAATCCTGTCGCCGAACTCAGCGCGGATCTGCTCAATGGTAACGTCTGTGTCCTCAACCGTGTCGTGCAATGCGGCTGCAGCCAGCAGTTCCTGATCAGGGGTTATAGTTGCCACGATCTCCACCGCTTCCATAGGATGTACTATATACGGAAAGCCCTTGCCCCGGCGCTCGGTGCCTGCATGAGCCTTGACTGCGAACATTATTGCGCGGTCCAGCAGAGAGGTGTCAATAGGTGCGTTCGCCATAGCTGCAACGTCTTGTCAGTCCTGAATCTCAAACAGGTTAAGGAACCCGGTCATCATAAAGACTGAACGGATGTCATTGTTGATAGCCTTTACTATCACCTTGCCACCCTTTGATGCGGCGGCCTTGCGCAGGGACAGGAACAGTCGCAGACCGGAACTGGATATATACTCCAACTGTGTGCAGTCCAGAATTACCGTACCTGCAGCATACTGCATCAGATTCTCAAAATCACCGCTAACCTCCTGTGATGCGGGCGTGTCCAGACGTCCTATCAGCTGAGCTGTAGTGACATTGTCCTTTGTACTAACTTTTACTTCCATAATTCTCTTTATCTATTTTTTAATTTAATCATCCGAATCTCCCATTATTATAACCAGCTTGTCACCGGTCATCAGTTTCATGCTGCCGTGAGGCACAAGGTATTTGTCATCACGTCGTACCATCACTACGCGTATCCCGTGAGGCAGATGCAGATCCCTTAAAGTATCTCCACCGGTAAGGTCCTGGCTAGTCACTATATGGTCACGCAGCATTCCCATCTCTTCAGGAACCTCCATTCCGAATGTCTCAACCTCAGGATCATCATCAATGCTCAGGTTAAGTAGATGAGCCATAGGTGAGAGCGTCATGCCCTGTACAAGCAGAGACAGCAGCGTGATGGTAAACACTATGTTGAATATATCACTTGAGCCGTCCACACCCTCCAATACCGTGTAGAGCGCAAACAGTATAGGGCCGGCTCCTTTGAGTCCTACCCATGATGCCAGCATTTTTGCCCTGAACGTGAGCCCCTTGAACGGCAACAGGCTTAAAAGAATGCCGGCGGGACGGGCAATGAACATAAGGAACAGGCCTATCAGAAGGGCCGGCCAGATGATATGACTCATTTGGGACGGTTTGGCCAACAGTCCCAGCAACAGGAACATCATAAGCTGGGCAAGCCATGTTATTCCGTCAGAGAACAGCAGCACGTCCTTTCTGAAAGGCAGGTTCTTGGTGTTGCCGATGACTATGGCTGTAACATAAAGAGCCAACAGTCCGTTTCCTCCTATGTAAGATGCCGCTCCGTTTGAGAACAGGGCAATACTCAGGATCATTATGGCGTAGAGTGGGCTGGTATGCAGGTTTATGCTGGTTAGAAGCCAGCGGGCGGCGTGTCCTAAGGCCAAGCCTACACCGAATCCAATTATAATTTGCATTATCAGGATCCATATGCCGTATAGTAACACATGCAGTGTTCCGGATGCGCCCGATACGCTCCCCAGAGTTTCCATTATCTGCACAAACAGTATGGTAAGCACGTATGCCATGGGGTCGTTGCTGCCGGACTCAAGTTCAAGCAGAGGTCCCAGATTCTCGCGCAGAGTGAGACGTTTGCTGCGCAGTATTGAGAATACCGATGCCGAATCAGTTGATGACAACACCGTAGCCAGCAGCAGGCAACCCATCAGTGATTTGCCGGCTCCGCCTATGCGCTCACCTAAAACAAGCCAGATGAACGTTCCCGTAACGACTATTGTCAGGAATACACCCAGCGTTGACATTGAAATACCCTTCCTGATTATGGGACGTGTCTCTTCAAGTGATGTCTCCAGACCGCCCGACAGCAGGATTATGGTCATGGCAAAATGTCCCAGGAATTCGGCCACGTGCAGATTGTCTATCCTGATACCTATGCTGTCTTCACCTGCAATCATTCCAATTAAAAGGAACAGCAGCATGGTGGGTACGCCGAATTTGGTTCCCACTTTGGCCATCAGGATGGCTACAATCATCAACAGCGAGACAAGCAATATCAGATTGCCTGATGATATGTCTATGTTGAATATGGAAAGCGGTAATGCTGTCATCTTCTCTTACTTGCTGATTTTCTTGATAAGTGTAAGTACATTCTGGCTGTTCAGGCGTTCATAGTTGATGTGGTCCATTATCTGACGTATCAGATGTATTCCCAATCCTCCTATGGATCGGTCCTCAACATTGAGGGTGGTGTCAACTTCCGGTCTGGCAGTGGGATCGAACGGCTTTCCGGTATCTGATATGACGAATGTCATCTCCTTGCCGTTTGACTTTGCCTCAATGGTGATATTGCCGCTTATGCCGGAGGGGTAGGCGTAATTCATTACGTTTACAACGGCCTCCTCAATGGCCAGATTGAGCTGCATAGTGGTCGGAGCGTCAAATCCGTTTGCCTCACAAGCCTCATCTATGAATGCGTTCAGTCTGGGCACACGCTTAAGATCATTAGTCAGTGTAAGACTGCGTTGGTAGGTCAGGTTCTCCTGATGCTTGGTATACTGTATGGCCAGCATCGTGAGGTCATCGCTCTGGTCAGCATCGCCTACAAACCTGTGTACTGCATCAGTCATGTGCTTAAGGATCTGGGTGGGATTGAACTTGCGGCTTTGCTGCAGTTTCTTGGCATGCTCTATGACGCGGTCCATCTCAAACTGCTTGTGGTCCTTGTTTTCGGCCTCAGTAAGTCCGTCAGTGTACAGGAATATGCTGGTATCGGGGTCAATGATAGACTCCTGCTTGCTGAATTTCCATTTGGGCATTACTCCGATAGGCAGGTTGGAGTCAACGGGAAGCAATCCGGCGCCGGTGTTTCCTATCAGAAGAGGTGCGTCATGTCCGGCGTTGCAGTAATGCAGACGTCCTGTGGGCAGGTCAAGCACGCCCAGGAACATAGTCACGAACATATTGGATTCATTATCCTGTGACATCACGTCATTGAGGTTGGATACAATCTTCTCAGGTGATGATTCACGGGTCGATATGGTCCTGAACAGAGCCTTGGTGACCATCATGTACAGAGAAGCCGGGACACCTTTACCCGCCACGTCGCCTATGCAGAATATGAGTTTCTCGTCACGGATGTAGAAGTCGAACAGGTCACCGCCTACCTCTTTTGCAGGGGTCAACTGTCCGTATACGTCAATGTCATCGCGCTCAGGGTAGGGCGGATATATCTTGGGTATCATGGCCATCTGTATCTCACTGGCAATATGGAGCTCACCTTCGATACGTTCTTTCTGCTCGTTGATCTGCTGGTATTTCTTCTGTCTCTTGGCAACTGACCGCAGCAACAGGATAAGCATCACTATACCAAGCAGCTGGAGCAGTTTTACCATCAATCCCACGCGACGTATGTCTGAATAGATCTCATTCTCAGGTATTACTATGGACATGGACCATCCGGTACGCTCTACAGGGGCAAAGTAAACCTGACTTGTTACGCCGCGGTTATTAATGCGGATATTTCCGTTTTGGCCTGACAGCATGGACTCGCTTATGTTGCGGAAGGTCTCGTTGCCGGCCATGCTGTTATTCTGTATGTCCTGAATTGTGGAATTCATTACCAATGTCTCCACTGGACAAACCATAATCTGACCGCTACGGCTCAACAGGACATTATATGCGCTTGGGTAGATTGAAATGTCACCCATAACTTCATTGAGCCAGTCCAGGGATATATCGGCCGTGATGACTGCGGCAACCTTTCCGCGGGAATCACGGAGAGGGAGCGAATAGGTGGTCATGAGCATATCGCCTCCGCCCTCGTCAACATATGGCTCGGACCAATAACCTTCATCCATCTCCAGCGGCTTGGTGAACCACTCTTGTGACGGATAGTCGTAATCAGCTGTGGCCAAAGTCTTGAGTTCTATATTACCGGTTCCGGGAACGCGGTAACTGTATGGGGCAAACAGCGGGTGTTTGGAATCATATCCGGGCACAAAGGCAACGGTCGATCCTACCACTACCGGATTGTCCTGAACTATGCGCTGGGTTACACGCCCCATGCTGTCTGGAACTTCAAGACACCACTGTGCAATCCATATGCTGTTGCGAACCGCAGCCTCTGCCTGGTTGATGATATCCATGATACGTACCTTGGTGGTCTCAAGTTGGCTCTCAGCGCGCAACGAGGCTTCATTCCTGATGCCCTTCTGTGAGAATACGTACTGGATTATGGATGTGCCTTCAAGTGTGAGCGCCGCAATGAATATAAGCATCATTCCCGCACGAGCGGACCTCTTTTCTATGTCAGATAGTTTTCTTTTCTCTTTTTTCATAAATCAGTTTCCGGTATTCATGAAGGGCAGATCCTTGGACTGTTCCACCATGAATTCTGCCATGGAAGCATTGCTTTCAGATTCGCCGTTAAGCAGGTCAAACATATATTTGATTCCGGCCTTGCCACCTCCGTTCTTAAGGATGTATGCTATGCACAGGTTTTGCGGGCCGATGGATGATGAGATGATATCCAGGTCAGTCAATCCTATCTGATAGCATGCTATCTGATAGGCTCCGTCCGAATAATCCTTTATCATGGTGGCTATATCGCCTAAGGTCTTGAGTCCGATACCCTTGAAGACTGCCAGGTAAGGCATGAGCGGAACATCCTGTATCTCTGCCTGGTTCATTGACGCTATGCGTTTGTTTAGCTGATTGAACGGACCCAACTCCAGATAGCTGCGGAACGTATCACCGTCAATGGGTACTTCATCCAGGTTGCCTGAGCGTACCAGAGCCTGAACACGGCGACGGTAATCGGTGAGTTCAATTCGTATCTTGCTGAACTCTTCATCCACAAGCTCCAGCATTCCTGCCAGACGGCTCATGTTGCGCATATAGCGTTTGGGTATCTCCACTCCTGATTTGTAACCCGTATCGTGGTCCATGTTGGCCCAGGCGTGCTGTAGCAGGGTGCGCATCTGTATCTCAAAACGGTAGGGGAAACCGGGAATGGAGCAGATGTAATGCAGTGACAGATAGCCAAAGCTGTCTATGTCATGAATCTTGCGCTTATCCACTGAATTCTCCCAGTCTACGGTGAACAGGCGTTCTACGGCCGATGCCACCTTATCCACGTCATCGATGTAAAAAGTGATGACGCGCAGTCCAAGAATATCGGTAAGGTCTGCCAGACTGTTATACTTGTGTCCCTTGAGTTCCAGCTTGCCGGCCAGGGAATCATATCCTTTTACACGTGATTCAATAGCCGCGACAAGCAATCCTGCATCGGCCAGAGTCCTTTTTAGAGAATCCCGCACCTGAGCCTCAACCTCCCTGAATCGGGGCAGGTTATCCTTATATTCCTGCAGAATGGCCTCACAATGCGGATCCAGATGTCTTTTAAACGACATTGCTAATACGTATTGGGTTAGTTACTGCAAATATATCTTTTTTATTTAAATTTGTAGAAAGAAACACGCGCATTCGCGGTATATATTATTGTAAAAAATCTCATATGGAAATAATAATAGGTATTTTGTGTGCCGTTGCCGGTGTTTTTGCCGGTTTCCTGTTAGGGACAGGAAAGGCCAGGAAGGATTATCAGGTGCATACGCAGGAGCTGCTTGACGCCCGTGAGAAAGCTTATGACGATATGCTGGCTGCCCAGCAGTCCAAGTTTGACGAAACCATAGCCAAGGTGACCGCCCAGATGAAATCGGCCACTGAGGATATGCTCAAACGCCGCCAGGAGGAGTTTGCGGCTTCAAGTAACACCAGTATAGGCCAGATTGTCAATCCTCTTAAGGAGACCATTGACAAGATGAAAGAGGCCATGAAGGAGAATACAATCAAGCAGACCTCCATAAGCAGCGAGATCAAGACCCAGGCTGAGAATATGATGCGTCAGAGTGCCGCCGCCAAGGAGAGTGCCGATGAGCTTACCCGTGTGTTCCGTCATGCGGGCCGCGTACAGGGCGAATGGGGTGAGATAATCCTTGATGAACTTTTGAAGTCACAGGGGCTGACCCAGGGCGTTCATTATGAGTTGCAATCACCAATCCGCGATGCTGCAGGTGATGTAGTCCGTACTGAGGATGACCGCAGTATGCGACCCGATGTGATTCTGCATCTGGACCAGAAGCGCGATGTGATAATAGACTCCAAGGTTTCCCTGACAGCATTCATGGACTATGTGAACGCCGATAATGAGGTTGACCGTCAGAGATACCTCAAGGCACATGTGGAGAGCATACAGAAACATGTGAAAGATTTGGCCAAGAAGGATTATTCATCATATGTACAGCCTCCCAAGGTCAAGATGGACTACGTTATAATGTTCGTGCCCAACACCGGCGCCCTGTGGGCAGCCGTAGGTGCACAGCCGGACCTGTGGCGCAACGCGATGGAGAAGAATGTCTACATAGCCGATGAACAGACTCTTTTTGCCGCCCTTAAAATCATCAATCTGACATGGACCCAGATAGCCCAGGCCCAGAATCATGAGCTGGTCTATGAACTGGCCAATGAGATGATGGATCGTGTGGGGCAGTTCATGGACCGTTACAAAGCCATTGGTAAGGCTCTTGAGAATGCGGGTAAGGCATATGAGGCTGCCGGCAAGAAGCTGGAACCCAGTGGCCAAAGCATAATCCAGACCTGCGCCAAACTGCAGAAACTGGGCGCCAAGCAAAGTGTCAAGAACCCCATACCTCAGTTGCAGGATGCTGACCTGGAGGGCTTGGAAACGGATCTGCCCGAACCAGAGCGGCATGATGACTGATTTAGGGTTTTCCCCCGGCTCTTTTAGGGAAAATACCCTGTGCGGGTAAACTATCCTCCATATCTTTGTCATCGGATTTAAACCTGAAAGCTTTATGAAGAAGTTTTTGATTTTGATGATGGCTGTCATGCTTCCGCTTACGGCCGTGTACGGAAAGAAGAAGGATAAATCAAACATCATGGTATGGGGTGAGGTCGTGACCGCCGATGACGGCTATGACTATCTGACCATGTATAAGAACTGCCCCGCCGAGGTTACGGCACAGTTCCATTTCAAGTACAAGGACAAGACGGTGTCACCGATGTACGACCTCTTCATGCCGGATACCGTGGCCGAGGTTCATGATCCGGTGCCGGTAGAGAAACCGGTCAAGGAGGTGATTGTGGACAATATCGTTTACACTACCGTGGATACCCAGGGTCAGAAATACTCAACCAGTGATCCCGATGACCCCGTACTGGCCATGCTGCTGGTTGACCTGTTCGATTATTATCACGAACTCTTCTGGTTTGACGTGACGCATCGCGCACGTTACTATGACAACCGTCATTATGACAACTGGACACCGTCCCATTCAGGCCGGTATAGTAACGCCAATTCATCACCAAAACGTTCCAAGTCTCCTGACGTGGACCTTTCAAAGGTTGATGATGACGCGCTGCTGATAGGTGCCGCAGCTGTGGCGGTGGCATCGGCCGGCATGATCGTGGCCGTGGTCAAGAACTGGGATGAGCCCGATGACCGTTTCCCGTACGTCTCTGTCTCTCCGCAGTTCCAGCTCTTTACCCAGACCGGCGTCCTTCGTGATGTCCTTGAGTTTAAATGCCGTCTGGGTGAACGCGGTGGAGTATCCCTCATTGGAGATCTGGGTTATGCCACAGGCTCGTTGTTTGAGAAAGGTATGTACGATCCCGGTTTTACCTGGAGCCTGGGAGCAGGGCTGGATATAGGTGCCTTCTCCATGTCGTTCCGCACCAAGCCCGCAATCTATGATCACAGAGAGAATTTCATTTCATGCCAGTTGGGCTATGATATATTCATGACCAAAAACTTCGGACTTGACGTGAGGGCAGGTGCAGCCATAACAGACTATCAGGGCGACCTCTATTGGGATGTGCCCGTGTCAGTAGGATTACTCTGGAAATTCTAAGGAATCAGAACTCTCCTTGTAGTGCTCCCGGTAAAGGACGGCAGTTGTAGCATGAAGCCATAGTTTCGCCGTATGCGCCGGCAGACATGAGTGCTATCAGGTCACCGCGGTGAACCTCCGGTAGCACTTCATCTTTTCCGAATATGTCTGATGACTCACATATGGGACCCACCACGTCATACTTCTGGAGCGGGCCGTTTGAGCTCAGGTTCACAATCTTGTGATGTGCTCCGTAGAGTGCGGGGCGTATCAGCTCGGTGAATCCTGCATCTACGATGGCAAACTTCTTGATGGTTCCCTGCTTTACGTAGAGGACCTGGGTGATAAGACGTCCGCACTGGGCAACTACGGCGCGGCCCAGTTCAAAATGGAGCTGCTGGCCCGGACGCAGTTTGAGCTCACGGCGGAATATGTTGAAGTACTGCCTGAAATCCGGAACGGGGTTCTGCTCAGGATTGACATAATCCACACCCAGACCGCCGCCTACGTTGATGCTTCCCAACTTTATGCCTTCGGCCTCAAGCATATCCTGCAGGTCATTGACCTTCTTGCAGAGCTGGCTGAACGGCTCCATGTCAAGTATCTGTGAACCTATGTGGAAATGCAGGCCCTCAAATTTGAAGCAGGGCATCTGCTGTGCCTTGCGGATGATGGGCAGAAGCATGGGAATCTCTATTCCGAACTTGTTCTCGGCCTTGCCTGTGGTTATGTTCTTATGGGTGTGGGCATCCACATCGGGATTTACGCGCAGTGCTATGCGGGCTGTCTTGCCAAGTGCCGCGCAACGCTCGGCTATCACATCCAGTTCGGCCTCTGACTCAACGTTGAAGCACAGTATGCCTGCATTGAGGGCCAGGTCTATCTCCCAGTCAGCCTTGCCTACGCCTGCAAATACGATTGACGATGCGCTGAATCCGTTGTCAAGCGCCGTCTGGATCTCTCCGCCGCTTACGGCGTCAATGCCCAGACCATACTCATTGATGAGTTTGAGCAGCAGCGGGTTGGCATTGGCCTTGATGGCATAATGTACGTGCCAATCGGCCTCCGGGGTATTTTCACGGATTGCCTTGAGGGTATTTTCCAGAATACCCAGGTCATATTGGTAGTATGGAGTGCGCATCTTACTTGTTGTTGAAGAGTACGTCACTGAGGCGCTGCAGTGCAGCTTTCTTGTCTGTTCCCTTAACCAGGAAGGATATGTTGTAGTTGCTGCCTCCGTAGGATATCATTCGTACGGGTATATCGGCAAGGGCATCCAGGGCGCGGGACTCAAATCCCAGGTTCTCCCAGACCATATCACCTACCACACAGATTATGCACATATCCTTGTCCACGGTTACTGTGCCGTATTTCTTGAGCTCTGCAACGATATCCTCCAGATTCCTGGTGTTGTCAATTGACATGGAGACACCCACCTCGGATGTGCAGATCATATCGATTGATGTACGGTATGTCTCAAACACCTCGAATACCTTCTTGAGGAAACCGTGTGCCAGCAGCATTCGGCTTGACTTGATCTTGATGGCGGTTATGTTCTCCTTAGCTGCCACGGCTGCGATGCGGCCTGGCTCGGAGCGGTTGTCAATCAGTGTACCCGGTGCTGTGGGCTCCATGGTGTTGAGCAGACGTACCGGTATGTTGGCTGCCTTGGCAGGCTGGATGCATGTGGGGTGGAGTATCTTGGCTCCAAAGTAAGCAAGCTCGGCTGCCTCCTCAAAGTGCAGGTGACGTACCGGCTGGGTGTTGTCAACCACGCGGGGGTCATTGTTGTGCATACCGTCTATGTCAGTCCAGATCTGGATCTCATCAGCCTTGATGGCTGCGCCCAGGATGGATGCGGTATAATCGCTTCCGCCGCGCTGCAGGTTGTCTATGTCACCCTGTGCGTTACGGCAGATGAATCCCTGTGTGATATATATCTGCATACCGGGAACGGCTTTGAGCTGTGCGGCGGCCTTCTCGGTGATGAACTGCATGTCGGGCTCGGCGTCGGCATCGGTCTTCATGAACTCCAGTGCCGGCAGCAGGACTGCCTTGATTCCCTGTTCCTTGAGGTAGCAGGTTACCATGTATGTTGAAATCAGTTCTCCCTGAGCGAGTATTATCTTCTCTTCCTTCTCAGAAAAATTTTCGATATAGAATGACTGGAGATAGTTGAACTTCTCCTCCAGAAACTTCTGCAGTTCATCCTGGTTCTCCTTCTTGGAAAGGAGTTCGGGGACGTGGGCAAAATACTTGGTGCGCAGACGGTTTATCACGTCATCGGCACCGGCTTTGTTGCCTCCGTAAAGGTATTGGGCTATCTCTACAAGTGAGTTCGTGGTACCGGACATTGCTGACAGGACTACCAGCTTCTGCTGTCCGTCTTCAGTAATGAGGCGGCTTACCTCCTTCATTCTCTCGGGGCTTCCTACTGATGTGCCTCCGAATTTCAGTACTTTCATGTTATTTATGGTTGTTGTTTGTTTCTTATTTCTCTTCCTGCTCCTGTGTCTCCTTGGCATCGGCATCCACCAGCAGCTTGCGGTCCTGGCATTTGAATACACGTCCGGGGAACTCGTCGATCCATTGCAGGTTATGGGTGATCATGAGTATTGTGGTACCGCTTTGGCCTACTTTATGAAGGATTTCCATGATCTGGCGTCCGGTCTCGGGATCCAGATTTCCGGTGGGCTCGTCGGCCAGTATCAGTTTGGGGTCGTTAAGCAGGGCACGGGCTATGCAGATACGCTGCTGCTCTCCGCCGGATAGCTCATGAGGCATCTTGTAGCCTTTGGTGTCCATGCCTACCATTCCCAATACCTGGAATATCTTCTGGTGTATGAGCTTCTTGTCCTTCCAACCGGTGGATTTAAGTACAAAGCTCAGATTATCAAAAACGTTACGGTCAGTGAGCAGCTGGAAATCCTGGAATACTATGCCCATCTGGCGGCGCAGGCGCGGAATCTGGCGTTTCTTGATGGTCATCAGGTCCATGCCCAGCACGATTGCGTGGCTGTCCGGCATGGGGCAGAGCACGTCAATCTCACAGTAGAGTGTCTTGAACAGTGAGCTTTTTCCTGAACCTACCTTGCCTATCAGATAGACGAAATCGCCCTCCTGAACCGTGAATGTGACGTCGCCCAGGACGAACATGTCCTCCTGGCGGACCTCAACGTTTCTGTAATCTATTATGTCCATATTAATGTGGAATGTTACTCCTTGTGGCGCTTTACCAGCTCAGCTGCCAGCTCCTCAATGCGGTGTCCCTTTGAGGTAAGCAGGACGATGAGGTGGTAGATAAGGTCCGATGCCTCATAGATCAGGCGGTCATCGGTGCCGTTGGTGGCTTCAATCACCGTCTCAACGGCCTCTTCACCTACCTTCTGGGCCATGCGGTTCACGCCGCTCTTGAACAGCGATGTGGTGTATGAGCCCTCGGGCATCTCCTTGTAACGGCGGTCAATGAAATCCTGCAGATAGGAGAGGAAATTAAGGTCGACGGAGTTCTGCTCGTTCCAGCAGGTGTCGGCTCCGGTATGGCATACAGGACCGTCAGGACGTGCCTTGATAAGCAGGGTGTCCTTGTCGCAGTCCAGCAATATCTCCTTTACGTTAAGAAAGTTGCCGCTGGTTTCGCCCTTGGTCCAAAGGCAGTTTCTGGTGCGGCTCCAGAATGTGACTTTTCCGGTCTCTACGGTCTTGTCGTAGGCTTCCTTGTTCATGAAACCCAGCATCAGGACCTTGCGTGTCACATTGTCCTGAACGATGGCGGGTACAAGACCGCCCATTTTTTCAAAATCTATATCCATCTTATGGTATAATTATATTCTTATAGGAATTTTCAAACTGCAAAGGTACTGCTTTAATTCGGGAATTGGTATCTCACCGAAGTGAAAAACGCTGGCTGCCAGTGCGGCATCGGCGTGACCCTCCAGGAAAGCGTCGAGGAAATGCTCTTTACGGCCTGCTCCGCCTGATGCAATTATGGGGATTGAGAGCTCGTCAGAGAGCTTGCGCAGGGCATCGTTGGCATAACCCTCTTTTACTCCGTCATGATCCATGCTGGTAAACAGAATCTCGCCGGCGCCACGTTCCTGAGCCTCATGTGCCCATTCAAACAGCATGCGTTCCGTAGGTACACGTCCTCCGTTAAGGAAACAGCGCCATCCCTCAGGTGTCTGCTTGGCATCGATTGCCGTTACGCATACCTGAGACCCGAAGTTGAGTGCTATCTCATCAATCAGATGCGGGTCCTTGATTGCGGCCGAGTTTACCGATACCTTATCGGCTCCGGCATTGAGAAGACGCTCCACGTCCTTGAGCTCATGTATACCGCCGCCCACGGTGAACGGGATAGATATGTTGGTAGCTATGCGCTCAACCAATTCTGTAAAAGTTTTTCTGCCTTCAAAAGATGCCGTGATATCCAGGAATGTCAGTTCGTCGGCACCCTGCTCACTATACAGACGTCCCAGTTCTACCGGATCACCCGCATCACGCAGATTGACAAAGTTCGTGCCCTTTACGGTGCGTCCGTTGCAGATGTCCAGACAGGGTATTATTCTCTTTGCTAACATAGCTTACTCCTGGCTTAGTTGTGAAAGTTGCTCAAGTGTTATGCGGCCTTCGTAATAGGCTTTGCCTACTATGGCTGCGGGCAGTCCGGCCTCTCTTAGGTCAAGGAGGTCCTGAACTGAACTTACGCCTCCGCTGGCTATAAGCTTTATGCCCGTGAACTCCTTGAGCAGTGTCTTGTACAGTTCTACTGACGGGCCTTGCAGCATGCCGTCCTTATTGATGTCCGTGCAGAGCACCTGGGTTATGCCTTTCTGCATGTAATCGCGTATAAAGTCGCTCAGCAGCAGTGCGCTGTCCTCTTTCCATCCGTTGACCGATATCTTTCCGTCTCGGGCATCGGCCCCCAGGATTATATGCTCCTGTCCAAAGTCTTCTATCCACTTGGACATCAGGTCGGGATCGGTTACGGCGGTGCTGCCTACGGTAACCATTGCGGCACCGCAACCCAGTGCCGTCTCAAGGTCCTGTGTGGATTTGATGCCGCCGCCAAAGTCAATTGTCAGGTCAGTGTGTCCGGCTATGGCTTCAAGGGTGGGGTAGTTTACTATGTGCTTGCTCTTGGCACCGTCCAGATCGACCAGGTGCAGCCTGCGGATACCGGCATCCTGAAAACGCAGCGCCATGTCCAGCGGGTTGTCGCTGTAGGTCTTGCAGGCGTTGTAGTCACCCTTGGTGAGTCTTACGCACTTGCCGTCTATTATGTCTATCGCGGGGATTATTTCCATTGTTGCTAAATGTCAAGAAAATTCTTAAGAATGCGCTCTCCGGTGGATCCGCTCTTCTCGGGGTGGAACTGGGTTGCGTAGAAGTTGTCCTTGTGAAGCGATGCACTGAACGGAAGTATGTATTCTGTCTTGGCTGCGGTCCACTCACATACCGGTACGTAGAAACTGTGCACAAAATAGACGAATTCAGGTTTGGTGAATCCTTTGAACAGACCGTCCTGTGTGGTCTCGATGGTGTTCCAACCCATATGCGGCACCTTGTCCTCATGCTTTTGCGGCTGGAATCTGAGTACCGGAACGTCGAAAATGCCCAGACAATCGGCATCACCCTCCTCACTGTGGCTGCACATAAGCTGCTGTCCCAGACAAATACCCAGTACCGGTTGCTTAAGGTCCTTGATTATGCGGTCCAGACCGTGAGAGCGCAGATACTCCATTGTCGTGCTGGCCTCACCTACACCGGGAAATATCACCTTATCGGCACTGCGCAACTGCTCCTCATTATCGGTCAGAATGGGATTGACGCCAAGTCTTCCCAGCGCGCCTATGACCGATCTTATGTTTCCGGCATTGTATTTGACTATTGCAATGTTCATTTGGACGGATATCTGTTTTTTCAGCCGCGAAGTTACTAAAAATGACGTCTGTCAACTTCAAACTTAATAATAAAATGAGTAAATTTGCGCCAAATTACGCGCAGGGTGCTCGTAATTATTGCATAAACGATTGAATATTAAATAATTATAATGAAAAAGTTTGCTGAGCGCGGACAGTTGGACCTGTCAAAGGTCAACAAGGAGGTGTTGGAGGATTGGATCAAGGAGGATCTTTTCAGACGCAGCATTAAGGAGCGTGAAGGTTGTCCTTCATTCGTGTTTTATGAGGGACCTCCATCGGCCAACGGAATGCCTGGAATACACCACGTCATGGCCCGTACCATCAAGGACACTTTCTGCCGTTACAAGACCATGTGCGGCTATCAGGTTAACCGCAAGGCCGGTTGGGATACCCACGGACTGCCGGTTGAACTTGGAGTTGAGAAGAAGCTTGGCATAACAAAAGAGGATATAGGCAAGAAGATCTCGGTCGATGACTACAATATGAACTGCCGTACCGAGGTCATGAAATACAAGGAACACTGGAGTGACCTTACGCAGAAGATAGGTTACTGGGTGGACCTTGACAATCCCTACATCACATATGACAATCGCTATATAGAGACCCTCTGGTGGCTGCTCAAGCAGCTTTACGGCAAGGGTTATCTCTATAAAGGATATACCATCCAGCCTTATTCACCTGCGGCAGGAACCGGCCTTTCAAGCCATGAGCTGAACCAGCCCGGCTGCTATCGTGATGTTAAGGATACTACAGTTACCGCTCAGTTTGAGATGACCGATCCCAAACCGGAGATGACAGGATGGGGCACTCCCTGCTTTGTGGCATGGACCACTACTCCGTGGACTCTGCCCTCAAACACCGCACTCTGCGTAGGTAACAAGATTGACTATGTAGCTGTACGCACCTACAATCCCTACACCGGAGCACCCGTAACCATCGTGATGGCTAAGGAGCGTCTCAGCGCATACCTTGATCCCAAGGGCGCAGAACTGGCACTTGACTCTTACAAGCAGGGCGACAAGATTGTTCCCTACCGGATTGTAGCAGAGTATAAGGGCTCTGATCTGGTTGACATGCACTACAAGCAGCTCTTCCCGTGGGTTAAGCCCGTATTCAAGGCAGAGGATGGTTCAATACAGATCTCTGATGCTGGTTTCCGCGTAATTCCCGGTGATTATGTAACCACTGAGGATGGTACAGGCATTGTACACATAGCACCTACATTCGGTGCCGATGATGCATTCGTAGCTAAGGCTGCCGGCATTCCGTCACTCTTCATGGTGAACCGCAAGATGGAGACCCGCCCCATGGTTGACTTTACCGGTAAGTACTGGCTTATGGATGAGCTGGATCCTGACTTTGTAAAGAACTGCATCAACAAGGATCTCTATACCGAGTATCAGGGTGCATACGTAAAGAATGCATATGATCCCAAGTTCAACGTGGGCGGCAAGTACGACGAGGCTGCCGCTTCAAAGGAGGAGGATCTGAACGTCTACATCTGCATCCGCATGAAGCAGGCCGGTACGGCATTCAAGATAGAGAAGCACGTGCACAATTATCCGCACTGCTGGCGTACTGACAAGCCGGTCATCTACTATCCCCTTGACAGCTGGTTCATAAAGGCATCGGCCGCACGCGAGCGCATGATGGAGCTTAACGATACCATCAAGTGGAAGCCGGAGTCAACCGGTACAGGCAGATTCGGTAAGTGGCTTGAGAACCTGAACGACTGGAATCTGAGCCGTAGCCGCTACTGGGGCACCCCGCTGCCTATCTGGCGCAATGATGAGGGTGATGAGCTGTGCATCGGCTCAGTAGAGGAACTCTATAATGAGATTGAGAAGGCTGTTAAGGCCGGCGTGATGAAATCCAATCCGTTCAGGGATAAAGGATTCCAGCCCGGTGTATATACAGCTACTAATTATGATAAGATTGACCTGCACCGTCCGTATGTGGATGATATCGTGCTGGTATCGGACGCAGGCCGCATAATGAAGCGTGAGCTTGACCTGATAGACGTATGGTTTGACAGCGGTGCAATGCCGTTTGCCCAGATGCACTATCCGTTCGAGAACAAGGAGCTCATTGACAACGGTACCGTATTCCCGGCCGATTTCATCGCCGAGGGTGTGGACCAGACACGCGGTTGGTTCTATACTCTGCATGCAATTGCCACAATGGTCAAGAACAGCGTATCGTTCAAGACCGTCATTTCAAACGGTCTGGTACTGGACAAGAACGGCAACAAGATGTCCAAGCGTCTGGGCAATGCAGTTGACCCGTTCCAGGAGATTGAGCAGTTCGGAAGTGATGCCCTGCGCTGGTACATGATAACCAACGCCCAGCCTTGGGATAACCTCAAGTTTGATGAGGAGGGCGTAAAGGATGTCACCCGTAAGTTCTTCGGCACCCTTCACAACACATATAAGTTCTTTGCACAGTATGCCAATGTGGACGGCTTTGACAATTCAGCCACCCAGATTGCCGTAGCAGAGCGACCCGTTATGGACCGATGGATACTGAGTGAGCTCAACTCACTCACCAAGGATGTGCGTGAGAGCCTTGATGATTACGAGCCTACGCGTGCCGGCCGTCTGATAACCAACTTCGTGAATGACTACCTCTCCAACTGGTACGTTCACCTTACCCGTGACCGTTACTGGGGCAGCAGCATGAGCGCTGACAAGCTGGCCGCTTACCAGACACTTTACACCTGTCTGGAGACAGTTGCAAGACTGATGTCACCCATAGCTCCGTTCTATGCAGACCGTCTGTTCCGTGACCTGACCGCCGTAGCTGATCCTAAGGCTGCCAAGTCAGTGCATCTGGCACTCTATCCGGTATGTGATGACTCACTTGTGGATAAGGAGCTGGAGACCCGTATGGAGCTGGCTCAGAAGCTTACGTCAATGGTACTTGCCCTGCGTAAGCGTGATGACGTGAAGATAAACGTGCGCAAGCCGTTGCAGAAGATACTTATTCCCGTTACGCCTGAACTGCGCTCACATCTGGAGCCTGTCAAGGAGCTTATCCGTGACCAGGTTAACGTGAAGGAGATAGAGTTCGTGGAGGGCACCACAAGCGTTCTGGTCAAGAAGGTAAAGTGCAACTTCAAGATCCTGGGTAAGAAGTTCGGCCCGCTCATGAAGGGCGTTGCAGCTGCAGTGCAGAACATGAGCCAGGAGGATGTTGCCAGACTGGAGCAGGATGGCAGCTTCACCTTTGACATAAACGGCACTCCCGCTACTGTGGATACTACCGAGGTTGAGATCTTCAGCGAAGATATCCCGGGTTGGGTAGTGGCCAATGAGGGTACTCTTACCGTAGCCCTTGATATCCAGCTTACTGATGAACTCAAGCGTGAGGGTATTGCACGCGAGCTCAAGAAACGCATCCAGGATTCACGTAAGCAGAACGGTCTTGAGATCACTGACCGCATACGTGTCCGTCTGAATTCAGATTCTGAAACCGATGCCGCCGTGCGTGAGTATGAGGAGTGGATAAAGAGCCAGGTTCTGGCCGACAGCATTGAACTTGTTCCGGGAATGGAGCAGGGAGAGGATATATCGTTTGACGATTATTCATTCAAATTGCAGATAGAGAAAATATAACAATAACCTTAACCAATTTAATTTCCCCGCTATGGCAGAGAAGAACCGTTATTCTGATGAGGAACTCGAGGAGTTCCGTCAGATTATCAATGAAAAACTTGAGGTTGCACAGAGAGACTATGATGCACTCAAGGCATCGCTGATGAATGCCGATAACAACAGTACTGATGATACATCTCCTACTTACAAGGTTCTTGAAGAGGGCGCCAACACCCTTTCAAAGGAGGAGACAACCCGTCTGGCTCAGCGTCAGATGAAGTTCATCCAGTCTCTCCAGGCTGCATTGGTCCGTATTGAGAACAAGACATACGGTATCTGCCGTGAGACAGGCAAGCTCATTCCCAAGGAGCGTCTGCGCGCAGTACCTCACGCAACCCTTTGCATCGAAGCTAAGCAGAACAAGCGTTGATTCCCTTTATGGAGAACAATCCGGACAGCCCTAAGTGTGCCCGTCAGCACAGACTGGCTCTGATCATAATCCTGTCAGTTCTGGTAATTGACCAGATTATCAAGATTAAGGTCAAGACCGGTATGTCACTTGGCGAGAGCATCGACGTGACCTCCTGGTTCAAGATACTGTTTGTTGAGAACAACGGTATGGCGTTCGGAATGGAGATCATAGGCAAGCTGTTCCTTTCATTGTTCCGCATAGGTGCCATAGGATTCTTTACCTGGTATCTCATAAAGATTCTGGACAAAGGATTCCCCACAGGATATATCGTAACCGTATCATTCGTGATAGCGGGAGCCATAGGCAACCTTCTGGACTGTATGTTCTATGGGCTCATCTTTACGGAGAGTACTCCTTTTGACCAGGCAGTGATGACATCTGTTGGTGAAGGATACGCCCCGTTCCTGTACGGCAAGGTGGTGGATATGTTCTATTTTCCGCTCTGGACCTGGCCGGACTGGATGCCTCTGGTGGGTGGGGACATATTCTTCGGACCGGTATTCAATTTCGCTGATTCCTGCATAACATGCGGCGTAATAGCATTACTCCTGTTCTATACTAAAGTGGTTAACATGGGATTGCATTACAGTAATCCCGGTGAGCCGGAAAAAACAGAGAGTGCGGATGAGAAAGACTGATTTCATAGCACTTGTGATATTGCTTCCGCTTTTAGCGGGATGCCGCCTCAACAGGCCTGATGATGTCCTGTCTCCCAAGAAGATGGAGCAGTTCCTCTATGACTTTCATATGGCTCAGGCTGTAGGTCAGGAATTGCCAAAGGAAGAAAAGTACACTACCGATGCATACGTAAACTGGGCTTATCAGAAGAATGGCATCACAAAGGCCCAGCTGGACCGGTCTCTGGTCTGGTATACCCGTTATCCCAAAGAATTGGCCAGGATATACAAACGTCTGTCAAACAGGATAGAGGATGAATACAAGTCGGCCAGCAGGTCTCTTTCACAGATTGAGAAGAAATCCATCGTCATACAGTCCGGTGACAGCATTGACCTGTGGTATCTTGACAGGACAGCTCTGTTGAACACGTCAGAGTATATGAACAGGATCACGTACCGTTTCAACCGGGATACCACATTCCATGCAGGCGATACCATATGTCTGGGCTTGTACAGCACATTCGTTTCAGTTGATTCGGGTGTTCCCCAACACTCATATGTCTCCCTGTCTGCATATTACGCAGACAGCGTTTCTACTGTCGATACCATACTTGGTGACAATGGTCCGGCAGCCCTGTATATAGTCCTGGATTCCAAAAAGGATTTCTCAAGCATAAGCGGCTCCATAAACTATCTGGACTCAACCGATAACCGCGGCAGCATGATGGTGGTATCAGACCTGGAGTTGATGAGATATCACAAAAAGACCGTGCCTGAGAAAAAGAAGACTGCCGTCTCAGTGGATCCGTCTGCGGAACTCTGAGCAGACTACGGCTGTTGCGATAGCTACATTGAGAGACTCGGATGTGGGTGCCCCTTGGGGCCAGTTGGGAATGTATAACCTGCGCGTTACAGCCTGGCTTATCTCAGCACTTATCCCGTTACCTTCATTACCCATTACTATTATTCCGTTTGTTGTCAGCGGGGTGTCATATATTATGTCACCCTCCAGGAATGTGCCGTAGACGGGAACTGAATCAGGCAGCTGGGCAAGGGATTGACTTAGGTCAGTATAATGGACTTTGACTCTTGCCAACGCACCCATCGTGGCCTGTACCGCTTTGGGGTTGTAGATATCGGCTGTGGCCTTTGAACAGAATATGTCCTTTATCCCGAACCAGTCAGCTATACGTACTATGGTTCCCAGGTTGCCCGGATCCTGAACGTCATCAAGTGCCAATACAAGGCTGGAGGCGGCTGCCTTTGCAGGCGTTGCGTCGTGCTGCGGGATGGTGAATACCGCAATCACATCCTGGGGATTCTGAAGCAGGCTGGCCCGTTTGAGCTCATCGGCCGACAAGGCCTCAACGCGCTTTGCGGGAATGCTTCTGTGGCGGTCCAGCCAGTCTCCGGTTGCGGCAAGCAGAACACACTCCATACGTCCCAGGAGTTCTTCCACGACTTTGTGCCCTTCGGCAATAAAAAGTCCTTTCTCAGTTCTGAACTTCTTATGTTCCAGACTCTTGATGTTTTTGATGTCGTTCTTGCTGAGCATACTCTTTTTAAAGTGCGTGTAAAGTTAATTATTTTTTATGACCATACTTTGAAAGGCTAGAGAGTTTGATTAAATTTGTAGGTTAAAGCAATTATGGATATGAACAGGATTAAGCTAAAGACAATAGCCTGTATCGCCCTTACGATGGGGCTTGCATCCTGTTCTGTCTATAAGTACGTTCCGGAAGGCGGCTATCTGCTCAATAAGGTTGAAGTAACCACTGATGACAAGTCAGTTCCGGATGTGGCGAGATACAAAAACCTGTCACATCAGACTCCTAACTCCCGTTGGTTCGGCCTGTTCCGCCTGCCGTTAAGGTTCTATTCGTTTACGGGTTCCAAGTCCGGTGAAGCACCCGTCATTTATGACGAGCTGATGGCAGAGGCCACACGCGTGGATATGAAACGTTCACTGATGAACTCAGGTTACCTGAATGCCGATGTGTCAGTATCCACCAAAAACGGCCGGCGCCCCAAGACCAAGGTCCGTTATAAGCTTGAGCCGGGTAAGATGTTCGTGATTGATACCGTGAGGATCATGGTAAAGGACAGTCTGATTGACAGGATAATACAGGACAACATCAAACAGTCACTTCTGGTTCCCGGCATGAATCTGAATGCGGATGTTCTCAATGATGAGCGTAACCGTATAGTCAATCTTGCGCACAGATACGGATATTACCGTTTCAACCGGGATTACATATCATTCGTGGCCGATACTGCACGCGGAAGTGACAGGGTGGGGCTCAGGATGATAGTTGAGCCTGAAAGCGTTGATGAAAACGGGACCATACATCCTCACAGACAGTTCTCTATAGAGTCTGTGGATTATTATCTGTCTGATAAGGACGGCTTTTTACCGTCAAACATGTATACGGTACGGATAGATACATGTGACGGATTCCGTCTCATATATGACAGTGATGAGCCAAAGCCGGCATTGCGTCCCAAGATAATAGACATCCATTCATTCCTTAGGAGTGACATGATGTACAATTCGGACTATATGTCCAGGACCTATTCCTCTCTGTCCCGACTGGGTATATTGAGATATTCGGACATCAGGTTCCAGGAGGTTCAGGGACTGGACAATAAGCTTAAAGCCAATGTCTCACTCATAAGATTGCCCAAGCATTCCTTTACTTTTGAGGTAGAGGGTACCAATACCGCCGGTGATCTGGGCGCGGCCGCTTCAGTGTCATTCATAGACCGTAACCTTTTCAGGGGCTCAGAACAGCTGACCATCAAACTGCGTGGCGCTTATGAATCCATAAGCAATCTTCCGGGCTATACCGGTGATACCTATCTTGAATATGGTTTGGAGACCAATCTGGACTTCCCGGAGTTCCTGGTTCCTTTCATGTCTCAGGAGTTGCAGAGGCGCAGTCAGGCCACGTCAAGGTTCAGCCTTAAGATAAACGCCCAAAGCAGGCCTGAATTCCAGAAAACCATCTTCTCGGCAGGCTGGGGCTATATGTGGAGTGACTCGTGGCAGAAGAATTACAAGCTTGATGTGCTGGACCTGAACTATCTTGTGGTTCCGTGGATATCGGATCATTTCAGGTCAGAATACCTGGACCAGATTACATCGGCCCGGTCTATTCTCAGGTATAACTATGAGGATCTGCTCATTACCAAATTCGGATTCACATTCTACTACACAAGCGCCCGTGTAAACTCTACCGCTCCGTTCCAGTATTCAGTCCGAGTGGGAGTGGAGACATCGGGCAATATTCCCAACCTGTTGGCCGAGCCTTTGAATTTTGAGCAGAACAGTAGCGGACAGTACAAACTGTTCGGAGTTGCTTTCGCCCAGTATGCCAAGCAGGATTTTGCATTTACCGCCAACTGGCGTCTTGACAAGCGCAACAATTTCCTGACTCATCTGGAATGGGGAATAGCAGTACCTTACGGCAATTCTACCAGTTTGCCGTTTGAGAAGCGTTATTTTGCAGGTGGCGCCAACAGCGTCCGCGGATGGGCCGTACGTGAACTGGGTCCCGGTACATACAGCGGAGTTGACAGGACCATTGACTATATCAAACAATCGGGTGACATAAAGATAGGAGCCAGTCTTGAATATCGTTCAAAACTGTTCTGGAAGATAAACGGCGCAGCATTCGTTGATGCCGGAAATATCTGGACCATCCGTGAGTATACCGAGCAGCCTGGAGGTCTGTTCGAGTTTGATTCATTTTATAAACAGATAGCCGTATCATATGGCTTGGGACTGAGATTTGATTTTGGCTTCCTTGTCTTGAGGCTTGACGGCGGAATGAAGGCGTATAACCCGTCGGGCAGTACAGCGACCGACAGGCTGCCTTTGACCCATCCCTCTTTGAGCAGGGATTTCGCGTTCCATCTGGCTGTAGGTTATCCGTTCTGACCATTTAAAACACGTTATGGATATGAAAAAGGAAAAAAGACAACATAAAAATGAAGATTTACTTTATGAGTTTGTCAAGTGGAAGCAGCGGAAACTGCTACTATCTTGGCACAGACGAACATGCAATCCTGATTGATGCCGGCATACCGGTAAAACAGATCAAGGGATACCTCAAGGATGTAGGTATCCAGTTTGAAAAAATCATGGCTGTATTTGTGACCCATGATCACGCAGACCATATCAAGGCTCTGGGAAGTCTTGGCGAAAAGTGCGCCATTCCGGTTTATGCCACCCGTGATACCCATGAGGGCATAAACAACAATTACTGCATGACAGAAAAACTGTCAAGTTGTGTGCGGTACATAGAAAAGGAGGTGCCGTTCAAGTTTCATGACTTTATGATAACGCCGTTTGAGGTCCCTCATGACGGAACTGACAATGTGGGCTACCGTATTGAGGTGGACGGTAAAGTGTTCTGCTTTGTTACGGACCTTGGGCATATCACCGATACGGCATCAAAGTATATCCTTCAGGCCAATTACCTGATCATGGAGGCTAATTATGATGAGGACATGCTGCGCATGGGTAAATATCCCCAGTTCCTCAAGGACCGTATCACAAGCCCCAAAGGCCACCTTAGTAACAAGACTACGGCCAAGTTTCTTGCCCAGAATATGACTCCGGACCTTAAGTACATCTGGCTCTGCCACCTGAGCGGTGAGAACAACCATCCCGAAATCGCTTACAAGACAGTTGAGTATGAACTGCGCGGCGTCGGTATCATTCCGGGCAAGGACGTCCAGCTCTGTGCGCTCAAGCGTACCACTCCCAGCGAACTCTACACATTCGAGTAACGTATTGGTGCGAGCGAGACCTCGAGCGAGAGCGGCCGGAGGCCGCCCCGTTCGCGGAGCGAACTAAAAAAAGGTACCCTGAATCCCTGTCGCGTATAAACGAAAAAAGAGACCATCGAGGTCTCTTTTTTCGTACGCGATCAGGGATTCGAACCCTGGACCCATTGATTAAGAGTCAATTGCTCTACCAACTGAGCTAATCGCGCATGTGCTTTTCCGTAAAAGCGATGCAAAGGTACTCCTTTTTATCGTCACTCCAAAACATAAAGCACACTTTTTTTGAAAAAATAATTCCCCTTTCTTTAAAACTTAAAGAAGTTCTTTGCGTTGTAATATGATATGTCCTCAACCATCTGCTCAATACGAGGCATCTCGCTGGCCGGAATCTCACCCTTCTCAACGTCATTGCCTATCAGGTTGCACAATATACGGCGGAAATACTCATGACGGGCATATGACACGAATGAGCGGCTGTCTGTAAGCATTCCTACAAATCTTGAGAGCAGTCCCAGCATACTGAGTACCTGCATCTGCTGCTCCATTCCGTTCTTCTGGTCCAGGAACCACCAGCCGGCACCAAGCTGTATCTTGCCGGGAACTGATCCGTCCTGGAAGTTGCCTATGGTGGTGCCTACCATCTCAAAGTCACTGGGGTTGAGGTTATAGATGATTGTCTTGGTGAGCTTGTCCATACTGTTGAGTCGGTCCAGGTAACGGTTCATGGCCTTGGCGGTCATGACCTGTGACATAGAGTCAAAACCGGTATCCTTGCCTATCAGCTTGAACATCTTGCTGTTTTGGTTACGTATTACGCCGTAGTGGAACTGCTGTGTCCAGCCGGTATCGGCATCCATCTTGCCGAACTCAATGAGCATGGCGCTCTTGAACTTGCGTGTCTCCTGCTCGGTGAGTTCCGTACCCCCATATACCTTGCTGAATATGGCATCCAGCTCAGCAGGAGTGAAATCCTCAGCGTAAAACTCTTCCATTCCGTGGTCGCTCAGACGGCAGCCCATCTGCTCGAAATACTTGTGTCGTACCAGCAGGGCCTTTACGATATCGTCAAAGCAGTTGATGCTTACACCACTTACTTTAGCCAACTTGTCAATGTACTCGCGGTATGCGGCTGGATTCTCAACCGTCATGGCCATATCGGGACGCCATGTGGGCAGGACCTTGACCTTGAATCCGCTCTCACGGACCTGCTTGTGGTATTCCAGTGAGTCTACTGGGTCATCGGTCGTACATACTGCCTCTACGTTGTAGTGGAGCATAAGGTTGCGGGCGCTGAACTCAGGGCTGGCCAGCTTCTCGTTGCACTCGTCATAGATCTCCTGGGCTGTGTCCGGATTGAGGACCTTGTCTATGCCAAAGCAGGTCTTGAGTTCCAGGTGCGTCCAGTGGTAGAGCGGGTTGCGCATGCAGTAGGGCATGGTCTCGGCCCATTTCTGGAACTTGTCCCAGTCTGATGCATCACCGGTTATGTACTTCTCGGCCACCCCGTTGGTGCGAAGGGCGCGCCATTTGTAGTGGTCGCCTCCCAGCCAGAGCTCGGTAATGGAGCGGAACTTGTGATCATCAGCCACCTCCTGCGGATTAAGATGGCAGTGATAGTCTATGATGGGCAGTTTCTTGGCGTGATCGTGAAACAGATGTACTGCAGTCTCATTCTGCAGCAGGAAATTCTCATGAATGAACGGTTTCATATAATCAGGTTTTTAAGTTATTCAAAAAGACGGGCTATGTGTCTGTCAAGTATGTTCTCCTTGACCTGCTCTGCAACTACCTGGGCATTGCGGTCCAAAGCTGCGTAGAACTCATCAGCAAACTCGGCTGCAATCTTATAGCTTACGTGTACAAGCTGCCTGAAATCAGGGTTATAAAGCGGGTCCTGCTGATTGTGGCGCAGGGCACGGGCGTATTCCTGACCGCTCCATGCGGCAATCTGTGCGGCTGTGGGTAGTTTGGCGGGATTTATGTCAATCACCGTAGCATAGGGGATGCAGAGTTCCTCCATACGGCCCAGTGCCGATATGGCTATCTTCTTGGCCAATTCAAGGGCTCCTTTATCGGCCAGGGCAAGGCCGATGTTCTCCTCCAGCCACGTGGTGCCTGCAGTCTTGATGTGTATGCCTTTGTCGTACTGGCGGATAAGGCGGCCCATGATGGGGTAGATCGAGAACTTGTCGCTGCCGGAGTGTATGCTTAACTTGAGTCCTTGGGGCAGGCCGAACTCACGGACCGCAAAGTCAATCACCAGAAGGTCTTCACGGAACTCTTTCTCAAACTGTGTGGTATTGCCTACGTACTCTACACCTTTGTTGAACCGGCCGGTAAACTTGGGCGCTATGGTCTGGGCGGGAACCTGTTCCTGTGCCAATGCGCTCAGAATGAAGAATATCTCAATTGGTGTCTGGGGTGAGTCAACCTCATCCATTGATACTTCAGTAACAAAATTGTCAGCTCCTTTCTTATCAGCAATATGCCTATAGATGCGGCCTGCCTCCTGCGCTGCGAAGAGATACTTTCCGGCCAGCATTTCCAAAAGGTCCCTGTCAACTTTGAACGGGTCCTGAATACCGGGGATACTCAGTGTGCCCGCATATTTTAGATTGTTCTCTATAAACTTACTTACGGAGTCTGCATCGGCGGGCTTGCCAATATAATCGGCCACATCAATGGTAAAGAAATCCGATGCATCTATGAAACGGTCCACATTGTTCATGTTGATGTGGTCGGCATCCACAAAGTAAGGCTTTTTATACCCCATGGCCCTTACGGCCTCATCGGCCTCAAGTCTGGTGTCAGTGGGCTCGGTTCCTATTATCTGGTGTTCCCGGTTGGACTTGTTCCATACCGGAACAAACTCAAACGGATACTTGCCGGCGCCTTCTATGAGCGCGGCCAACTGAGCTTTTCCCTCATGTGAGAAACGGTCGCCTATACCGAAAGAATACTTGCCTAATATCATCTGTTTCAGTTTGATTGGTCATCTATAAAGAATCCGGCTTCTCTCAGGAATACGGTCGAGCGGCCGGAATCGTCGTTCAGTAATTTTACGCTGAAAGCGGGGAACTCCCGTCTTACAGGGTAGTTGGAGCGCTGCTTCTCAAACGTGGCGACAGAGGCCCTGAGTGCAGCGTCATCAGTCATTATATCGTATGTATGGAGTATGGCATCGGCCAATACTTCCTGCGGAGTCTTGCCTGTGGTGTCAATGCTGAATTCGGCCGGCTGGATGGATTGCGGGACCTCAGTCACCTCCCAGTCACGGCACGGCAGGTCAAAGAACTTGCCTAAGGCCTGGACGCTCATAGTGGTGCCTGTGGCTTTGCCGTCAACGGAGTACCCTGCAATATGGGGTGTTCCCGTAAACAACAGTGACAGCAGTTCAGAGTCAATATGCGGCTCGTTCTCCCATACATCAAGTGATGCGGCAAGAATCTTTTTTTGTGCAAGTGCGTTCTTGAGCGCCGCCCCGTCCACGACTTCACCGCGAGAGGAGTTTATCAGAATCTGGCTGGAATTCATCGCAGCCAGTCTGGAGGCGTCAAACATATGGAAGGTGGCATCCTCTCCGTCACGTATCAGGGGTACATGCAGGGTGATGATGTCGCTGCGTCCGATGATTTCATCCAGCGTGACGAACTGGCCGGATTCCTCCCTGCGGGCACGCGGGGGATCGCATAACAGCACCCTGAATCCAAGCAGGGCGGCCAGGCGGGCTACCTTGCTGCCCACATTGCCTACGCCTACAACACCTAATGTTTTATCCCTGAAAGTGAATCCCAGACTGCGGGACATTGTAACCAGGAGGGAGCCTATGTACTGTTGGACGGACCATGAGTTGCAACCGGGGGCGTTGGTCCATCTGATTCCGTGCGATGTGCACCACTGAGTATCAATGTGGTCATAGCCAATGGTGGCGGTAGCAATGAAACGGACCTTGGAGCCTTCCAGAAGGTCAGCATTGCATGTGGTGCGTGTCCTTACTACCAGGGCATCGGCATCCTTGACCATATCCCGGCTTATCTCACTTCCACGGGCATAAACCACCTGGCAGTAAGGCTCTAAAGCCCCTTTCAGAAAGGGGATGTCGGTATCGCAGACTACTTTCATACAGACGGGTTACAAGTTTTACAAAGTTCGTTATTTTATCAGGTCTTTTGATGGTCCCTATTTAAAAAAATTGTTAAGTTTGCGATATACTAGTGGCAGATATGTTATTCATCAACCGTAAAAAGGACTGTTTACGCTCAGGTGGTATAATCCGGGTGATTTTTTGCGCCATTGCATTGCTGTCTGCCGTATCCTGTCAGATAAACGTCAATAACCATAAAGGTCCCGCTCACACCGTTCTTGTGCTGCACTCCTACAATGACATGGGGCAGGAGGGCAGTTATTTCCGCAATTATATGGAAGACCGTTTCCGTCACCATGGCGTAAACGTTGATATAAGGCATATTTATCTTGACCTTATACACAAGGAGAATCCGTTTGTGAATGAGGATGGAGAGGATCTTTTTGTAGAGACCATACTCGGTTATGATCCTGATGTGCTGCTTATCAATGATGACCTGGCTTTCCATTATATATTGGAGAATGAGAATGTCCTTTTAAAGACCATTCCTTCAGTTTTTGCAGGGGTCTCAGCGTCGACCTTCCAGCATCAGGACTATCCGCTTCTTACGGGATGGCGTGACCCTGTAGACCTTGCAGCCAACTGTAACCTGTACCGGAACCTTAACTATCCCGGTAATCCTATTGTGGAACTGGATTTCGGAGGATACCAGGATGAGTTGCGCGAAAGACTGTATTCAAGCATATCGGACACGGCTTTCTTTATCAACAACTCAGATTTTCATCTGGAATATGCCGATCTGTCGTCGCCCCTATATGCAGACAAGGTAATTGTCAATTTTGTCAGTATGGCAGATCCGGAGAAGAACCGTCGTTTCATGGACGATGAAGACGACAGCAGGAACGATGAGGGTCTCAGGAATTCGGTTATAGGCAAATCTTACACGTTCGAGGGCCGCCAGGGACATATTCAGGTCAAGTATGACCTTTTCAGCAACAGCCTTATTGATCTGACCCGTGTTCCGCAGATAACCGCTATCCATGAGCAGTTCGGCAGTTTCAGCAATCTCCTGGGCGCAAACGAGTCTGCGATCGGGGAGAGCGAGTATGAACGTCCCAAGTTCCTGTGCGGATATTTTACCAGTATAGAGACCCAGATAACGGATCAGGTTCATCACGCCGTCAGAATATTGAATGGTGAGCACCCCAGGGACATATCGGTGGAGACCCATCAGAAGGGGTATTACATGGACTGGAACGCCATGGTTCAGATGGATCCGCCTCTCAATTACAATGATTACAGCGAACAGTTCCAGATAGTCAATGTGCCGTTTATAGTGGCTCGCAGGGAGATTTTTGTGAGCCTTGTTTCGCTGGCGGTCATCCTGGTGGCTGGATTGCTCTCATTTCTTACAAGCGCCCGTTTCCGTAAAAGGAATTACCAGAGGGAGAATGCCCTGGCATTGCTTAAGCAGGAGACTCAGCGCCGTATTCTGGTATTGGAAGGCAGTTTCTCACTTTTCTTCAAGGTTAAGGACGGTGTGATAGGATTCCTCAGGAGCAGTTCCGAGAGTGAAGCTATAACCTATGAATGGCCAATAGAAGAGTACAAGAGGGATTATGTAGCTCCGGAGAGTTACGGATCGTTTGATTTATGTACCGGCCTGGCCAAAGCTGATTCAGGTAAGTCAAAGGTGAGGGTAAGGGCTAAACTGCCCAATAATGAGTGGCATTGGTGGGAGGTTTCATCCCGCAGGAATGAATCGGAGGATGTGATAATAGGCTTTGCCATCAGGGTTGACAAGATTGTTGAATTCGAAAAGACCCTCCAGGAGTCGGCAATCAGGGCCGAGGAGGTTATATCCAAGGAAAATTTCATAGCCAACATAACTCATGACATACGCACTCCGCTTAATGCCATTTCCGGGTTTGCACAGTTGTTGGCCGAGGGGTGCAGTCCTGAGGACAAGGTGCTATTTACAAGCCTTATCCGGGATAATACAGAGCAGTTGCTTGACCTTATCGACGAGGCGGTGCGCAAACCTGTCGACAGCACGGATTCCATGTCATTCAAGATACGCCGTATAAGTACGGCCAAACTGGTTAATGACAGTTATCATACCAACCGTATTCTGTGTCCGTCACATCTTAAGTTCATATTTGAACCATATGATGGGCCTGATGTTATGATCATGGCCGATCCCATCCGCACCAGCCAGGTCATAAACAATTTCCTTAGCAACGCGTTTAAATATACACTTCAGGGTTCGGTGACTCTGGGTTGGATCATTCCTGAGGGAGAGGGCTGCATCGAGGTGTTCGTAACCGATACGGGTATAGGAATCAGCGAAGAGGACAGCAAACTGGTAAAGCAGCGTTTCGGTATGGCCAAGGGTAACTACAAGGGTACCGGATTGGGACTTGACATCTGCTGTTCCATAATAGAGAAGCAGAACGGACAGTACGGTTTTTCCAGCCAACTGGGACAGGGTAGCCGTTTCTGGTTCCGTCTGCCTATTGATAACTCTCCAAACAATACTGCCTTATGAAACTTAAAGGATTCCTTCTGGCAGTGCTGTTGCCTGTTATTCTGCTGATTCCCGGTTGCAACGGGAGTCCTGTAAAAGGCTATGACAAAGACAAGACATATAATGTCCTGTGCCTGTTTGTGTATGACTCCATCTTCCAGAATTACAGGATTTATGAGCAGACGCTGGCAAAATCGCTCGATAAAAACGGAATCAAGGCCGATATCCGCAACGTCTATTCATCGGGCCATCTTGACCTTGCCCAGTCCGACGCACTTGAGGCATCGCTCAAGAAGCTGAAAGACGAGCATTGGGTTCCTGATGTGGTGTGTTGTATAGATGACAGGACACTGAGTCTCTATCTGGATGGCGAGTATGGGAAATGGCTGCCTCCTGTAGACAGCATACCTATGGTTGCGGCCGGTCTCCGTTGCCCGGACTGGGCCCGTATCAGGCGCAGTTCCAATACTGCGGTCTGCACAGACCTTCTCAATTTCCAGCGTAATATTGAACTGGCTGTCCGTATGGCTCCTTATACGGCAGTGCCCGGTCAGCCGATGTATTCCAATATTGTGGTCATTGAGCTGGATACTACTGAGTATGACAAGCGAATCAGGGAAAGGCTCAGGAGTGAGCTTGACAGGCCTCCGTACGTGAATAATATGGATTATCATATAAAGGATCTGCCCCTTGACCTGCTGTCGCAGAGATTCAAGGACTCCATATTCATAAATGTTTTCTCTAACGCCTGTCCGGAGCTGAATGACTATCGCAGTGACGGAGACTATCATGTTCACAGAGTCAGGATCCTGAACAGTCTCACAAAGACACCTTTCCTGACGGTTAAGCGTGATATCGAGAACGAGCAGGTGCTCAGCAAGACCCTCAAACCTCAGTTTTCGGCGGTACGTGACGGATTCGCTGACGGTTCCAGACGCACTCTGTGCGGTTATTTCGCATCATATGAGACTGTAGCCAGAGATCAGGCCGAATATGTGGCGCGGATACTTCACGGAGAGTCGGCGGGCAGTCTGCCTATCAAGGAACACGAGGCCAACTATTACATGTCATGGAGGGCTATGGAGCTTCTGAATATGGATTATGACGATTTCTGTAACGATTTTGTAATAGTAAGGGCTCCGTGGCGCGTCCAGAATCCCATAAAATTCATTCTGTTCATCATATTTGACATTCTGGCATTCATAAGCCTTCTGTCACTGACTCTGAATCTTCTTTTCCGCAAGAAGGACGTTGAACTCCAGAACGCGCTTTCAGATATTGAAAATGAGCGTATAATGATGGATATGGCACTTCAGAACGCCGATTGCATAGTCATAAGTTCGGCCGATGACCTTATGGAACTGGAACCGATGCTTCATCCTGATGACTCAGATGTGTTTGCCGAGCTGCTTGCATCACTGGCATCAGGTAAACCCGTTACCACAAAGGATTTCCGTCTTTCTAAAGATGAAGGTCAGACATACAGATGGTGGCAGTTCAGACCTAATATCAACATGAATTCCGAGGAGCATCGTGTAGAGATGCTGGAATCTCTCTCAGGTATAGTGATAGACATCAATGATACCGTATTGTATAATGAGTACATGACGGAGGCTGCTCTGGTGGCAGAGGAGATAACCAATAAGGAGACTTTCCTGATGAATATCAGCCATGAGATACGTACTCCGCTGAATGCTATCCTGGGATTCGCCCAACTGCTCAGTACCGATGACGGCCTGATTCAAGGTGATGAGCGTGATGAGATTGTTAGACTGATACGTGAGAATTCCACTCTTCTGGGTGAGATGATTGAGGATATCCTGCAGTTCTCGCGCTTTGAGAGCGGTCGTGTCGATGTCAATCCTGTCGAGACAGAGATTGCTCCGCTTATGAATCAGATTTTCTCGGAATGGTCGTCAAACGTTCCTCAGTCCATTGAATTCAAGCTTGAGAAGGGCCGTGATAATGTCTATGCCGTAGTCGATGAGGCCAGGGTCAAGGCTATTATGGGACAGTATCTTAAGAATGCCTTCAAGTTTACGGACAAAGGAACTGTCTGGCTGGGTTGGCACTATAACCTCAATGAGGAGAAGGTTGAACTCTTTGTCGAGGATACCGGATGCGGAATTGAGAGCCGCAGGCTAAATAAGGTGTTCAACATATTCTGGAAGGATGATATGTTCAAGACCGGTGTGGGGCTTGGCCTTACTATTGCCAAGATGTTTACCGAGAAGATGGACGGAGAGGTAGAAGTGGAGAGCAAGCCTGGCGTGGGAAGCCGTTTCCATTCGTCTTTCAAGGCTTATATCAAATCCTGATTATATGAGACGGTTATCGGTGTTGTTGCTCCTGATAGCATCCTGCATATGTGCATCGGCCCAGATAAGGAACCGTCTGGGTGTGGGCAATGAAGTGTATCTCAAATATGCCAACGGCAGGATAAGGCAGTTTGACGGGTCCAATATCCTGTTGGCCGATTCCATTTACCGCTATGGCATGCATAAGAGTGATTCAAGGATCAGGATGCTGGCCCTGTCGCTTGAACTGCCGCCCAGATACATACGTAATGATACTGCCCGAGTTAAAGAGATAGTTGCCGAACTCAAATCCATGTCCGGGTACAGTTCCATTATGCGTGAATTCTATTTCCTGACCATGCATGACTATTGCAATATGCTGATAATGTCGGGGGATATTACGGAGGCCATGCTTGAGGCCAGAGGAATGTCGTCAATGGCGGCCGGAGCCGGCAGCAACCTGGGGCAGATGTATGCGCACAGGGTTATAGGACTTATCCAGTCGTACCGCTCCAATGCCGAACTTGCCATAATCAATTTCAAACAGGCCGCAGAATTCAGCAAACGGGCCAAGGAAGAGCAGGAACTGCCGGTTATATATAATCTGATAGCGCGGGAGTATATAAAACTGGGCCGGTATGACGAGGTGGAGCATTACTGCTCGTTGGCTGAGGAGTTCCAGGATTTCTACCCTTCGCTCCGGGTCAAGACTCTCCTGACCAAGGTATATCTCTATGATGCCCAAGGCAGGACTGATGATTTTAATAAGGCTTACAGGGAGTTGATAGACAATCCTCTTTACCGTTCACAGACTGACCGTGACACCAGGCTACTTATAGAGATATGCTGGCTCCGTTCATGCGGCCGTTTGAGTGAGGCTCTGGCCAAATCCGATTCACTGGCTACGGATAAGGAGCGTTTCGGGCAGAAACATCTTATCTATGCCGTAGGAAACGATTACCTTAATGCCTACCGCCAGTTGAACGGTCTTATGGGAACCAAGGATTCCATATACATAGCGGTCCAGAATGAAGATATGGCTATACTTGATGCTGAACTCAATAATGCCCGTCTGAGACTTGAGGCACAACGCCTCAAATCGCAGCAGGAGATGTCCATAATGTTCGGGTTCATACTTCTGTTCATGCTGGTAACCGTGGCTATCCTGTTCTCTCAGTGGAGTCTGGAGAAGAACCTTGACAATCTGCGTGACAGGAACCGGCGTGAGCTGGAGGCTCGTAACGCCTATCGCAAGGCAATTGATTCCAAGGAACTGGAGAATGAGATGAAGACAAGAATTTTACAGAACAGACAAAATAAGGAACTGATATGAAAACAGGAATCAAGAGTTTTATAGTCAAGAACAAGTACCTGGCTTTTGCTGTATTGTGTTTTCTGGTTGGCGGAGTTTTGGCTATGCTGTGTCTGATTCAGAAGATACCCCTGATATGTGGAGTGGTAGGGGTTTTTGTCATTACGGGAGCAATGTTCTATTATTGCCTCAAACTGGTAACGGAGAAGTCATACCGTGAGTATTATGAGGACAGTTACAGGATAGAGCATGAGACTATAGAGGAGGAGATAAAGAAATCCGTTACGTACCACCGTTATCAGGAGGCTGTACTTAACAGGTACGAGTCAGCCTGCCGCGATCTGGGCATAAGTAAAGAGCAGAGCGAATGGCTCCTTATGCTGTTGATGGAAGAGAAAAAGAAAGCGGATTCAGAGATGAAAGAGAAGGGCATTCACATCTGATTATTTTCCCGCCAGTTCTACCAGCTGGAGCTGTGTTAGCACACAACTTGTCAGTTTTTCCAGAATAATAGGTTTTGTGATAAAGTCATTGGCACCCATGTTGAAGCCTTTGACAATATCCTCGTTTGAGTTCAAGGCAGAGAGGATTACAACCCTCAGATCTTTTGTGTCGGGATTTTCCCTAAGGCGTTTGAGTACCTCATAACCGTCTATTTCCGGCATCATCAGGTCCAGCAGAACCAGGCTGGGCTTGTTTTTTGCTATGAAATCCAATGCTTCCCTACCATTGGCGGCAGTGCTTATTGTGATATTGAGGCGCGACAGGATCTTGCTTATCAGGAGCAGGTTCATCGGTATATCATCAACTGCCAGAACGGTATGTTTGGACAGATCTATGTTCTTGATGTCGGTCGGTGTCATAATGTGTAGTCCTTTGTTGTTTCCGCAAATATAAGCAGATTATGACAAAATATCAAATTTTATCCAACTCTGCGGTGACACTTGAGAGCAATATGTCCATTATTACCGGCTTTTTGATGAATCCGGACGCTCCAAGATTCATGGATTGCTCTATATCTTCAGGTGAGGTGTATGCTGATACCATTATTACGGCGGTATCCTTGAGTTCGGAATCGGCCTTTATCTCTCTAAGAACCTCCATGCCATTCAGAATCGGCATCTGTATGTCAAGAAGTACTACGTTCGGCTTGAGTTGACGTACCAGTTCAAGCGCTTCCTGGCCATTTACTGCAGTGATTATCTTGACATTGGTTCTTGCCAACATCGTCTTGAGCAGAATAATGTTGACCGGAATGTCGTCAACAATCAATACGGTGTACTTGGAATAGTCTTTCTTGTCCATATTCTACTTCTTTATGATCTGGTGGCCAGCCATATCTTTGGGGTTACACCTGTAATTTTCTTGAATACATTGTTAAAGGCCGATGCGTTCGGAAAACCGCATGCTGCCGCTATATCTGATTGCTTTGCGTCTCTGTTGTGAATGAGATACTGCTCGGCGTAGTCAATCCTGAGGGTGTTTATATAGTCCGAGAAGCTCATGTTGTAAGTGGTGTTTACCAACCTGGAAACGTATGTCCTGTTGGTGTCAAGCATGGAGGCTATATCCGATATCCTGATGCCCTGCTTCAGGAAGAGCTGCTCTGTAACTATCAGATCCTCAAATCTTATTCTTAGATTCTCCTCATCAGCCAGGCTCAGATGCGCATTGGCTTGTATCAGATCCAGTTCATGCGGCAACCCGGTGGTTTCATGCTTTTTCTCGGTTTCCGGAATGTGGATTTCAATCCGCTCATTGAATGTGCCCTTGTATGAAGTGTAGAAAAGCATGCATGAAAGGATTGCGCTGATGACCCATACAGGCCAGAATGAATCACCTTTGGCAATGGTCGTGATTTCCAGGGCGGTAAATAAAAGAATGATGATGGTGCAGTTCAGTATTTGTATGTGCCTTTCTCCCTTTATTGTCCTGATGACAGTCGAGATGATCCAGAGAAGTACCTGAACTGCCAATATCAAATAAAATACCCAGAATGAACAAAGGTGGATCAGGTTCACTACTCTGTCATATCTGCCTCCTACGGGCATTTTGCTTATGGCA
>Ga0310690_10001237_pt1 | contig 46646 bp, 38 predicted proteins | sample AusTroGonzalo_MG_2_FD_207661 | JGI IMG/M metagenome (GOLD analysis project Ga0310690, IMG submission 207661) | Bovine rumen microbial communities from tropical cattle in Woodstock, Queensland, Australia - Gonzalo_04 (v2) (version 2) | ecosystem: Host-associated > Mammals > Digestive system >... | reverse complement strand
AGCCAGAAGGAGCTCGACGCCCAGCGCTTCGACGAGCTCCGCGCGTCGCTCACGCGGCTCGTGAAGAGCGAGGACTTCCGCTCGTGGTTCCAGTACGTCAACTGGAATCTCTACGGCGACTCCGCGCCCACGACGGAGATGGACGCGTTCACGCAGGGCAAGCGCGCCGTGATGGGGTTCCTGAAGCGGTCGATCGCGATCGCGGACGGCGGTCCCGAGTTCCTGGGCGAACTCACGCGCAAACACTTTACAGCCGTCGCACAGGCCAAGGCCAGGGCCCGGCTGGGCAACGAAACCGGAGAAAACGCATGAAGAAACTGCTGATGATGATCCACGGCGACACGCGCCTGCGCGACGCCGAACCCGGCACGGACGGCACGCCGCCCGCGACCACCACGACCACGGCGCCGGCCACGACCGACGCGCCGACGGACACGCCGGCGACCGACGCGCCCACGGACACGCCCGACGCGGGCGACCTCTCGCAGGTGACGCTCGGCGATGGCCAGCCGAAGACGGATCCCGCGCCCGCTCAGACGCCTGCGCCCGCGGAGATCAACGAGGAGGACTACGCGACCAAGGTGACGATCGAGGGCGAGATCGCGAAGGACGTCGAGGTCGATCCGGGCGCGATGAAGGCCGTCGCGCCGATCCTGAAGGAGGCGGGCGTCTCCGTCGAGACGGCGGGCAAGCTCGTCAACGCGCTCGCACGCTACCAGGTGGAGCAGTTCAAGGAGCGCAACGCCCAGCGCTTCGCGGACAACAAGCGGATGCACGACGCGGCGATCCAGAAGTACAGCAAGGCCGACTTCGAGCAGATCAACGCGGGCATCGACGCCGCGTTCAAGCGCGACGGCGTGATGAACTACATCGTCCGCAACTCCGAGATCGGGAACGACCCCGAGTTCCTGGAGCTCATGAAGTGGTACGGCGCCCACCATCCGACGAACACGCAGCCGTCCGGAAGCGGAATCGGAGGAGGCACGACCGGCCAGCCCGCCGGGTTCGCCGGGATCGCGGAGAGCTGGAAATAACCGATTTTGCCGGAGGACAGGTTCGCGGGTGCGACCCGAGGCCGACGGCGGAAACAACAAAAAGGAAACACGAAAATGCAGGTGAACGGAACGAGAGTCCTGACCTACGCCGACTTCGTGAAGGGTCTCGACCCGAAGGGCAACTTCGCCCACCGGATCGTCGAGCTCGTCGCGAAGAAGGTCGACATGCTGGACGACATGACGGTCATCGCCGCGAACGACGGGTCCACGCTCCAGACGACGGTGCGCACGGAGACGCCGAAGCCGGTGTGGACCACGTACTATGGCGGCATCCCCTCCAACAAGGGGAGCAAGGCCAAGACCAGGGTTTCGTGCGGGCGCATGGCCACGAAGATCCTCGTGGACAAGAAGCTCTACGACGCCTCGAAGGACAAGGACGCGGTGCTCGAGGACGAGATCCGCGCGAACATCACGGGCATGAAGAACGAACTGGCCAACGCGCTGGTGTACGGGCTTCTGTCCGACAACCCGCTCGGCATCAACGGCCTCTTCAAGCACTACAGCGCGTACGGAAGCGAGACGGCGGACGACACCGAGTCGGCGCACTACGTCTTCAACGCGCTCGGCCTCACCGGCAACACCGGCGCCAAGACGAAGCTCGGCTCCCTCGCGATCGTCGGCTGGTCGCCCAACACGATCACCTGCTTCCACCCGGAGAACTCCGGCACGGGCGGCATCGAGAAGAGCGACAAGCGCGTGACGGACGTCACCGATCCCGACATGGGCGGCGACGCCACGTACGAGGCGTACCTCCAGTACATCTACTGGGAGCTCGGCCTCGCCGTGCGCGACTACCGCTACGGCGGCCGCATCTGCAACATCCAGCGCGACCTCATGCTCACCAAGGGCTACGAGGCTTCCTACGTGGAGCTGATCGACCGCCTGTCGCAGCGCGTCCGTGACGACGACGTGAAGCAGTGCTTCTACATGGACAAGATCATGTGGGAGAACGTCTGCGTGCTGTTCAGCCGCCTCACGCGCGGGAACGCGATCACGTTCAAGCACGTCGAGGAGCGCAAGGAGCGCCGTCTGTACGGCATCCCCGTCCGCATCATGGACCCGATGAAGGTGAACGAGGCCGAAGTGCCCGCGTTCTCCGCCTAATCCAAGGAGGGAAAGACAATGCACGACAAAATGCTCATCTTTTTCCTGAACAAGGCGATCGCGACGACCGCGAACACGACGTACACGTCCAAGCTGATCGACACCCGCTACAACGGGGACGACATCGACGGACGTTTCTTCGTCAAGGCCCAGCTCGGCTCCGCGCCGACGGACGGCTACGTCACGTTCAAGCTCCAGACGTCCGCCAACGGCAGCGACTGGACCGACGTCATCACCGCGACGAACGTCGGCGCGAAGCTCTACGCGGGACGTCTCCCGCTCGGCCTCAAGCGCTACCTCAAGGCGACCGTGGCGGTCGGCGCGAACGCGCTCTCCGCCGCGACCACCGCGTTCGCGGAGATCACGGACGCGCTCGAGCACGACCTGGACACCGCGCGCGTCCAGGGCACCGAGGACGTCGCCAAGCAGGGCGACGCCGTCCGCGCCGTCGTCGAGGCGTAAACCACGCTCCGCCGTCCGCGTACCTCCCCTCGCGCGGACGGCGGGGCAATTCCGAAAGGAGCCACCATGAAGATACTTTGCAAATCCGCGACGCAGGTGCCCGGACGCGGCATCGTCGAAAAGGGACAGATCGTCGACTGGCCGGACTACCTGCCCTTCCCGCCGCAGGTCCTCGGCAACTTCGTCGAGGCCGACAGCGGCGCCAAGCTCCGCAACCTTGAGCCCAAGCCGGCGAATGAGGCCGACGAGAATCGCCAGCCCACGCTGGAGGAAGCCGCAGCCGAACAGGCGCGCGCCGAGAAGCTCGCGAAAGACGAGCTCGTGAAGCGCACCGCCGCGCTCGGACGCGAGAAGCTGACCGCCGCGCTCGACGCGACGGGCGCCACGTACAAGGCCAAGGACTCGTGTGAGGAGCTCGCGAAGAAGCTCCTGCGCGCCCAGGGACAAGAGGTGGACTAATGTCGCGCACGGTGACGGTCGAGGTGGACGCCGACAGGGCGTCCCTGCGCGTCCTCGATGGGCGCATGTTCATCGGCGAGCAGGTCACGGTCGTGCTGGAGCGCTGGACGCCGTCCGACGCCACGCACCGTCCCGTGCTGACCCTCTTCGCGCCCAACTCGCCCGTCCCACTCGCGCAGTCGACCTACAGCGAGGGCACGCTCACGCTCTCGCTGGGCGGCGCCGACCTGCGCAAGGCGTTCCACGGCTGCGCGGCACGCCACATCTTCACGCTGTTCATCAACGAGCAGGCGACGGCCGACGACGGCGCGACGTGGACGTGGATCCCGGACGTCGTCGCCGTCGGCAACGTCTACGTCGACTGGTCTCCGGAGGTGTTCGAGCCGGCCTCGGGCTCGTTCTCGATGGCCACGCTGCAAGGTCCGCCCGGATCGAACGGGCAGGACGGCAAGAGCGCCTACCAGCTCGCGGTCGAGAACGGCTACACCGGCACGCTCCAGGAGTGGCTCGTCTCCATCAACGCGGGCAAGGCGCTCCTCGGCAAGTCGTTCGACTTCTCGTCCGCGAACGCGCGCAAGTTCGCCGACGCGATCAAGATGATTTTTGAGGCGCTGGGAGGGACTGTGACATGAGAATCCTCACGACCATCGCGGCCCTGGCGGCGTTCGCCGCCTTCGGCGCTGGCTTCGACACGGCGCCGTTCGGCGACATCGGGCTCAACAATCCCGTCGTGACGAACGTCTCGTTCTCCGGACTCGCCACGCAGACGGACCTCGGCTCGTTCGCCGCGACGGGCACGGTCGAGCGCGCCAGGAGCTACGGCACGCCGACGCGGTGGGTGGACGCCACCGGGTGCGTGTGGAGCGTGGCTGAAACGACCGATGGATGGACCTTTGAAGGCGGCGATCCTGAAGCGGACTATTCCGTAACAGGGCCGTTCGACCTTGAAACTCCAGAAGAAATGCTGTACACCTTCAATCTGTACGACGGAGAAGTTTTTATTGATCAAAGCGCGTCGTATGACACGCAGACGCCAGCCGACATTTACTTCCCAAGCGTGGAGATTATAGCCATACCGACAACTGTCATGTCCACGCAACTCGTCGGCCGCGTGGCGCTCACGAACGACGTGCCGGAGTGGCCGGTCGAGCTCGTCCATACCAACACGCCGATCATCTTCGCGGACGGCGAGGACACCAACGTCACCTCGATCGCGATTTACACGCAGCCGGAGAACTACGCGTCGCTGTCGTTCCTCTCGCCCGTGAGCTACTACCTCCCGAACCGCTTCTCGCTCCTGGAGCTGGGCCACGAGTACCAGATCGCGTCCGCGCAGTGGTTCCAGATCGGACGCTACCTCTACGTGCAGAACCCGGAGAACATCGTGTTCGTCGGCGGGAACCAGCGCAGGAGCCTGCAAGACTACCTCGACGCCTGCGCGCCGCAGATGCTGGCGGACCTCCTCGGCTGCTACGTCCCCACGAACGGCGGCGGCCGCATCCACGGCGACCTCACGATCGACGGGCGCCTCACGGCAGGCGAACTCATCACCATCACGAACTCGGACATCCACGCAAAAGGTTTTCAGGTTGTTGACAAGGTGTTGACAGCCGACGGCCTCACGGCGTCGAACGGCATGGTCAGGATCAACTGCGCGCGCATGCTCATCGGCATGGGGACGCCGCGCATCCATCTCGAAACTAACTCCCCTTCCGCGATCACGTACGGCGGCACCTGGGAAAACCCGGAGGGCTCGGTGTTCTCCTGGCAGGAAGAGCACATTGCCGAATACCTTGCCGGCGACAACAGCCAAGAGAGCATTGAACTGCGCAATCCGTATGTGCGCTACATGGACGTGAAGAACGGCTTCACCGGCTGGAAGATCCTGGGGCATAGCGTGAACAACGGACAGCTCAAGCACTTCACGCTGGAGGACTACCGCACGCACCACTTCACGGACTCCGACGTCGGATCCCACGGCATCGAGTTCACGATCTCCTCCAACGCGCATGTGCGGATCGTCTACGACTTCGCGACCACCCCGCCGTCGGCCGTCTACTTCGACTGCGGGCGCGACGGCGAGGACATGAGCGCCACCATGCTCTCGAGCGGATCGGAACTCCTGGCGCCAACCGCCGGCGCGAAGACGCTGATCGAGATCGAGCATCTGTCCGGATGGACGTTCATGGTGAAGGAAACGCCGCTCACGCACTCAAACACGGTCATGCCGTGGGTCCAATCGCAGGAGGAGGAACCGTGACGGCGCGCGCCGACATCCTCCTCGCGATCCTCTCCGCGGCGTTCTCGGTCGTGGCGCTCCCGGCGCCGCATGACCAGATTTCCGAGTACATCTGGCGGCAGGGCGCGAACCTGCCGAGGCACGAAGGCGTGGGTGACAAGAAGCTGCGCGTGTTTGGGTACGAGCTCGATTCGATCTACACCGAGCAGGACCAATACTTCGCGACGGTCACGCGGATCGTCCGCTACGAGACAGGGATCCCCGCCCACTACGAGCAGGTCGGCGCGACGCAGATGGACGCCGTGAAGGTCGGCTTCCACAAGATTGGCGACGTCTGGCGCGAGGAGGAGATACCCGCGCCGAAGGCCGGACAGCAGAGCTACACGGTCGAGATGATCCTCCAGAAGTGCTACGGCACCGCCTGCGAGGAGCAGATGATCCGCGCGCTCTCGGCGCGCACGCTCCAGTTCGGTGGGCCCATGAACGAGATCGCGCTGCTCGCGAAGGTGAACCCGATCAACATCCCCGTGCTCGAGCCGGGGACGCCGCGCGTGCCGTGGAAGACGTTCGCGGCCCGGTACAAGATCACGAAGGACCTCTTCCCCGTGCGCGGCGACATGCTGTACGTCTCGGGGCGCCAGCAGTTCTGCGAGACGAACGCGTTCGACGACCTCGTGAGCCGCTACTCGCGCGCGTACGGCGTCCGCCCGACGTTCCAGCCGTGGGTGGCCGGAGCATGTCACTCCAACGACACGAACCAGGTCTCGTACGCGCTCTTCCCTCTCGGGATCGTCGTGCACCGCGCGGAGGACTACACCGAGGAGTTCGCGCACTTCACGAACGTCGGCGATCCGTACGGCAACAGGGATTTCGAGGAGTTCAAGGCGGCGTTCCATGGTGCAAAGGTCGACGCCTGGAAGATGGGGATTGATATAGGGGTGGCTGGCGGGTGGAGCGAGTATATATCCGCGCTCACCGAGGACCAGGACTGGGCCGACGTCGCGGCCTCACGCGTGCCCGCCAACACCCTGCTTCTTCTTCAGCTCTACGTTTCCGGCGGAGGCTCGACGGACTTCCGCGCGTGGTGCGAGTCGGACGCGCTCGGGAGGATGGTGCTATGAGCAGACCAGGTCCAGCGACATGCGCGTTCTGCGGCAAGCCTTTCGTGATACAGGTCCGCGCTCAAGGCGGGTCGAATCAGATATTCTGCTCAAAGGCGTGCGCCATCGCGGCACACCAGACCGCCCGCGCGGAAAGAAAAGCGAGGGCCTTTGCAATCCGTCCGACGCGCTTCAACTATAGCAAGCGTTCCTCGGACTGGATGAAGGACTTTGTCCGGAAGTCGTGTAAGAAATATCCGCCCTTGACGGCTCTCGAGGAAAGTGCGCTGATCGCGGAGGAACGGCACAACCGGGACCATCTGAACTGGCTGCTCGTCATGCACAACCTCCGTCTTGTGATGGAAACATCGGATAAATTGTGCGCGATATACGACAGCCTCGACGGCGACGACCTCTTCATGATGGGCGTCGAGGCCATGTGGCGCGCGGCCCAGAAGTTCGACCTGGATCGCGGGCTTCGCTTCTCGTCCTACGCCGGCGAGGCCGCGAAAAACGAGATTATGAGAATGACGAGCAGGCCGGAGTTCCTGCGCGAGCGCCTGACCACGTCGCTCGACGAGAAGCTCGGCATGACAAAGGGAGAAGAGGACGAACGGGACAAGATCGACGTCATCATGAGCCAGGTGGAGGAACTTGAGACGCCGCTGCACGAATGGCTTGAGCACCGTGACATGGTCGCTTTCGCGAACGAGATCCTGGACGAGACCGAGAAGAAGCGGTCGATGCAGCAGTTCCGCCGGTTTGTTGCAGGTGAAACAATCACCAGCATCAGCAGGTCGATCGGCGTCTCGCGCCAATGCGTCTACGACATCCTGGACTATGACCGCCAGTACATCGAACGGACGAAGGAGCGCCTGCTCTCGAGGTACGGCGAGAAGAGCTTGTGCAAGACGACGGACTGGGACCGAATGGCGTCCTGCGCGGCCTACAAGAAGCGCGGCAAGGCGCGCACGGTCGTCGAGCGCCGGGGCCCGGCGTGGGTCGAGTCGTATATCGCGTTCGAGCGGTACAAGCTGTCGGTCAAGTACGCGGCCCGGAAGGAGGAGGGGCGCTATGTTTCGTAAGATTTCGATTTCGGCCGGGTGGCCGGACGTGTTGGTGCGGCGTGATCATTGGCACTCCTCTCGCTGGTGAGCGCCGTGCCAACACGATATTTTAAACAACGAAAGGAGCTGAGGATGGATGAGGTCACAAGAGACATGGTCAAGGCACAGCTGAAGTCGGCAAAGACGAGCGAATCGCTACGCGACGCGATGGTGAGCGCGATGATCGCGATGGTGGATTGCCAGTGCAAGACCGGCATGCGCGTCAAGCGTCAAGGGATCCTGCTCGCGGGCGTCGGCCTGATCGTGCTCGTCTCGCTGCTGTGCGGAGACGCGTCCGCGCTGAAGCTCCTTTGCTTCTGGCGGGCTGGAGGTGTGCAATGAAGACGAAATGGGCACATTGCGCGGCGCCGATCATCCGTCTCCCGATCGTCACGCTCGGCGAGACGGAGGCCGTGCTGGCCGAACCCTGGGAGGTGTACGAGGTCGCCGGGCTGCTCCTCACGGTCATCCCCGAGGGCACCTCGACGGATGGCGCGTCCATCCCGCGGTTCCTTTGGAGGCTGTGCGGTCACCCGCTTGAGGCGCCGCGCGTCTACGCCGCGCTCTACCACGACTGGTGCTACCGCAACGGCTTCAAGTACGGCATCAGCCGCAAGAAGGCGGACGAGTGCTACTACGCGCTCATGCGGCATTTCGGCGTGCCCGCGTGGCAGGCCAAGATCGAGTATTACGCGCTCCGCATGTTCGGGGCGAAACACTACCGGACAAAGTAAACAAGGAGAAAAACCATGAAACAGAAACTCATCAAAATGTTCTGCACGGCGACGCTGCTCGGCTTCAGCGGCTGTAACGTGTTTTTCCTCACGGGATGCCAGACGCGCGTCACGTGGACCAAGCATCCGGAAACCGTGCATCCGATCCAGGAGGTGCGCCAGGTGAACGGTGTGGACCAGGTGATTGTGGTCGGATACCAAATCGCCGCAGGCGGGTTCGAGGTGACGGCGCGCTCTCCTCTGTTCGCGCGCGAGGCGCTCAATGGCTTCAAAGCTGAAACGTACACGAATGGCACGTTCTCGGCCGAGTTCGGAGCGTACGAGCGCGACCTATCGACAAACGCGATCGTGATGGTCAAGACAATCTTTGACGGCAGCACGAATTTAGCATCCGCCGTCGCCAAAGCCTACGCGACGATCAGCAGCGGAGGCGCGACGGACGCGACGAGCGCGATCGTCGCGAAGATTGTGAACTACTTCAAGTCACGAGGCGGCGACGCGTCGAAGAGCACGGTCACATCGGACGGCAAGACGCTGACCGTGACGGACGGCACGACGTCGATCTGTTGCGATGCGGACGGCAACTGCTCCGCCTGCTCGCCGTCCGACTAGGCGATTCGCCCGCGCGTTTCATCTTCCGCGCGGGCGGAGGCCCGTGGGCGCTTGCCTATAATCCATCCGTGTGCCCATCATTGACAGGAAGCCCGAGCCTGGAGAGGCCGAAACAGGGCGATTGACTTACAACCCAAAGAAAGGAACCAACGATGAAGAAACTCATGATGATCCTGGCCGCGTGCGCGTCCATCGCCGCGTACGCCGAGCTGAGCGCCGTCGAGATCCACGCCGGCACGAACGCCGTGCCGACGCCTGCGAAAGGCGTGCTGCTCCACGCCGTCAGCACGAACGCGAGCGGCACGGTCACGCTCACGAAGCTCACGACGCTCGCGCTCGCCTGGAACGAGACGCGCACGGTGACGAACGTCACCTACACGACGGCGTGGTCGAACCTCACGCACGTCGTGACGAACGACTACGTGACCGCCTGGCGCACAAACCTCGTCTCGTCCATCATCACGAACGGCGTCACGAACATCGTCGTCGCGACCAACTTCATCGACCGCGCCGTCAACGCCGTGCCGTCCGTCTACCCGTGGCCCGACCTGCTGATCACCACGAACAAGGTGCCGGTCGTCGAGGTGTACACGAACGTCCCGTACCAGGTGGAGGCGTCGCGGACCATCCTGACGCTCGACACGCCGAGGACGTTCACGAAGTACGTCACGAACGACATCTGCACCGTCACGCTCTCGGCCGGCTTCAAGACGAACGCCGTCAACTGCGTGCTGGCGCCCGGCGAGACGGTGATCGGCAGCGGAACCGCGTTCGAGGGCGGACGCATCCAGCTCATCTTCGAGCGGTAAGGGGCGCGACATGACGATCAACGCCGCAAACCTCGCCGTCTGCCAGGAGGCGCTCTACCTCCTGCGACAGGACGTCGGCCTGCCGTCCGTCGCGGACGCGCCCACGGACACCACCCTCGAGTGGCAGAAGAGCCGCATGGCGTTCGAGACGATGGTTGCCGAGGTCTGGGGCGCGCACGACTGGAACGACGAGCTCAAGCTCACGGGCGCGAACCTCACGGCCGCGCCTGGCGACGTCACGAACTGGACGGCGCCCATGCGCACGGCCCTCGCCTACGGCGTCGCGTCCGAGCTCGCCGTGCCGCTCGCCGGCCGCGTGGAGGACCTCAAGAACTGGACACAGCTCTACCAGGACAAGCTCGCCCGCGCGCGCGTGCTCTCGCTCGAGAACGAGCGCAAGGCCGTCACGGACGCCGTCCACTCCGAACTTCTGGCGCTGCTCGTGCCGTCGTTCGACCCGGCGGACGGACACCTCCCGCGCTCGCTGAAGACGATCACCGACCGCGCCGACGAGCTGGCCGACTCCGCGCGCTACGCGGTCCTCTCCGACCACGCCTGGAACTTCGCCCGCGCGGAGGATCCCACGCCGTCGTGCCCGGTTCCGCACGGCGGCTGCGCCGCCTATCCCTACGCGGCCGAGGTCCCGACCGGGTGCGTGCACCTGGAAGCCGTCTACACGCACGGCGGGCGCCTCGCCGACTGGAAGATCCTCGAGGGGCACGTCATCGTCTCGCGCGATCCGGTCGTAAAGGCCGTCTACACGCTCGACGAGTCGCGCCTCAACCGCTGGCCGCCGCTCGCGCGCCGGGCGTTCCTCTACCGCCTCGCGGCCGACACGGCCCAGACGACCGTGCCGAACCTCCTCGCGGCGCTCGAGCAGAAGGCGGCCGAGGCGCTGGCCGAGGCGAAGACGCGCGACGCCCGCGAGAACAGCACGCCGCGCGACGCCTGGGGACGCAACCACTACGTCGACGCCATGCACGGGAACCGCCCGCTCGGGCCCCACCTCCCGCGCCACTCGTACCACGGCCTCATCTAGGAGACTCAGCCATGCCGCTTTGGAAGAACACGCAGCACTCCTTCGCCGCCGGCCAGCTCGACACGCACGTCATGGGCCGGCAGGACATGGACAAGTACGCCCACGGCGCGACGCTCCTCAAGAACTTCGTCGTGAAGCGGCAGGGCTGCATTTCCAAGCGGCGCGGCACGGACCTCACGGCCGACCTCGCGAACCTGCTCGGCAACACGTACGCGGGCGATCCGATCGTGCCGGACAAAATGCGCCTCGTCCCCGTCGTCAACGACGACGACGGGCGGTACGTGATCCTCTCGGGCGGCGTCGGGTTCGTCGCGAGCCGCGACGGCGTGCTCACGAGCGACCTCCGCCACGTGCGCGCGAACGATCCGTACACGGCCGTCGACGCCGACGGGAAGCCCGTCGTCATCACCGGGAAGGACGTGCGCTACTCGACCGAGACGCCCTTCGACGTGATCCACCGCGTCTCCGCCGGCAACTACTCCGTCGCGCGCTACGCGACGTTCCAGGCCGCCTTCAACGCGGCCGCGGACGGCGACGTCGTGCGCCTCCACAGCAACGTCGCCGTCAAGATCGCCGTCACCGTCACGCGGTCCAACGTCTGGAAGACGGACGCCGACGCGTCCGCGACCGTCACCTGGGACGGCGACCACGACAACCATCCGAACCAGTACAAGATCGTGACAGGCGGGCAGACCTACTACTCCCGCGAGTCGGACGGCTGCGGGAACCGCTCCACGGTCACGTTCGAGGCGAACTCCGAGATCGTCACGGTCACCGAGGAGCCGAAGACCGTCACGCTCGACCTCTACGGCTACAAGATCACCATCCTCTCCTCGAACGGGTTCTACATCCGGCCCGCGTCCGTGACGCTCGTGGTCGACTCCGCGCGCGTCGGCGGGAAGATCGTGGTCATGGGGTCCGGGAACGCGTGCGGCTTCTACGTCGACGCGCAGGCGACCGGGCTCCGCTCCGGCGCGATCCGTTTCGTCGGCGACGTCGAGTACGACCTCTACACCAACTCGCCCAGCTGGATCGTGCGCGCGTACGAGACGAGCGGACTTACCGTGGAGCGCGGCACGTTCACCGTGCACGCCCTCCAGAACAACATCTTCCACGTCGTCGGCGGGGCGCTCGTCGTCAACGGCGGCACCTTCAGGGGGACGCCGACCGGCAGCGGCTACGTCCAGCTCGTCGTCCTCACGCACAACACCGGCTCCGTCCTGCCGTCCACGGCCACGATCAACGGCGGCGCGTTCGAGAACGCGAGCGGCTACATCGGCGGCAACGACTTCTACAACTCCTGCATCTTCAACAACGAAGGCGGGGCGGTCGTCGTCAACGGCGGCCGGTTCACGTTCGCGAGTTCGGCCAACTTCTGCACCCAGACCACGCCGCGCGGCCACACCTACTGGTACATCGGCTACCTGCGGATCGTGCGCGGCGAGTTCTCCTGCGCGTCCATCCGCGACCACTGGGACACGCAGGACTACGCGGTCGACCTCTACACGGGCGACCACGGCAACACGTCGGACCGCGCCGCGACCGAGATCTACTTCGCGCGCCTCGACATCACGGCCACGTCGAGCGCGTGGACGTTCTCCGATCCGTCCGAGAGCCTCGCGTGCGAATGGAACGGCTACGTCAGCAAGTGGCGCCTCTACGGCACGGACTCGCAGGGCCGCACCATCAACGAATATCTCGAGGGCGGCGCGCCGGCGGACACGGAGCTCACGTTCCCGTCCTCCGGAATCACGGCCACGCGCACCTGGACGTTCTCCGACGGCGGCAGCTGGCCGATCGGCTACGGCGGCGGCAGCTGGTACATGACGAACTCCGCGCCCAACGCCGCGCAGCCCGGCGCGGACGGCTTCTACGGCGTCAAGCTCGGGACCGACCTCACCGACTACTCGTACGGCGTCTCCACCGAGAAGACGCCCTACCGCTTCGCGGTCCCCTACGCGGACGAACACCTCGCCGACCTCTGCATCCGGCAGTCGGGCGACACGCTCTTCATCGCGCACCGGAACTACCCGCCCGCGAAGATCTACTTCGACTCCAAGGGCCGCGCCTACTTCGAGGAGCTCACGCTCGACAACACCGACCACCAGCCGCCCGTCGTCGAATCCGCGACGATGGACGGCAACGACCCGCAGGAGGCCGACTGGCCGTCCGAGTTCCCGTACAAGAACGCCCAGAACACCTGGGTGACGACGGGCGTGCCGGGGTGGATCAAGGACAGCACAGACGAGGTGCCGCTCAACGGCTCCAACAAGACGCCGCTCAACCACCTCAAGGATTTCGTGCTGGCGTGCAAGGCGCTCGGCACGGTCACGGACGCGGGCTACAGCGGGAACGAGGCCGCGAGTTCGGACGACGGCTCCTACTCCCGCGCGGGGTCGTTCACGTGCACGAGCGTCAACAAGAACCTCTCGACCGGCCGGAAGGAGACGACCGTGAGCGTCATCTCCTTCACGGCGTCGCGGACCGTGGAGGTGACGACGCAGTTCGTCGACGGTCAGGAGCGGAGCTCGACGCCGCGCGAGATCGACACGGTCGGCGTGGCGTCCAACTCGGCAAGCGCCGCGTCCGCGCTCGTGCCGCGCACCGTGCGGTACGTCGCGACGTACGTCAAGGACGGGCGCGAGTCGCGGCCGTCCGTCCCCGTCACCGTCGAGTACGACATGCCCTGGGCGAACAACGCGGTCGTGAACATCACCGTCGGCAAGGGCGCGAACGGATCCGAGCCGGACTACTACAACGTCTACAAGGACAACGGCAACGGCTTCGGCCTCATCGCCACCGTCGGCGTGGACCGCATCGCGGGCGGCGTGGCGGGCGCCGTCGACACCTACCCGCTCTTCATGCCCGACAACTCGCGCGGCGAGGCCGCGATCGCGTGCGCGGCCGACTACGAGGAGCGCAAGGGATGGTCCGTCGGCGACATCATGCGCAAGATGGTGAGCACCGGGAAGGACATCTTCACGTCGAGCCCGCAGAACGACATCTGCCTGCTCACCACGGCGTCCAACAGCGGCCACGGCATCGTCATGGACTTCGAGACGCCCGCGCGCTTCAACCGCGTCCGCGTCATGCTGGACGGGCGCCTCTACGACAAGGCGAACGACGCGTCCTACATCATCGTCTCGACGAACATGGTGACGTGCACGTGCACCTACCTGAAGACCGACGGCACGACCGGGACGTTCAACAAGACCATGTCGTCCGCGCAGGGCTACTCCTGGGGCGGAATCTCCGGCGGCGTGATGATCGGCATCTACGAGGACTGGGTGAGCCTCCCGTTCCGCGCGTTCACCACGCCGAACGGCGACACCGTCTACGGGTGGCTGTACGGCCGCGGCGACTGCACGGAGGAGTTCAACGCGCACCTGCGCTACATCGACTTCGACTTCAAGTCGACGATCGACGGCCTCGCGGACTTCGCGGGCATCAAGTCGGCCGCGTTCACGTTCTACCAGTCGGCCTACGACTACTGGTACCCCAACAACCAGCAGGGCTGCATCCACGCGGTCCACTTCTACAGCGGCGACGCGACGGGCGACGCGGGCGTCGTGCAGGACGACTACATCAACCCGGACATGACCGTGACTCCGCCGGACGACACGCGCGACGCGCATTTCTCCGCCGCGGGCGACTACCCCGGGTGCGTCGGGCTCTACTTCCAGCGCCTCGTCTTCGCGTCCACGGCGAACGACCCCTCCACCATCTGGATGAGCCGCGTCGCGGACCTCTACAACTTCACGACGCACGAGTCGATCCGCGAGGACGACGCGCTCGAGCTCACCCTCGCCGCGACGGAGTTCCCGAAGCTGAACCACCTCGTGGCCGGACGCGACCTCATGCTGTTCGGCGACGGCGGCGAGTGGCTCGTCGCGCCGCTCCAGGGCAACGCGCTCACCTACAAGACCGCGTCCGCGAAGCTCCAGAGCATGGTCGGCTCCGACCGCGCCGTGCAGCCGCTCCAGCTCGCGGACGAGACGCTCTTCGCGGAGCGCGGCGGCACCTCCCTCCGCTCGATCAACTACAACTACACCTCCGACAGCTACCAGTCCCAGGACCTCTCCGTGATCGCGCAGTCGATCTTCCGCGCGAACCCGATCGTCTCGATGGCCTACAAGCAGCATCCGGACTCGATCGTCGAGTGCGTGCTCGCGGACGGGCGCGTCGCGACGCTCGTCTACATGAAGGAGCAGGAGGTTGCCGCGTGGAGCGTGCAGGAGCTCGGCGGCGGGTGGAAGGCGAAGGAGATCGTGACGCCCAAGTGCATCGTCGACGGCACGACCGAGATGATGCTGCTCGTCGAGAAGGACGGCGTCTACCAGCTGTGGCGGGTCCGCAACGACAACGACGCGCCCGTGGACGCGAACCAGGTGGTCCTGGACGGCCTGCACGTCGAGACGTCCTCCGCGCCGACGGGCACCGGCGAGATCGGCGTCGCGCTCGGCGACGGCACCTACGCGGTCGGCTGGGAGGTCGTCGCGGAGATGGTCACGGTCCGCCCGGAGCCCGAGCGCGCCGAGACGATGCAGATGGAGGTCAAGAACGCGACCGAGTCGGAGATCCGCGTCATCGGCGCGAGCTCGTTCAAGGTCAAGCCCTACGCGATCGACACGGGCTGGCGCGACGTCGCGCTCCCGGTCGTGCGCGACGGATCGGCCGTGACGCTCGCGGAGAAGGACTGCAAGCGCCTGCTCACGGGCACGAACAACCGCGACGGGCGCATCCACGTGAAGCACGTCGCGCCGTGGCCGATCACGATCCTCTCCATCAGCAACACCTACCAGGTGGAGTACGAGAACGGAGGGAAGGAGCAGTGAAGCCGGCCGCGACATTCCCCGGGGGATTCACCCTCGCGCCGTCCACGCAGGAGGAAGTCGACTACGTGGAGGCCAACTACCGCGCGGGCGAGCGCCGCGAGTGCGAGATCGAGAAGGCGCCGCGCACGCTCGTCACGGACTTCGAGTCGTGTTGGACGGTCCGCGCCGCGAACGGCGACGTCGTGGGCTTCTTCGGCGTGCTCATAATGCCGTGCGAGTCGTGCATGAGCGAAACGCGCGGGTTCTGCTTCATGTCCTGCGAGAACGCGAACCGGCACAAGCTCGCGTTCGTCAAGGCGTCGCGCCCGGCGTTCCGGTGGATGGTGGAGCAGTGCCCGAGCTGGGTGAACTCGTTCCTCACCTGGCCGCTCGAGTCGTACGCCGCGAGCGTGCGCTGGCAGGAGAAGGTCTTGAAAATGCGCCGCGTGGCGCGCGTACCCGCACCCGAGGACGGGGAGTGGTACATCGTGATGGAACTCACCAGACAGGAGGTGGAAACATGGGCATGGAACTAGGGGTCGCCGGCCTCATCATGACCGGCATCGGCGCCGGATACAACGCCTGGGCCGCGAACCAGGCCGGAAAGGCGCAGGCGAGCGACATCAAGCGCCAGTCGCAGATACAGGCCTCGAACATCATGCGCGAGGCGAACGCCACGGCGGAGGCCCAGCGCGCCGAGTCGCGCCAGTACGAGCGCCAGAGCCTCATGGACATGATGGCCGCCGGGAACGAGAAGTTCCGCGCGGGCGAGGAACTTCGGCAGGGCGAGATCGCCCAGGAGCGCGCGAACATCGAGCAGCTGAAAGGCGAGCGCGAGGCCGCCAAGCGCTCGCGCATGCTCGCGCAGGAGATCGGCCAGCAGTACGCGCAGTTCGCCGGGAACGGTTTCGCGGTCGACGCGAACCCGACGGACACGTTCGGCTCGATCATCCGGTCGACCACGGCCGAGGGACAGGCCGACATCTCGACGATCCTCCAGAACGCGCAGATGAACCAGTGGACGCTCGAGGAGGAGAAGCGCACCCTTCAGCGCAGCGCCGGGAACTCGCTCCAGGGCGCGAACAACCTCGTCTTCAAGGCGCAGAGCGACCAGGCAAGCGCACAGGACGCGCGCAAGGCCGCCGCGCTCACCATGTCCAACGCGCAGGCCGCCGCGGCGGACACCCTCAGATACGGCAGGGCGGCCGCGCGCGCGGCCCGCAAGTCCGGACGCCGCGCCGCCTGGGGCGCCGGGCTTGAAGGCGCCGCAAAGCTCGCCTGGGGCGGATATTCACTGTGGGGGGCCTAACCATGGGCGTCATCAACATCACGCAGCGGAGCGAACGGCTCGGCAACATCGGCGGCACGTCCGCCGCGCACGGCGTCACGTCCACGGACATCGGCACGGTGCACCACACCGTGGCGCGCACGTTCGCGCCGCACTACTACTCCCGCAACTACCAGGAGGGCAACCGCGCGATCGGACGCGGACTCGGCGCCGCCGGCGACACCATGCTCCGCCTCGGCCTCGCCATCCAGCAGCGCGAGGAGGACCGGCAGGTCGACGAGTACACGAACGCCATGCTCCGGAACATGGAGAAGATGGGCCGCGACGACCGCGACATCACCGACTGGAACACGCCGCAGCGCCGTCACCTCGAGGGCCAGAAGCGCGGCTTCTACCTGCGCACGGGCAAGGGCACGATGAACGTGGTCGACGAGTGGGAGACCTGCTTCGGCCAGACGTTCGACGACATCGGCACCTCGATCGGCGCGAACGAGCGCGTGCGCGAGCGCACGATGAAGAACCTGGCGGGCTACCGCCGCGGCGTCGTCGGGCGCCTCGCGGACCTGCGCAACAGCGAATACCGCCGCATCGAGCTCGGCGCGGCCGAGGGCAACCTCTCCGCGCAGGTCGAACTCTTCGACAACGGACGCGACGAGGCCGTTCCGGACATCTTCAAGCAGTACGACCGCGTCTCGCAGCTGAAGCTCCTCACGCCCGAGCAGGCGAAGGCCGGCAAGCAGGAGCTCGCGCTCAAGCTCGCCTCGTCCGTCGTCGGACGCCGCGTCACCGCGTGCCAGACGGCCGAGGACTTCGACCGCGTGGAGGCCGCCGTCAAGTCGGGGCTCAAGGACGCCCTTCCCGACGAGATCGCCGCGAACCTCCCCGGCGGCGGCCGCACCGTCGGCGGCAAGATGAAGGACGCCCTTCTCACGGACGTCAAGAGGGCGAAACGGCTGTTCCTGGCAGAGGTGGACGCCGAAGAGCGCGAAGCGCGTCAGGCAATCGGGAGGGACTTCACGGAACGCGAGCTGAAACTGCGCGACGTCCCACAGGAGCTTTGGGCCGACGCCTACGAGGCGATGGGCCGCGACGAGACGCTGCGCAAGGCAGACCCCAAGCGTGCCATGGCCTTCATGGACGCCGCGGGCGAAATGCGAACGGCCGCGTCCAAGGCGAAGGAGAAGGCGACATCCGAAACGATCAAGGGGAACGAGGAGAATCTTGCACGCGCGCTTGCGACGCTCGACATCCTGAAGATGGACGGATCGCTGCCGCAGGACGACGCGAACGAGGCACAGGCCGCCATCTGGCGGAAGTTCCGCGCGCTCTCGCTCGGCAAGCAACTCTCCCCTTCCTTCATGCGGAGTTTCGAGACGCGGCTTGCAGGACAGCTCTCCGACCAGGAGGCGGCCGCCATGCGCAAGTTCTACGCCGCGTTCGGCTACAAGGGCGAGGTGAACGCGCAAGGCGAGATCCCCGCGTCTGACAGGAAGAACGACACGTCCGACTACGCCGCGCCGCGCAATCCCGGCGACAGGCATTCGGAGAACTACTTCAGGATCCCGGCCGCCGAGCTGTTCGTCTACGGCGACACCCTTCTGCGGACTCTTCGCGCCCTGGGGCCGGACATGAACCGCGAGGGCGTGGTGGAGAAGGAGATCGCCCGCCTCAAGACCAGCTGGGGAAAACGGCAGTACGACAAGAACCGCGACGCGACCGTCCGCAGCGTGATGGACATGCAGCGCGAGGCGCGGACGCGTTGGGAAACGTCAAAGCCTTGAAAATGGAGACAAGAAGATGACAGAAGATGAGAAGACTTCAACCCTGCCAAGCGACGTGAGCGACTTCCTCGGAATGGGTCGGCGGGAGGCTGGCGGAATTGGCGACAGTACCATCCGCCCGCCGTCGTTCGGTGGTTTCAGCGACAACGTGGACCGAGAGGCGTATCCCGGTGCGCCGTACACTCCGGACATGAACACGTTCGACGACCGCACGAAGAAGGAGCGCAGGGCACGTTTCAAGGCCAGCGCCGACATGCTCTTCTCCACGGACGTCTCGAAGCTCGACGACGCGGGTGCGTCCGCGCTCTACCAGAGCGTCACTGAGGGACTGTTCGGCTTTCCGGACGAGGACGGCACGGTGGCATTCGGCAAGCGCGCGTCAAAGGACCCCCGCGAGAACATCGACATGCTGCGGAAGTTCGTCAAGGGCGACTACTCGCTGATCGAGGACCCGGAGTACACCAAGTGGCGGCAGATGGACGAGGAGGCGAAGTTCCAGTACGCGCTCGAGCACGAGACGACCGGGAACATGGTCAAGTCGAAGCTCAAAGGCGAGCGCGGCACGAGTACACTTGTCTCATTGGCCGCCGGGGACATGTCGTCTTATGCGATCCCGTGGACGGACGAGCAGCGCCAAGGCCAGGAGATCGACAGGAAGTGGCGTGAGGATGCGATACGCAATACGTTCTACGACACGATGGACGAGGACCAGAAGGCGGCATATCGCGCCGACGTCCTGGCAGACTACGAGAAGAAGCTTTCCCGCCGCCAGACGCTCGCGACGTTCCTCCAGTTCTCCCACGGCCTGAGCGACCGCGCCAGCTACCTGCTGGCCAAGTCGTTCAGCGACGGATCTCCGGACGGGAACATCGAAGGACTTCCGGAAGACGAGCGCGACCGCGTGTACTCCGCCTTCTCGCTGATGCGCGGCGACCAGAAGAAGGGACGGATCCTCGGAATCCAGACCGACTTCACGGACGACACCGTGCCAAACCGCCTTCAGCTGGGGCTTTACGGATTCCAGCAGTCTGTCGTGGGACTTGTCACGGACACGGGAGAGTTGGCCAGAGACGCGGCCATGTGGACGTACGCGAAGACCGCCCTGTCGGAAAAAGAGCGTCGTGACTTCTTCAAGTGGTGGGATGCGCGGGGCAGGGCCGAGCAGGCGATGAAACAGAACCTTCCGGACGCCGACTCCATCTGGGGCGAGGCGTTCCAGGGCGTGATGGAGAACTTTCACTGGTTCATCCCCTACTCGATGATCGGCAAGGGCGGCAAAATGGTGAACGCCGCACGCGGTTTCAAGGAGGGAGAGAACGCGCTAACGGGCTGGAAGAAGATCTTTCAGCCGCTGAAAGACCTGAAGGTGACGCTTACGCCAATGCGACTCGGCGGCGACCTGAAGAAACAGAAGGCAGGGTTCGAGACATCCAAGGCCATTGCAGAAGCCAATGTCGCCGCCACGCGGGCCGCATACACGCTTGACATCAACGGCGTGAAGAAGCTCGGGGAATACGGCTCTTCGCTTGTGGCTCGGCAGATGGCCGCCGTTGACCAGTTCACGCAGGCGCTCAGGGGCGTCGACGCCGATCTGAAGGCCGCGAAGTGGTGGAAGGACGCGGCTGGCACGACAATGTGGGCCGCCGGCGAGGCGTCGGCGTTCAGCGCGTTCGCGTCCGAATACATCGCGAACGCGGATGCGGCGGGCATCAGCCGCGAGGAATCCGTCTTGACCGCGGCTGCGATCGGACTCATCAACGCGAAGATCGAACAGCTCTATGTGCCCGGACTTGAATCGTCGCTCACGCCCGCGCAGGTCAAGTCGCTCACGTTCGCGGCCATGGCGCAGGCGATCAAGACCGACGGCGCGGCGGGCTTCAGGAAGTGGCTCGCGAACCGCATCTCGAAAGGCTTCACGGAAGGCGTGAAGGTCACGCTAACCGAAGGCGCGGTCGAAGAACCGCTCCAGCAGATGGCGATGGAACACGGCAAGGCGTTCGACAGGCTCTGCCAGGAGCTTCGGAAGGACGGCCAGGCCATACTTGCGAACGAGGCCAAGGCGCTCTGGGACAGCTTCGCGGCCACCCTTCCGAACGACTACGCGACCTTCATCGACACGGCGGCCGACATGGTTCCGTCGTCGCTCGGCTTCGGCGTGACGACCATCGGCAACATGACGCGCCGTCAGCACGTCCATAACGTCCTGACGCGCCACGCGAACCGTCGCGCCGGCGCGAAGGCTACGGACACGATGTTTAACCTCGACCAGAGAGGCGAGGACCCGTCCAAGGCATTCGACTACGACGCCGGACTCGTAGATGTGATCCAGCAGGCCGTGGACGTTCGGAACGCCGTCGAGAAGCACTGGCAGGGCGAGGAGGACGGCGGCGAGGCCAAGAACCCGCACCGCTTCGAGGAGGCGATCACGGCGGCGCGGCGCGCCTGGCGCGACCCGAAGACCGGCGACGCCGTTCAGGAGATCGCGGACGCCGCCGGCGTGGACGTGAAGACGGCCGAGGTGTTGGCGCAGTACCTCCAGGCCGAGGCCGAGGCGACGGCGTTCTCTCCACAGGCGCGCGCGTGGACGGCCTTGAACATGTCGCTCGCGGACATCGACGAGGCGACGATCAAGACCGTACTTCCGGGCTACGTCGAGGGCAGCTTCGCGTCCGATCCTGAAAACGGCATCTACTCCGGCCGCGTGAAGATGGACGACGGCACGGAGAAGACGATCGCCTACCGCGTGGGCGATTTCTCTGCCGAGCTCATGGCGGAGGCGGACGAGAACGCCAAGATCGGCAGCGCGTTCGGCGACTCCTTCAACGAGCGGCACGAGGAACTGGGCGACGGCATCAGGTGGGATATGCTCTCCGACGCCCAGCGGTACCAGGAGGCGCTTTTCGCGTCCAACGCCGCACGAATGGGAAGCGGCGTGTTCGAGCTGACCGACTCCAAGGGGAAAAAGGTGCGCGTCAACGCCGACAGCGTGATACGCCTTGCCAACGGCCACATTGCCGACATCGGCTACGGCCCGGCGGCGACACAGGCGACCGTGCGCCATGAAACCTTCCACTCGCTCTGGCAGTTCGTCCGGGGAACACTGGCCGACGCGGATGTACAGCAGCTCGCCAAGACACTCGGGATTGACGTGACGGCCGACAACTGGGAGCGCAAGCTCGACGAGCGCATGGCGCACGAAATGGAACGCTATGCGAGCGGGCACTACGTTTCCCACGCAGTTTCCTCCCGCTTCGACAAGATGCTCGACTCCTGGGCTGGGAAGCTCATCAAATTCTTCGGTCAGTTCGGCCCTTCCGACGAGGTGACGGATCCCAAGACCGGCAAGCCGTACCAGCTGAAGGGGCTCTACGACAGCATTCTGCGCGGCGAACTGGGCAGCGGCACGCTGGGCGTGGAGCTTCGCAAAGTACCGCAGCAGACGGCGGAACGCACGACCACTCCGAAATCCTCGATGCCAGTTGAAGTGACGGACGCCGACCGCGCAGCGCAGGAAGCCGAGGTACAGGCCGAGGCGGACGAATCCGCAGAGGCAGATGAGAAAGTAGTCCAGCCGCAAAGCCCGAAAACACAGGGGCAAAACGCCACTGTGGACGAATCCGGAGCGACGGCGCCCAAAGTAGTCCACACCGCCGAGAATCCGGCGGACGCCGCCACGCCGAACCAGCGGTACTACAAGGTGGGGCTTCCGAACAGCCAGGTGAAGCTCGTCGGACGGCTGGAAGTACGCGACGCGGAGACGGGCGTTATAACTTCGACCGACGCCGACTACCACGACAGGGGCAACCAGAACCGCGACGACACGAGCGAGGAAAGCCGCGCGCTCGTCGAGAAGATCGGCGCGAACCCCGACCCGCTCCAGGTGGGGACGGTGCAGCCGATGGCCAACAACGGCATCGTCTGGATGCTGCCGAACGGGGACGTCATCATCGGCAACCACCGCGTGAACGGCGTCCGGCTGGGCTACGAGAAAGGCACGGCGGGCGACCTCGAGAAGTTCGTGCGCGAGGAAGCGGCCAAGCGCGGCATCGAGATCGGCGCCGACGTGAAGAAGCCGCTCCTGGTGTTCGTGCTCGAGCGCATCGAGTCGCCAGACAGAAAGGCGGACGTCCACGAGGTCGTGCGGCTCGCGAACGAGTCGCAGAACCGGGGCTTCAACGTCCGCGAACAGGCGTCAAACGACGCGAAGATCCTGACCGACAACAACCTTCTGCCGCGCATGGCGTTCCGGGCCGACGGGCGGATCGACGAGACGAAGAGCGGCGACGCCATCGGCAAGTTCCGCCAGGAGACGGGCGCGCAGGGCTTGATCGCGGAAGACGGATCGCTCACCGAGGAGGGGCAGACGCGCATCCAGAACGCCGCGCTGGCCGCGCTCCTGGGCGGCGATGGGAACAACGCCCTTCTCCAGAAGATCATGGAGAACGCCGGTCGGCTCGACATGCAGGGCGAGCTACGTGCGCTGATGAAGATGACTCCGGAGTTGATGGCGCTCGCGGAGGCGAAACCGGCCTACGACCTGCGCGCTCCGCTCGCCGAGGCATTGCAGCTCTTCACGGAATGGCGCGACAATGACGAGACGTCCCGTGTGGAGAAAGGCAAGACCCGCCACGACTGGCGCGAAATGAAGGACGGGCGCCGCGTGCGCGGGCTCTCGTGGGATGCGTTCATGTCGCAGGGAGACATGTTCCGCCAGCCGTCGGAGGAGGCGAAGATCCTGGGCGACCTGTTCGCCAAGGCCGAACAGCTGCGCTCGTTCGACCGCGAGGACGTGGAGAGCGCAGCGGGCAAGAAGCGCGTCATCGACCTCATTTCCGACTACCTGACGGACTACATCAGGAACGCCCGCGCCGTCAACACGGACACCGAGGACATGTTCGGCGGAACGCCGGCGAGCCGCGCCGAGGTCATGGCCGCGCAGCGTGCGAAGGAAGCAGCGGATGGTGGAGTAAGGTTCAGCGTCGTCAGCGATCCGGCGACGGTTGAACGCCTCGAAAAGGAGATTGCCGACGGCGACTATCATGTCACATACCGAGCCGTGGAACGCGTCACACTGCCGGACGGGACGGAAGCGCTTGTGCCGCCCATGAACGGCTATGATCCAAAGACGCGCCAGTACATCGACCCGGTACACGAGGGCGACTGGGTGAAGGCCGACATCGACGAAACGGGCATCATCGACGACGGTACGGGCGACTGGGCGCACTACAAGATCAGCTACCGAGTCCAGAACCAGGCCACGGGCAAGTGGAAAAGGCAGGACACGACCGTCGCGTTCAACCCGTACATCCACTCGTCGTTCAACCCGTTCAACGACCAATTCTCCGCCGCCTACAATCGGCCAGGCCTTGTAGTCGTGCGGTTGCTCGTACCAAAGAGCGCGGCGACTGGAGAAAAGGCGCATCCGCGCGCGAAGGACGCGCCGGGCTTCACGCAGTGGAAAGCGGGAGGTGTAGCCGGGCAGCTGAAGGCGCTCGGCAAGCCGGAGCGAAAGGTGCTACTCTCCAACTACGCGAAGATCGACAAGGTGCTGTCGTATTCTGATGTGGCAGACCTCTTCGATGAAATGGCCGACGGAGTGAAGGACAAGATCACGATTCCGGAGAACGTGATGCCACCAGGCTTGAAGGACGAAATGGAGAAGCGCGGCTACAGGATCACGCCCATGACGCGCTACTCCATCGCCGCGAAACCTGCTGGAAGAAACAAGTCGGCAAACGTCAGCTATCCCGACGCGGGCAAGGAAATATCCTCGATGCGCTTCTCCATCGGAACGAAGCGCAGGGATGAGTATTCTCGCCTTCTCGCAAAGCACCGGCCGGACCTCAGAGCAGACGCCATCCTCGACGAGCTGGACAAGTACGACAACCCGAAGAAGGAGAAGCTTGCGCTGCACTGGATCGTCCGAGGGACAATATGGCTGCCGAACGACGAGAGCAAGATTGACCAGGCGATCGCGGTCGCGGAGAAGGCGAAGGTCGATCCGTTCAAGTACGCGTCGCCGCTCGCGCTCATCGACGCCCATTCCGACATCCGGCCAACAGAGAAGCGGATAGACCCGGCGACCGTTCCGGAGCTGACGGACGCGCGCGACGATGGGAACGGCGTCGTCTCCTATGCCGTGCAGGACGACAGGGCGGGACAGGCCGCCATGCGCCGCATCATCGACACGCACTGGGGCAAGGACGCAAACCCGTGGTGCCTGCTGGCGAGAGGGAACGACGCCTCTCCCGAAGTGATGCGTGCGGCGGCAAATCTTTATCCGGGAGACCCTGACGCGCAATCTGCGTACATCGAACGGCAGAAGAAGCGGGATGACGGCCTTGCCCGTGCGTGGGAATACTGGAACCACTACAACGCCCTGCCGAAGCGCGTTGCGTTCAAAGACGGCAAGCTGCTCGCGTTTATGGCCACGGAAGGGATGGACGAGGATCAGGCGTTCGACGATGCCGCGTATGGCAACGGAAGCGAACTTGCACGGCGACTGCCCGGTCTCTATGCAGAATATGAGGCGTGGGCAGACTCGGAGGAGGGGCAGAGCGAAGGAGCGAACTTCTACCAATGGCTGGAACATGAGCACTATGACGAACTTCGGGAAGCCCTTGACAATCCATCGGAAGAGTGGTGGGACCGACAGGACGAGTCGCACATCGGCCACGACGGCCTGATGGAGATCGCCGGCGCGAAAGGCGGCATTCGCTACTCGATCGCGGGCAACGTCGCCGCGGCGAACATGGGCATCAAAGGCGCGGCAGAGGCAGAGGCCATGGAGAAGGCCGGCAAGGACCGCGAGGAGATATGGCGCACGACCGGATGGTGGCGCGGCAAGGACGGCAAGTGGCGCTTCGAGCTGCCGTCCACCAAGATGAAGGACGCAAGGGCGCTTTATGCTGCGCTCATCGAAGGACACAACGAGACGACGCTCGGAAAGATACTGGACGCACCCGAACTGTTCGAGGCGTATCCGCAGCTGAAAGACACGAAGATCATTCTTTCGCCGGAGTATAACGACGAAGCTGGAGGATGGTATGACCGTATCAAGAACGAAATCGTCCTCTTCGACGCCGGCCTCGTTTCATTAAAGGACATGCCGTCACACGAAAGGGATCTTCGAGACACCTACCAGAGAGTGCTTGATTCGGACGAGTTCGTCCGCCGTAGATTCGCAGACATGGATGCGTTCGGCATCGAGCATGGCACAGTCGAGGAGGAGCGCGAGTACGCGAGGTGGTGGATCGAACGGCAGGACAAAGAAATCGCCAGGACCAACGAGACGAAAATCCGCGACCTGGCGAACGACAGGGGGATGTGGAGCACATTCGGCAAGATCATCCACGAGGTGCAGCATGCGGTGCAGCGCATCGAGGGCTTCGCGACGGGCGCAAGCGGCAATGAGGATGGATACAGCCGTTTCGCCGGCGAGGTTGAGGCACGCAACGCATCGCGCCGCGAAGCCATGACGCCGGAGGAACGTGCGGCCACGCCGCCCTGGGAGACCGAGGACGTGCCCGCCGACCGCCAGATCGTCAGGTACTCGCTTGCGCCGAACCCGAACCTCCGGGAGGACATCGCGGCTGCATTGCGGAAGAATGCGGGAGGAGACGATACGACCGTGCAGATGAAACGGCACGACGAGATCGTGTTTTCCGATAACCTCCCGTTCTTCGAGTTCCTGGGGTTGCCCAACGTAAAGGTTGTTACGGACGTAGTGAAGGTCCGAAAGTTCAACATCAAGCACCATCTTTCCGAAGACCAGATCGCCGAACTGCCTTATAGGTACAATGCTCCTGTCGCGGTCATGAAGGACGGCACGGACGGATATGTTCTCCTGACTGACCTCATGGCCAAGGACGACCATGACAACGACAAACCCGTGATGGTGTATCTCCGCAGGAAGGAAAGGCCGAGCGGAGAGGTGATCTTCATCGCCACGGCCTTTGCCAAGAACGCTGAGGACGAGGCGGAATACTATGGGCCGTTGATGAAGACCGGGCTTCTGTTTGCCGATGAAAACAAAATCGCCGGACTTGCGCTCGGGGAAGAGACAGAGTCGATCTTACGCACCCAAGCATCCGGCGATCATGTGTTGACCTCCAGCGATTACTCGTGGTGGTCAACGCGGGTTAGTATAGCACAATCTTCCGCCGACCGCAATGGTCTTTCAACGCCGGCGCAACTCTTGGCAGCCGTTGCGAAGGGATCGGCAAAGCGCAAGGAGGAGCAGCAAGAGTCGCAAGGAGAGGGCCGTTACAGTACCGAGGCGCCGCGCTCCGGGCTCGTCTATCCACAGCTTCACGGCATGAGCGACGAAGAACTCGTGGCCGCTGCCGTCGCCGCCAGGATCGCGCTCGGCAAGTCTGACAAGGTGTCCGACAGGTCCGTGAAGGTGAAGACGGTGCAGAACATGATGCGCCGGCTGCATCCAGACTGGGACACAACGAAGATCGGCGTCGAGTCGCAGCGCGTCATGACCGGCGCGCAGAAGCTCGCCAAGCGCATCCGCGACGACCTCGGACGTGGCGTGAGCGATTCCCTCGTCCTTGAACATCTTCCAAACGCCATGCGCGAGCAGTTCGGGCGCGAAATGCGGCAGGAGGCCCGCGAAGGCGCGCGCCTGGGCGCGTTCGGCGTGAGGGCGAACACGGCGCTCGAGGAGCGTCAGGCGCGGATCGTGGAGGATGCCGTGCGCGTCCAGACCGGCCTTGACTCAGGCGCGATCGAGAACGCCTACGGCATCAACCTCTCCGAGACGATCATGCACCTGGCGGAAAACCCGCTTACGGAGAAGGACGCTCCGCAGGGCACGTCCGGCGAGGGCGAGGGATCGGCCGACGAGGAAGGTGCGGCGAGCGCCGAGGAATCGGAAGAGGCGGCCGTCGAGATCGACGCAAAGGTGAAGGCCGTCGTGGACGACATCGTGTCCGCCTCCGGCCAACAGGCCGGCACGGACGAGCAGAACCGCAAGAACCGCAAGGCCGCCGCAGGGCGCGACGCCGAGAATGAGGCCGCCATGGGCGAGGGCGAAGAAGGCGCCGAGGCGGAAGGTTCCTCTTCCGGAGAAGTATCCGAGGGCGACGCGCTGGCCGAGGCCGTGAAGAAATCCGCGCTCGACCTGGAGAACCCGCGCCACCTTGCGCGGTTCGTCGCCGAGCTCGCGCGGCGCCAGTGGATCAAGGAACACGGGCTCGCCAAGGACGCCGACGTGTGGCGCGACCTCGTGGCCGTGCAGTTCCTCCGCAAGACGGCGCAGAGCGTCTATGCGAAGCTCGTCCGCGACCTCACCTACTCCCGCAGCCGCGAGACGGCCATGGGCCGCATCGCGAAGCTGGACAACGTGCCGACCGTCGCCGGGCTCCTCTCGGAGATGGAGTTCCTGGGCGCGCTCATAAACGCGCAGCGCATCCGCGACAAGCAGAAGTCGATGTGCGAAAAGCTCGACCTGTTCCTGCGGGAGAACTTCGGCGCGCAGGGACGGTTCAAGCCCGACAAGGAAGAGGGCAAGCGCAAGGTTTCGGCCGAGGCGGAACTTCGCGCCCGCTACATGCGGCATGCGATGTGGCTCACTCCGGACGCGGCGGCCGAAGAGGCGCGCCAGCTCCAGGAGACGCTGGACGCCCTGTCGGTGGACTTCAAGGACGCCGGGCGCGACCGCGACCAGAGCCGCGAGTTCGTCGAGACGATCCGCAAGCTGAATGTCCTGCGTGAGTTCGGCGCGCTCCGCTACAAGCCCGTCGGCGAGATCGAAGCCGCCGTCCAATGGTGGCAGGACTTCGCGCGCGGCGAGTCGGACGACATCGTGCGCGAAATGTCAGACCGCGACATCCGCACGAAGAAGGCCGCGCACCTGCTGGCCGTCGCGTTCGCCGATCCGAAGCGCACGACCATCCGCGAAGGCGGCAAGGCTGACGCCTTGAACCGCTTCATCACCGGCCACATGGGCTTTGTCTCGCTCTTGCAGGACTGCATGCGCCACGCTTCCGACGCGGACGCCGCGGCCGTGAAGGACATCATCGACTACATTTCCCGCGAGATACAGAAGTCGGGCGACAGGTCCGAGGCCGAGAAGCGCCGCCACAACGACGCATTCCACTCCGCCGTCGAGAGCATCTACGGCAAGAGCTTCAACGCCGTCATGAAGGCCATGATGGCGCCTGACGAACGCTTCACGAAGTACATGGGCGTCGTCGGCGGGAAGCGCGTCACGCCCACGAAGGGCCGCGCGCTCCAGCTGCTCGTCTCACTTCTCCAGGAGGGCCGCAAGGTTCAGGTCGAGGACGAGGAGAATCCCGGACAGACGAAGACCGTCTGGGAGGGAGGCTACCACGACAACATCGTGAAGCACCACCGCGAGGGACAGGCCGCCGAGATCATGAAGCTGCTCGATCCGGCGGACATGAACATGCTGAAATGGCTCGGCCAGTGGTACGAGAACAACCGCGCCGACCTCTCCGGCGTCTGCCATTCGCTTTTCGGAATCGGCGTGTACGCGGAGCTGCCGAACTACTTCCCGGTGAAGATGATGCTCGAGACACAGGGGCTCGAGAAAGGGCAGGGCGTCGGCTGGACGATATTCCCGAAGGCGCTCACGCCGCGCGTCCGGAACGAGCGCGACTTCGACACGTCGGCCGACATCTTCTCCATGTGGGCGTCGCGCATGGAAGAGGCCGCGCAATGGAAACACCACGCGCAGCTGGGACTGGAAATGCGCGGAATCTTCGGCCGTGCGGAACTCCGCGAGGCCGTCCGGGCGAACCACGGCGCATCCGTGGACGACCTCATGCAGGGCTTCATAACGGACATCCTGGCCGGACACGGCGCATACGACCGATCCACGGCGGGCGTCCAGTATTTCTCCGACCAGATACGCGGCTGGACGGCGCTCTGCGCGCTCGGCGGGAACCTCGGCGTCATGGCCAAGCAGACGACCTCGATCCCGGCGTTCGGCTTCGAGATCGGGCTTGTCAACACGGCAAAGTACATTGTCAGCGCGTTCACGCCGGAGGGCATGGCCGCGATGGGCAAGATATGGGATTCCGAGCAGAGACGAACGCGCTGGAACCTGGGATCCTCCGAAGCCGTCCGCAATGCGCTCAGCCAGCAGGACGCGAGCTGGCTGAAGCGTGCGCTCCAAAAGTCAATGATCACGACCAAGCTGGGCGACGTCGTGCCGGCCCTCGTCGTTGGCCAGGGCATCTACCGCGACTGCCTGGATCGCGGCATGTCCGAGGAAGACGCCATGGCCGAGACGTGGAGCATCATCGAACGGACGCAGCAGTCGGGCCGCATGGAGAACCAGACCTCGATCCAGCGCAGGAACAAGCTCGGGCGCATCATGTTCCAGTTCCTCTCCACGCAGCAGCAGTACCTACAGTACGAAATGCGGGCGATCCGCGAAGTGATCGCGCGTCCGGACTCGGTGAAGCGCTGGGGCAATCTGGGCCGCGCGATTCTCCTGAACCACTTCATCCTCTCGTCTGCCTATTACTGGGTGGGGCAGCTTTACAAATACGCGCTCGGACAGGAACCGCCTGAAGACGAACTGAAGGACTGGGTCGTCACGTGCCTCCTGGGCCCGTACGGATCGCTGTTCGTCGCCGGCTTCTGCTGCAAGTACACGCTCGAACGCGCCATCAAGGGCTACTCGATCAAAGGCGGCTCCTCAATGCTGCCGATGGAAGCGTGGTTGAAGAACCAGGTAAACGACGGCGCGAAACTGCTGGAGGCGATCTTCGACTCCGACGGCGACACATGGGAAAACATGCGCGAAGCCGCCGGGCGCTGGATGAGCGACAGCAATTCGGTCGTGCGCGACCTGCGGAAGATTTACCGCTACCGCGTCAAGGGCGAACAGCAGAAGAAGACGCAGAAGAAGAAGTAGACTCGAGCGCCTGACGGATCTCCTCCGTCTTGTCGGCGTGGTCATAACGCTGCACGGTCGCGTCCTGCGTCCATCCGCCGAGGCGCTTTGCGAGGTCGTTGCTGACTCCGGCCTCCGCAAGGCGTGTCCTGAAGGTGTGCCGCCAACTATGAAACGTGATCGTCGGATCGGTCACGCCGGCGGCCTTCAGGATCCCGGCGAAGGCGCAGTCTTCTGGATCGCCCGGATAGACTTTCGCGAACTCCGGAAGCACGTACTTCCGGCCCTTCACGAACAGACCCTTCAGCGCGTCGCGCAGCACGGCCACCATCGGAACCTCGACCTCGATGTTGTAGCCTTGCGTCTTGATCGGCTTCACGCGGATCACGCCCTTCTCGAAGTCGACTTTACTCCATTCCAGGAACACGATGTCGTGCTTCCGGAGCCCGGTCCACCGTGCGATCAGACATGCCTCATACCAATGCGGCACGGCGCTCGACTTCGCGGCCGCGAGCACCGCGCGCTCCTGCTCGCGCGTAAACGCGGCGTGACGCTGTCCGTCGCGCACGGTCGGCCGCAGGTCCTTCCACGGGTTCCGAACGTCATACAGCGCCTCGGCGGCCTTCCAGATCGTGGATAGATTTCCGATATATTCCTTCCGGCTCTTGTCCTTCAACTTCGCCTTGTGCTTTTTGTCCTTCGGCGAGCCCTTCTTCTTCAGGTGCTCGGCATACGCCATCGCACAATCGAACGTCACTTCCTGCACGGTCGAGACAGGGAACTCGACTTTCGACCACTCGATAAAATCCTCGAGGTTTTTCCTCCGCTGCTTCACGAGCCGCTCGCCCGGCTTGCGATCGCGCATCGACATAAACCGCTCATACGTCGCCCACAACTGAGCGATCGGCAGCCCGGCCCCCTCGCGCTCCCTGGTGAAGACGGCGTCGAGAATGGATTTCAATTTCCCCTCGGTGATTTTGCCCTTGATCGACAAGTGCATCGACTCCTCGATCGACCGCGCATCCTTGATAGATGTCGTGCCGGTCGATTTCCGGATGAATTTCCCCGGCCTTTTGGGGTCACGGAAGGAAACCCACCAGTATTTAGAATTGTTATTTTTGTAAAGCATTTTGGCCAGTTTCTTTTATTGCGTTAAATCAAACGATGGCTCATTGTATCATATTCCGTATCATATCCGCAACTACAAAATAAAGTAGAAAAGCACCCATTTCTAGGCGCTTATCTACTTTTCCTATTGGTGCGACTGACTGGGATCGAACCAAAAACGCCATATTTTGAATGAAAAAACATTGGGATTTTACATGATTTTCTTTCATTGTGTTCAATTTTGTATCATACTTTGTATCATAAAATTCAGAATTAAAAAGCGATTTATTATGTGGATTTTTTGAAGTTATAAAGAGCATTTTTGGTGCGGAGTAATTTTTGCCTCTCCATGATACTTTTTATGACACTCTCATTTTGATCGGATTTCAACACAGCATTGGGCGGAATGCAGTTCAAACGCTGGCAAAACCAGCACAAACCAGCAATAAAACCAGCAATGACCTGCGGGGGGAATTAGGACCGTTGTTTAGTTCGCATAAACGAATCGCTAGCGACCACGCACACTTCGCATAGTCTGTCGATTCCATATCCATGCGGTGCTTCATTTCTGCTACTAGATCAGGAGTGAGTGCATTCCGACGAAGTTCATTACCTATCGTGCTCGCAACCATTACGTCATCACTACCATAGTTAATGCCAAGAATAAGAGCACATGAATTAGAATCCACACCTAAGATCATCGTTGCGTTAATGTATTCTTTCAGCGCATTTCCAAGTCCAGGGATCGTTCCATCACCCCTACAGGCTCTTAGTGCGCTCTGGATATGCCCTACAGCACTCAAAGCATACTTGAGATTTTGAAAGCTCTGTTCTAAACCGTCTCGATTAACATCATGCTTTCCTGCATTCAACTTGTGCAACCATAGACCTATACGATCTATGAGATACCATGCCAACAATACCAGTGGAAGGAAGATCAAGATTTTCATGGTTACAAAGTATAGCATTTTCGGGCGTGTGAAAAAAAGTGTATTTTTGTGGTTGCGGTGTCTAAACACCTTTGGTACAATATCGCGCCGTGGACCCCAATGGGAGATTTGATATGAAAAAGAAAGAAGGCACGAGACAGGGCAAGCACAAAGAGATGAAGACTCTCTTCGGTGCTTACGTCGATCCTGAAATCAAGGCGCTCGCGGTTCTCACGAGCGACCGCCTGGGCATTTCCTTCACCGACATTATCCTGAATGGACTGCGCAGCGAAGCCACCCGCGCCGGGATCCTGAAGGACGGCGACGTTTGCCCGGAATGCAAGCAAGCTTATGATGCGGTTCTCGAAGTCGTCAAGGCCCGCATACTCCAGAACAACGCCAAATGAGAAAGGAACAGGCCATGCCTAAACTCAGCAAGAAAACAGAAGCCACCCTTGCGGAAATCGCCGCGAAGAACGGCGTGACCAAGGAGGAAGTCATCAGCTACATCGGCGATCTTCTTGATGGCAAGAAGGTGTCTAAACACTCCTCTCTTTTGACCGGCCCAGGCAAGGTTTTTTCTTGCCCATCGGGTGTCTAAACACCCGAACGCCTGACGAATGGAGGATGAGATGAGCAGGATCGGAAATGACAGCAAGGGCGAGCAGATCTTTCTATTCGTGATCTTTTTGTTCCTTATTGTGGCCGGGTTCGTGTTGTTGCGCGGATGCTACGGGTGGTGCTGTGACCGCCTGGCCGAGAGTTTGTCACGCGTAAACGGCGGTGACAAGTATGTCGTCGTCGCCGACGGTTTCGTCGTCAAAGGAGACGTCGATCGAATCACCGCGCCCGAGGCGCACGGTGCGGTCGAGGACCACTCGGACGCCGTACTGGGAGCGATATTGGACTCGGAGTACGAGGCAAGGGCACGCGGATCGGTTAACGACCACGGCTCGTACGGGGCGCATGGCGCCGCGAAACACGTGTACCTCGTATTTCGGCTTGAAGCCGCACTTCCGAAGAAGGAAGACTAAGACAGCAAGGAGGATCCCATGAAGATGATCACGCAGAAGGAAATGAAGCGCGCGCTCGATCGGATGGAGCCGTGGAAGCTCACCGACATGCGCAAGATGATCGGCGGCCGGATCGTCCGGTTCACCGACTGGAAGAAACTCGCGGGGAAGTAATGACGGAGAAGGAGGTTAAAGAGGCGCTGGCCCGGGTGGCGCGCAGGGCATGGCCGCACGTGGCCAAGGCCAGCGACCTCCCCTTCCCCGCCTACTGGCGCAACACGGTGGAATGGCTCACCTTCCACGCGCCGCACATCGGCGACGCGCTGATGTGGAAGCTGATCGACGCCGCCGTGCGCGGTGCCGTGCTCGCGGAGGCCGCCGGCAAGGAGCCCGTGTGTCCGCCGGTGCCCGAGAGCGTGAAGAGGATCTGGGAAAACCATGCCCTACCCGGGCCTGCTCAGCAGGCGAGCCTGACCGACAGCTCAAATGTAGCCACTCGCGGTGACGGCGGGAGAGACCGCGTTCGACAGCAAGTAATGGAACAGGGGAGGCTTCTGTGAGTGCGAGCGAGACATTCGGCGCGCGGGAGCGGCCCTACGACTACCGCTGGGGAACGCCCGTGCAGGTGAACGATCAGTTCGGCATCAGCGCGGCCATGCTCAAGGCAGCCTGGAGCCGCGGCTGGATACGCGCGCGTCAGGGCAACTGGGTGAGCGACGCGAAGCGCACGCAGACCGTCTACTGCTTCGAGGACATCCACGGCTGGCTGGAGCGCGTCGCTCACCGCGTGACGGAGGTGTATGCCGAGACGTTCTGGACGGACGAGACCGTTGCGGAGATGGCCGAGAAGATTCCCGAGGGCCCGTACATGCGGCGGGCGTCGCTCGGGCGGAAAGACGGCTTCCCGAAACTTCCAAGGAAGGTATAGGCATGAAACCACAGACACAGACAACAGAGATGACGATCCACGTCAAGATCCCGGTCGGATGGTACGAGGGGCTACGCATGCTCTCCGACCAGGTCGAGGGCACGATCCATCAGCAGGCGCGTCTTGCGATCCGCGAGCGCCTGGAGCGGACCGGCGCCGCCTTTTTCGCTGGAAACAGCATGAACCGCAAAATGGAGAGGTAAGATGAAGACGAAGATCGAGACGAAGGCGTTCGCCGAGGCGGCCGCCATGGCCGCCGCCGCGTGCGCGAAGGACGCGCTGAGCCCGTTCAGCCGCGTGACGCTGTCGGCGTCGAGCAACTACCTGACCGCCACGGGCGGGGACGGTGACGTCCAGGTGTCCGTGCGCGTGCAGGCGGCAACCGACAAGGACTGGAGCTACGCCCTGCCCGGCGCCCTTCTCGCGCGCTTCGCGGGCGCGTTGCCGCCCGGCGTGGCGCTGCTGACCGGATCGGGGAACGGCGTCTCGATGGAGTGCGCCGGGGTGAGGTTCCGGCTCTCGTCCGACGACGGCGTCGCCAGCATGACGCCGCCGGAAGCCGGCGTGGCGGAGGTGTACCTGCCCGCGATCAAACTGCGCGAGATCCTGCGCAAGACGAAGTTCGCCATGTCGCAGGACAAGACGCGCACGAACCTCAACGGCGTCAATTTCAAGCTGGCTGACGGCGTGCTCGGCGCGACCGCGACGGACGGGCGCCGTCTCGCGCACGTGGAGTGCGACGTCGACGCGTCGGCGTGCTGGGACGGCACGCTTCCGCGCAAGACGGTCGACACGCTCTTCGCGCTGCTGAAGGACGACGGCGACGTGGCCGTGCGGTGCGACGGGCGCGTTGCTCTCTTCACGTCGGACAAGTGGATCCTCACGACGAAGCTCGTGGACGGCGTCTACCCCCTCTGGCGGAAGGTGGTGCCGGAGAAAGCCGACCACAAGGCCGTGATCGGGCGCGTGGCGTTCGTCGATGCGCTCGAGCGCGCGGCGCTCTCGGCCGAGGACGGCGGCGTGGCCGTGGGGCTCGGCAACGGGCGCGCGACGTTCGGCGCCAAGGGGAAGTTCTCGAGCGCCGGCTCGGAGGTGCCCGACTGCAAGCTCGGCGAGGGCGAGCAGCACAGCGCGCTGTACGACGCGCGGATCCTGCTCGACGCGCTGAAGGCGTCCGACGACGACGAGCTCGACTGGCTCTTCGAGGACGCGGCGGGTCGTCCCGTGATGATCCGTGGCTGCGGCGGCGTGTGGATGGTCGTGATCATGCCCATGCAGGTGCGGTGAGGAGGGCTGAAGGATGGCAATGATGATACAACTAAGCGACGGCAGGGTTATCCCAGAAACTGAGATGACGCCGGAGCAGGTGGCTTATTACGATAGACAAAATGCGGCGAAGCCGCTGAAGAAAATGACCGGCGCCGAGATCATGGAACAGGACAATAAGGACTTTGAGGCGGACGTCAAGTCGATGCTGGAAGAGGCCGCGCCGAAGACGCCGCTCGAGGCGGCCATCGACCGTGCGACCGACTTCAAGCCCGAGGACATGTTGAACGTCGCCCGTGAAACAGAACAGGGCGATTCTGAAACGGAACAGGCCGAAACGGGAACGAAGAGGCGCGACTGGGTGGATGAGGCGTACAAGTGCTTCATCAAGGACGCGGGCGACATCGACCCGACGGATCCCGTCAGGGCGATTGAGGCGTACTTTCAGAAGAACGCGACCGACGAACTGAAGGCCAAATGCAAGGCCGAGGGCAAGGACGCCAAGGGCTGCTGGCGCTTCATCGAGGCCGTGGCGCGGAAGGCGCTGCATGGATCGAGCGGGCACATCGACCCTGGCGTGGTGTATGCGATCGCCATGCACTGGTATCAGGACGTGCCCAAGGACTGGAACATGCCGAAGGTGCTGGGGACGGCGGCCGCGCCGAAGAAGACAGCAAGCGTACAACAGCAAGCTGCCAATCCGAAGAAGCCGGCAGAGACGCCTTCCGAGAAGCGGAAGGAGAAGGAGCGCATGGCCAAGGCCAAGGCGAAGGCGAAGAAGCGCGCACAGCAGGGCTTCTTCTTCGAGATGCTGGAAACGACCGACGAAAGCGAGGTGCAGAATGGTTAAGAAGAGTTTGGCGGAGATCCACGACTGGGCGATGGAATTCCTCAAACGCGCGGAACTGGACACGGATCAGATCGCGGCGCTCGACGCGATGGGCTACTTCAACAAGCCCGCGTCGCTGCGCCACCACCTGGCCCGCGCCGGCGGGCTCGTGGAGCACAGCCTCAACGTGACGAACTGGATGCTCAACCTGAAGGACAGCTTCGGGTGCTGCATGCGGCCGCGGAGCCCGTACCTCATCGGCATGCTGCACGACGTCTGCAAGTGCGCGTGCTACGAGTGGAGCGACGACATGCAGGCGTTCGTGTGGAAGGAGCCGCCGTTCCCGGGGCACGGCAGCGCGAGCGTGATCATGATCGCGACTGAGCTCGGGATCATCCTGGACCCGAACGAGGCAATGGCGATCCAATGGCACATGGGCGCGTTCGGTCTCGACAAGGCCGCGCTCGCGCGCTACGACGCGGCGCTGAAGGAGTTCCCTACCGACATCCTGCTCACGCACACGGCTGACATGATGGCCTCCAAAGTGACGGAGGGATCATGGGTCTGACACGCAAGCAGATGATGGAGATCGTCGCGTTCGACTGGAAACGGCGGACGGGGCTCGACTTCGACGGGCGCCGGTATGGCAGCATCACCGGCGCGCACGCGCCGCACATCACCGAGACCTGGGGCCTGTGCCACGGATCGCATGTGTTCAAGGGCAAGAAGAATCCACCCAGGAAAACCCTGCGGTACAACTACATCGTGCCGGAGCGGGTAAACGGCAAGCGTACGACAGCAAGCGGGAAGCCGGTACGCCCGGACGTGACGGTCGTGCACGTGGCCGTGCGGCTTGACGGGAATTACATGCCCGTCGTGAAGGACGTGTTTCGGTGGCACATCAAGACCAACTCGTGCGAGTTCCGGGACATCGACTACCACGGTCTCGGCGGGTGGATCGTGGAGTGGCAGCGTGAGGACTGGGCCGGGAAGAAGAAGGGCTGCAAGCGGTTGACGCCAAGGCTGGCGAGGCCTGTTGACGATGGATGGGGACACAACGGAATGAAGTGGAAGTTCAACGTTGGGCTGACCTTCCCCTGGCACGAGACGGTGAACCCGGCGGCGTTGAAAGGCACGAAGTACGAGTGGTGCCAGTACAGCGACTCCACGCCGTGCAAGGCCGGGCTCGTGGACTGGCTGATGCTCTACAGCCAGGAGCCGAAGATCGAACTGCTGGCCAAGATGGGACTTCACCGTCTCATCTGCCCGGCGGGAATCAAGGCGCTCCAGGACCGGCGCGTGCGCGACTGGATCCTGGCGCACCGCGAGGAGGCCGCGAAGCGGTACAAGGACGGCACGCCACGCTACGACATGGTGGACATCATCTACGCGGCCCGGCACGGCGTGACGATCGGCGCGGCCGAGAAGCGCCGGCAATTCATCCAGGATGTGCGCCGGAACATCGACCTCTGGCCGAGCACGGCGAAGGTGCGGCTCGACTACGACCGGCTGATGAAGCTGTTCCGGAAGTGGGGAATCGCCGCGCCCGAGTACGGGCGCTATCTCAAATACGCCCTGCGGACGGGCCACGACCTCAAGAACGAGGGCACGCTCTATCCGCCGGTGCGCGGCGGGCGCGAGACGTTCATGGTCCGGCTGGAAGCGCTCGAGGCCCTGTCCGCGAAGCTCGAGCGCGCCGAGGAGCGCCGGCGCCGTCGGCAGGAACGCCTGGACGAGGCGCGTCGGAAGGCCGCGATCGAGGCGGAGGAGAGGCGGATCGCCGAGCTGATGAAGGCGAGGGCGGCCGAGCTCGAGGCGTTCCAGAAGTCGCTGAAGCGTTCGGCCACGCTGAAGGGCTGCGGCTACACGATCCTCCTCGCGAAGTCTCAGGGGGAGCTGCTGGCCGAAGGCAAGCGCATGGGCAACTGCGTGGGGTGCGGCACGTACGGCCGCGCGATCGTGACGGGCGACGCGCTCATCATCATGCTCTCGCGCGACGGGAAATCCTACTGCGACATCGAGATCGATCGGAAGAGGTGGAACGTGCGGCAGTGCTATCTCAAGGGCAACGCGCGCGCGCCGAAGGAGATCCACGAGCTCGCGAAGCGGATCGCGGCCTGCCTCAAGGCGGAGCACCTGCGCTTCAGGAAACGCAAGGCGGAAAGGAAGGTGGCTTAAATGGCACGGAGACGTAAATGCGGCGGGTGCCCGAAGAACGACTTCGGATGGTGCACCATCCGGGCCGAGCTGCGCCCGGGCGACGCGCCGGCCTGCGACTACGGGCTGAGGATCATGCGCAACGCCTACTCGGCGGAGTGGATGAGGAAGAAGCACGGCTTCACGAAGAGGGAGGAGCGGCGCCATGACTAAGGTTTTCCCGAGCGTGCTGATCGCGCTGGACGTCGCTTCCGCGGCCGTGTACGCGGCCCACGGCGACTGGCGCAGGTTCATTTACTGGATGGCCGCGGCGACGCTGACGGCCACGGTGACGTTCTAATGAAAGGAGCGCGGCATGGAGAAGAAAGTATGGTGGACTGTCAAGACGGACTGCGGCACGCGCCGCTCGCTCGCCGTGAGCGCGCGCAAGGCCGCGCGCAACGTGCGCTACCGGCTCGTCATGGACGACCGCTCGTACGATCGACCCCGGCCGCGCGACTTCGCGGAGATGCGCGACATCCAGGTGCTGGAGGTGGTGAAGGATGATTGACGAGGCTGATTTCCTGGCAAGGTTCCAAGGCGTGCAGAAGTCGGGCGGCGGCTGGGTGGCCCGGTGCCCGGCGCACGAGGACAAGAACGCGTCGCTCTCGATCGGCAAGGGCGACGACGGGCGCTGGCTCGTGCACTGCCACGCCGGGTGCAGTGCCGAGGCCGTCGTGACGGCCCTGGGGCTCAAGCTGCGCGACCTCATGCCCGACAAGCCGGAGCACCGGACGGCGAAGAGCCGCTTCGGGACATGGGTGTGCGACTACGAATACCAGGACGAGGCCGGGATCGTGCTCTACAAGTCGTGCAGGTATGTCAAGGACGACGGCAAGAAGACGTTCGTGATCAAGACGCCCGACCCGAGCTCGCCGTTCGGGTGGAGCTACGGACTCTCCAAGAAGAAGATGGCGCGCGTGCCCTTCCGCCTGCCGCGCGTGCTCGCCGCCGCGAAGGCCGGGAAGACCATTGTGATCGTCGAGGGCGAGAAGGACGTGCTGACGGTCGAGCAGACGGTCGGCTGCGCGGCGACGTGCAACGTGGCCGGCGCCGGCAAGTGGGGCTACATGTTCCCGGAGGGATGGGGCAGGTGGTTCGAGGGCGCGCCCGGGATCATCATCGTCGCCGACCACGACAAGAGCCTCGTCGGGCAGAAGCACGCCTGGGACGTACGGGCAAAACTCATAAGCGCAGGGTATAAGGGCAAGATCAAGTTAATGGTCATGCCGGCCGTCGGCGAGGAGCGGCCGAAGGACTTCACGGACTGGGTGGAGGCGAGGAAGGTTGCCGGGCTTCCGGCCGACAAGGCGGCGTTCATGGAGGCGGTGAAGAGCGCGGCGCCCTGGCCGAAGGAGTGGGAGTTCGACGGTGCATCCACGGATGTTGCGCGCGCTGAAAAAAGCGCGCGCGAAGCCTTATCTGATTCCGCCGAAGCGGAAGCGGAGGCGGAGGACCGCCGCCCCGACCGGTTCGGCGGTCCGGCTCCCCGCGCCCCTGGCAAGGATCGTAAAGCGTGGGCGGTGGATTTCGACATCGGCTGCGGGCGTTTCGTACGCCTCGAGCTCGAGTACGGCTGGACGGTAGAGCAGGTTTTGACCTACAGCGTGACGGCCGTGAGCAAGAAATGCCCGAACAACGAGCTCCCGCGCGGCGTCTACGCCCGGCTGAAGGCGTGGAGCGCGGCGTTGTGGCTCCTGATGCGCGGCAGTTTCTTCTGGCACAGCGACTACCGCGACTTCGGGACCTGCATGTTCCTCGACCGGGATCCGGACAGCTGCACGCTCATGCGGATCATGAGCGACGAGTTCTACGCGTTCGTGGCCCGGCACGCGCGCATGGAGGACGTCGACCCGAAGAAAGGCGACCTCGGCAAGGTGCTCGGGCTCGTCAAGCAGATCGCCGTCAGCGGCGACTACGCGCAGGGCGTGAGGCCCGGCAACAGCTGGGAGCGCCGGGGCGACGCGGTGTACATCTCCAACGGCGACACGGAAATGTGCCGCGTGAAGGACGGGAAGTGCGAGATGGTGCAGAACGGCACCGACGGCGTGGTGTTCCTGCGCGGCAAGACGCTCGCGCCCTGGAAGCTGTGCGACGGCGCCGGCAAGGATCCGTTTGCGTCCGCCAAGATCTTCACCGGCGCGTCGTTCGCGGACGTGAACGGGCTCATGAACGTGCGCCTCTGGACGATGAACCTCCTCGCCTGCCACGCGACGAAGCCGCCCCTTCTCATCACGGGCGGCGCCGGATCCGGCAAGACGCGCATGGCCAAGGGCATCAAGGAGATCCTCGGCATGCGGCAGGACGGCGCGCTCGACCTCTCCGTGCAGCAGATCGAGGACGGCGACAAGGGGCTCGACGCGTTCTGGGCGACCGTGAACGACGGCAAGCTCGAGGTGTTCGACAACTTCGATACGAAGGTCAAGTGGGCGTCCGATACGCTCCAGACGGCCGCCACGGACGGCCAGACGAAGCGCCGCACGCTCTACACGACGTTCGGCGTCTCGATCCTGCGCGCGAACGCGCACATCATCCTGACGTCCAACAACCCCATCTTCTCGACGGAGGGCAACGGCGGACTCGCCGACCGACTCATCACGATCCCGCTCACGCTGAACCGCAACGTGAGCCAGGACGCGGAGCTCTCGGCCGAGATCGCCGCGAACCGCGACGAGTACCTCACCTGGATCGCGCGTACGCTCGCGAATGCGCTGCTCGACAAGGCGCCGGTGGACAAGTCGATCAACCGGCGGCATCCAGACTACGGCGAGTTCTCCGTGCGCGTCGGCCGCGCGATCGGCGACGAGGAGGGCGTCGTCAAGGCATTGGGCGCCGCGGAGGCCGACAAGGCGATCCTCCCGCTCATGAACGACGCCGTGACGAAGGAGATCATGGGCGTGCTGTCCGACACGGACTACGAATGGGCAGGCACGGCGGGCGAAATGTCGGAACTCATCATCGCGAAACAGGGCGACGACGAGGACGAGAAGACGAAGAGCATCTACTCATCCCGGCGCGTCGGCAAGGCGTTCAACAAGTATATGCGCCAGTTTTCGCTCATTTTCCGCATGGATGAGCCGAAACTGCGCGAGGGACGGAGCGTCTACACGTTCCGCGGCATGACCGCGCTCGGTCAAATGTCGGTGGGTTTGGTGGATTCAAAACCCACTTTTCCTAAAACCCATGAGAGCGCGCACGCGCACGGGTTTATGGAAAACAACGCTTTTAATCCACCTAACCCACCAGACGCGGGATCCACGGGCGAATGGGGCGCGGGACAGGCGGGCGATAGCACGCGCGCGCGCGTACCCCGCTCCCCTTTAGGCGTGGAAGAAGAAGAAGGAGGAAATGGAGATGAGGAATTATACTGGGATTTGTGAGGAAATCGGAGCCGCGGGCATGGAGCTCCGCCACGCCGATTTTATTGAGGTGTTTTCGGGAGTAAACGGGAGGTGCCCGTGAGGAGACTCGGTTTGACACTTATGGAGGAGCGGTTCTGCGCGCTGATGGCCCACGGAACGACCGCGCGCGACGCCTATTCCCAGGCGTTCAGCGTCGCGCTCGTCGACGCACGCCGCGAGCATTCCGTTGACAACAAGGCGAGCCGTCTCCAGAAACGCGCCGACATCATCAGCCGGATCGCGGAGCTCGCAGGGGAAGCGAAACGCAAGAACCGCGAAATGTGGGAGAGGCGCGGAGAAGACCTGGCCGACAGGCTGTACGAACGCGTGATGGAGGCGGACAGGGCCGGGCTGCTGCTCTCCAAGGGCGCGCTTAAGGGGATTGAGGTCCTCGCGAAGATGAAGGGCCTGAACGCGCCCGAGGAGACGGTCCTGAAGGACGGAGGCGCGGCCGAAAGCTTCATCCCGCGCGGCGTCGAGGGCATGAGCGCCGAGGACCTGCGCGCCATCATCGAACAGGAGGAGCGCACGATCGAGGCGGAGGTGGTCGAGGTGGGAACGACGGCAAAGGAGACGGAAGGATGATCGGAGCAAGAGAGGCGAGGATCGAGCTCCTGCGCAGGGCCGCGCAGGTGAACCTGCTGGCGTTCCTCCAGTACGTCTGGTGGATGCCGTCGCCGCTCCACGTCGGACGGCACACGCGCGAGCTGTGCGCGCGCCTGACGCGGGCCGTCGAGGACTTCCGGCAGGGGAAGGACACATACCTCATCGTGAACATGCCCTTCCGCCACGGCAAGAGCGACCTCGTTTCACGCGCCCTTCCGGCCTATTTCCTCGGACGGTGCCGGGACATGCAGCCGAACGTCATCATGAGCGGCTACGGATCGTCGCTCGTCAAGGGCTTCTCGTCGAACGTGCAGTCGATCGTCGAGGGCGAGGCGTACGGGAAGGTGTTCCCCGGCATGTCGATCGACCCTGAAAAGAACGCCACGGACGAATGGCGCATCCGGGATTCCGTCTCGAGCGTGTACGCGCAGGGCCTCGGCGGCTCGATCACCGGCAAGGGCGGGAACCTGATCATCATCGACGACTACTGCAAGAACGCGGAGGAGGCCGAGAGCCAGACCACGCGGGACAAGACGTGGGAGTCGTTCAAGACGGACCTCTGCACTCGAACGAACGCGCCCGCGCACATCATCATCGTGTGCGCCACGCGCTGGCACGTGGACGACCTCGTGGGACGGATCTACGAGGAGATGAAGAAGAACCCGGACTATCCGCGGTACGAGTCGCTTGTCTATCCGGCGCATAAGGAGGGCCCGGACGGCTGGAACACGCTCTTCCCGGAGCACTACCGCGACTCGTGGTACGCCATGCAGCGCTCGCAGCTGGGGCCGTACCAGGCGGCCGCCCTTCTCGACTGCGATCCACGGCGCGCAGGCAAGACCGTGTTCCGCCGCGAGTGGCTGGAATACTACACGGGCGAGATCGACTGGCGGCAAATGCGCATCATGATTTTCGTGGACGGCGCGAAGTCGAAGAAGAAGGGAAGCGACTACACCTGCATCCAGGTGTGGGGACGGAACCGCGACGGGAGAAGCTACCTCCTCGACGGCGTGCACGCGCGGCTCAACCTCGCGGAGAAGATCGCCGAGCTGTTCCGTCTCGTGGAACGGTTCGGAGGCGCGCGCAAGGTCGAGTGCGTCTGGTGGGAGCAGGTCGGGCCGATGAGCGACGTCGAGGCGCTCCGGATCGAGATGAACCGCAGGCTCTACCACTTCACGGTGCGCGAGCTCCGGCACAACACGAACAAGGATTTCCGAATCATGCGTCTCGTCGTGCCGCTCGCGAAGCGGGAGATCGTCCTGCCGCTCCGGATGGTGCGCACGCGGATCGTGGAGAGCGAGCGCGGAGGCTTGCCGCCCGAGGCGCAGATATACGACCTCGTGCAGGAGCTCGTCGAGGACGAGATGATGCTGTACACGGGCGACCAGACGAGCATCGAGCACGACGACATGATCGACTGCATGGCCGACCTCACGGACGAGGAGGTCCTGCGCGACTTCACGCCGCCGGAGGGAGGCGCGCCGGTCCGCGACGAGAGAGCCGCGCGGCGCGACGCGTCCGTGCGGATTTTCGCCCGCTGACGAAACCCTGTCAAGCACAAAAAACGCGTTTTTAATTTTTTCTGGACCCCCTTGTTTTCTTCATTGCGTTCGTTTCGCGCTTTTAACCTTTTTCTTAGAAGGTGGAAACAATTTTTTTCCGTGCGCGGGTTTATCATGTACGCGCACAAAGGACAACCATCGAAGGAGCCGAAAATGGGACACAAATCAGGATCGAGCAGCAAGGTGAAGTCGAGCCAGACGGTCACGCGGGCGGCCGCGTCCTCCGCGCCGATCGCGCCGACCGTCCAGACGCCCCAGACGGACGTGGTGACGCCCGCCGTCGCCCGCGACATCGCGGCCGACACGCAGACCGCGCAGCAGAACCAGCAGCTGGCGCGCAGCCGTCTCTCCGGCATCCGCTCAACCTGGGCGAACTTCGGCGGCGGCCGTTCGAAACTCGGATCGTGAGGGGCCCGCGATGGACTACGCGCGCATAGCCAAGCACTGCCGCCACGTCGAGGAGAAGCTCTTCACGGCGTTCGAGAAGCGCAAGCAGCTCCTCCTGGACGTCGCGCGCGAGTTCTACCCGGCCGCGATCCCCGGTCTCCAGAAAGGCGTGGAGGAGATGGCCGACGGCTACCAGCACGACGACGACCACCGCATGCTCACCACCAAGCCGATGGACTGCATGCGCCGCGGCGCCGCCGGGTTCCACGGCAACCTCACCTCGCCGACGACGCCGTGGTTCCGCTTCAAGCTCCCGGACTTCATGGTGAAGGACGGCGAGACGACGCACGAGCAGCGCCAGCTCCTCGACGACGTGACCCAGGCGACGCGCTGGACGTTCAGCCGGTCGAACGCCTACCCGATGCTGAACCGGCTGTACAAGCAGCTCCTGACGTTCGGCTTCGGCTGCATGGTCGTCGTGGCGGACAAGGAGCGGATCGCGCGCGTGACGACGCTCCGGATCGGCACGTACGCGCTCGGCGTCGGCGACGACGGGCAGGTGGACACGTGCGTCCGTCGCTTCGCGTGGACGGCCGCGCAGATCATCCGGAACTTCGGGCGCGAGATCGTGCCGCAGTACATCCTCGACGCCGAGAAGGCCCCGACCACCCGGTTCGAGGTGTGCAACCTCATCGAGCCGAACGCGACGGGCGACGAGAAGGCGAACGACGAGATCGCCCGCGAGCTCGACATGTCGGACGCGACGGTCTACCGCTCCATCTTCTGGCTGAAAGGCGGCAAGGGCCACAGGAACGACGGGTTCCTGCGCGCCGTCGGGTTCTCGATCAAGCCGATCGTGGCGCCGCGCATGGAGTGCGAGGACGGCGACGTGTACGGCCTCGGTCCCGGGATCGACGCGCTCGACCTCGCGCGCGGATGCCAGAGCTTCAAGTACGACGAACTGAACATCGTCGGACGGCAATCGGAGCCCGCCGTCGTGGCCGCGGACGAGCTGAAGGACGAGGGCCTGCGCCTCTACCGCGGCGCCGTCAACTACGCGCGCTTCGGCGAGCAGCAGCGCGCGCCGGTCATGCCCATCTTCCCGAACGCGCCGGGCCCGGAGGGCGCGCGCGAGGAGCGCGCCGACGCCGCGCAGGAGATCGCGCGCCTCTTCTACAACGACGCCTTCAGCGTGATCGACGCGGTGCGCCGCGGCGAGACGGGCCGCATGACGGCAACCGAAGTCGAGGCGCACGTCCGCGAGGCGATGCAGCGCCTGGCGCCCGTCGCGACGCTGTTCGACACGGAGCTCCTGGACCCGCTCGTCTCGATCATGGCGAAGTACACGATCGCGGCGATGCCGACGCCGCTCACGCAGGAGCAGGCCGACCAGCTGGCGACCGTGGACGTGGAGTACGTGAGCGCGATCCACCTCGCGCAGAAGCAGAGCGTGATCGTCGGCATCCAGCAGATCTTCGACACTGCTGCCGGCATGGCCGAGAAAGGCGCGCCGCACGCGCTCCACCGCGTGGACGCGGACAAGATGCTCGTCCGTCTCGCCGAGCTGATCGGGTGTCCGGAGGCGTGCCTCAAGAGCGACAAGGAGGTCGCGGCCGCGGTCGAGGCCGACCAGCAGGCCGCCGCGCAGCAGGCGCAGCTTCTCCAGGCGCAGGCCGCCGCGAAGGCGACGAAGGACATCGGCACGATCCCGCTCGACGAGGACCACGCGGGCAGCGCGATCGCGGATGCGATGGCACAGGGCGGAGGTGAGCTGTGATGGGTGATCCGTTCGCCAGAATCTCGCCCGAGAAGGAGCGCAGCCAGAAGGAGCTCGACGCCCAGCGCTTCGACGAGCTCCGCGCGTCGCTCACGCGGCTCGTGAAGAGCGAGGACTTCCGCTCGTGGTTCCAGTACGTCAACTGGAATCTCTACGGCGACTCCGCGC
>Ga0310690_10001236_pt1 | contig 46654 bp, 57 predicted proteins | sample AusTroGonzalo_MG_2_FD_207661 | JGI IMG/M metagenome (GOLD analysis project Ga0310690, IMG submission 207661) | Bovine rumen microbial communities from tropical cattle in Woodstock, Queensland, Australia - Gonzalo_04 (v2) (version 2) | ecosystem: Host-associated > Mammals > Digestive system >... | reverse complement strand
GCTGGCGGCGTCCGACGACGCGCTCAAGGTGGCGATCGTGAATCAGTCCGTGCTGAACGGCTGGCAAGGTCTCTTCCCGCTCAAGGACAATGCCCGCGCTTCGCCGGAATCGGCGCCCGTGCGGAAGTCATGGGCGGAGATGGAGGAGGAGCGAACAAGGGCGGAGTTTTTACGCATTACCAGTTCGCCTGAATGGAAAGCGAGGCATGCCGGAGGGCAATCATGAACAACGAGACTTTTCTGGGCTGGATGAAGAATCTCTACGGCACTTTCGGGAAACCAGCTCCGCAACTGCACGTCGTCACGGCTGCTTATCAGCGCGTCGAGGGATTGCCGGATCGCTTTTTCGATTTCGCGCTTGAGCGCTTGCAAGACCGAGAAATGCTGCCGCAGAACCTCGGCCGGGAGCTTCGCGTCGTTCTCTGGCCGGAGTTCCTTGAGGCGCATCCGGAACTGCATTCCCATGCCGACGACTGCCCGGAATGCGGGGGCTTGGGCTTTATCATCATGCGCGTTGCTACGGGGAAGCCGAACTACGGCCGGGATGTCGCCTTTCAATGTGTCTGCCGTATCGGGCAAGACCAGGGCTGGACGCGCAAGCGCATCGAGATGGCGGGCATCGTCGAGTACCATCCTCCGGCGGAAGTGACGCAACGCGCAAAAGAAGCGCTTGCCCGCTGGGGGGTACGGCTCGGAGAGATCACCGATTCACGGGCGGAGCAGAGAACGGCGCATCTGCCGGACGCGGAACGCGGGGAGATATTGGCATGGTAACGATTATCGGGAATATATGCGCCTTCATCTGCTGTTTTGTCGGGGCGTGGGTGATTGGTGAAAAGGTGGCAGATTTAATTATTCGCAGGTTGGAAAAATGGTGAATACCGGAGAGATCATCGCTTCGTTCTTTATCCCTGTCGAACCAACCGGCATGGCTCGTCCTCGTTTCTCACGGTTCGGAGGCTCGTACAAAGACAAGACTCAACGCAACAGGGAAAAAGAACTGGACGGATACTTGCGCTTATATGCCCCAAAATCGCCGGTAAATGGCCCTGTAAGCGTTGAAACGCTTTGTTGCATGTCAATACCTATGTCAGTGTCAAAACGACGCAGAGAATCGATGCTAGGGCTTTTTGTCCTGCCAACAAAGAAACCGGATTTGGACAATATGGCGAAGCAGTTGTTCGACGCTCTGACGCGGTGCGAGTTCTGGGGTGACGATGCTGTCGCCTGCGAATTGATTGCCCGTAAGATATTCAGCGCTCAATCAGGTTGGAAAGTAACAATCAGGGAGTGTAAGTTTCATGCCTAAACGTAAAAATATCTATCAGTCGCTCAAGGACCTGTCTCTGCGGGACGTTGGCCGTTCTTTCGGCAACGGCAATTATTTTCACGGCGTTTCGATTCTCAAGCTGCTCTCGAAAACGCTCATCAAGGCGCGGCGCAAGCACAAAGAATATGCGCGCTCAAAAGATGAAGCGCTTAGAGTGATCGGTTCGGAATACGGCGAATTGCTCCAGGCCGTCACAAAGGGTGAAGGCGGACGCCGGGAACGCGAAGAAGCCGCGCACTGTTGCGCTACGCTGATCCGTTACCTCGGTAAAGAATGGCGCGAGGGCGAACTTGAGGACAAAATGCTGGCGATGCTTGAACCGGAAGAAGATGCCGAAGAATCGAGCGTTCAACGGGCAAGTGACGATGACACTGAAATTGAATGGTTCGACGAGGACGAGGAAGAAAACGAAGAAAAAGAACGATGAGATATCCTCGAAAGATCGCCATTTGTCCAGTATGCCACAAAAGGGATTGCGTGCGCGTGATCAAAACGCAGGTTGTCGGCTACGTCAAATGTCTTTGGATCGTTTGCACAGAGTGCAAAGCACGCGGCCAGTATGTGGACACGGAAAAAGGGCCGTACCCGGTTCGGATAAGGCCCTTCGTCGCGTCTGAAAAAATGAGCGCTTAACTGGCTTGGTTTTAAAACTCCATTTCAGGAGTTGAAACGATCAAGTTTCGGGGCGTTCTGGTGGATGTACTGTCGGGCAATTTGTGCGATTAGCTTGGTCGCTGATGTAATGCCAAGTCTTGCGGCGTGTTGTTCAAGGGCATCCCATTCTTCAGGATAAAGACAGGTTGCTTTTGTAACTGCCTTTCTGCCTTTGGCTACCTTCGGGCGCAAACCTCCTCTCCATCCTCCGCGGCCTGTCGGGATCGGGTTTTCCTTCGTACTGACGACGGGCTTTTCTGTGGTCTCTTCCATGTGTGGGGCCTCCTTGTGCGTTTAGTGAATTTCGAGATATGCCTTGACGTCTGCCGGGATGTCAAGGGGTGCTTCGGTCGGGATATTGAGCAGGGCGCTTGCCCAGGATTGGGACACAAGGCGGCGGATAAGTGGCTCGGCTTCTTGCCAAGTGTCAACTATCCAGCAAAGTCCGTGCTGGCTTATGGTATACCCTGTCTTTCCGGGGTAGATTTCTTGCATCCGCGAGTAGTTGTGAATTTCAATTTCTATGCGCTTATTGATCTTTACAACTGCGCGGGGAAGTATCTGGCGGCGGTCCATCTTCCAAGAGACAGTGAGCGTGCGGGGTGCGGTCATGGTGTTTCCTCCGTGTGCGTTGCGGGGTTAGATGTTCCAGTTTTCAGTTAGTCGCCGATTTGAATAAATTGCCGATCCATTAACCAATCGGGCTTTTCTGTAGCCAGGGCTTCAATATATCGAAGACAGGCCCAAAAAGGCGGATCGAACAGGCTCATCCGATTTCTGATTATCCACGAATATGGGCGCTTTTTTGTTTCTCGCTTGGCAGCGGCGCGGACAATGCGCAAAACGGGGTCTTGGTACAGTCTCATCATGATGTTTGCTCCTGTTGGGTTAGCGTTCAGTGATGGGGGTAAATGCCGCGACATAGTTACTGGCAATCGTGAGAGATTCCCAATAACGGCGCTTTGCCCAGTTCGGCGTGCGGGGTCGAAACATGAGCTCCGCAATCGTCCACGAAAAGGGACGGCGAAAAGTGCTGTCTGGGTAGATGTGCTTGACGTAATCTGTCTTGTATGAGCGCTTGCGAGGGTCTGTGTAAATCTTCATTTCTTTTACTCCTGTTTAGAGGGTTGTTGGGGCTATCCTGTCCCATTCCATACGACAAGCGCAGGGCTTGCCGTATGTCGGGGGCGGGCTAGTCGTGCATTTCAAAGAGTGCTTGGCATGCTTCCTGGTAGGTCTCATATAGTGCCGGTTCAGTCTGATCCATGTAGCCGTCTGCGCTCAAATAAGCCAAATATCCATGCTCAAGCGCGACTTCTTCGGGGTCATCGGCTTCGCTTCGGGCTATGTCTTCGTATTCGTAGGGCGTCCAGTGTATTCCATCGGCGTTCTCATACTTCCAAAAATTGCCCAAAACGATCCGGGGTTGCATGAATTCATCGGTGTACAGCACGCGCAAAACTTCCAGCGGATCGGCTTCTTCGCAAGTCGTATCGTTCCAGAAATTGCAAATTGCGTCGCCGTCGCCTAGCGTGATCCATTGCTCGTCGGGGAATTCGTATTCTTCCGGATTAAATACGGGCTGGTAGATGTCCGCATTTTCTTCCCTGTCGAGATTACAGGCGGCGGCAAGGTCTTCGATAACCTGCTGCATGTTTCTGGCGTCCGCATTGCTGTAAATGGTGATCAGGCACATATGATCATCAATCGGCCGCAAGGTGTGGCGATAAACGGTCTCGGTTAAGTCGATGTCGGGGGCCACAAAGTCGCGATAGGTTGCAAGTGTGAGTGTCATGGATTTTCTCCTCTTGTGTGTGGTTGTCGGTGCATTAGTGCATCCGTTGCGGGCTACCATGCGGGATGATAGCCCGGGGCGGATTCGCTAATACTGATTGATCACTCGCTCAATGAATTCCATCTGAAGGGGTCTCAAATTGTAGTCGTGAAGCTCGTACATCTGGCGCCTTGCGCGCTCGTCATACTCATGGACAAGATCATGAGGGGGATCGATCTTTCCGAACGGGCGGTAACCAGTGGAAACTGCGCAACGCATTTCGGGGAATATGTAGACATGCGCGTTGCATCCGTATACTCCAGCCGTGTAAAGCAGGGCGTCGCCTTCAGGGAAAAGGAACTGGGCTTCACAATATCCCAATCTGATTGTTCTGGGATAGTTTCTCATGATCTCGCGGGCTGTTGTTCTGATCGACATGGCTTTTTCCTCCGTGTGTGGGTTTGTGGTTAGTTCTCGTCGTTCTGGCGGATCAGGTTCGTGATTGTCTCTTGAATCAGGTGCGCTGCTTGGTGCAATGCGCGGGTCTGAATGTCCAGCCAATTTTCTTCCCGGTTGGGATTGCGGAAACCTCCTTCACGATAGTGCAATCTTCTGATTTCCGAGGGGGTGCAAAGTCTGTGGGCAATGTCTCCGTCATAGCATAGGCTGCATCCTCCCTCGCTGTACTGCTGCCAGTCGCTCGCGCCATTAAGCAGGGCACGCTGTACTATGCTGGCGCTTGCAAAGTCGTCGTTGTCTAGTTCTGCGAGATTCTCCATCAATTCGATCGCATATTCCCTCACTCCTCTTTCCCATTGACTGCGGGTCTTCATGTGACCCAAATATTGACACGTCCGGTTGTAAATGCTGATCCTGTTCTCGGCGGTCGTCGTTGTGGTTGTCATGGCTTTCGCTCCTTGTGGGGTAGATTGTTTCTCTTGTTCGATCCCTGGGGTCGTTCCCCGTCGTTCTTGACTATAAGATAATGCCTCTTTCTTTGACTGTCAAGTATTTTAGCAATTATTTTTTATTTTATTTTATTTTTTTCTATCACCTTGTAATCATTAACAGAAATCAGCCTGGTATCGTCAGTCACCCTGAAATCATACTGATATGCATAATTCTGAAGCCGAATTTGCGGATATGAAAAAAGTTGGAAAAGCCTTGTGATTGCTGGCTTTTCAGTTGTTCAAGACAACTATATCAACTTTTCTTGATATAGTTTCGGCTTTCTGTCTGGCGTGGTCTCATGCGTAGCACGATTGTCTGGAATCGTGTCACGTAAAATCTCACCACAATAGAAAGGAAAATACTTGCAAGAGGTGAATTCAAGGATATGATGGATTCATCTGCGGGGCGCCTCTGAGTGAAGTAACACTCGCTAATCGTTCCGGGCGCTGATCGGGTGGTTATAGCTCCACCGTAACAGATAAACGGCTGCCTTTCTGGGTGGCGGGGAAACTTCCCAAGGGTTTCGACTCTAGTAAGCTGATCCGCCACCCGCACGCAATGCCAGCAATGCGTGCCGCGATTATGCGAGAGCAATATTGCGAAAGCTGGGCGATCCCACGGCTGGGCCGATATATCCCGCAAACCTCAAAAGCTAGACGGAGAGACATACCGTCGCCGAATCTTTCAGGGAACGATTATAGCGTCCTTCGATCGAACCGGGCAGCCAAGCACGAGAGCAAAACGCTTGACGCCTGCCATTATTCCCTTCTCATTCCCTCTTCAATTCCCTACCTAGTCACTAGGTAGTTGGGTCCCATCTGCAGGGGCCCCCTCCTGCTCAAGTCGCGCCCCCCACCCCGCGAGTGACTGCTGCGGCGGCGGAAAAAAACAGCGCACCTCTCCGCAATATATTTTTTGAATCTCTCCCTTGGGTCCCATCCAGCGGGTCCCATCCAAGCCTAGTTTCCCTGACGGGAAAGAGACTCCTTTTTTTTGAAGCATGCTTTTTGGAGTGGGTGGTGATTTTGGGAAAGCATGCTTTTGAGGCTCGACCTATTTCAAATCGTAGCGGTTTGGGCGGTGTTACGAATAGTTGCAATCGTGCTACTGATGGATTATGTTGATTCCAAAGAAGAAAATAGGGGGAGCGGATATGTTGCCGATAGTAGGGAAGTTGCTGGGATTCATACCGGCGGTAGGGAAGTGGGTAGCGGACAAGATGGGGGCGCATTTTGAGGAAGATGCGAAGGCGAAGGAGATACAGGCGAAGATAGAGTTGACGGAGGCGGAGGCGTTCAAGAAGAGCGGTCGGATCGCGCCGAGATATGCGAAGCAGTATGTCTTGATAGGGATAGCGGTGTTTGTTTTTTTGGCGGTGTTTTTCGACATGTTGCTGCCGACGTTTGACATTGACTGGGATGCGCCTTTGCGTGTGATGAGAGAAATCTTTGCCATGTGGGGTGCGTGATGTCGGACATGCTATGTGCGAGTCATGAGAGCCTTGTGCAATCGATGCAAGATAACAGTGTGCGGATGGCGCGGATGGAAGAGAAGTTGGATTCTCTGAAGGAGCGCATTGAGGACCTGGTGATAGGCCAGCTCAATCAGCAGGGAAAGCAGATTGAGGGGTTGGCGAACCGGCTAGATGTGCTTGAGGGGGAATTGCGGGAATGCCGATGTTCACGGGACAACGACCGTGCTTATTTGCGGGGGATGGTTGCGGTAGCGTCGGTGATTTCATCTGCGGTCGTGTCTGTTGGGTTGATAGTCTACAAGTTCTTGGGTGGGTAGTGTTATGATTAAGGGAAGAGAGATAAACAGTCTGTATGACTTGCCGTTTCAGATTGGCGAGTTTGTGCGTCAGTATTTGATTGACTATGACGGGACGGCTGCGGCGATACGGGCCGGATATGCGAAGACGACGGCGAGTGTGAAGGCGAACAAGTTTCTGAAGCATCCGGATGTCGTCAAGGTGATCCGGCAGGAGCAGGACGTGCGGATGGCGCAGTCCATGCGAGGTGAAAAGGAAGTGCTTGAGGACATCCGGGCTATCGGGCAAGAGGCGCGGGAGAAGGGGGATTTGAAGTCTGCCTTGCGGGCCTTGGAGCTTGAGGGCAAGCATTACTGCATGTTCACGGACAAGGTGCAGAACGAGGTTTCGGGCGGGCTTGATATTCGGTGGGAGGAGTGATGGCGGGAGCTGTTGCCCGGAAGAAGGCGCGGATACCGTACAAGCCGCGGTATCGGGAGATTCACGAGATACTTGAGACGCACCGTTTCGTCGTGCTTGTGGCGCACCGGCGTTTCGGGAAGACGGTGCTTGCGATCAACCACATGCTCAAGATGGCGCTTACCTGCAAGAAAGAGGCGGGGAGCTATGCGTACGTTGCGCCGTTCCGGAACCAGGCGAAGCAGGTAAGCTGGGACTATCTGAAGCGGTACACGCAATACATTCCCGGCCGTCAGGTGCACGAAGGGGATTTGTGCATTGTGCTTCCGAGTGGGGCGCGGATGCGGATATTCGGGGCGGACAATCCGGATGCTCTGCGAGGGCTGTATTTCGATGGCGTCATCATGGACGAGGTGGCGCAGATGCGGCGGGACGTGTGGGAAGAGATTGTGCAGCCCGCCCTTGCGGATCGCATGGGGTGGGCGCTTTTCATTGGGACGCCGAAGGGCATCAATCTGTTTTCGGAGCTGTTCTACAAGGCGAAGGATCTCCAGGACGGCGGGGATCAGAACTGGGCGGCGCTGCGGTATCCCGTCACGGATACGAACGTTCTGCCTGCGGAGGAAGTGGAGCGGCAGAGGAGGGAGATGTCGTCCAACGCATTCCGCCAGGAATACATGTGCGACTTCACGGCTTCTTCGGAGGACATTCTCATCACGCTGGACGACGTGCTGGCGGCGTCGAAGCGGCAATATCCGCCCTTTGAGTATGCGTCCATGCCGGTTGTCTTCGGAGTGGACGTGGCCCGGTACGGGGCGGACAAGACCTGCATTTTCATCCGGCAGGGGCTTGTGGCCGAGGAACCGAAGCTCCTGTCCCAGCAGGATTCCGTGGAAGTGGCAAACGAGCTGTACGGGATGATTCTTGAGAGAAATCCGGCGGCGGTTTTTGTGGATGCCGGGCAGGGGCAGGGCGTCATCGACATTGTGAAGCGCATGGTTGACGTGGTTGTGGAAGTTCCTTTCGGGTCGAGGGCTTTGAAACAGGAGAAGTTCGTCAACCGGCGGTCGGAAATGTGGTACAATATGCGGGAATGGGTGCGCAACGGTGGACGGATTCCGAATAATGCTGACTTGTTTGCTGAAATGTCTGGGCCAATTTATTCGTTTGATAGCAAAGGTCGGATACTTCTTGAAGAGAAGAAGGACATAAAGAAGCGGCTGTCGCGTTCTCCGGACATGGCGGACGCGCTGGCGCTCACCTTTGCGGAACCGATATTGCCGAACAGCATCTTGAACTTCAACCGCGGCATGGTGGATACGGACCCGGACGTGTTCTCACGCTATGAAACAGGGTATGTCGATGGACGCTTTCGCTCGACTTTCGAGTAAGTATTATGTGCGATGGTACACTGACGGAACGGGCCTCACAAAAGAGGCTCTTTCGTTTTCCTATGACTTGATAAAGGCGGCGGGATTTGAACGGACGCTTTTCTATGATCAGGACGTGCCGCCGTCGAATAAGAAGTTTCTGGATTTTTTGCTTTCCGGGAAATACCTGGTCTTTCAGTCGTACCGGGAGGACGGAACGCCTGTAATCATGTACTGGTTTGAGCCTTTTCTGTTCACGGGAAAACAGTATCTTGGACACTTCACGACTTTCGGGACGGTGCCGAAGGACGAGCTTGTGGAATGCACGCATCAATCGTTGCACTTTCTCGCGGATACTTTTCCGATGGTGGAATTGTACGGGTTGACGCCGTGCTGTCTGCGGCATGCGTGGAAGTTCGCGCACGATGTCATAGGGTATGAGAAAATCACCACAATAAAGTCGTGCGTCTATTGTCTTGGGAAAGAGAGGGATGCTATCTTTTCGGTGTGTAAACTAAAGGAAAAATGGGGCTGATACACGATGAAAGTCTATGATGAAATAGTTTTTGACTTTGAGTCTCTGGATGTTGTTTCGGAGAAATCGCACGAGTACGAAGGCCCCGTTGCCGAATGCGGCGGGGGCGGTGGCGGCGGCAAGGGCGGCGGCCATAGCCAGCAGTACTACATCGACAGGGCCAATGCGCAGGCGCAGGCCCGGCTTGCGGCCGAGAAAGCCGCCCAGGAAGCCGCCGACGAGAAGGCCCGCAAGGCTGAAGAAGAGCGGAAGGCTGAATTGAGGCGGCAGATGCTTGGCAACCGCAACGTCACGGGCGCGGAAGACGACGAAGAAGCCGCGATTCAGAAAAACGTGCTGGGGTAAGTTATGGGCAGCATGGCAGTAATGGCACTTTCGACTATCGCGGCAGCGGCACTCTCGATGGCGCTCACGCCTTCGCAATCTTCGCAGGGGTCCGTTGACTATTCCGCGTTGCGGCAGATCGAGGAGGAGAAATCGGCCGACGCGGCGGCGCAGCGTGCCGAGCAGGCGGAGGCCAAGCGGCGCGAGGAGTTGCGCGTTCAGTCCATGTACGGACAGGACGTTCTCACTTCCGATTCTGGGGATGATGACGACCTGACGGTGAAAGAGGCCGTGCTTGGCGACAAGGACGACGACCGCGAAGGCACGGAGAGTTCCACGGGGGTCGTGTGATGCCTGACAGAAAGGAGTTCGTTCAGAACCTGAACACGACTTTCGGGGTGCTGAAATCCGAAAGGGCGGCGTTTGACGACGTGTGGCGCAAGGTGGCCGTCTACGAGTCGGAGCGCATGACCATGTTCGACGGGCAGCTTGGCGCTGATGTTGATCGCATGATGCGGCGCGACCTGCGCGACGTGGACAACACATGCAGGCAGGCCATCGCCGTCTTTTCCTCCGGGATGCTTTCGGGCGTGTGTCCGCCTTCCGATCAGTGGTTCTCCCTGCGGATCGCCGACAAGAGCGGCGGCGACGAGCTGAAGAAGTACCGCCCCGTGGCCCGGTGGCTTGAAGAAGTCGAGCGCGTGTTTGTCAAGGACTTCACGAACAAGAACTTTTACACGCAGCAGGTGTCCTCATACAAGCACATCGGCCTGTACGGGATGCAGTGCATGCTTGTGGGCGAGGCGCCGCACGGGGGCGGGACTTATTACCGCGACATCCCCGTGGATGAAATCTACATCGCCAACGACTACGCGGGGCGCGTCAATCTCGTGTTCCGAGAGATGCAGGTGACATTGCAGCAGGCGATGGAGTTTTTCGGCAAGGAGAATCTTTCGCCGTGCGTTCAGCGCATGATCGAGCGGAAGGACTTCAACGCCAACGAGAAATTGACGGTCGTGCATGCCGTCGTTCAGAAGGCGCCGGGCTATGAGAACATTATGGGCAACAACAAGCTGCCCTACGCCTCATACTACTTTGAGCCGGGCGAGGAACACCTGATAAGCGAGGGCGGCTACGAGTCCATGCCCTACATCGTGACGCGGGCGTACTGCGACGGGCGTTCCCCGTACTCCATAAGCCCTGGCACGCTGGCGCTGTCCGACGTGCTCATGATCAACGAGATCAAGCGGCTTTTGCTTCAGGCGGGGCAGCTTTCGGTGTGTCCTCCGACGCTCATGCCGGACAGGGGGCTTGTGGGGCGGCTCAATTACACGCCGGGCGCGATCAATACCTTCCGTAAGGATGGTTCGACGGACGTCAAGGATTTTCAGCCGTTGCATCTCACAGGCGAATTCAAGCCTGCGATGGAGTTGATGGAGAAGGCGCAGAAGGACGTGAACGCGGCTTTCTTCGTGGACCTGTTCCTGATGATCCACAACCGCACGCAGGCGGGCAAGGGAACGCCGACGGCGATGGAGATACAGGAGCTTGCCCAGGAAAAGAGCTTTCTGCTTGCCCCCATACTTATCAATCAGCAGCAGGAGAACTTCAACCGGCTTTTCGACCGCGTGTTTGAGATCAAGAAGCACGAGAAGGGGGCGATCCCTCCGGCCCCGCGTGAATTGCAGAACGCGGAGATTGAGATCGAGTACGTCTCTCCGCTGATCCGGGCGCAGCAGAACATGCAGACCCAGCAGATACTTCAGGGCTTGGCTGACCTTCAGGGCATGATTCAGGCGTTCCCGAATGTCATTGATGTGCTCGATGCCGACGCGACGGTGCGGCGCATACTTGAGAACCGCTGCATGCCCGCGTCGTGCATCCGCACGCCGGAGGAAGTGTCGCAGATACGGCAGGCCGCGCAACAGGCGCAGATGCAGCAGATGCAGCAGGAACAGGCGGCTATGCAGGGGCAGCAGATGCTTGACGGCTTCAAGGAATTGAGCAGGACGCCCGAAGCCGGTTCCGTGGTGCAACAACTTATGGAGCGCATGGGCGCGAACATGCCCGGCAAGGAACCGCGATAGATGTTTGATTGGTCTGATTCTCTGGCGGACAGGCAGGCGGAACGCGAGCGGCTTTTGCTGGCAGGCGCCATCCACGGGGCCTTTGCCACGGAGAACGGGAAGAAGCTGAAAGAATGGCTGCGGACGGCCTGTTATATGGATGGGCCGATGCAGATGAACGAGATTGAGTCCCCCGCGCAGACACAGCGCATAGCGGCGCGTCGGGATTTGTTCATAACCTTGGAACAATTTGAAAAGGAAGGTGCGAATGTCTCAAGCGACGAATAGCGCTGCCCCGGCGACCCCGGAAGGCGCTACGCCCCCTGCGGGCACGACGGCTCCCTCAACTGCCCCGTCCGGCGGGGAAGCAACGCTTCTTGGCGCGGGCATGGCCCCGTCTGGGAACGCAAACCCTACCCCCGCCTCCACGACCGACGGAACGGCCCAGAATGGCTCGCAGGGCGGCGAAAGCGGGACGACGGGGGCAAATGCCAATGCGACGATGAATATGTTGTCACAGGGCGATTCAGGGCTTTTTCCGCTCCCTGAAAATGCCAGTGACGACCAGCGGGCGGAGTTCGATCGCAAGCTCCGTGCGCTGAACGGCGTGCCGCAGAACGCGGCGGATTACGGTGACTTCGGCTTCGGCGATTCCGTCAAGATCAATACCGAAGCGGAGGACTACAAATACTACACGGAGCTCTTCAAGGAAATCGGACTTTCCAAGGCGCAGGCGGGCAAGCTCATTGAGAAGCATCTTGAATACCTCAAGGGGCAGGAAGAACACTTCAAGCGCACGAATGATGCGCAGATTCAGGAATATCGCAACAAGGTCAAAAACGACTTTGTGCGCGAGTGCGGCGGCGAGCAGGGCTTTGTTGAATTCAGCCAGACCGCCTCGCGGGGATTTCAGGCGGCGGCACAGGGCGCGGGCCTCAACGAGAAGGATGTGCGCGGCATCCTGAACGTGATGGGCGACGACCCGCGTTTCCTGCGGATTTTCAACTCCATCGGCAGACTCTATCGGGAAGACGTTCTCGTGACGGGTTCTGCCCCACGGGCACAGGAAAAGTCGTTCGAGCAGATGTTCAGCGGCATGTTCAACCATCAACAGTAATTTTTTTGTAAAGAGGAGACACGAAAATGCCTTTTGGTAACACGCTTAATCAGCTTTCCATCGGCAAGGCCAAGACTTTCGTCAACCAGGTGGACAACATCACCGAAAACGCGCCGATCGTGAAGGCCATGCCCTTCGTTCCGGCCTCCGATCAGCTCTGGGACGTGTCGAGCGAAGTGCAGCTCGTCGGCTCCGGCATGAACAGCGTCGATTTGAACGCTCCCTTGCAGGAAATCCAGATCGCCGACGCGCTCAAGCAGACGCAGCTCAATATCTTCGGCGCAAAAATGTTCGTGCCCGAAGACACCGCCAAGCTGGAAGGCGGCCCAGACAAGTACTTCGGCAAGAACCGCCAGACTTTCGAGCGTCAGACCGGCATGGATGTGGAGCGCAACTACATCTACAACGCCTTCCTGCCGTTCGCCCTCGCGCAGTACGCCGCCGGTCACACCGACTGCGTGCAGAACGCGGGCGGCTCCGGCAACACCAATCACTCGCTGATCGTCGTGCGCTTCGACAACACGAACATGGCGGGCCTGTATTCGCCCCTGTGCTTCAAGCGTGACACCTTCCTGGACATGTCGCCCATCAACGGCGGCAACCTGTACGAGAACGGGGATTCGTCCAGCAAGTACTACAAGGTGCTTGGCTACGGTCTGCGCATGAAGACCTACATGGGCGTGCGCATGCTGTCCTATAGGAACATCGCGGCCATCGTGAACATCAAGCTCACGGCCTCGACTCCGCTCACGAAGATGATGGTCGAGAAGGCCCTGCTTGCCGCCCGCGTGGGCGAAGCTGGCAAGGCGATGATCCTTTGCCATCCGAAGGTGAAGCTGTATCTCGCCGATATCGGCAAGGTCCAGTACATGCAGTCCACCTACTCCGAAAAGGGCATGGACTTCCGCGTGGACACCTGGGACGGCGTGCCCATCGTCACCAGCTACAACTTCGTCGACGGTGCCGAAACTGACATCAGCCTGAGCTAACGCAGACAGAAAGAAGGAGAAAATACTATGTGGAATCACAACCTCCGTCCCTATGGCGAATACTTCGCTCTGGACCAGGCCATTACCTCGACGCAGGCGAACGGCAACGTTTCGGCCAACATTCCCACCCGCATTGACGCCTCGCAGGGCGGCACTGCCTTCATCTGCGCCACCCCGAAGGACGGCACGCTCGCCGTGGCGTCCAGCCAGACCGTTACCCTGAAAGTTCTCGGCGCGAAAACGGCAGCCGCCGCCGGGGCAGGGACTTACGTGGAACTTGCGAGCGCGACCTACACGAACGACACCGGCGGTTCCGTTACGCTCGGCAAGGATCAGAAGGTGTGCGAGTGCATCGTTGGCGACTCTCTGCTCAAGTATCCCTACGTCAAGGTGACGATCGAGGGCAGCGCAGCGCCGACCGGCAAGGTGGACATCTTCCCGGCCTATGTCTCGCACAACGGGAGATAAGCGATGGTTTACACCGCACTGCGCAATTTTGCGATCGTGAGCGGCAACGGGGCGATGGTCTACCTGGAAGGGCAGACCGTCCCCGAAGCCATCGCCAAGCAGTACCCGATGCACATTGTCGGTCTGGCGAAGGAAGAGAAGCCCGTGGCGCACAATCCCAACCTCAAGGCGAAGCCTTCGCGGAAGGAGATCGCCAAGATGAGCGAGGACGATCTGAAACAGTGGATTACGCAGTTTCATCCCGGCAGCGCTCCGGTGGGGGACGTGGACAAGGCCGGGCTTGTGGAAATCGTCGTGGGACTGGTGGATTAAGAACCATTTAGATGAGGGGCTAAATTTAGCCTTTGGTCTAAATCTCAAGGGGGCGGGGTGATTGGCCCCGGCCCCCGTTGAATGCAGGGAGAAAAAGGCAATGGCAGTCGAGAGCACGAATATCAGCGTCGTTTACACCGTCACTTCGGCGGCGTCGGGGCAGGAGTTTTCGATCCCCTTCCCGTACATCGACAAGGAAAACGTCATCGCCTATTCCGTGACCGACGGCGAAGCGACGAACCTGACATACGGCACGGACTACACGGTGAACAATTCCACCCTCACGGTGACGGGGGCGCTCACGGTCGGGTCGAAGCTGGTGATCCACCGCGTGACGCCGCTGACGCAGGAAATTGACTGGGAGGACGGGCAGGCCGTCTACACGCCTGATATTGAGCAGGCGGACGACAAGCTCACTTTTATCGCGCAGGAATTCGCAAATCAGATAGATCGCGCCGTCAAAATCACGAATGAAGATGCCGCGGCAGGGGTGACGCCCGAAGACTTGCGGGATGATTTTTTTGAGGCGCGGGATGCGGCGGCGGCAAGCGCGACGGCGGCAAGCGGTTCGGCCGATGATGCTTCTGCCAGTGCCGCCTTGGCGCAGGCGTGGGCAGAGAGCACTACGCCGCCGGATGCTGAAGACCCTGATTCTAAAAGCGCAAAGACGTGGGCGAGTGAGTCCGCGTCGTCTGCGAGCGATTCTTCTGACAGCGCAGCACTTGCACAAGCATGGGCAGAAAGTTCAACGCCTCCTGACCCGGAAGATGCCAGTAGTAAAAGTGCAAAGTCTTGGGCGGAAGAGGCTCAGACAATAGTAGATGATGGCATTATTGCTACAGGTACAACAGTCGCTCGAAAACTGGTTGACCGTTTTGCTGATGTCGTCAACGTCAAAGATTATGGGGCTAAAGGCGATGGAGTGACGGATGATACGGCGGCGATACAGGCGGCGATAGCAACAGGCAAAACTGTTTTTGTTCCCGAAGGGCAATTTCTAATATCTACATCCTTACCTGTAGAGAAGCTAACTGGTGTAGGAGAAATTGTTTATTCTACAGGACATGTATGGAATATACGAAATGTTAGTAATAATGAGAGTCTTTGCCAACGGTTTAAGGGAGAATTAAATCTTCCGTCAGGTAAAGTTCCTCAAGATATTTCTATCTGTGATGGAAATTTATTCGTATCACAGCAAATTTCTGGAACGGCGTTTACATCAGATGTTGTAGTAAGAATATCACGGTTTGCTTTTGATAACAGCGATAAAAATGTTTCTAATCTGTCAGCAGGTTTTAATGATATAGCGTCTGACGCTCTTACTCCTGAAGATTATTTTGATTGCTCGTTGCTTGGGCATGGGGAAGGTGTAGGTGCTATAAAAGAAAATGGTAAGATTTATATCTATGCACAACTCAACCCGCTAGATGTTTCAAATACAGAAATAATGGATTTTGCTAAGATTGAGTATAAAGGAGCAAATTCAACTTATACTGCATATCGCAGTCTTTCTTGCCCAAGAGGGCAACTTTCAGTATCGATAGATGGAAGATATTTGTTGGTACTGACAATGACAACCTCTCCTAACATATACACAGTTTATGTTTTTGATAAAGAAGAGGTAGAATCTTCATCTAATATAGCGTCCGTAAATCCGTTATATAAGTGGTCCTATCAACACGCAACTATGAGAAGTGGCATTACATGTGACGGAAAATATGTTTATATCATGCATGGTCCCGGAGATATTAACGATTCTCAGTCAAAAATTAACATATTTACATTGAATGGAAAGTTAGTAAAAGCTATTTATACAACAGGCATGCGTGCAATCATCCCAGAAAAAGTTAAGTATGGATGGGATGGTAGATTCGCAGGTGAAGTTGAAATAGAAGGTGTCGCAATATATAAGGGCAGCTTAGTATCAGCTGGAAAGATTATTTGGGGAACACCTCGAAGTGCTGTAACTCTTGAAGGTAAAACCTTTTTTGCTATGGTAGATACAACTAATGGACACCCATTTAGTTTGCCTAATACTTGGGTGCCTACATTGGGAACAATTAGTGGGGCTGCACCTTGGGTTAGGGGCACATCATATACCGGATGGGAAGATGGTAGTTCACACCGTTATCTAACATCTATTGATATAGGAACGGACGGTTACGATTTAGTAGGAGGCTGTGTCTTTGATAGAGATAATCCAGAAAATGTAAGCAATTTATTGCCTAATTCTAACAATATTTGCAGTATAGGTTCAAATGAACAGACTATTCAATTAGGTTATGTCTGTCAGAATACTCAGAAATTTGAAACGATTTTACAACTTTACTATAATGGAAATTTCTCTTTATATGATCCTAGAGCATGGACTTATGCTGGCTATAACGAAGCATACAAATCTAGGTATGGGAGAATGTTTTTTGATGCGGAAACTGAAAAACTAGACATAAATATACAAAACGGAGATGAAGGAAATACAGGCACACTTATTAGGATGATAGGTAAAAACGGCTCTAATTCTGGGACATTATTTTTAGGTAGTGAAAATAGTGGTGTTCAGGTATGTCCGTCATATTCTACATATAATCCAAGTTGCCTAATATTTTACTCTGGCGGTGCAAGGTGTGGATATTTTAACGATTCTAAAAATCTTATAGTTTACGCAGCACCTAGACCGAATTCAACCGCTGCTGCTGTTGACTTAGGCACATCAGGGAATAAATGGAACAATGTTTACGCTGATACTGGTCCGTGGTCAACATCCGATTCGCGATTGAAAGACAATATAGAATCGCCTTCTGAATCTCTTTTGAGAGCTTGGGGAAGTGTAGATATTAAAGCCTTCCAACTCAAGAAGGCTATAGAAAAAAAAGGAAACTCTGCAAGAATACATCTTGGTGTAATAGCACAAGACGTAGAGGCAAAATTTGCTGCGGAAAACCTTGACGCTTCTCGATATGGTCTGTTTGGGTATGATGAGTGGAGTGATGAGTATGAAGAAGAAATCGTAGTCGATACTCCCGCAACCTATGATGAAAAAGGCGACGTTTTAACTGAAGAAATATCTCATGTTGAGAAACGCAAAACGACCGAGGCAGGCGGTTCTTTTTCCATCCGCTACGAAGAAGCCCTTTGTCTCGAGGCCGCGTACCAACGCGACCGTGCAGACAAAGCCGAAGCACGGATAGCGGCGCTTGAAGAGAGGGTGGCGGCACTTGAAGAACGGCTTGCCAGACTTGAGGGATAACCGATGACACACGCATTGATTGCTGTTGTGATGTGTGGCGTCTTCATGTTGCTCAAATCGCCGTCTTGGCTATGTCTGCTGCCTGCGGTCTTCTATATCGGCCGCGAGTTCACGCAGGCCGAGTATCGATATATTGAGGCATTTTGCAGTGGTTTGCGGACTAATATGCCGTGGTATGCACCATTTCTGCCGTCTGCATGGACGGTCAAGGGGATGATGGATTGGGTGCTGCCGCTTGTGGTGTGCCTAGCTGCAATGTGGATTATGAAATTTTTTGGAACCAACGCCGCATAGGGCGGCGAGAGTTCGATACATTGAGAGAGTGGTTGAAAGCTCATGTCTACGCCGCGCCTGTTCTTGATGCGCGTATGTCAAAGCTCAATGCGTTGTGCAAGATTCAGGATGCGGCAAAGGCCGATGCCCCGGTTGAAGAAAACAAGCTCTTGTATGTGGACGGGATAAGCAATGGAACAACTGCTCAAGGAACTGAAGCGCAGAATTGAACGGGAGAACCGTCCGTCTGAGCAACTGTATGTTAGTCTCAAACAGAGCGGGGCGTACATGTTTATGACAAACACGATGAATCAGGACCTTGTGTTGTCGTTCTGCGCGGCCATGCTCAAGCTCTACTGTAATCTGACTGAGAAGCACAAGGAAGAAAACTCGTGAAGATACCGTACAGGAAATTTCCCGGCAAGCTGGTGGCAAGCGCGGCTCTCGTGACTCTTCTGGGGGCAGGCGGGGCGGCGCTCTATCTGGACACGGTTGCGGATTACGAGGGCTACGTGCCCTACGGCTACCGCGATCCCGTGGGCATACCGACAAAGTGCTTCGGGGATACGGAAAATGTCGTTCTGGGTAAAGAGTACACGCGGGAGGAGTGCGTGCGCTCCATCAACGAGCATGGCTACGAGATCGCAAAGCCCGTGATGAAGTGCATCCCCGGTTTGTCGGACATGCCGGACAAGGTGAAGGCGTCTGTGCTTTCCATGAGCTACAATATCGGCCCCGGCGCGATGTGCAAGTCCACCGTGGCGCAGTACATGAAGGCGGGCCAGTGGGAGAGGGGATGCCGCCGCATGGCGGAGATATACAGGAAAGCGGGCGGCAAGGAGCTGAAGGGCCTTGTGAACCGCAGGCGCACGGAATCGGAGATGTGCCTTGAAGGCTTGAGGGAGATGACGCCGTAAAGGCGTTGCAATATGCGTAACTGACGCGAAAGGGAGGTGATGCCAAATGAAACCTGTTGTTACTCTGAATGAGAAAACGGGCGCGCCGGAAGTTGGGAAAGGTATAAAGTACGAACGTATCCGGCGTATCCTACGATAACGGGTTATCTTTGACTTGTGGGGACTTTGGACAGATTTTGCAATTCAAAACGTGCAGAAGAACATGACAGAGTAAAACATGGATAAAAAAATGGGCCTGCTGAGAACAGGCCCAAAGGAGAAAAAGAATGCCTAGTTTTATTGATTTGACGGGGCAAACTTTTGGTAAGCTCACGGTAATTGAGCGTGTCCCAAATGTCAAGCGAGGCGTTACTAGGTGGCAATGTTCCTGTTCTTGTGGAAAAGAAACGATTACAACTTCAGCCGCTTTGCGCAGTGGAAATTGTCGTTCGTGTGGTTGTTTACATGTTGAAGCCGCCAGAGAACAAGGACTAAAAGCAATAAGGCACGGAGGGACTGGTTCTCGGCTATATCGAGTGTGGTCTAACATGAAGACTCGCTGCTATAATAAAAGCAATAAAAACTTTGAACGATGGGGAAAACGTGGTATTGCTCTTTGTGATGAGTGGCGTGAAAGTTTTGAATCTTTTAGAGAATGGGCGATTGAAAGTGGATATTCAGACAATCTGTCAATAGATAGAATTGACAACTCAAAAGGCTATTGTCCAGAAAATTGTCGTTGGGCTACGCCGAGAGAACAAGCAAACAATACGAGAAAGACTCGTTTTATATCGTACAAAGGGAAAACATTGTCGTTACATGGTTGGAGCCGAGAATTGAAAATTCCGGTTTGCACACTGTTTTATCGGTTGAAAAATCACAGCGTAGAGACAGCCTTTGCTATGCCTTACAAGGCTAAACTCGCCGACCGCGTGAAGCACGGATAACAGAAAGGGGGGCGTCATGCAGACCAAGACGGACATCATCAATCAAGCCCTTCTCATGGCCGGGCAGGACACGATCCTTGACCCCGCCGGGGAGAGCAAGAACGCGAAGCTCATGGCGCAGATATACGACGCCACCCTTGAAGAAACGCTTTCCATTCACGGGTGGACGTTCGCGCTCAAGGCGACGAAATTGCAGCAGCTTTCTGAGACGCCTAACGACTACCGTTTCATGTACAAGTACCGTCTGCCGGAAGATTGCGTGCGCGTGGTGCGCGTAGACGGGACATGGCGCACGACGGGCGAGGGGTTCCTGCTGGAAGATGAGCTGGGTATTCTTGGGCGCATCGGAAAAACGGCGATGTCGAACACGGATTTGTCCGTTGAGTACACGATTCACGGGCGGGAGCTGTACACGAATTCCACGGACTTGCAGCTTGTCTATGTCTCGCGGGATGTCGAGGCGTATGAGATGTCGCCGCAGTTCCGGCTGTATCTCGCGGCCTGCATGGCGTCGAAGGTGTATCGCAAGATCAATGGCCTGAACGACGGGCAGGACCCGCTGCTGAAGCAGATGGCCCGTTTGCGGATGGACGCTTTCCATGCCGATAGCGAACAGGCCGATACCATGCCGCAGAATCAGCCCAATCTCTTTGTGAGCGCGAGGGCGTACTAATGGCAAGGACTTACACGGATATTCATTCGTTTGTCGGCGGCCTGCTCTCTACGAAGTTGGAGGGGCGCATCGATTTCAGTAAGTACGGCATCGGTTGCCGGGTACTTGAAAACTTCTTGGTGACGCCTACAGGCGGCATCTACAAGCGCCCTGGTCTGCGATTCGTAGCGAAAGCCAAGTCTGGGCAAACAACCGTGAGGCTTATCCCCTTTGATTTCAACGGCACGGAAAAGCAAAGCTACGTTCTGGAAGTGGGCGACGGTTACATCCGCTTCTTCACGCGGGGCGGGCAGGTAATAAACAACGATGCACCGCTTGAGCTGACGGTTTCCGCGCTGGAAGGCGTTGATCTGTCGCAGCTCTGTTACGTTCAGTCGGCTGACTGCATCTACTTCGCGCATCCGAAGATGTATCCGTGGCGCCTGGAAAGGTCGAGCAATACGAGCTGGGCATATCAGCAAATGTCCTTCTCCACGAACAGCCGGGAGCCTTTGCCGTGGACGACGAATGATTATCCGTCTGTCGTGCGCATCTACGAGAACAGGCTGATTTACGCATCCTCTCCGACAAAGCCGCTCAACATTTGGATGTCGAAGACGGCGGATTTCACGAACATGAACATCAACACGCAGACGGACCAATCGAAGGACCCTTACGACGAGGACGCGATTTTTATGCGCCTGAACGGATCGCGGGTGAACCCGATCAAGTGGATGCTCGACATGGAGCAGCTTGTCGTTGGCACGAACCAGACCGAGATCAAGATTCAGGGCTCCAGCATGGACGCGCCGCTGACGCCGAAAACGGCGGGGCATCGTCGGCAGTCGAGCTACGGCAGCAACGACGTGATGGCGATCATGCTGGGAAGTTCCGCCATGTTCGTCTCGCGCACGGGAACGAACGTCTACACGCTGGACTATCAGGATTTCGGCTACCGCTTCAAGAGCGCCCCGCTGAACCTGTTGTGCCCGGAGGCGACGACGCCCGCCGTGGTTGAGATGCACGCAATGAGCGAGCCGGAACCGATTGCGTGGTGCATTCTGTCGGATGGCACTTTCAGCGGATGCACCTATATCCGGGATCAGCAGATTTACGCCTGGCACAAGCATAGCACGGACGGCAAGGTGATAAGCGGGGCTGTCATTCCCTATCTGGAAGGCGATCAGTTCTGGATGGCCGTTAAGCGCGGCGACGAGATTTTTGTCGAGTACCTGGAGACGCCCTTCGACATTTATAGCGAGGACGCGACCTACAGCGTGTTCATGGATTCCATGCTTTCTGGGACGGCATCGACGAACGGGCAGATAAGCGGCGCGGTGCACCTTGTCGGGAAGAAAGTGCAGGTGATGCAGAACGGCTCCTACATCGGAGAGGTGGAAGTTGGCGCGGGCGGCGTTATCAGTGACAGCCGCATCAAGTCTGGCGCCTATGTGTCGGCGGGCCTGCCGTACACGGCGGAAGTCCAGCCCATGCGGGTGAATTATTCCAACCGTTCCATGCAGGGCGTTCAGGGCGTGAACGTGATGAAGCGCATCTTGTCGGTCGTTCTGCGAGTCGTGGGAAGCGTGAAGGGCGAGATACGGGCGGAATACGAGCAGCCCGTTCCGGCGTTGAACCGCCCCGGCGAGTTCGGGGAATGGCAGGACATTCTCGCTTTCGGCGACGGCGCCATAGGCGGCAATCCTCCGCCCTGCCTGACAAAGAACATCGAGATACCATTGTCGGGCAATTCGTCGTATGACGGTCTTATTCGGGTGCGGCAGCGCTTGCCTTTTCCCTTGTTTTTGTCCAGTATCAGTTACGGAATCGAACTATCGATGTAAGGAGCGCGTGATATGGGCGGAATGATGGGAAGCATGTTTGCAAGCCAGACCTCGCAGGATATATTCACCGGCCTGTCTACGGGCTGGAAAATCGGTTCTGGCTATCAGAATGCGCGATACAACGCCTCCGCGATGCGCGAGCAGGCCGCTTCGCTTGCGGCGCAGACGCAGTTGCAGACCGAGCTGATTGCGGCGCGTTATCGCCGTCAGTACAAGGAATTGCAGTACAAGCAGGAAATGCAGGCGTCGGCAAACCGCGTGTATGCGCTGAAGAATGGCATAACGGGCGCGAGCGCGGCAAACGTGCTTGGGAGCTACGCGGCGAAGGGCAAGAAGAATCTGCAAACGCTGTACTACAACGCCGCGATGGAAGCCGGTGCGCTTGCCTATCAAAGCGGTGCGCGGATGGCTTCGCTGAAAGAAAAGGCGCGGCAATATGACTGGCAGGCGACCATGACGCTTGTGGGCGGCGCCATCAATCTCGCGACGGGATATTTCAAGAACAACATGCCCACGGGATCGACAAATGATCCGACGATGTTTGACAGCGGTGTGCTGGAAGACAACGCGATTAACGATCCCGGCGCGGAAAGCAAGGGCGAGATGTCGCTTCTGCAAAGCTGGTGGAATGCCGGACCGAATCTGACGACGAGTTTCTAAAGGGGAGAAGATATGAACACGGGCGGACTTGTAGCACCTGCGGACGTACAGACCATAGACGAAGGCGGCATTGCCAGAAGCATACACGGTTCGCAGTCGAGCGCGCCGACCTGGGGCGTTGGCGATCCCGTGGCGACGGCGTTGAGCGGGCTTTCCGGCATGGTGGACAAGTACGCCAAGGCTTACGACGACGTTGTGGTGAACGACTACACCATGCAGAAGTCGAAGGAGCTGGACGAGCTGTATAACAATCCCGACACGGGCATCTTCAACACGCTCAAGGGCGACAAGGCCAAGGGGGCGTACCAGAATTACAAGAACGTCATCCGGGACATGTGGGACCACGATGCGATGGACAATCTGACGGAGCGTCAGCGGGACATGGCGTCGAAGCATCTCTACACGCTCTTCTCAAGTTACGGGCACCGGGTGGCGGAGTTTGAGACGAAGCAGCTCATGGGGGCGCAAGTCGATCGGTGCAAGAATGCTGTGCAAAATGCGATTGATCTTATGGCAACCGGGCATGCTACCGCCGATGACATGGCAAATGCCTTCAATGCCATTAAGATCGGCTATGCGACGATGGGAGAAATGCAGGGCTGGGATGCCGAGACTGTTGAGCGTAATCAACGCGAAGCTATAAGCGAGGGTATCACGAAGGGGAGTGCGGCTCTTGCCGTGGCAGACCCTTTGGCGGCAATGGGCATGCTCAACTATTATCAGGAAATGATGCTGCCGGCGGCTCATGCTGCGGCGGCGCAGTCTTTGGATCATCCTGTAAAAGACGCGAAAAAGCAGCTTATTTATCAGCAGGCTGAACAGGGCAATATGGAAGGAGCTGCAAAGCTCTTGCGCGATAACACTTCCGGCGCCGGCTTATGGATATCCCCTGCCAAGCCGCGAAAAATAGCCTTGCCTCAAAATGTGGATGCAAAGATTGAGCAGACCGCAAACGCCGAGGGGGTAGACCCTCTTCTTGCCCGTGCCATTGCCATGCAGGAGAGCGGCGGGCGTCAAAGCGTGCGTTCAAACAAGGGGGCTGTGGGCGTCATGCAGGTTATCCCGAAGTACGTCAAAGACTTCGGCGGCGGCAATCCTTACAATGAAGACGACAATATCAGAATTGGTATCAGGGAAATTAAATCGTATCTCAAACAGTTCAACGGCAATCTTGAGCACGCGCTGATTGCCTATAATTGGGGGCCGGGCAACCTCAAGGCGTGGCTGAAAACTGGAAAAGGTGTGAACGGACAGCCCATGCCTGAAGAGACGCGCAAGTATATTCCCAGCGTTATGGCAATGATGGGCAGGGCGCCCGGACAAATCAGCGAGCCGTACCGTCCCACGCCCGGCATGTTCAAGCCCGTTGAGGCGGATAATATACAACGCAATGTGCAGGCGTTGTTCGATAAAAAGTGCGTCAACGATGCCGCCGAAGTGTTGCGTGGCATGGACAGGCACGAGGCAAGACAGCGGCTTATGACTGCTGAAGGGCAGAAGTCTCTTGGTCTTAACTCTGAACAGGCTGCAATGCTCTGGCCTAAAATGGATCGGTACTGGAAGTCCATAGGGACGCAGGAAGTTCTCGCGGGCGTCAACGAAACGTTTAGAACAGTGAAAGATATGCCGCTGGACAAAAGGGATGAAAAGGCTTTTAGTCTTTTGCAGTCTCGTTTTTCCGATCCTCAAGAACAAGTTGCCGCCTTGTCGCAATACAAAAAAATGGCAAAGCAGGAAGACGACATGCAACTTGCCGCTTCATGGGATAAGCTAAAGCCGATAATCACAGATGGTTTGAAGCAGGGTAAAACAATGCAGCAAATTTATCTGGATGTTATGAGTAAGCCTGATGATTACAACGACTATGACAGAAAGGTTATAGATAAAATTGTGGCTTCTCCCAAAAACAATTCCGTGTCGCAGGCTCACGTCGGGCGCATCAAGCGCGGGGCGAACGCCATGATACAGGAAGGGAAGGAGACTCAGGAAATTCTGAAGTGGGCAGAAGAGCAAGGCTTTGGCGTTGTGACGGCTGCACAAGCACAAGACATCCAGAGATATATCGAGAAAGGCGGCGTTGTTTCTGGCGTCACTCTGGCTCGTTGCGAAAGATTGTATAAGCGGCTTGCAGGAACAAAAGGCAAAAAGGGGCTTGACGATCAGGCATATAACTTCATTCTGGACAACCTTGATCCGAATGAAACTTTTTATTCAGACGAAAAACTTTCGCAAATTATCGCCGACTTGTTGATAAATGAGCAGCAGAATGACAATTCGATTTTTCCAAATTCGTTGTTTAAGCGTACCCCGTATGAAGCTATGAAGGCCGGAGAGCTGGATAAGGTTCTTTGGGCCAACGAAGAGGAAGTTCAACGGGAAAAGGACGCATACAAACGGCGGACTGGGCTGGAAGCTAACGATAAAACGGTCAGGCAGGATTTGACAAAGAAACACGTCAAGGAAGGCTGGAGGGTAAAGAATGCGCGTTAATAATTTTCAAGGAACCATGTCTGATGTTTCGGAAAAGCCCTCCTATGGTGAAGATTTGGATGTGACGGGGTATCTGCCGCCCAATGAGGAATGGCAGGTGCCCTCCGCAAAAACCGAGCCTTCGGCCCCCGATTTGGGGGCCTCTTCTTTTCCTGAAAATCAGGCTCCGTCTGATGCGGCATATTCCGTGTCGCAAGAAGACGACGCCTTTTATCAGTCGATTCAGGACGATCCGACCTTTGATTTGCTTTTGCGGACAAGCACGACTGACGAGAACGCAGATTGGACGGCTGTTCGCGCTGGAATGAAAAAGCCTGAAGACTTGCCGGAACATTCGCCTGTCCGTGCGGCGTTGCTGCGGGCGAAAAATCTCAAAGGTTCAGCGGTGCTTGAAGCTCAACGCAATGCTGATCGCCTTGGCCTTCCAATGCGTGTCGCGCTTGCATCGCCTGAAAAGGCCCACATGGAGGCTATGGCGCGTGATATTGAGGAGAATCTAAAGTTTGCCTCGTGGGCTGCGCAATCGCCTGAAAACGCGGCTGTGGCGCGGGAGAACTTCGCCGCCCTGGATACCATGTTCAAGGCTCTTTCCAGTTTTACGGCCTATTCGGGAGATGATGACTTTTATTTTCCTTCAATGCCATATTGGAACGGATTGGAAGGACAGCAGGCGAAGCCTGACGGTTGGTCTAATTTTCTGTTGAAGACGCCCCCGGTTGCGATGGCTGGCGGCGTGATGGATTTCTGGTCGTCAATATCGTCACTCTTACGCATGGGATCGGAAGAGTTTTTTGGAGAAAATAACCAGTTCGCGCAATACATGGAGTCGGTTGCGAAATCTGCGGCGGACTTGATTCCCCGTCCTGAATTTCAGTCGTTCATGGGTGGGCTTAGCTATGACGTATCGAGAGCGGTGCCGCCTATGGCTGCCGCTGTTATCGTGACAGCGCTCACGAAAAATCCGCAGCTTGGCGCTGCCGTGATGGGAGCGCATATTGCGGGAACTGACTACCAGAAGTTCCGTGAGTGGACAGGCGCGGACAGGGCTGCATTTGCCTCCATGCTCGACGCTATTTTGCAGACCCCGCTGGAATATATTGGCCTTGGAAGAATTTCCAAGCTCTTTGCCACAAAGGGGTTTGGCAATATTCTCAAGCAGGGTGGCATTACCGCGCTAACAGAAGGAATAACCGAAGCAGCGCAGAAGGCTCCTGAATTTTGGGCGGAACTGATTGCCAAGGCGGGGAAGGAAGGCGGAGAGACGGCGTGGGAGCAAATTCGATGGATTACGGACCAATTCACTTCTGAAGAGGTAGCACGACGGGTCCTTGGCGATGCCGCCTATGAAGGGCTTGTGGGCCTGACGCTCGGCGGGCTTATGGGCGGCGTTCAGATCGTCAGGGGCAAACGACAGCTCGACAGAGCCAGAACATTTGCCGATGCGCACAAGAAGTTCCATCAGTATGCGATGTCTGACCCGAAGTTTGCGGACATGCCCCCGGCCATGCTTGCCGACGCAATCCGGGAAGCCAACCCGGAGATGAACAACACCGTCAGCATAACTGCCGAAGAGCTGTACCAGCTTGCGCAGAACGACAAAACGCTTTTGGCAAACCTTGGTCTGACGGAAGAAAAAGCGAAACAGGACGCGGCTGACGGGCAGATATATGAATTCACCTATGCCGACCTCCATGCTTATCTGCTTGACCAGGCGCAGTTTGATTCCATCGCTGATATTGTTCGGGAAAATCCGAATGCCTATTCGGCGAAAGAGGGGAACGATCAGAAGTTTGCGCAAGAAATTCTGGATACGACTGCCGGAGAAATCAGGGAACAGGCGCAGAAAAGCGTTGAGCTGTTCCAAAAGCGGGAACAAGACGAGGATGCCATACAGGTTGAAAGGATGCGCCTGCATCAAGATTTGACGCAGGCTATCTTGAATGTCCCCTCTGTTCGCGAGCAGGCCAGGGCGTATGGCGGCGTGGATAAGTTCGTCAACGACCATCTGACGACGATGGAACGAGAAGCCAGACGCATAGCGAAGATGTCCGATTATCAGGTAAGCGCTTCGGATTTGCTCCGCGCCGTTTCGTTTCAGGGCTTGGACATCGCCCGTTATCTTGGCGACAATTTCGTGCTGGAAAACTTTGTTTCTCCGCAATCCGGCAAAACTGTTGCGCAGGAAATCCAAGGCGAATTTGAAGAAAGCAGGGTGAATCGGGAGTTTGAAGAAGCAAGCCGGTCTGGCTTTTTCGACAATATCGAAACGACTGCGCCTCTTTCCGACTTCCCCACGGCGGAAGAAGTGTTCCGTGGAAAAGAATGGACACCGCCTCAAAGGGTAGAAAAGCCCAAGAAGACAGCGAGATATCGTGCTTCCGAAAAGCCCGTGGCGTATAACGATGCGAAAGGCGAGCGGGTAAGTTTTCGCGGTGAAGAAATCACGCTGGTTCCCGACGGGACCGTGTTGCGTCTGCCTGACGGCTCTGTGACAGCGCCTTTCAAGTTCGATCCGAACTGGTGGATTCACGGGCAGTCGGGGAAAGAAACGCGAGCTTTGCAGACATTTTACTGGATGCAGCAGGCCGTCGCGCAGATGGGACAGGAGGCCGTCGCTGAAATGGACGGCACGGTTGCTACTCTTGAACGCCTGCTGGAAAACGGGCCTGAAGTTTCTGACATCGCCTACACCCCTGAAAAGACACGGGCAAAGGCATACCGCAAGACTGACGGCAAGACGGCTGAAGGCCATGTGGCGGGACGCGATGCCGTTGTCCTTACCTCCGAAGGCGAAGACAATGTGCGTTATGAACTGTGGGAACTGGACGATCTGATCCCTTCGCACGACGCGACGCGAAACTTTCAGGAGAATACCGACACATATCCCCCGGACGTACAGCCCCGAAAGTATGACAAGGACTTGCAGGAACAGCTCAAGGTGCGGACGCATGCCTCTGGTTTGCGGCCTGAAATGATTCTCACGGACAACCCGGACCCGGTAAACGGCCCGTCGATTGTCACGCAAGATGGCGTTGTTCTGGGCGGCAACAGCCGTGCCATGACAATGCAGCTTGTCTACGAGAACGCTGACAAGAATCTGGACGCCTATCTCAAGATGCTCATGGACAAGGCGCCTGCTTTCGGTTTCACCTCGGAAGATGTGGCGAAGTTCCAAAAGCCCGTACTGGTGCGCGTCCTGCAAGCGCAGCTCACGAAAAAACAGATGGCCGCGAAGGCAATGCTGTACAACGAGACGCCGACGCAGGCTTTGGACAGGCTTGCGGAAGGCATCGGGCGCGGCAAGCGTTTGTCCAACGAGTCCCTTTCCATCCTGGCAAACCGTCTGGCTGGAGAGGAATACACTACTCTGCGGGACTTCCTGCGTTCTTCTGCGGCCAAGCCTTTCATCGAGTCCATCATAAGAGACAAGGTGCTTGAGCCGACGGAGCTGAACAAATACCTCGAAGACAACGGGGCGCTCACGATTCCCGGCCAGGACCTTGTTGAAAACGCGCTCGCCGGTTTTGTCGTCACGGATTACAACGTGGTGCGGGCGCTTCGGGACAAGAGCCGGACGGCGTACAATCGCCTGTTGCGCGTCGTGCCCTATCTGGCGATTGCAAAAAAGAAGGGCGGGGCCTGGGATATCAGCGACCAGCTCACGGAAGCGTTGCGTCTGTTGGGCAAGCCGGGAAGTCTCACGGAAAACCTCACTCGTGGAAGCCTTCTTGGAACAGAAAAGAAAACGCCGCGGTCTGCAAAGGCTATGGCATACACTTTTCAAAACGCTTCTTCGCAGGCTGAACTTGTCGCCCGTTTTGCGAACTTCGCCAAGCTGGCAACGCAGAAGGTCAATCCGCTTCTGGGCGTGAATACCGACAATACGCCTGCGGCTGCCTTCATGGAATCCTTTGGACGTACCGTCGCCGTTGTTGACGGTCAGCCGGTACTGCATTTTGAACAGAATGCGGACCGTAAGGCGTATGAGTTTGCCACGGAGCATGGCGGTTCCGGGCATCGTGCGTCTATGGCCCTTCGGAACATCAGCGAAATGCTGGAAGACAACGAACTTCCGGCGGAAGAGCTGGAAAGAATCAAGGGGTATCAGGGCACTCTCACGAAGGTGAAGGGCCGTGTGGATATCTATGCGCCTGACAAGACGGTTGAAAAACTACTCAATGAGAAAGGCGAATTATTCCAGTTTATTGGAGAAAAAGGCGCGGCTAATCTCGATAAAGCGGCAGAAGCAACGTCCCGTCTTGACAATCTCGCTGTTGCTCGTGACATGGAAGCTGCGGGCAAGGATGCAAAGGCAATCAAACTGGCTACTGGTTGGGAACGTGGCGCAGATAAGATGTGGCGATATGAAACGACCGACACATCTTTCAAAGCGAGTTGGTTGAAAAAGAATCTTGTCCTTGACGAGAGCGGAAAGGGGCATGCTTCCGTACAAAACATAGGGACCGCAATAAGCCCTGAAGTCAAGAAAGCATATCCTAATATCAAAAAAGTGTCGTTGTATGTTTCTATTGACCCCTCTTTAGAAAAGTTTTCTGGCGGCTTTAGTGAACCTCGGTACAATTTTTCAGCAGGGCAGGAAATTAAGGGAACGATTGAAATTAACGCCCGTAGTATTGAAGAAGCTCAAAACTTACTCAACCATGAAATTCAACACTTCATTCAGTATTCAGAAGGTTTTGCAAGAGGGGCACATCCTCAAGAATTTGAAGACAAAGAGGGCGCGGATAGCAAGGAGGCCCGCAAAAAGTACAAGCGTGTTGCCGGTGAAGTAGAGGCGCGAAACGCACAGTCTCGCGTAGGCATGTCTATGGAAGAACGCCGGGCGTCTCTTGCCAGTGAAACGGAAGATGTGTCGAGAGAAGATCAGATTATTCTGCAAGAACTGTATCAATCTGCCAATCAGCAGGCTGGCAACATCTTCGGTTCGACGCAGATAATGAGCGACAATACCTACTTGGTGACGCTCTTCCGGGGCGCCAATCTGTCCTCCATCATCCACGAGACGGCGCACGTCTGGTTTGAGGAAATGGAGCGTGTGACGCAGATGGAGGGATGCCCTGAAGAGCTGAAGGCCGACTTCTCCAAACTCCGTGGTTGGGTGGGGGCCGAAGCCGATAATCCGCTCAACGTTGAACAGAAGGAACAACTTGCCCGTGGCATGGAAGCATACATGCGCGAAGGCAAGGCGCCTGCCGACGAACTGACGGATATCTTCTCTCGCTTCAAGAAATGGCTCATGCAGATTTATCAGACGGTCTTGCAGCTCAACGTACAGCTCACGGATGAAGTGCGGGAAGTGTTCGACCGCATGCTGGCGACGGAGGAGGAGATCAGGGAAGTCTACAGGGAGAACGAGATTGCCACCCGGACGGAAGAGATTGCGGACGCGCTTGAGCTGACGGGGGCTGATAGGAAAGCGTATCTTGGGGCGGCGCAGGGCGTGGCAGATGCCGCCGAACACAGGCTCACTCGTGAGCGCAACGCCGATATGCGGCAGCGCAGGCGCCAGTACACGGCTGAAGCGAAGGCCGCTGTGAACGGCGACAAGCTCTATGATCTGGTGGCTGGTCTGAAGGATGCTCCGCTGGATTTGGATGATCTCAAGGCGAACTTCGGGCAGGATGTCGTGAACGCGCTCCGTGCGAGGAACAGCGGATGGGTCAGGCGCGGCTCCGGCGTCATTGCCGAGGAACTTGCATCGCAGTACGGGTACGATTCTGCGGAAGAGATGGTGAACGATCTGAAAGAGCGCGGCATGTCGCGGCGCAAGGCCATCTCTGATTATGTCAAGGACAAGATCGCGGAATACGACGAGCAGCATGCCGCCGAGGATTACATCGAGGACAACGAGAAGATCATCGGCCATCTGGAAATGGAAGGCCAGTACGTCGCGAAGCATGTGGGCAAGGAGAACGTGCCGCGCAGTATGATTCACGAGCACGCTTTGCAGCGGCATAAGCAAGAGCGCGTGTTCTATGCCATGCAGGCGAACAAGTACCGCAATGCTTACAGGCGGGCGATATCCGCCGAGCGGCGTGCCATCCTGAAGGGAGATTTCGATTCCGCGCTGCTCTACAACTATCAGGCCCGGCTCAATTTCGAGATGGCCGCTATGGCCCGCGATCTGAAGAAGAACTTGTCGGCGCTGCGGAAGGGTATGCGGAAGTTCGTTGACAATCGAAAGTATGATCCACGCGCACGGTTCGCCGTGATGGCGCTGGCAAGTCAGCATGGCATCATGCCGTGGAATGAGAGGCTTGCCGACGGCAAGAATGCGTCCACCTTTGAGGAATGGAACAGGGATGTTGGCGAGAGAGGATACTGGGCGGAAGTGCCTTTTGATCAGATGTGGCAGGGTGAGAGCGAACCTGATTTCTCAAACCGTGCGGAATACATGACGGTCGAGAATTACGGCACGCTCACGCACTTTCTGAAGAACATCGTGCAGATTGAGCAAAACATGCACAGGGAGCTGCGTGCGGCGAAGGGCGCCGATCTCGACGAACTGGCGCAGAATCTTGCTGATACGATCCATGCAAATCGTGAGACTGTGCCCGTGAAGACTGTCGAGAAAGATCCGTGGTTGAAACGCAATCTCAAAGCGATGCACGCAACGCATTCAAAAATTGAGGTGCTTTGCGAAGCTCTGGACGGGAAGCCTCTTGGTCCTTTGTGGGAAGCCATCTATGCGCCGATCAATGCGGCTGAAGACAATCAGACGCGGCGCCTAAAGAAGATGTCGCAGGACATGGAAAAGCTGTTCTCCGTTTACACGCAGGCGGAAAGGGCGAAGTACATGACTTCAAAGCAGATGGAGAAAGCCATCGGGGAATCCATCACGATGCAGCAGCGCATCATGGTGGCGTTGAACATGGGCAACGAGGGAAATCTTGAACGTCTGCGGAACGGACACGGCTGGACGGACTCGCAGATAGCCGCAATCGTCAAGCCGCTTACGGAAAGGGATTGGCATTTTGTGGAAAGTGTCTGGGATTATCTTGATACTTTCAGAGAAGAGGCTTTTCAACTTGAGGAAGATGTCAACGGTCTGAAGCCTGAACGTATCGAAGCGCAACCGTTCACTGTCACGACTTCTGACGGCAAAAGCATGAATATCAAGGGCGGGTACTTCCCGATTCGGTATGCCAACGAAAAGGAAAATCCCGTTGTCATTCCTGAAATGAAGCTGAACGATGCCATCGTGAACGGCCTTGGTTATGCGTCTCTTCAGACGAAACAGGGGGCTTTGAAACAACGCGGTCAGGTGGGCAAGAGAACGCCGCTCAATTTGTCTTTCGATGTAATTGCCGATCATGCGTTCAACATGATCCATGACATCTGCTATCGGCGGGCTGTCTTGGATGTGGCAAAAGTGGTGCAGCACAAGACGTTCCGAGAAGCCTTTACGACAACTGACGGAATGCACCTTTACAAGCTCTTCCTGCCGTGGTTGCAAGACTGCGCCAATGAGAAGATCACGCCGATGAAGTGGATTGATCCGCTGGCGAAGTGGGGACGAAACGCTACCACCATGATGATGATGGGCCTCAAGTTTTCGACGATGTTCACGCAGCCCGTGGGCCTCACGCAGTCAGCTCATGTCATCGGAGGGTGGAAAAATCTGCTCCGTGGCCTGCGGGTCTGGGATTTATCAAAGACAAAGCAATACTACCTCGACGCCTGTGCGCGTTCTGCATTCATGGAAGCCCGCTTGATGAACTATGATCGCGATGTGCGGGACATGCTCAAGAAGATCAATTCTGGCGTTGGCATCCAGAAGGTGCTGAACACGATGCGTAAGACGGCGTTTACCCCGATGGGCGGCTTCCAGATGTTTTGCGTTGACCTGCCGACATGGTGGGCGGCGTATGACAAGGGGATCAAGGATTACGCTGGGGACGAACAGAAGGCCGTGGCCTATGCAGATCATATCGTGCGGATTTCGCAAGGCAGCGGTGCGACGAAGGACTTAGCGGCTATCCAGCGCGGGCCAGAACTACAACGATTGATGACTATGTTCTACAGTTATTTCAACACACTGTATAATGTGGCGGCGCTGCATGCGGATTGGGCAAAAAAGCATCATTCGCCTGCGGACATTTGGTTGACGTTCTGCGCGGCAATGAATCTCTGGTTTATTCCAGCTCTGCTGTCAGAATGGGCTGCGGGACGTGGCCCTGACGATGACGACGATCCTTATTTCTGGGCTGTCAAGCAATGGTGCAACTATCCTTTGCAGTCTATTGTGGGCTTGCGGGAAGTCGGGAACATGCTTTTCAGCGAGTATGGGTATCAGTTCACCCCGGCGGAAATGGCCCCGAAGTCGATAGGCAACTGGGTTGCAGCCGTGAAGAAGTCTTTGCAGGGTAACGGGACGCCGGAGAATCTTGCGAAGAAATCAGCGCAGATGGGCGGCTATCTCCTTGGTTTACCGATGAACCAGATCATCATCAACACGGAAAACTTTTACTACTGGATGATAGGAGAGGCGGATTTTCGCGTGCGTGATCTGTTCTTTGCCAAGCGCAAGAACGAGAGGCCGAGAGGAAGGTAAGCATGTGGGAATCGTGTGTAGATTGGCTGTGTAGATGTGGGAAAAGGGAGGTATAGGAGGGCAGGGTAACGCGCTGGAATGCTTGGAAAAGCACGCTTTGGGGCGCGGCCTTTATGGCCGTTGGCTGTGGCTCAAAACATATTGAAAACAAAAACAAAAACTGCTCTAGCAAGCTACCGTGTGTAAGGCCGTGTGTAAAAAGCTAGGCGGTTTTCTTGGAGGGGGTAAACGGTATGACGTTCGCCCCCTCTCTGTTTGCGAAAGCGTTCTCGATTTTCTCCCGGTCGATTCCGAGAGAATGGATGTACCGGGCGGTTGTGGTAGGGGATTGATGTCGAAGCATCGCCTGGACTGTTGGTAAGTCTAGGCCGCTGTGGGCAAGTATCGTTGCGGCAAGATGCCGGATAGCATGAAATCCGAACGGGGGGACTCCGGCCTTGTTGCAGATGTCCTTCATGAATAAGAATCGATCTACATACGGCCTGCCTGTTTTTGGACTTGGAAAAACAAGCGTAGAACGGCTTTTGAGGCGCAGTTCCGTCATCACCTGATACAACTCCTGCGTCATTGGCAACCATGCGTAAGAGAGGCCGCCAGTGCTTGTTTTGCGGGTGCCAAGCCGTACCCTCTGATTCGGGAAGTCTACATCATCCCATGTTAGCCGGAAAACTTCTCCGACTCTGGCCCCGGTATAAAACAGAAACAGCAGGAGCGTTCTGTCCCTGCTGTCTGTTGTGGCCTCTACGACTTTCCAGAAATCCTCTTCCGGGGGAACGTATCGCGGGTGCTTGTCCGCGGCGAAGCGTTCCACCCGTAGGAAAGGATTGTCTAGCGGGAAGTCGTAATATCTGATTCCATAATGCCAAGCCGCCGCAAGATTTTTTCTCGTCTTGTTAGCGGCATTACCGGATGCTTCTGCGTTTACCTTTCGGAGTACTTCAAGCGCTTGCCGTGGGGATACTTTTGCGGCGTCTGTTTCCGGTGGTATGGTTTTCAGAGATCGTTTGAAGGCAAGGCGTTTTTCGCGCAATGTCTTTACGCTGAATCGTTCCTTGCTCCAATCGAGGTAGGCCGTGGCGAAATCAAGCCATGAGATTGTATGGGTCTGCTGCTCCCAAAGGTCTGCGCTTTGGGCGCTCTCCCATTTTTTGGCGTCGGCTTTCGCAGAGAAGGTACGGGTCTTGCGCTTCCCGTCGATCATCTTCTCCGCACGCCATTTGCCGTTGCTCATCTTGTAGGGCATGTCCTAGTTCCTTTATGCGATTTTCAAAGAACCTGATGTTACCAGCTCGGCTCAACTGGACACACCCCAAAGCGTGCTTGTGACGGTACACCCACTTGGGGGACACACGCAAGAGGGCGGCGACCTCCTGAACGGTAAGGGTCTTCGGCGTTTCCATGTTATCGCCCTTGCCGAAGATCGGCCAATGCTTGCGAGAGGTCGAGGGACGCCCGACGGAGGGCTGCGCGTTCTCTGCCGATAAAGCCGTCACGGTCCAACCAATCTTCGTTAATCCTTTTGACGGTGGCGGTAGAGTATATTGGGTTTTCATATCCGGCTGCCGCATTGACGTGTTTCACCTGCACATTTTCCCATGCTTCCAGGAAGCGATTGATTTCAACAACGCAACGCTTGGCGGTTTCAGTTCTCATTGTTCATTCCCCTTGCTTTACAAAAAGAAAAGGCCGCTCTCCAATGCCTGCTAGAGAACGGCCTCCGACTCAACCGTGTACTCTACATCACGGAAAAGTCTGCCACGAGAAAAGTATAGTAAAAAAATGTTCCCCGTGCAAGTTGTTTTTACACCGGTGCTGACCGCGGCTTGTTTCCCCTAAGCCGCTGGTTAATGAGCCTTGCACGGGGAAATATTATTCCGGCTCCGGGATAGGCCCGGCCCATTCTATGTTTTCTATCTCTTGTGGACTAAGATGTGGCCAATCTCTTATCATTTCAGATTTTAATTCATCTGGCGGGACATCAACATATCGACAGATAGATGTTTTTGAAGGAGGGAAACAAAAAAGGTAATAGTGTCCCGGATGATAGTCTTGTGGCCATTCTTTCGTCCACCGCAAGCGGCGTGGCATGGCGTTCCAGCGTTCAACCGCGCAATCCTCGTTTCCCGAGTCAGGGCCGACCATGTGGCAGGCATCGCATCGGACGCTCCATGTGGCGGTTGCGTAGGAACGCAACAGATCAACCGTCGTACAGCCGCAGAAGGGGCACGGTTGTTTTGTGATCTCAGACATGTGTTCTCCTAGAAATATTTATACAGCGGCGTGTTTGTAATGAAGGAATGAATCCGCAAGCATATCCTTTTCCACCACGGATAGGAACGAAACTTTTTTGATTCATATGTTGTCAGTATGTATGCGACCATCTCCGTTCGTATCTGGCTCGGATGAAGCGGGCTCGGACAAATGATGCCTTCGCAGAAATGATTGAAAAGAACCTCAAGAGCTTCCTTGCGCGTCGTTGGCTTGCAAAAGATATTTTCCATCGGGTCGTTTGTTTTCGCTTTAAGGAAGGCACAGACATCAGACATGCGTGCCCTCCTACCAATCCGCGTGGCGGCATCCACACCAAGTAGATGGAGTTATGTCGCCTTCGACAACGCAAAAGTATAATTCTCTGTTATCCTTTTTTAGAAAAATTGCTTTTTTCCAGTTGCCTTCAGTTCTCACTTCCACCTTATCTCCAAAATTAAACTCCGGCTCCGGCGGCGTGGGGCCGTCGGTTGTGCCAAGGAGGTGCTCGTTGCCCTCGTATGGAATACAAAACTTCCATGTAAAACCAGTGCAAACATAGGCTTTTATATGTGTGCTTTCATTAGAAAAGAGATTCGCTCTCCATTCTTGATTTTCATTATCCCGCACCAGCACCTTCTGGAACGGCTCGAACTTCACTTTTGACATACAGCCTCCTTTGCGGCTTGGAGCCAGCAAGCAATACACTTGTCTGTTTCGCCTTGTTCTGCCGTACATTTTTCCCATACGTCTCGCGAAGGGCATCTACCATGTTCAATAATATATTTCGCCAACCAATCCCGCTCTGCCTTCGCCTGCCGCAACTCGGCAATCAGCTCAAGGATGGCGGCGGGATTTGTATCTTCAAGAAACATGGCATTTGCCATAGCCTGATGAGAATCAATAGTTAATCCTAAACTGCCAGAATAGTTTTCCCATGCGCTTACAATGTGCATGTCCCTTTCGTCGTATAAGCAATAGCCTCTCTTGATGTACCACGGTCCCGGCGTTGCGGCACGGGCGGCGGCCTCGATGGCGGTCAGTTCGGCGTCAGTCATAAATCACCTTCTTTCTCCAAAAACTTTTTGTCGAATTCATCAAGCGGCAGATTGAGAGCGTCCAAAAGGTACGGATACCAGCACCATTTCTTGTGCGTATAGGTGCTGCATACAGGGCACGCACCGTCTCTCTTGTCGCCAATATCAGAATAGATATGCCGCAATAGACGAAACATCTTGTCTTCCTTGTGTGTCATTTTCTTCTCCTTGCGGGCGTTGCCTTCCGGCAGTGAATCGTGACCGTCTGCACGATTCCCGGATGCTCTGCGAAGCCCGTGTTCATCCTTGCTTCCCGCGCATCGGCAACCTGCTGACAACCGGACAGCGTGCGCACGGGCCGGTATTCTTCGAGGTGTGTTGCGTCTTGGGTGGCGGTAACTTGGCGGCCGTCATGGAAGGTGAATAGGAAAACCAGTACCCATGAGGTCATGGCAACCTCCACCATAAGGCAATAGCCGAAGGAAAAGGAGCACTATTCACGGCCCCCCCAAACTTCAATCGGCCTCGAAGAAAGCGCACATCTGCATACGGTTGGACATAATTCTGCCACCATGCCGTGTCAGTACGGGCAGGAAGCAGACCGACAACCAAAGCTCCGCGCTCTGATTCGGTAAAGGCTTTTGCCACCCATTGAATTATGCTTCGTCCATACGGCGGATTCATGAATACGCGGTGACCACTCCAATCTTGAAGCAAACCATTTTCGGACGGCGTATAATGCAGAGAGCATTTTGCATTTTCATCGGATGAACACGGATCAAGCGTGAAGTTAAAAAGTTCATTCAACCGATCAAACAAGTCTTGTGGCGTTTCCCACTCGTTCGAGGCACTGGAAAACATGGTTTTGTTATTCATAGGCATTTGAAAAATCCCCGTGCAAGGTTACTATTCCCCGTTCATCGTTGTTGATGAAGCCCCTGCACGGGGAAAGGTTTATCCGGCGCAATGACCGTATGCTGCGGGACATTCGCGGCAATTTGTCACATCGTGCTCAATCTTGCATCGCATGACATCGAAGCCGTGTTCGTCTTTGTGTTCTGGGATGTATTCCGCCCCGTTATTGAGTTCTGTTTTTTGACAGCATATTGCGCCGCTCGGCTGTCTCTCGACTACCCAACGGGGACATGTCCAGCCGTCGCACTGGCCTTCCCCGTTGCTCAAGGGGCAGATTTGGCTCTGGGCCTGCCCTGATGTCATGCTCATAGTTTCTCCTTGTTCTCTGCGCGGATTAACCAGTTGAGATAGACACGGGCTTTCTGTAACGATTCAACGCCACCCTTGTCCTCGTAGCGCCAGATATATTTGAGCGCGTTGCCCTTGCAGTATCCCCGGAACGCTTCGGGCGTCATGCTCGCCTCGATAGCCTGTATGCACTCAACTCCGCCTTTGGTGTAATGAGACGGATGCAAGACAGGATCGTTGCCTTGCGTCGGCATAACCGGCATGTGTTCCTGCACCCATGCTTCCGCCGTCTGTTCTTCAGTCATCGTTTGTCTCCTTCAAGAATTCAGGATGTCGTACTTCCATCAAGATCGCCTCGCGGAAAATCGCCCATTCGCCGAGCTTGTGGTTCTTCCGCTGGCGAAGCATGGTACGCAACACCTGATAATTCAGCGTCACTATGCGTCTTTGGAGATATGCATGCGGCAGGGCTTTGATGATATCCTTCCAGACCGCATCGGCTTGTGCAAGGCTTTCTGCGGCAACATAATTTTTATATGCTTCGCGTGCGATATTCAACCAGTTAATGTCAGAACATTGTTTTTCGGCGTTCTGCATCTTCTCAAAGTCGTCTTCCGTGAACTCTCGTTTGACGATGGTGTGCATCGTGCTTTCACTGTTGGCAACGGTGCCGACTTTGTAGGTATCGAACTCCTGCCACCAATACCGTGGGGCGTCGATGTCCAGGTTGACGATGTAGCAGCGAAGAAACTTGTTGTGGGCATTCTCGCGGGGTGCCAACTTCTTTGCTACGTCCATGAGCTTTGTCCGCACTCCGTTTTTGTCGGCACGAATATCGTCAATCGTCATGTCACTCGTTTTTCCGTAAGACAGGCCAAGGCCAAGCAAGGCTTCGTCAAGGCCGTATTCCGAAATCACTTCTACTTTCACGCTGTCCTCCGTATTCTGTAGAGCCGCTTTTTCTCGCGGCATATTCCGCACAATTCGCCGTTGTATGACGGTCGTTTCCCGCAATGACGGCAGATATGAGCCGCCTTCAGTCGCCGAATTCGTGCGTTTTGCCTGTCCGTATGCAGTTCAAAACAATCCGGACACAGCACCGTACTTTTGCCGTTTTCAGGTATCGGCTTCCCGCATTGCACGCACAGGCCGATTTTTTTCAGCATGTTCTTTCGTGCAACGGATCGTGCGTTATGATTGAGGCGGCAGCGCCAGCACATGACATGCCCGCGTTCCGCAGATTCTGTGCCGCATTCGACGCAAAGGCCGTGCTCTTTCCGAAATGCGTATTCTTCTCGTTTACACATCGGCGTCCCCCTCGTATGAGGCGAAGTGTCCATGCGCCGCCGCCCATTCAAGACCGTGCACCACGTCAAAATACCCGTACCAATCAGTCACAACGAGATCGCCCGGATGAGCAACGGAAACGCGCTCCGGATTTTCAATGCGCAAACAATCGCACGGGCTGCCGTCTATCGGATTGCCGTCTGCGTCCTTGGGCTGGACGACTTCCAGCTTGCCCTTGCCCTTGAGACGCATGACGGCGTTGAGAGATTGCGGGCCGTCCCAGACGGCGATTGCGGAATACCGCCCGATTTTTGGGGGAAGTACCCGTCTCTTGTGTTCTTTCATTGTGTCCTCAAGGATTCACTCGTCGTTTGAGATATCTTGCAGACCTGAACTTGACGCGAGTATTTTCAGGGACATAGGCTTCCCTGTACTCTCCGGTGTGAAAGTCATTGCAGAGTTTCTTGATATGCGCGGAATATCGTTTCTTGTAGAAAATCCCAAAGCCACGAAGTTCAACGCGGTCGCTCTGAACAATTTTCTCTATCAGTATGTTTTTGAGAATTGAAAATAAACGGCCATACGTTTCCTTGGTAAGCAACTTCCCGGAACGGCGCCAAAACAGATCGACGATCTCTTTCTGCGTTGTGATGTTTCGTTTCATGATGCTCTCACTTAATCGCCAGTGAATAGTTGTCCCGGAGTTCAGCGCCGGGGACCTGCATGCCGTTCTTTATGTCGGCCTTTATATCGGCGACGGAAATCTTCGGGGTGTATGAGACATACTTCTGCGGAATTAAGCTATCGTCATAGACAACGCATTGCTGCGTCTTACGCTTGGCAATGGTGTAGACCTTGCCCTGGGCCTTGTTCTTTCCCCTCTGGTCGAGGGTGTACAAGTAGTGAGCCTTGATCTTGTCGATGTTATCCTTCATGATGCGGGCCTTGCCCGCCAGACGGTTGGCCTCTGCCTTTATGGCGTCGATGCGTGCGGACTGTTCCTTTATCCATCCACAAAAGGCGTCAATCTTGTCTTCGGCTTGGTTCTCAAGCTCTTCGATGTACTTGTCCAGCTCCGCCTTTTGTTCGGGTGACAGGTCGTTGGCGGATATTTCCATCATGTTCTGGAGCTCTTCCTGAATATTGTAGAAGCTGGGCATTGTGGCTCTCCCATGTGTGGTGTTATAGTATAGGGTTCCAACCATAGAAATGAGGATAATCTTCTTTACTATTATATCGAAGCAGCTTACATTTTTTGCCAGCCTGAAATAAGTTCCAAGCCTTCACGACAAGCGCTCCTTCATGATATTGTGAGATAGCTCCGACGCCTTTCATGTTGCGCATTCTTATTAGATACTCTCGGAGCCAATAACAAGGATTATCTTCTGACAGGCCAGCTCCTTTTGTTACAGCATAAATAAAATCGTCGCCTTTGTTTTCGTCAGTTTCTTTGACTGCAACATAGGTAACATAAAAAACACCTTGTGAAATTATTTTTGTTGTTGAGCTTCCATAAAAGCGAGCAGCATCTTCAAGAAGCGGGTGAGCGTCAATGATTTTTTTGCAATTTTCTAAAGTATGTTCTTTTAAATGGTCGTTACCAAAAGTTCCTTTAACGATATATGTGATGAGTTTTCTTGCTCCAACAGCCATTTGTTTTGGATATTTAGAAATAATTCCGCTGGAATAAAGCATGTCGGATAGCTTTCTTGTTAATCCAATATCTATGGTTTCAAAGCACTTTGTTGGTAGTCCTCGCACGACTAAAAAAGAAACGGGCACGCCTGCTAAAACGACGGCATTTAGACGGTGCCACCCGTCAATCAGCGTTCCGTTTACATCAAACTTTATCGTTTCGCCGTTTAAACAATCCCATTTATTTTCTTTCATGGCAGAAGCATAAGCCTCCACCCCGCGCATTATCCCTTTTTGCATTAGAGGACGATTCCGAAAATTTGCCGACGCTGCCAGTATGTCTCGTGCCATGTCTGGCGTTATTGTTTCTTGATTGATTTGCATTAAACTTCTCCTTGTGGGGTAAAAAAAGAGAGCGGGCGCTCGGGGTAAACGTCCGCTCTCTGAGACCGGGGAGGTCGGGGATGGCTAAAATGGCACGCTGTCTGTGCTTTCTGACGGTTCTGGCATCATTTCTTGCTGCCTTTGCGGCTGAGGCTGCTGGTAGCTGCCGGTTTGCCGCGGCGGCAAGTCCAAGTCTCTGACGCGCAAGTTGAGAAATTTCTTGCCTTGGTACTCGCGCTCAGACAGTTCGCCTGACACGGTGACATGCGAGCCTTTGGAGAGATATTGTGCAAGACGTTCCTTCCCGTAGGCGGTGCACGATATGAACATCGTGGACTTGTTCTCGCCGAAGCCCGTGCTCACGGCGATGCTGAAGTTCAAAGTGTTTCCCTGCCCGGCCTGCCGAACTTCTGGATCGCGGGTGAGGTTCCCGCTGAAAGTACATACGTTCAAAGTATCCTCCTAACGTGATGGTTTAGTAAATGCTTCTTCAATAGGCCAATTGTAATGATAAAGTCGCATCCATAGCGTTGTTACATTCATTTTTAATTCACGTGCCCATTGAGCTATGGTTTGCTTTTTACCATTAAATTCCAAAAAAACATTATCTCTTCTGTTATTAAGTTGTACTTCTGTTGTTGTCCAACGACAATTTGATGGAGAATAAGGGCCGTCATTATTGATACGGTCAATTGTTAAATTGTCATTATATCCGTTTTGCATTGACCAGTCTCTAAACGGCTCGAACTTTTGCCATTCTTCGCATAAGGTAATACCTCTACCTCCATAATATTTATATTTTGAATTTTTGGGATTTTGTGTACGTTGCTTCATGTGTGTCCATAAATAATAAAGTCTTGAGCCTGTCATTCCATGCGTCAAGCTCCTTTTTCTACAAGTCGCTTCTCTGACTTCTTCATTTAGACACCCACAACTTTTTGTGTTGCCAGCCCTTAATGCTTGGCCGTCAACAATGGTTTCTTTTCCACAAATACATCTACATAGCCATCTTGCCGCATTATGTTTGTTGTTTTCTGCTCTTTTTATGACAGTAAGCCTACCATAATGGTTGCCGACTTCATCTTTTACCATCAATATGCCTCCGTTTCTTCGCGTGCGCTGTTCACGGCGTTCAGGAATTCGCTTGTCATGTCGAAAGTCAGTTCACGACTTGAGTTAATCTGACGGCCAAAGAAGTCGCTCAATTCATCAAGATAAGCCTGCCGATCGTTTCCGTGGCGCCTTGTTAGGTAGGCCATGAGCGCCGTGCTTTGGGCCTGCGTCATCGGGCTTGGGTTCGCGGACTTGGCTGCTTGCCGCTGCTGTTGTGCTTGTGCCTTGGAATTGCGCCCCTGGGCGGCGTTACCATCATCATCCTCTTCGGTGACAACGCCGACGATAGCCGAAAGGGAATAGCGTCGGGCATATGTGATGGCGCTGCCCATCCCCTGTGTTCCGCCTTGGCGATCAAGCGGCATGACGATCTCGCCGGCCAACCACTGGCCGGACTTATGTGCCAACATTGTGCGGACATGGGCACGCGATCCGTCAGTTGGCAACATGGTCTGGATAACCGCGAGGCCATGCTTCGGAAGCACCTCGCGTATGGCCGAATATACTGAATTGATATCGGCATATCGGTTGCGGAGATGGGGATTCTCGCTCGACTTGATAGCCGGGCTGATTTCCGCCTGTACTTCAGCCATCGCGGCGGCGATTTCGTTTATCTGTTCTGATTGAAGGCGATTGATCTCGCACATAGTCGTTTCCTTTGGGTAAAGAGGGGCGGCAGGCCAATCCCACCGCCCCGTTCTGATGGCAACTCCCTGCCGACACACCCTACGGCAGAGATTTCATGGGCTAGTCGTTGTATCTCCAGGATTCGTCATACATGATTTGAGTCGCCCGCGGATCGTCAGGCTCGTCCCATTCCTCGTTGAACCGTTCCGCCTCTTCGTCATCAATGTCCATCGGGCAAGGGAGGTATGCAGGCTTCTTACAAATGCAGTCTTCCTGCGAATATGAATAGCGTTCGTATTGGCACCATCCGGTAAAGCACATATCAGTACCCCCAATTTCTCAAAGCATCTTCATTGGTGCATCCCTGCATATAGAAGGGAAGACGCGGCGGTTGCGGTTCCTCGTATGATTCCAAGTCGCGGCGCTGCATCTCTGCCGCTTCCTCTTCCAACACAAGCCAACGTGATATGCGTTCTTCTTCCGGCTCGTCCGGATAGAAGTTATCGGGCAATTCAGGAATTTGCATTATGCCCCCCAAAGGTAGATAGACATTGTGATTGTGACTATGGATGCCGAATAAACAAGAAGTGCCACAAGTCGAAAGAGTCCATCATATATGGCGTCCATCATAATCACCTCACGACAATGAGAATGACGGCGAAGAATGCGCCGAGAAGTATCGGGGCCGCCAAGCCAATAAGAAATCCAGTTATTCCGTTGTTCATAATGCCTCCCGTGTGGGGTTTTAGAGCGTCGGGGATTCGCACGCTCAATGTGATGATGCAGGCCGTTGATGGCGATTGCTTGCTGGAGGGCTTTTCGAGGCATGTCCCCTGCATCATCACATTGAGAGAACGAATCAGGCTGAGAAAAGAGGGCCTGCGCTTGTTGAGATTGGGCTTGACAAATCCCTTTCTCAAACAGAGGCGCAGGCACAAGGAATCCCCCGCCCGTTCCTACATAAACCTCCCAGGTGGAACCTAGTGCTTCGGAACGGGCGGGGGCGTACCGTCCGGCGAACCGAACGGGGGCCGCAGGCGCTTGTACGGGACTGCATACCTGCGGGGATGATTTTGTTGCGCAAAAAATGCGAAAAATGAGAGACAAACAGGTTTGTGTCTCATAAATGAGAATCAAGTTTTGAAGTTCAGGCCCTGTTGGTCGGTTCGGCCCCCGTCTCTGGCACAGCGGCTGCTCGTCACAGCTTGTCTCCCCATGCCCCTGCTGTCGTCGGGCTTACGGCGGCGGTGGATCACCGTTCGCAAGTCCAAAATAGCCAAAACGCTAATTCATGTCAATAAAAAAATCTTTTTGGGTAATAAAAAAAGACAAAAAAATCCCGCAAAATAGCGGGATGTATAACAAAAAAGTTTCAGATTTTTTTTCTAAACGACTCTGCCTATCCAGCGAACACGGCCATATACCCGAAAATTGTCTAGGTCGTCTCCTTCGACAACGATTGGTAGGTATTCAGGATTCAAGCTGCATATTTTCCATCCGCGTGGCGTTCTTTGGAGTTTCTTTACCATCAAATCTTCTGCAAAACCGCACACATAAAAATATCCTTCGCGTGGCTCCTTGTCGTTCTGATCAATCAGGATTGTGTCGCCATCTGAAATCATTGGCATCATAGAATCGCCTTTGACATACATCATGACGGCATGCCTTTCTGATATATGGAGGCGTCGCAAAAATTCTTTTCTGAAAGCGTAAACGCCGGCGACATTGCCGTTTGTTTCAAGGCTTGATCCAGCTCCTGCTATGGCTTCTACTCGCGGAATCAATGCGAAGTCATCCATCTTTTCATCTGGTAGCAGTACGCTTCCGCCTAGCATTCCAAACCATGTCATCACAAGGTTAAAAGCCGTGTTTCGCCCTTTCAAAAACTTGTAGAGCGTGGTTGCGGTGGATGTTTGCAGACCCAAGAATTTCGCCATCGCGACTTGGGTTTCAAACCTTCGGCCTCGACCAATGAGCGAAGTAAAATATGCCCTGATTTCTTCTGGCGTACACATGGCTTTCGGCTCCTTTGCCAAAAATTAGCGAACTGACTAATTATCGGCAATTACCCAAAAAACTTTTTAGCTTGACAAAGATTAGCCAAAAGGCTATTTCTAGGGGCATGAACATAGTCAATGAAACAAACCAGTTTTTGAAGAAGTCGGGTTGGACACAAAAACAACTGGCTGCTGAGCTTGGCATTCATCCCGTGAGCCTGTCGAAGTTTATGCGCGACAAGCGCAAAATCAAAAGCATAGGGGAAAAGCTCTATGACTTTTTGATCTCTGAAAAGATGCGCGAAAATGAAAATTCTCTGCCGTCTTAAATTCGATGTTCACAAGGACTTGGGCCTGATCGATCGCGTCGATCCGGAGACGGGCGAGGTGATCCAGACAGCCGAGGATTATGTCCGCGAGGCGTGCAAGGGGCATTCGGATATCCGACCATGCGCAAAACGCGGTACCGACGGAAAGCCCGCTCGATGGGTGGAGAAGCGGCGCGGCTGTCTTTTGCAGAACGGCAAGGTCAGATGTGAATACTGCGAGAAGGTTATCTACGAGGAAGGGGACGAGGAATGGACGAGTCGTTGATTCTGGGTGGAATGTTCATCATCATGGCCAGCTTGGGATTTTTTGTCGGACGCTTTTGGAACTAAAAAAAAGGACGCCGTAGACAGGCTCCAAGCAAGTCCACGGCGACCAGTTGCTACCCCACACACGAGAGCAACACCTGTTCAACAAACCTTTAACGGAAGGAGAATCAGGTGAGGTAATCATGACAGAAAATAAAAAAGAACACAAGGGCTTTTTGCTCTTTCCTGATCAGTACGAACCAATCAAGGGCATGAGCCTTGAGCAGAAGGGGCGACTGCTCGATGCCATGTTTGAATACAACCTTGGACAAGAACCTGAAATCAGCGATCCGATGGTACGCATGGCTTTCGGCTTTTTCCGTGCGGCTTTTGACCGTGATAGCGTAAGGCGTTCAAATATCAGCGAAAAAAGACAGGCTGCTGCAAAATCTCGGTGGAGTGCAAATGATGCAAGTGCATCCGATGCAATGCAAACGATGCAAATGGATGCAAATGCACCTAAAGAAAAGAAAATAAAAGAAAAGAAACAAGAATTTAATAATACCCCCCATACGCCCCCCCTTGAGGGGGGCAGGGATGCTCCGTCTCGCTCTCGCTCGTCTCAAGTTACGAAGACAGAGAGTCAGGCACAGATTGACGGCTACACAGAGAATCAAGAGCTGCGGGAAGCGCTCACCGCCTTTGTGGAGTCCCGCAGGGCAATACGCAAGCCGTTGTCTGCTCACGGCCTGCATCTCGCCTTACTGGAGCTGGACAAGCTGGCGGCGTCCGACGACGCGCTCAAGGTGGCGATCGTGAATCAGTCCGTGCTGAACGGCTGGCAAGGTCTCTTCCCGCTCAAGGACAATGCCCGCGCTTCGCCGGAATCGGCGCCCGTGCGGAAG
>Ga0310690_10001235_pt1 | contig 46671 bp, 48 predicted proteins | sample AusTroGonzalo_MG_2_FD_207661 | JGI IMG/M metagenome (GOLD analysis project Ga0310690, IMG submission 207661) | Bovine rumen microbial communities from tropical cattle in Woodstock, Queensland, Australia - Gonzalo_04 (v2) (version 2) | ecosystem: Host-associated > Mammals > Digestive system >... | reverse complement strand
AGAGGCAGAACACACCGTAGCTGATCATGGTCTTCTTGAAGCTCTTGTATTTGCCCGACTTAGCGATAAGGTCAGCAACAACACCTGCAATTATGATAAGAGGTGCGCCAAGGAAACCCATTCCCGTTACGAACATGATTATCGCGATAAGAACCGACATGATGGTGATCATTCCGAACTTCTGAACCTTGGTGTAAAAGAGCATCATGGGGATAGCTCCTACCAGAGGGATCATTACGACATAAGATGCAACGATGAACGGATGGATGTATCCGAGCATTCCGCACGCAAATTCGACTACGAAGATGATCGCCGTAAAAATACCAACGGTAATAAAATCTTTTGCTTTTAACTTGTTTGAACCTGTTTCAGAACTCATTTTCTCACTCCTTTATCGAAACCCTTTGTTTTGACCCCGACAATTAGCATATGCTAATTGTAAATTTTCCTTAATTATTCTTTAGATATGGAATCTATTGGGTTCTGTGCATTTTAGTTAGCCGTCGCTAACATTACCATTTATACATAACAATGTCAATTCGGTTTTTGGATTCTAAATTATTACAACCACATAAGCAGAGGCTGTCTCACTTGCGGTTGAGACAGCCTCGTTTCTAAAGGAGATTTTATGACTGTATGTTATGGTTATTTTGCTTTTCCCTGATTAGCGACAGCTTCCATCTTGGCTTTGAGTGCTTCCTGATCTCCCAGATAGTAATGTTTTATAACATTAAAATCATCGTCAAACTCATAAACAAGAGGAACAGCCGTTGGGATATTAACACCGACAATGTCATCCGAGCTCATATTGTCAAAATATTTAACAAGAGCTCTTAGAGAGTTTCCGTGAGCAGCTATGATCACTCTCTTTCCTGATTTCATATCAGGCTTGATCGTTTCTTCATAAAACGGAATTACTCTCTCTATCGTTGTCTCAAGGCTCTCGTTCTTTGGAAGCAAAGCACGTTCAACGTCTCTGTACATAGCCTGCTTTGTAGCGCTTCTTTCATCATCGTCATTAAGTTCAGGCGGTTTAACATCAAAAGATCTTCTCCAGATCTTTACCTGATCCTCACCGTATTTTTCAGCTGTTTCTGATTTATTCAGTCCCTGGAGAGCTCCATAGTGTCTCTCATTGAGTTTCCATGACTTTATTACCGGAAGCCATGCCCTGTCCATCTCATCGAGTGCAATATTCAAAGTGTGGATTGCTCTCTTTAAATATGATGTGTAGCAGACATCGAAGTCATATCCTTCTGCTTTCAGGATCTTGCCGGCACTCTTCGCTTCTTCTCTTCCCTTGTCACTTAAATCGACATCCATCCAGCCTGTGAATAAGTTAAGTTTATTCCATTCACTTTCGCCGTGTCTTAGAAGAACAAGTTTCGTCATCAGTTCTACCTCATACCAAAGCAGCGCCCAATGCCTTACAAGAAGCAATCGCATCAGAATCAGGATCGTTGTTTGCCATTACGGAATCAGTTGCAAGAACAGCTCCTGCCTTCTTGCATCTTTCTTCCCAGTCTCTCATCCACTGGCCATCACCCCATCCGTAAGAACCGAACAATGCGATCTTCTTATCCTTTAAGGATGACTCAATACCTGAGAACATCGGATCAAATTCAGATTCTTCAAGAACTTCATCACCCATAGCAGGACAGCCGAATGCAATGGCATCAAACTCAGCAACCTTTGAAGCATCAAAATCTGAAGACGTAAGTACAACAGCTTCGCTGCCGGCATTCTTAATGCCTTCTTCAACAGCTTTAGCCATGGTCTCCGTGTTTCCTGTTCCGCTCCAATATACAACAGCTACTTTACTCATATAAAAGTACCTCTCTTAAATTTATTAACAGCGCTCAAACAACAAGCTGTTCCAGCGTTCTGCCCTCTTTTAATTTGCGGTCGTACTCTTCCGTGCATTCTTTAAATCTCCTGAACGCAAGGCGGGCGCTTTCTACATTCGAATATACTTTCCAGTATCCCGTCTCATAAAAACCTTCATTCGGATTATTTATAAATCCGTCAACGTCAGCCGGCGGATAACCGAGAAAGAGTCCGATCTCGTGAGGAAACACAGGAGATGAATTCAGTCTTCTCACGAGATCTACGACACACCTGTCAGGGCTGCTGATGGAATAACCGAATCTTTTAAGGATATTTACTGCAACAGGATCCTTGAGGTCTTTATCAAGCATATCGGGTCTGTAAAGGTAGATCAGAGCGTAAGTATCACTGACTTTTAGAGGAATTATTCGAATGCCCTTTTTTCTCATGGATCTGTTGAAAGCAGAAACATCCTGTCTGAAATCTTCTGATGCAAAATGCAATGTAAAAAGACTGCCCGTTTTTATCCCCGCCAAGGTAGGAGCACAGTATCTTACAAGCTGATAATCAGACATCGGTCTCTCCTTTCAGTTAGCCACCGCTAACTCTACCATTAGTTTTTCACATTGTCAATCAGCACGGATCCGCGATGCAAGAATATTGCAGCAAATTCGATTGACACTTTTTGCATGAATGTGATATATTCTGTTCGGTTAGCAATCGCTAACTGGTCGAATAAATCATGTGCTTCTGTCCGGGGCCCGGTCCTTTGATATGCCCCGGGCAGAAGAATGATTATAAAAAGGAGTTTTTTATGTGTGAATTAATCATCGAAAATGTAATCGGAAGAGAGATATTGGACTCCAGAGGCAACCCCACAGTTGAAGCAGAAGTTACTCTCATCGACGGTACTGTTGCAACCGGTTGTGCTCCGAGCGGCGCATCCACAGGTGAGTTTGAAGCCCTGGAACTTCGTGACGGCGACAAGTCAAGATATCTCGGCAAAGGTGTAACCAAAGCTGTTAATAACATCAACACAACTATTGCAGACGCCATCATCGGAATGGATGCTTTTGATACTTATGCCGTTGATAAGGCTATGATCGAAGCTGACGGGACAAAAGATAAATCCAACCTCGGTGCCAACGCCATCCTCGCTGTATCCATCGCGACTGCAAGAGCAGCTGCAAAAGCACTTGATATTCCCCTTTACAGATTTTTAGGCGGTGCAAATGCAAACAGACTACCCGTTCCAATGATGAATATCTTAAACGGCGGAGCTCATGCTGACAGCGCAGTTGATACACAGGAATTCATGATCATGCCTGTTGGTGCTCCCACTTTCAAGGAAGGTCTCAGATGGTGTGCTGAAGTATTCCACTCACTCAAGAAACTTCTCAAGGATATGGGCGATGTTACGGCAGTCGGTGATGAAGGCGGCTTTGCACCCAACAGTCTTAAGAGCGACGAAGAAGCTATCGAGAAAATCCTTGAAGCGATCAAAGCTGCCGGCTATGAGCCCGGCAAGGATTTCATGATCGCCATGGATGCAGCATCTTCTGAATGGAAGAGCGAAAAAGGTAAAGGTTTCTATAAGCAGCCTAAGTCCGGCAAGGAGTTTACATCAGATGAGCTTATCGCTCACTGGGAATCTCTTGTAGATAAGTATCCTATCATCTCAATCGAAGACGGTCTTGATGAAGAAGACTGGGAAGGCTGGCAGAAAATGACAGCCAAGATCGGCAATAAAGTCCAGCTCGTAGGCGATGATCTTTTCGTAACCAATACGGAGAGACTTTCCAAGGGCATCAAGCTTGGAGCTGGTAACTCCATCCTCATCAAGCTCAATCAGATCGGTTCTGTATCAGAGACTCTTGAAGCTATCAAGATGGCTCACGCCGCAGGTTACACAGCAATTTCTTCTCACCGTTCAGGCGAGACTGCTGATACAACGATTGCTGATCTTGCTGTTGCTCTTAACACATGTCAGATCAAGACAGGTGCGCCTTCAAGAAGTGAGCGTGTTGCCAAATACAACCAGCTTCTCAGGATCGAAGAGCAGCTTGGAACTGCTGCAGTTTATCCGCAGATGGAAGCATTCCACATTAAAAAGTAATTTCCTCTATCTGACTTCATAGAAAGAACCCGGCTCATGTCCCCTTTTGGAGCCGGGTTCTTTTATTGATTAGATAAAATCAACAGAAATATGACGGATTACTTTCCGTGCTCTTTTCTGTGCTTCTTAAGAGCCTTAAAGGTCTTATCGCTGATTACATGCTCGATACGGCAAGCATCCTCTTCGGCAGTCTTCATGTCAACACCCAATTCCATCAGGATTTCCGTAATGACAACATGTCTTTCATAAATCTTCTTGGCGATCTTAAGACCATCTTCCAGAAGCGTTATATGGCCCTTATCATCAATGGAAATATAATTACCGGATTTGAGCAGTCCCATCGCTCTGCTTACGCTCGGCTTGGAAACACCAAGATAGTTGGCTACATCCAAAGATCTTACAGGCGCGCCCTTCTTTGTAAGCACTAATATAGATTCAAGATACATTTCACCGGATTCCTGCATAGTCATGTGACCTCCATAAAAGATATTTTATTTTACCATTAACAACAGCACCCGTGTGAACTATTTGTATTTGAGCACCTTTTCACCACTGTTTACCGACACTTTCGGACAATTATGCATTGTATTCCTATTGATTTGGTGGGTTTATCGTGATACTATAATGCCATGCCATAAAAACCAATGATCCGGCGTATAAAAAACTTTATAGCATCATGTGTTTTCTATATTTCCTCTATCCTGTAACCATGATACTTTATACGCCAAATTTATTCCAGTTACGGTCAGTAACTTCACTAATAAGGGTTGTCTCAAAAATGAGGCAATCCTTATTTACTTATCATTATCCGCTACGCTATCTGCCAGTTTTCCGCCATCTTTCTGTATGACAGTTTTTCCAATTGAATGTGTTCCATGCTCTACCTCATAACCGGCACTGATCATGCTTCTTTGCGCCAATAAAAATATGCCGGTATAAAGAATGTCATCTCCAAAAGACTTTCAACTGAACCTAAAAGACCGTATTCACCTGTCAGTTTTGCGAACAGTGCAATCACCAGCACCAACAGTGCATAACCGCCGAACATGAAAAAGACAAGCCTTTTCTTAAGACCGAATCTGCCGCTTAAGATACCGTAGACAAGTACTATCTCCGTTGAATAACCGAGAATAACCAGGACAAGAGTAAGAGGATTCATATAGCTTTCAGCGTTTGCCAAAAGAACAGAGAACTGCTCTGCTGTAACACCTGCTTTAACTGCGGAATTGTATGTGAGAGGAGCATAAACTCCCAAAGCAAAATGCATGTAGAGAACACCGCCGATACAAAGAAATGCAGGGAGTATCAGGAACTTGCCGGCCTTTTTGAAAACTCTGCCGAACATCTTTGCGAGGCTTATGAATCCGAGAAGAAGCATCAGACTTCCAATAACTCCTATCCACATGGATGCCATCAGGCGCCATTCAGGCACCTCCCAAAGAGTTATCTTATTGTCTGACGCGATATCAGTACCAAGATACAAGAACGCATCGGCGACCGCATATACTATCGTTCCTATAATACCGGCCAAAGCCATCTTCCTGTTATTTGATGCCATAGCCCATCCCTGTCACAAAGGCTTTCTTGCCACGCAGTGAAGTCTGCAGAATCCGCGCTTCTCGAAAAGCTCCATCTTCAGACCGGCTTTCCAGCATAGTTCGGCAACGTCATCTTTACCGTAAATACGGACATCACCGTGACCCGTAAGATTGATAAGAGGCATCTCTATGTGGTTGCAAAACCATCTTACCCCCTTGCTGTTCATGGTCATGTCACGCAGGATAAGTCTTCCTCCCGGCTTCAACACTCTGTAAACACTGTTAAAGAAATCCTGAACATTCGGATAGTGATGGAAACTCTCACAGCAGATAATCGCATCAAATGAATTGTCTGCAAAAGGAAGGTTCTCACAGTCGCCTACGACAAACTCCGCACCGGGTATGTTCTTGGCTTTTGCCATCTCGATCATCTTAGGTGTCAGATCGATCCCGGTGTAATGCTTTTCGGGATACTTCTCATATAGCAGAGATATCATCGGAGCTGTTCCACATCCGCAGTCGAGAAGACTTTCAAACGGCTCTTTCTCAAGCTCTGCGAGCACATCCGGATAATCCTTTTTGCACATCTTATACACACCGGCCTGATTTGTCTCATAAACGCTTGCAGCCTTAGTGAATTCCTTTATCGAGATCTCCTTGTATCTTTTATCATTCATGCCTTCAGATCTCCATGAATTCATCGATTGCCTTTAGGACCGGTTCGGCGAATCTCCTCTCACCGAAAAGCCACTGCTCGTGCTGCATATCGAACTCTCTGATATCCGGATCATGAAAGTATTTGAGATACCTCTTTTTGTACTTCTCACCCATCTTATTCGCATAGATGAAGTGAGCAGTCGTTCCCTCAACATGGATATCATTTTTGAGGTGCGTCAGAAGGTCTGTGTAGTATTCGTTCTTTATCGATCTGACATCAAACTTCGAGAAGGCTTCGATGAACTTGCCCGCCACCTCATCGCTCATCTCGAATGAATCCATCAGCATCTTCTTTGTCTTCTGTTTTTTCTTCTCGCTCTTAGTTACACCCGTAAGCAAAGGAGTTACCAATGCTGCCTGAAGTTTTGAAGCCAGGACACCGCTCTGGTCAAGATCTGAACTTCCAAAGATGCCATGATCCACGTGAACATTTTCACGCATGATGAGCTGCCCGACAAAGGTTCCTCCGAGAGAAGAACCAAGCGCTCCGTCGAGCCTTCCGCCGAAGTTATCCATAATGTATTTTTCGATCTTTCCGGTGACCGTGATCACATCAGGAAATATAGTGTCACTTCCGTCAAATCCGTCGTAATTGACGCATATCACATGGTACTTTTCTTTAAGGTCATCAATTACGCTTCCGAAATTCGACTGCCAGTCACAGCATGTTCCAGGAAGCAGCATAAGCGTCTTGCCTGACATATTTCCTGTCTCATAAAACTGCATTTAAAATCACCTCCGCGGCTTACACGATCTCCCACATGACGCCCATATTCTGAAAGCCGTCTTTGGGCACGCATCCGGGACAAGTTTTCTTTTTGTCTCCCGTCGAACATCCGTTGCAGCTCCCGCACATCGAGAACTCGATGCGTCTGATCACGCCGGTCTTTTCAAGGAACTCTATATCGCGCTCAACGATCTCAACGGGCTTGCCGAGTTCAGCAGCAAGCATCTTTGTCGAGCGGGATCTTCCGTCCTTAAGAAGTTCCAAAAGTTCCTGCATATTCCATCACCAGATAAGAAGTCCGACATGATATGCGATGCATGCAAGTATCATGGCAGTTGCTGTGTAGTACAGACCGATGATCGCAGTCCACTTTGCAGAGTGTGTCTCCTGATATGTTGCAGCAAGAGCTACGATACAGGGCATGTTAAATGTGATCGCAAAGATGAATGCGAGTGCCTCAGGTTTGGAGATATTCGCAAGAAGGAGATCATTGAGATTTGATACCGTCTCGGCAGACTGCATTGAGCCTACTGTGATGGAACCTGTTCCGGAGAAGATCGTGCTCAATACGCCGAGCGCGCCTTCCTTACCGAGAGATGACGCAATGAATGCTACGAATGTCTGCCATTTCATTCCGAAGAACAACGTTACGGGTTCTATCGCCTGACCGACCTTAAACAGAATCGAATTATCAGCACTTCCGCTGCTTGTAAATGACAGGAGCCAGAATACTGCTGCAACGATAAGTACGACCTTGAATGATCTGAAAAATGTTTCCTTTGTCCTTCCGAAAACGAATCTTAAGAGCGAACCCCACTTCGGCTTGTGATAAGGAGGAAGTTCCATGATCATGCCGTATCTGTCGGAAGGCTTTACGAGCGCCTTGCCGAAAAGCTTCGCCGTGATCCACATGTGCAGGATCATGACAAGAAGGATAACCGTAATGATAACAGGCATCCATGCACCGAAGAACAATGTTGAGAGCATAGGGATGACTGCCCATGCAGCACCGCAGGGGATAGCCCATGAAAGTGCAATGGTAAGAACTTTCTGACCCCAGTTATCAATGACTCTAGTACCTGCAGCACCGCCCATCGTACATCCGAAGCTGATGAGGAAAGGCATAACGGATTTTCCCTGAAGTCCGAGTTTACCCATTGAGTTATCGAATACATAAGAGATCCTTGCCATAACGCCGATCTCTTCGAGAAGTCCGAATACAAGCGTTACGCCGAATACAAATCCCAGCATCTGTACAACGAAGCTGAAACATCTTATGAGAACGTCACAAAGGAATGCCGCGATGAAAGAAGGACAACCTGCTCCGACCAGAGCATCGTTCAAAGGTGCAGGTATCATTCCTATCGCAGAACCGATTCCCATAAAAGGAAGCGCCGGGATGAACGATAACAGAAGACCCAGAAGGATCGTAAGAACAACTACCGGTTTGCCCCAGATGCGGTGTGTGATCAGTCTGTCGAACTTTCCGAGACCTGCTGCTTTCTTCTCTTTTCGAACCGAACCTTCTGTAAGTTCATCTATCCAGGAGAACTTGCATTCACCTGCTTTGACGATTCCCTTATCGCACTTATCCATCACAGCGGAAAGCCCTGCGGCTTTCTCATTTCCGAGCTCAGCCTTGACCTTAGCGGTAACAGGCACATCGCCTTCGAGTGTCTTGACGGAAAGCCACATGCCTGTTCTGTTTCCGTCCTTAAGATCACCAATGATATTTCTGATCTCCGTATATTCAGGGATCGAATTATATTTTTCTTCGAGAGAAGCAGTGTTAAGGAACGTCTTCTCACTGACTGCTCTTTCAAGTGCGGTGTAGAAAGAATCGTATTTTTTGACTTCAGGAGCCGAGAACAATACAACAGGGATGCCGAGCTTTTCCTCCATCGCCTTTGCATTTATGTCTTTGCCCTGGTCTTTAGCGACATCGCTCATGTTGAGCAAAAGGAAGCATGGTACTTCAATGCCTGCAAAGTCAGAGAGCATATAAAGGCTTCTTTCAAGCTGTGAACTGTCTGCAAGGATACAGACAACATCTGCCTTGCCTGAAGCTATGTAATCTCTTGTGATTATCTCTTCATCGGAGTTTGCAGATAATGAATATGTTCCAGGAAGGTCTGCAACGATGTATTTCTTATCACCGTGTGTGAAAGATCCTTCCTTCTTCTCTACTGTCTTACCGGGCCAGTTACCTACGTGCTGTCTTAATCCCGTAAGACCGTTAAACAATGTTGATTTGCCTGAGTTGGGCTGTCCCAGCAGGGCAATTACGATCTCATTTTTCTCCGTCATTATCCTCTTGCCTCCTCGACTTCAATGTTCGAACTTTCCTTCTCGTTCAGTGCGATCATCGTATCGCGTGCAAAAACAATAAGCGGTCTGTTCTTTTCATTCTTGATAATGCTGACCTTACAGCCGGGCGTCAGACCTATTGATGTAATCCTGCCGACGTATCTCGCATCACCGTTTACCGAGCTGACGATCGCCGTCTCGCCCTGTTTCATCTCAGACAGTTTCTTCATAACCTCTCCTCATGTATCTTTCTGTTTCATTGATAACAATGTATAACCGGCTCCGGATACGAGTTCTCTGCAATAAGAATCGTCCAATGCCTTTTTGCTCCTAAGAGTTACTGTCTTTTCACCGATATCAGCCACAGCCCAAAGACCGTCTTGGGAATTAAATGCATTCTCAACACGTCTTGCGCAGTTCGCACAGTGCATTCCGTCAACACGAAGTTCATAGAGATACTGATAATTCTTTTTATTTGTATCGGATACTCTTATCTTTTTCGGTGCTGCCTCATGCTCTCCGCAGCATGCAGAACCGTGTCTTACCCTGCGCACCGTACCGTATACGGCACCGGCAATAATTAGAGCCAGAATAATATAGATAACTATCTTTCCCATATTTTCCTTTCTGCCGGTCACCCGAAAACCATGGCAAAAGAATAATTACGCGCATTAATTAGCCGTAGCTAACCAATAATAGTTAGTTACGGCTAACTTGTCAAGCGTTTTTCTTTGCTTTCAGACAATCAGTTATTTGAAAGTATGATATTGTTCAGCACACCTTCAAGATATTCCTGTCTGCCTGATACCGGGGCTTTGGGGGCCTTGAGTTCAGAAGCTTTTGCGGCAAGTTCTTCAAGTGTCGCACTGCCGTCTCTTACCTTCATGCCAAGCTCTGAATCAAAGGAGGAATAACGTTCCTTGATGTTGTCTTCAAGCCTTCCGTCTTCGATCATCTGAGCGGCCTTAAGCAGTCCGTATGCAAATGAATCCATGCCGAGGATAAATGCATGGAACATATCCTCATATGTGTTGCTCGGTCTTCTGTTCTTCGAATCGAAGTTGATACCGACAGGAAGTCCGCCGTTCTTAAGGATCTCATACATTGCAAGAGTGGTATCGTAAACATTGCTCGGGAAACAGTCTGTATCCCAGCCGAGCATTATGTCACCCTGGTTGGCATCGATGGAACCTAACATATCGTTGATACGGCTGATCCTCAACTCGTGCTGGAATGTGTGTCCGGCAAGGGTTGCGTGGTTAGCTTCGATATTCATCTTAAAATCCTTATCAAGGCCATACTGACGCAGGAATCCGATCGCGGTTGCAGCATCGTAGTCATACTGATGCTTCATCGGTTCCTTCGGCTTGGGTTCGATAAGGAATGTGCCGTTAAAGCCGATGCTCCTTCCGTAGTCACGGGCCATCTTCATGAGATTTGCGATATTCTCCTGCTCAAACTTAACCTGAGTATTAAGCAGTGTCTCATAACCTTCTCTACCACCCCAGAAAACATATCCGCGGCCACCCAGCTTAACAGTCAGTTCGATTGCCTTCTTGACCTGAGCAGCGGCAAAACAATAAACCTCCAGCTCATTTGTGCTTCCTGCACCGTTCATGAATCTCGGATTCGAGAACATGTTTGCGGTACCCCAAAGACACTTGATGTCTGTACCCTTAGTCTTCTCAAGAATGTAATCAGTGATCTCGTCTAATCTTCTATTTGTCTCATTGATATCATCTGCTTCAGGAACCAGGTCAACATCGTGGAAACAGAAATACTTGATACCGAGCTTTTTCATGAACTCGATTCCCGCATCAACTTTTGCTTTTGCGTGTTCCATCGTGCCTTCGGTTTCAGAGCCGAATCTCTTGTCGATCGTTCCTCTGCCGAACATATCAACTCCGTTTGCACAAAGGTTGTGCCACCATGCCATAGCAAAAGGAAGCTGTTCGCTCATCTTTTTGCCCATTACGACTCTGTCGGGATCATAATACTTAAATGCAAAAGGATTCTTGCTGTCAGGTCCTTCATACTTGATCTCGGGAATTCCTTTAAAGATTTCTTCCATTTTATATCCTCCTGAATAATAACGTTTTTTGGTTAGCGGCGGCTAACCGCCAATATCTTTATTCTATTGGATATACAGTAATAGTCAATACGATTTGAATGTAAATTTTACTTTCGGGCCGGCAGTTAAAGCACCGTTTTTATAAACCTTCGTATCTCCTCAACATAACGCTCCACCTGGATCAATGTTGATATGTGACCGCTGTCAACACCTTCAACAATTACACTTTCAGGCATCATGCCGATAAGATCCTTTTGCATCTCTGGAGTGAAGCTCTCATCATTCTCGGGAAGTATCAGCAAGACCCTTCCTCTCAGGTAGGCAAAAACTTCCGGTGTGCATGGTGTCTGATTCATCAGATCTATCAGTAGATTTGTCATATGCAGATCCAGCTTGCGCGTGTAATCACGGTATATAAACCTGAACAGATCTTTTGTATAAGAATAAACTTCAGGAGTTGTATTCTTCGCCATTCGCATACACGAGCGTATCATTACAGGCTTGAGCCACGAATACGGAACATGACGCAGAATCCACAAAAGAAGCGGAGCCTTCTTTTGATACTTAGTCCTTAATTCATTTACTGTCATTTCCGAAAGACTTGCAGTGGAAAACAGACACAATCCGTCTGTCTGACTGGGAAATTTACGCGCAAACATCTGGGCAACATATCCGCCATATGAACTGCCGACGAAAACGCCTTTAGTGATATTCAAATGTTCGAGAAGGCCGGAAATACTGTCGGTCAGTCCGGCATTGTCATCATGCTCATAAGGGTAATCAAAAGTAAGAATCCTGTATTCTGATTCCAATGCTGTAATATACGGCATATAAAGAAAAGACAGTCCCATTCCTCCGACAAGAAAGATCAGTGTCGTATCACCATTCCCGCAGAGAAGGTAATGGAAATTTGCGCCCTTGATGGCAACATCCTTATAGGGATGCGTCTTAAGAAAGTCTGTCAACTGTTCTTCGTAAGATCTGTTCAGATCCATTCAACTAAATACTCCACACTATTTCATTTCAGACGTGAATTATATCACGCGGGTTAGCTAGGTTAACTAGCAGCATATCATTGAACTAAACACAACTCATACCATCTTCTGCATCTCGGAGAAAATCACAAGTTCCAATGCTTCTTTCGGTGCAGAAGAAAACATCTTCTTATCCTTGACTAACACAACGGCCTAGACAAGCATAATTGTTATTGCCGCACAAAACACGATTGCAAGAAAAAATGTTAAAAGCATGATTAATCCTCCCCGATCACTTTTGAAATAAGATCCAGCCACTCATTACAGGCTGTTTTACTCTCTTTACATGCCGGGTAAGAAGAATAGCAATGGACCATGCCCGGTTCATAATGTACATGAACTTTACTGCCGGCACTTATGAATGCTTTTTCAAGGTCTCTTCCTAATGAAGCCAGCGTCTCATCAGCACTGTAATAAACATAGGTCTCAGGAGCATTGCGGTAGTCTCCCAAAGCAGGATGGATCATATAATCCGGAACCTTTTCTCCGTGCGCACAGATCTCCGGAAAGAATTCCACCATGGAGAAGGTTCCCGGAGCGTCCTTTTTGCTCTGTTCCCTCATCCTCTCCCACGCATCTTTATTGTGCGGAACACCGCTGGGAGAATGAAGTATCGCAAGCTTCGGCATTATTATTTCTTCGTCCAAATGGTTCAGCATCGATACAAGTGCAAGGCAGCATGCACCGCCGGATGAGTCTCCCGTGATCACGACTTTTTCCGGCGGATAATCGTTCATGATCCTTTTGTATGTATCATATGCGGTTTCCACAGATGCGCTGACCGGCGCGTCCGTGCAGAGCGGGTACAGCGGCATAAACACTTCAGCACCGGTCTTATCTGCAATATTGCGGACCATCATGAGATGCGGTTTCCATGCGTTCATCGTCCCGCCGGCTCCGAAGATAAACAGAACTGCACAGTTTGCATTATCGCTCCGTTTTTTCGAACGGACGATCAGAAGATCACTGCCGTCCCGGATCTTTTCCACGCGATATACTGCTTTCGAGTCGGAAGGCTTTACAAACGGATTTTTGTCATTATATTTCCTTGCCTTTTTGAGCAGTTCCTCAGCACTGCCGGCCGGCCTTCCGGTCATCAGATTCATAAATACCTTTGCCATTCTGGCCGTAAAACTCATATCATCCGATCCTCTATCCAAACTTGATAAAGAGCCACGCCAGTATTGCTGACACAACAACTTCGATTACAAGCTTGTGTATCTCTTTGCCGTCCCACTGAGGCTCGACTCTCCATACATCAGGCGTTTTTCCGGTCTTTTTCTTGATCAGCACACCGAAAATGTCGGTCTTGGTAAACATCCACCAGTCAAGCACAATGGCATCAAAGATCGATACCATCCAAAAGAAGATCACGAAGCGAAGCGCAAGCTGCCAGAAATTCATCCCGGAAGCGACACCTTGTCTTCCTGCAAATATGATCGTGACAATAAATCCTGAACCGGTAATAAGAGCAAGCAGCCCGATAATTATCTTATCCTTAAGTTTCAGTTCTCTTGGAATCCCGTACTTCTCCAGCAACTCCTTTGCTTTAGGTGTCATGAACCAATAGGCATTCTGCGGAACAAGAAAAGCGCCTATCAGGCAAAAGGCTACGAGAAGAACAATACCTATAAGACCATATAAAAAGCTTAAAAACATTATCCTCACCTTATTAATGCTATCAGCAGACCGACTATCAGCGCAGGTACGGTGCCAAACACTACACCGGGAAAGAGCATGCCTTTAAGATGAAACCATTTCTGATGGTATGCCTTATCCATATGCTCGGTACCTTCAAGCCTGAACGCCTTTAAATTTGCAAATAACACCCAGTCTATGAAAAGCGTGTCGTAAAGACCTATCCATATCATAAGTCCGAACGCAAGCAGGAATCCCTGAAGAAATGTTTGGGCACCTGCAAGCAATGCGCTGATAAAAAGTATTACGCAAAACATTGAAACGCCGAGTGATTTTGCGATTATTACTTTTTTCGAGTTGTACGAGACATCAACACGCTCATGCGTCTTAAAATACTCTTCCTGAATATCAGGAGGATAATTAGCTATGCTGGAAGGACTGTGCTTTTTATCACTTAGTCCTGACGGCAAAACGATTGCAGAAAAGATTCCTGCAAAAACAATTGCCTCTATAACAATTACCCACCAGATCATAAAAATATCACCTCACTTGAAGATAATCATCATGATTCCTGCCAGTACCGCAGCTATGACCGGGTTTCCGACAATGACTATCAGCCACTTGGCTATCACGGTTTTCTTCGGAATGTACGGTTTCAGATCCTCTGTTCCAGGTATTGTCCATGCCTTTGTATGGCCTACCCAATAGGTATCGATGAAGAATCTGTCGAACAGACCTTCTGCCATTGTGAGCGCATATATCTGCAGAAACGGTGTCAGAAATCCTCTCGCACCGTTTATTCCGTAGACTGCCCATATCACAAATGAGATCATTACTGCCAAAGATGTGATCTTAAACAGTTTCTTGTTCCGTGATAATTGTTCCTTGGTGATCAATCCCATCTCAACAACACGTTCCTGAACGTCTTTTTCGAAAAGGAAAGCGCCGTTGTGAACTCCATTCGCAATAACGACAACACACGGAATAAATAATATAAAGCAAATAACTAAACACTCAAGGATTAATACCATAACTGACTCTCCTTTGCTCGTGGGAATTATAGCACAGCAAGTTAGATATGGCTAACTATAAATAAGGTTGCCTCACTTCCGCGAAGCAACCTCATGTTTAAGCATTATTCTGATTTTCAGGCTTCCTGCAGCGATACCATATGCGCATAAGTTCCGTTCTGAGCCATGAGTGTCTCATGATTGCCTCTTTCAGAAATCTTTCCGTCTGTAACAACAAGGATCTGATCGGCATCTCTAATGGTTCTTAATCTGTGTGCGATAACAAGAAGAGTCTTGTTCTTGCACAGTTCTGAAATAGCCTCCTGGATAGCGCGTTCATTGTCTGCGTCTACACTTGCTGTTGCCTCATCGAGAATAACGATAGGTGAATCTTTCAATATGCACCTTGCAATGGATATTCTCTGCTGTTCACCACCCGAAAGAGATGCGCCGCCTTCGCCGATAACAGTATCAAATCCGTTCGGAAGCTGCATGATGAAGTCGTAGCATCTTGCTTTCTTTGCTGCCTCTTCAACTTCCTCCCGTGTTGCATCAGGGCGTCCGATAGCAATATTGTTATAGACAGTATCCTGGAACAGATATACACGCTGGAACACCATACTAATCTGGTCCATAAGGCTGCCCAGTGAAACGTTTCTAATATCTTCTCCTCTTACCAAAATCTTTCCGTTCTTTACATCCCAGAATCTTGCAAGAAGCGAAGCAATCGTAGATTTACCGCCGCCTGAAGGTCCGACAAGAGCGGTCATTTCACCCTGCTTGATCTTGAAAGAGACATTGGAAAGGACATCTTTTTCCGTATATGCAAAACCGACATTATCGTATTCGATCTCGTCGGCAGAAGCAGATACGGAACCGAATTCTTTCTTACCTTCATCCTTGAGTTCTTCTGCTGCAAAAACTTCTTCGATACGATCAAGGCTTGCATCTGTAACTGTTAGTCTGGCCATTTGACCATAGTAGCTTTTAATTGCCAAAAATGCATCGAAAAGGAACAGTGCCATTCCGGCCATATACTCGGCTGATATGGAACCTGAAACATACAGATAGCCGCTTAAAGCAAGCGTTAAAGCAGTACCAATCCCGAATGTAAGATACAGTGCTCTTGACCATGGCGTATATGCTATCTCGAAATCAATGCTTTCCTTACAGCTCTTTGCAAACTCATCAGTAAGTCGCTTGGATTTATCTCCGAGCATGTTATAGGATTTAATGATGCCGATTCCTTCTGCAAAATCCAATACTTCTTCCGTAAGAGATTCGCTTGCTTCCTGCTTGATGACAGAATGCTTCATAGAGGTCTTGAGCATCAGATTTCCAACAATGACAAAGGCTCCGACCACAAGAAGTGATAAAAGGCCCATTCTGAAATCCATTACGAACATCATGACCACCATGATGCTCTGAGAGATCAGGAAGGTTACAAGTTCAGATAAAACGCCCATGCAGTTTTCTTCTATGAAGACCATGTCTGTTGCAAGAACAGAACTGACCTTTCCTATGTTTCCTTCAGTAAAATAACCCATCGGAAGTTTTCTAAGATGATCACCAAGCTTAAGTCTCATGTCAGCAAAGACCATATAGCCTGTAGCCGACTGCAAAACATTTGATATGTGTTCAAATACAGCCTCAAGTATTACGCTTGCCAATACTGCAATGCCAAGATAGATACACTTTGTTTTATCCATCTCTCCGCGCATAAAGTAACTGATACAAAGAAAGCACAATACCAGAGGAGCTTTCATCATTAAACCTTTAAGGAAAGCTGTAATATAAGATGCTCTGATCCTCGTTTTGTACTTTCCCGTCATATTGATTATTCTGTGTAATATCTTCAACATAATAGATCACGCTCCCTTTATCTTCCATGTGCTTGCGCTTACAGACGCATCCCAGAGTTTTCTGTATTCCGTGCATGTTTGAAGCAGTCCGTCATGAGTATCGGAAGCGATACACATACCATCTTTCATTACACAAATATTGTCAGCATTCTTTATGGTGGATAAACGGTGTGCGATTACAAGCACGGTCTTATCCTTAACGATCTCATCAAGCGCTGCATTCATCTTCTCCTCATTCTCGGGATCCATAAATGCGGTAGCCTCATCAAGTACTATTACCGGCGCATCTTTCAGAAGAGCACGTGCAAGCGAGATCCTCTGGCGTTCGCCTCCGGATAACTGCTTTCCTCCGTCACCGGCCTGTGTCATGATGCCGTCAGGGAATCTGTTGATGAATTCCTCACACTGAGCTCTTCTTGCAGCTTCCAAGACCTCTTCTTTTGTAGCATCCGGCCTGCCGATAAGAATATTTTCGTAAAGCGTCGTATTAAAAAGGAACTGTTCCTGTGAAACAAACGCAACCTTGTTATTCAGAGCCTCAAGTTTCATGTCAGTAATATCCTGACCACCGATCGATATAGATCCGGAATTAATGTCATAGTAATGAACCAAAAGCTTGGCAAGTGTGGATTTGCCGCTTCCTGATTCGCCAACAAGAGCCGTCGTCGTTCCCTGCTTAAGAGATAAATCAACACCTTTTATTACTTCTGTCTCGTCATATCCGAAATGGACATCTTTGAACTCAATGTCGTAATTGCTGCCTGTAAAATCAGATGTTCCTTCCTTAAGAGCGGGCTTATCCATCATCTTCTCGAGTTCGGCGATTTTATAATCAAGCTGAGGGAACTTTCCTGCAAAATTCAAAGCCTTAAGGAATGAGGGACCAACTGCAAAGGACATACACATAACAAGAATTAACTTATCTAAGGTAATGACGCCGTCCAAAACCATGCTTGAACCAAACGGAAGCATGAGGAGGACAAGGCAAGGCAGTACACTCGTATATATAGCCATCCAGGGCCAGCACACCTTATACCATGCGATCGTAAAATCACGGTAACTTCTTACGACATCTCCGAATCTTTTATATGAGTCACCGTCTTTGTTAAAGACTTTAACGACTTCCATTCCGTTTACATATTCGATGATCGTATTGTTCATCCTGGCTGCTGATTCATAGTATGCATTCATTTTTGACATACCCTGATGCATCATCATGCCCATGGCGATCATTCCGACAACAAGAGGAACAAGAGATAAAAGACCAAGTCTCCAGTCATAAACAAACATTAGAATAATGATGATTACAGGAATTGCTATATTAGCAATTCCTTCCGGGATCGCATGTGCAAGCAAAAGCTCGATCTGGTCGATATCATCTGTAAAGACCTTTTTAATGCGTCCTGTTCCCATCTCTTTTATATTTCCCAGAGGCTGCTTTTCGAGCTTACCCTGCAAAGAGATACGCAGATTCTTCAATGTGTTATACGCACTCACATGTGAGAATGCCAGGCCTTGCACATATGTTACCGAGTATATGATCTCACATACGGCCACTGCAGCTACCCTGATAAGCAGGAAAGTCATGTCGATGCTTTCGCCTCTGGTCAGAGGTGAAATGATCTGGTACAAAAAGAAATACGGAAGCACTGACGCAATGATACCTATCGTCATCATGATCACTGCCCATACGGTGTATTTCTTATACTCACCGATATACGGAGCCACTCGCTTAAACATTTTATGTTTCCTTCCTTTTAGTTAGCGTATGCTAACCTGTTGCGTATTATTAAAGCCGTGCAACGACGGCTTGGTTTACTTATTTATGTCAGGCCTATTGCTTCAGCCCAATTGAAATAACGGCAGATGACCTTGCAATGGCCCTCTATTCTCTTCCATGACATTTTATGGATAAAGGGTTCATAGATTGCAGTCCAGAAAGCTGTACACAGCACATGCATCTGCTCTTCCGATATTTCTGCCTTAGCAAGACCTCTTTTTTTCGCTTCGAGATAATACTGCATATAAGCCTTGGTCATGCGCAATGAAAAATCATGAATGTAATTCTCATAAGAAGTACCTGATGACTTTTCGAGCAGGATAACAAGGTCCTTACGGATATCCCATATCATCCTGAACATATCAAGAACATAATCTTCATTCATGATCCATGTATTTCTGATCTGTTCATCGGACATGCCGGAAAAAACCAACTCGGTACGGAGTTCGATAAAACTGTCCATCTTATCGACAGCATCCTTAACGACAGCCTGAAAGAGTTCTTCCTTTCCTTTATACCGCTTATAGACTGCTCCGGTAGTAACACCTGCATTCTCACAGATGCGCTTAAGATCTGCTTTCAGGAACCCGTTGGCCATAAACTCTTCACGGGCACTTTGGATCAATCTCGGATCGATGCTTGTATCACGTACGGACATTATCTACCTCGGTTAGCAATCGCTTACTGATAATCGAATTATCGGTAAAGGTTTTATCACAGGTGATAATTTATGTCAACAAGAAAAACGAAATTAGTAAAACAAATCTATCAGACTGCCCACTTATCAAGTGTGTTCATTATCAGTTCAAGCGTATCTTCCCTGGCTTTTTGACATTCATCCGGAAACTTCTTTTCACGCGGAAGCATTTTATTGTTCACAGGAAAATAACCGAGATTATGGCTTCCAATCTCCGAATTGACATGTCTGAATCTATGCGTGAATTGCTTTCTCTTTAGTCTTTCTACAAGCAACTCCGCGTCTCGCTTTGCCGGAACTGATTCATCATGTGTTGAAGTAAGAAACAGAATGTTTCCGTTGATCTTCTCTACGGGGATCTCATTTTCTTCCGTACCTTTCTTATCCCATTCATCAAAAAAGTACAGTAGCTGAACCTTGTGTTCTTTCAGACACCTTTTAAGAAAATCAGAAAACAGTTTTCCCTTCTCCACATAAGGGAAATCCTGACCTTTAAATGAGACCATTGCCCTACAAGGATCTTCTGAAGCTTTTCCTGTTCCCTGCATTATATGACCGAATGAAGATGCGGCAATGACAAGACTGATATCAGGCACCACACTTGCCGCAAGAAGAGCCATGCCTGCACCTTTTGAATTGCCATATATACCAATACGCTTATAACCGTGTGTTTTCATGGCGTTGCAAGCATATTCAAACTGTTCCAACGGGATAGCTCTTATATCCTTTTTCTGCCCCACCCCGCCGTAGTACGACATGGCAAGTGTTGAATAACCTTTTTCTGAAAAGAGTGCAGCATACTTTTCCGGCAGTTCAAGACCTTTTAACCCCTGAACAACAATAAGCAGTCTGTCATCGTTGTTTTCAGCATCGTAGAGGACTCCTTCGAATCCGTCATTCAGATATTTGAAGCCTGTTTTCTTCATTTAATTAAATCCTCTCATTTAACGGCAATAACCGTAATCCAGGGTTTGCCGTTAAAGTGATCTGAAGTAACGGAAGAAAAGCCCCCTGCCTTAAGTGCTGCTTCGATCTGCTCTATCGTATAGCACGTCATACCGTCGATGATCTTCTCATATTTAAGACTCGTTTCATCTGTGCCGTCAGATTCATTAACAATCATGAAAACGCCTCCGGTTTTAAGAACCCTGCAGACTTCAGCAAAACATTTTTCAAGACCCGGCCAGAAATATATTGTCTCAAACGCTGTCGCAAGATCATATGTATCAACAGGAAGACTCAGATTGGAAACATCCCCCTTCTTGACGCTTATTCTTCCTACACTGATCATTTCTTTGTTGTATTCAGTTGCTTTTGCAACAGACACTTCGGAATAATCGATCGCTGTAACTTTTGCAGAAGGGTATTTCTTTGCCAGTTCACCGGCATTTCTTCCTCCGCCGCAGCCGACCTCCAGTATCTTTGAAGGATTTATTTCGGGAAGATGAGACATACCCCAGTCTGCCATCTTTGCATGACCGCTGTTCATGCCGTTTACCATCATCTTTCCCATTGTGCCTTCGGGTTTTCTAGTCTGACTTACGAATTTCTTGTAAAGACCCATTTTTACTCTCCTTTTATTTCTGAATCCAATTAACCATCATATTTAATGCTTCCCGTGCTTCTGGGAAATATTTGACCAAGGCCCAGTCATGACACATGGGCTGTTCAATGCCCGTAAACTGAACGCCTGAATCTTTAAGCTGCTTCACATAATTGCTGACGTGGGGATAAAAAAGCTCATGCGTTCCGTAAAACAGAAGCATCGGCGGGAAGCCTTCGTAATCAATATATTCAGGGCTTATGTCAGGACTGTCCAAAGGAACATTTCTGCACCAACGTTCAGCAATGAGATCATTCATCGCTACCGTAAGAACAGGATCATATGGTTCCATTTGCAAGCGGATATCCCTGTTGCGTCCGTTCTCAAGTCCACAAGCCGGTGATATTACTATCAGTCTGCCAGGCTTGTCCTTGAGCCTGTAAGTGAGGCTTAATATCAGATTCGCTCCTGCAGAATCGCCAATGAAAACAATATCTTCCGATTTATAGTCTTTCAGAAGTTCAAAATAATACAACTTTTCAAGCCATTCGAGAGCAACTCTGACATTGTGTTTCGGCGCGAGAGGATAGTGCGCGAATATAATCTCAGAACCCGTCATTATCGCAAGTCGTTTAGCCGTGTCATAATGAAGATTTGTTGCTCTGGCCATACCGCCGCCTCCGGGCAGAAACAGCACGGCCTTCTTCGAACTGCATTTAGGTTTACTTGCGCGGAAGCGGTGTACGGTAAAACCTTCAAATGTCACCTCTTTTATATCAAGTCCTCTATGCATACTCCCCGGAAGCTTGATAACATCATTGCCTGAAATAAGATCAGACATACTCCCCTTGGGTCCTCCACCCGGGAACTTATTAAGAAGAAAACAACCTCTCTCGGCAAGCTTGTATATAAAACTCATCTAAATCACCATCAAACCAGCAACATCAGGCCTAAGAACATAACAGCACCGCTCCAGTTCGAAGCTCCGCCTATTCTTGTAATGAAAAGAACTGCTGCGATCGGAATGAAATTAATAATGCATGCCCACTGCGGGAGTGTTGTGGCACCGCTGACAACTGCAATAAAAAGGACCACGCCGAGTGTGATCAAACCGATATAACAGCCGATCATGGTAAGCGACGTATCCTTCATAAACTTAACCACAGCTTTTCTCGCTTCATCAGTCCTGCCCATCTGCACATAGAACCATTCGCCGACACCGCAGAACACATGATGTGCAACACCGAAAGATAAAACTATTCCGGTTGCGATCAGAATTATCACTGCATATACCTTTGAGAACTCTGACATCCACATATAGAGCCCGTAATAACCGCAAGCAACCATAAGAAGAGCAAGGCATCCTGCGAGCATTGAGATCAACGGATTTCTTAAAGGCATGTTCTTGAATGTTTCAGAAAGTATCTTATTGTCTGACATCTTCGTAACATCAAGCTTTTTCCCGCCCGGCACATAAGTGATCAGGCAGTCACAGCAACCGCAGATCAAATGCCCGATTACAGCGATCAGGAATAATATCTTTATCAAACTCATTTTTACCTCCCTGCTGTTTCTTTCTTAACAGCAAAATATAGTGCCAAACACATGAATGCATAACCCCACGATTCGCCGCATGCGGTAAGGAAACCCCATTTGCTTCCCAAAGCGACCATTATTGCACCTAAAACCTTTGCTGCAATACTTAGTCCCATGGGGCACAGGATAAAAGCGGCTTTGTTAATACCGAATTTTCCCTTCAGCGTGAAATACATATAAGCAATAGTCACGGGGATATCGCACAGATAACACCAGATTACAAACGGAATCATGGCTGTGGCGACAGGTATCAAAAATACTGAATCTGCCGTACTGATATCAAGTCCTGAACGCAATGCAGCCTGTATCAGCATGAGACATATGCAGCATGCAATGTGGAAAGACACAAACATCATGGGAGCGGACTTCAATCCGAATTCCATAAGTTTATACATTTTCGAATCTTTGGAAACACCTTTCAGATCCAGCAGTTCCATGATCGCAGGCGCAAAATAAAGGCAGCCGAACCCTGACAGAATTCCGAAGAAGAAAGACAAAACATAGAACCAGACAGGCACATTTGCAATTGCAGTAGTTGTAATGCCGAATACCAGCGGTTCTCCGCCTTCGGGTTCATAACCTATCAGCCAGTCGCCTACACCACACAGAAGCAGTGAAACAAAACCAAAAATAAAAGATGCTTCTAGTTTTTTCTGTTTGCATTTTTCGATACTCATTGTTTAACACCCTCTTCCGGCTTTATCGTCTTAACAAAGAACAAGAAATAGATAAGATGCACTGCCCACACCACACCGAGAATGATGCACGGGCCCCATATACCTTTCCTTGCCATAAAGAAAATTCCTAATCCCATAAGAAGCGTTACGGTAATAAGAATGCTCGCTTTTGTCTGCGGAAGCATTCCGCGCTTCTCGACAAAAGATTCAAGATGTTTTTTGTAAAGTTTTGTTCCCTTAAACCAATCTTCCAATCGCTTTGAACTTCTTGCAAAGCAATAGAGCGTAATCAGATAGAACGGTGTTGTAGGAAGTATCGGCAGGAATACTCCGACAGTTCCAAGGGCAAGACATATGCATCCGACTACGATAAAGATGATCTTTTTAATTCCCATTATTTATTCTTCGCCTTTCCTTTTTACTTTCGATTACATGTCTTATCGCCATTACCGGATGATGAAATATCATTCTCGGACCTGAAAATCTCATGACATTACGTATCTTTTCGCGCATCTCAGGTGCATAACAATGAACCTTACAATTGCTGCAGAATGTCTTGTTCTCCATAAAAGGACATCTGTCACTCCGCATAACCGCATATTCTGTTAACCGCCTGCATTCATCACATAAAGCACCTCTTTTTGTTTTGTGATTCTTTCTGCAATAAAGCGCGATCATCTCACTTACAGTTTGCTTTTCACGTTCCCTCTTCTTTCCAACATCTGTCACGACAGCCTTCCTCCGTCCATTGAATGAACTTCATCAGCTATCCTCATGGTCGATTCTCTGTGCGAAACAAGAAGTATTGTTTTGTCTTCTGACGCTTCTTTAAGTGATTTTAAGATCACGGCTTCATTAAGGCTGTCGAGATTGCTTGTAGGTTCATCAAGGAGCATAAAAGGCGCATCGTGAAGGAATGCTCTTGCAAGTCCTATGCGCTGTTTTTCTCCACCCGAAAGCGTGCTTCCGAGCTCTCCGACTTCAGTGTCATAACCTTTGGGAAGCGTCAATATAAAGTCATGGATCGAGGCTTTTTTACATGCAGCGATGACCTCTTCATCAGTTGCATCCAGCTTTCCGATACGTATGTTGTTAGCGATCGTATCCTTAAAAAGCTGGGTCTCCTGCGTCATGTAACTTTCCATGTCACGGAGATTGTCTGTATTTATTTCATCGATGTTTTTGCCTGATATAGTTACCGTGCCCGGTTCTGTTTTCCAGAATCTCATGAGCAGTTTCATAAGAGTTGATTTACCGCATCCGCTCTTACCGACAATTCCGGTTATCTTCTTTTCGGGAATAGTGATTGAAACATCATTAAGCACTTCTTCAGAACCATAGCTGAAACTTAAGGAGTCTGTATTTGCACCTGTAAAACCGATTATCTCTTTCCCTTCAACATCTTCTGTCTCAGGCTCTTCATCGATTATCGCCAGCACTCTAGCACCTGATGCCACGGTGCTCTGAAGAGTTGTACCGAGTGATGAAAGCGCTATCACAGGACCGAACGATGACATCAGTGCGATAAGCGGGATAATAAAGCCGCTGAAAGTAATCTGACCCGACTGATACAGATATGTGCAAACGGCGAACATTGCAATATCTGATATTAGTATCAGCATGTTCGCAATTGCCATGTTCGTTCCCGTGAGCTTACTTAATATGTCTTGTTTCTTTGAAAGTTCTTCCGTTTTATTCCCTATCTCTTCAAGCCTTTTACATCCAAAGGAATACTGAAGCGTATCGTCAATGTTACGGATGCTCTCAAGCATGTGAGAAGAAAGTTCGCCAGACTGTGCGCGGAGATCATCACCTGTCGTACCGCTTCTCTTAGAGACAATAAGCGGCAAGACAACTCCGACCAGAACATAAGAGACAAATGCAACAACACCTAGAAGCGGATGATAACTTCCAATGAAAAAACACATTATCAGCTCAGTTATAAACGCTATGCAAATCGGCGATATGGTGTGAGCATAAAAGACTTCCAGCAATTCCACATCTGAAGTTATCAGAGATATAAGATCGCCTTTGTCTCGGCCTTCAAGTTTAGCAGGACAAAGTCTTCTTAAAGCTTTAAACACTCTGTCTCTTATTATTGCAAGAAGTGTAAACGCAATATAGTGATTCATCCTCTGTTCCGCAAACCTGAACACTGCGCGAAGCACTGCAAAGGACAAAAGCAAACATACTATAGTCTTAAAACTGATATTTATATCTTCTCCAAGTCCGGTGAGCACGGCCATGCCTCCCAATACCGGAATAAACTGTGCGGTCAGGAAACCAATCGTTCCGAATATGACGGCAAGCACCATAAAGCCTGTAAGCGGCTTTACAAGTTTAATCATTCGAAAAAGGATGAGCACTTTATTCTGCTTTCTCATAGAGCAGAACCTCCTTTTCCGAATTCTTCAAGGGCTTTCTGGGTGCTCCACAAGTTCTTGTATGTTTCACAACACGAGAGCAATTCGTCATGCTTTCCCACGCCTTTGACCTGTCCGTTTTCAAGACAGCAAATGCTGTCAGCAGCTTTAACATTCATCAGCCTGTGGGTGATCATAATAACTGTTTTTGTCTTTGACAGTTCTTTTATCTTTTTGAGGATGATCTCCTCACTCTCGATATCGATGTTGCTCGTAGCCTCGTCGAAAATATAGATCTTTGCGTCGTGAAGAATTGCACGTGCCAAAGCCAGCCTCTGTTTCTGTCCGCCTGAAAGGTTGCCGGCGTTTTCGGTAAGCTTTGTATCAAGACCTTCTTCAGCCTGTAAAAAACCGTTTATGTTACACTCTCCCAGAACATTCCAAAGATCTTCATCAGTTGCCTCCGGATTTGCTATGAGGAGATTATCTCTTACAGAACCCTTGAAGAATGTACTGCAGAGGCCGACATAATTTATGGTTTTAAATAAACTCTCTTCACTAATTTCAGAAATACTCTTATCGGCAATCGTAAGACAGTCGTTCTTAATACTGTTTCTGCCCATGATGAGAGATGCGATAGTTGACTTACCGCTGCCGCTCTCACCCACTATGCCTGTAAAGGTACTGTCTTTAATATCAAGCGATACGTTTTCAAGAACGTTCTTATCGTCGTACGCGAAAGTAATATCATTTAATCTGATATCAAGCACGTCATTTGGGAGCACGTCTTTCTTCACTTCAGGTTCAGGCTCATTAAGGAACTTAAAAATCCTGTCGCTTGCCGCCATACCGTTCATCGCAACGTGGAAATAACTTCCGAGCTTTCTCATAGGCAGGAAGAAATCCGCAGAAAGCAATATCATGAAGACTGTGCTTTGAAGTGTAATGCTGCCTTCGATGAATCCTTTACATGCAAGCGCTATTCCGAGCGCAGCGCCTCCGTACGCAAAGAAATCCATTATGATTATCGAATTGAGCTGCATCGTAAGAACCTTCATCGTAATCCGTCTGAAGTTCTCAGATTCCTCATTCATCTGTTTGTTTTTGTAAGCATCTGCACGATACGTCTTAAGGGTTGTCATTCCCTGAATATTCTCTAAAAATGTGCTGCCGAGTTTTGCATACTGATCCCAGTATTTCGCAAGTATCTTCTTTGCGATCTTCTGCACCATCACGATTGCACCGGGAATAAGAGGCACACAGATAAGTAAAACTCCTGCTACCTTAAAACTTCCGGAAATGCCGAATAAAACAAACAGCGTAACCGGGGCAATGAACGCATAAAAGAACTGGGGTACGTACAGGCCGAAATAGCTTTCAAGCTGTTCTACTCCTTCTACCGATTCCTGAACGAGTTCAGCCGTAGAAGCATGTTCTCTGTATGAACTGCCAAGCCTTAATATCTTCTTATAGATCTGTTCACGCATTACGCGCTTTACTGTCTTGGATGCGAGATAACTCATCTCCGTCGTTTTCTTCGTCATGAAGAATCTGACAATCAGAGTTATTCCCAATACTGCTACAGAAATGAAAAGTTCTTTTGAAGTAAATACACCTGAATACAATCTTCCTACCGCATTTGAGATAATGAATATCATCACCGCATTCATAAGGAGTTCTGTCCACTGGCAGATTATGTTTCCGGCAATATATTTTTTGCTCTCAGGGCACATGGCCATCAGGCGTTTATCGAACATCCGTCAAATCCTCTTCTTATATCCGCAGTCACAATAAGGACCGCCCGATGCGAGGGTATATTCTCTTACGAAATTCGAAGCACCACCAAGATCACTCATCACATAGTCAAGATGACACATAGCAGGTACATATTCGAAAAGACCGTATTCTTTCATTAATACACAGATACCGCAGCTGAAGAACCTGGCTTCATATCCGCTTCCGTCTTCATACGGGATATAATCCATATTCCACGAATAAGGATTTCTGTCAGCGGCTTTAAGTTTAGCTGTGGCTTTATTTGAGGCTATATCTTTTTCCGTAAACTTGTTTTTCCCGCTCTTTCTGCAGAATTTCTTCATGACCGGAGTCGTCATTGCATCTTCGTAATATCTCGTCACATCGTTTAATTCAGGCTTTTGCGGAAGATAGGTTAGGAACGAGATCAGCATTGCGCAGTTGACAATGTTTGTCTTAAATCTGTCTTCCTTCTCAAATTCGGGAAGAGCTTCAATAATACTTCTGTATTTCGGCTTTGCTTTGAGTCTTACTTTTTTCGCTTCATCCTTTGTAAGTCCAAAGGCATTTATCAGATTCTTTTCAAAAGAACCTTTCAGAAGCATCCACATTCCTGCAGGCAGTCCTGAATATTTCATGTGCGTTTTATAGTATGCATCTTACTTCCTGTAGAAATGGAAGTCGCAGCATTCTCCTCCTTTTCCAAGCGTCTGTGTTCTCGTAAAACCGAGTTTTCTAAGGTTTCCATAGGTAACGTCATCAACATCACAAAAAGCAGGACATAGTTCGGGGCATCCGAATTCTTTGCAAGCGTTATACCAAAGACAGTCAGTGATCATAATCTTGTAATAATCCCTGCCTTCTTCCTGAGTACTCTTCTGAAGATCTGTTGTCCTCATGATCTTCAAAAATGATCTGCTGTAGATCCTGTAGAATCCCGGAATAATCTCGAGTGCCCTTGTGCTTTTATGCTTCTGCATCCCAATAACTTCGACCATGTATTTACGGGTAATTTCATAAGCATATGCTGAAAACTTCTCATCTTCTTTAAGTGTTTTGTACAACGCCACACGCGGTAATATCGTCTTTGTCAGCGTCTTATATTGATTCGGTGTCTTATCTTTCAATGACGCAACACAAGAAGAATAAAGAGTCGACTGGGTTGTAAACACCCTGTCTGCATCTCCCGGAATTTCCTTCTTTAACCATTTTCGAATTTGCTTCTGCTGGTCCATTCTGCGCCTCGTCTGGTTACGCTATGCTAACTATCGTCCTATTCTATCACCTCTAGTTAGTTTATGCTAACCGAATATGCACAAAAAAGTCCGGAGTTTTTATCTCCGGACTCTCCTTTATGATGTTAAGAATCGAAAGAACATCATTCAACCGAGGCCTATAGAAGTGTTGTTTACTCAACACGCGTTATAGATCCCGAATCGTTTTCAACAACACATCGGCTCTATATCTGCTGCCTCAATTGGTTTTTTATGGCACAAGTTCATTATAACGGTCATTCCTATTTATTCAATGGGATTTTAGAGTTTTCCGACATATGTCGTAAAACTTGTTCGAATACGACATATGCCGATAATATCAGTTCCTATCTCGGAACCTTTATACGATCCGGAACGATCCAGTAATCACACATTGCTCCGCCTGTTGCCAGTGTATAGTCTCTTATGAGCTTACCGTGCGATGCTTCTGTCAATATATGATCCAGTTCACAGCAGACAGGCAGAACCTCAAGATATCCGTACTTCCTTGCAAATGTATTGATAGGACATTGCGTGAAATAGTAAAAAAATCCGTCACGATGTAATGACTCATCAAAATTGAAGTCCCATGTCTTCCCCTGATACTGCGGATGACTGTCAGCCCACTCCTTCATACGATGCATCTTTTCATTACCATTTTTGATTCCTTCCGGAGAGTTAAGATCACTCTTTCCGATAAACTTTCTCAAAAACGATTTGGTGGCCGTGTTTCTAACGACTGTACGATAGCTGTCAATGTCGATTGCACCGTCTGAAGCTTTCCAGATTGCCATAAATACAAAGGCCATGTAAATATTTCCTGCCATCGGATTATCGGCACCTATATCATCGACTTTTGCGAGCATGTCACGATAGATTGAAGGCGCCTTTTTATATGCCTTCGCCGTCACCTCAGGACCATACTGTTCATTCATGAATTTCTTCATGAAAACAGGAAACAACTTAATATATAGACTTTTATACGGCATCATATGCGTATCTCCCGCAAATTACATTTTCCAGTTCGCTGCTTCTTCTCTGAGCCTGATGAAGTTGCTGTATTTAGCACTGGTCTTCATCAATTCGTCATGCGTTCCGCAGCTTATGGCACCGCCGTCGAGCACAACGATCTTATCTGCATTTCTGATAGTCTTAAGCCTGTGGGCGATCATGATGACCGTCTTGTTCTCTGTCAGAGCATCAAAAGCAGCTGTCAATTTATCCTCATTCTCAGGATCAACGTTTGCCGTTGCCTCATCAAGAATTATTATCGGTGCATCTTTAAGGATCGCCCTGGCAATGGAAATCCTCTGCTTCTCACCGCCGGACAATGTTGCACCGCCTTCACCTATCACTGTGGAATAGCCATCAGGGAGTGACATTATGAAGTCATGGCAGCAAGCTTTTTTTGCAGCAGCCACAACCTGCTCGTGACTCGCATCACTCATTCCGAACTTGATGTTATTCTCGATAGTATCCGCAAAAAGATAGACATTCTGGAAGACCACGCTTATCTGAGACATCAGGCTTTCCAAAGTGTAGTCTCTTACATCTCTTCCGCCAATCGAAATGCTTCCTTTGTTTACATCCCAGAAACGAGCGATCAGCATTGCCAGAGTGGTTTTGCCCGCACCGGAAGATCCGACAAATGCCGTCATTGTATTCTCCGGGATCTCAAGACTTACATCGTTTAATATCTCATTGTCACCATAGGAGAAGGATACATGGTCGATAGATATACCGTGATCTTCAGGAGTGAATTCTTTGCCGTTTTCATCCATAACAGGAAGGAGATTTACCTTCTCAGCTTCCTCAATAGAGCTGGAAACAACTCTAAGCACTGTAAGGCCTGCACCGGTCTGCTCTATGTCGGCGAAAACCTGGAATGAAATTATGACTGCCATCAATGCATATGTTATCGTCATATTTCCGGTTACAAACAGGATTACCGCAACAAAAAGCAGCAAAGCTTTGAATGCACCAAGGACTACTCCCTGTACTTCTCCGTATGGTATGAACAATCTCTCCAAAGCCATATTACTGTCTCTGTTATCGTCTATGGCTTTTTTCAGAGCTTCATCACCCTTGCCGGTAAGATTAAATGATTTGATAACGCTCATGCCCTGAAGACTCTCAAGGACTTTGGACACAAGAGCTGCTTCATTCTTCTGTCTCACAGGAGATAAAGATCTGCTCTTCTTTTCCATAGAAGATGTTATGAGCATATAGATGGTCATGCCGACAAGCTCTATAAGTCCCAAACGCCAGTCAAAACACAATACGCAGATCAGGAATACAATAGCATTCATGAGTCCGCTTAAGATGAGGACCAAAACATTTGCGCCCTGATTCTCGACCACATCTAAAACTGTTGTGGCAGTACCCGTAATCTGTTCAAGATTGTTGTCGTTGAAATATCCCATGGGGACTTTCTTAAGCCTTTCGGCTATCTCGAGCCTCTTATAAGCGCTCATGAAATATCCTGCATGAACAGCCTGGAGATCAGCAACCATCTTCAGGATAAGCTGTCCTAGTATGCTTACGCCGAGAAAGGCCAATGCGGTCCAGGCAGGCTTCATTGTTGTGTTTCCTTCTTCAAAGGCCAGAAGGACAAAATAGATTGCTGCCATTCTGAACATTGAAAAGAGGGACTTAAAGAAAGATATGATTATAGCTTTGTATATCTTGCTCTTTTCCTGTCCCGAAAAAATGATTATCTTCTTGATTGCTTCTAACATTATGCTGCCCCTCCTTCACTTATATGTGCCTGCCACATTGAGTTATACAAGTCACTTTCTGCCAGGAGTTCACTATGAGTTCCCGTGCATTCTACAGTGCCGTTATTGACCAGCACTATCTGATCCGCATTTGTGACTGTTGAAAGACGGTGAGCAATAATGATGACTGTCTTATCCTTTATGAGTCCGGTCAGAGCACGCTGTATCACAGCCTCATTCTCAGGATCGATATAAGCAGTAGCTTCATCAAGGATTACGATGGGTGCATTCTTAAGCATAGCTCTGGCAATCGCTATTCTCTGACGTTCACCGCCTGAAAGATGCGTTCCTCCGCTTCCTACTTTTGTCTCATAACCCTGAGGAAGAGCTCGGATGAATTCATCGCACCCGGATAATCTTGATACTTCCATGACCATCTCATCTGATGCCTCAGTGTTTCCCATACGGATGTTGTTCATTATCGTATCATCAAACAGCCAGTTATCCTGTGATACATAAGCCACCTGATCGTATAACTGTTCAAGCGGTATGGATTTCAGATCTTTTCCATCCATTTTTACAATACCATCTGCTACATCCCAAAATCCTGCAACCAGTTTTGCGATAGTGGATTTTCCGCTTCCGGAGGGACCTACAAGTGCAGTAAAACTTTTCTCGGGTATTGAGAGATTTACATTATGAAGTACTTCCTCGCCTTCGTGATAGGAATAGGTAACATTACAAAACTCTATATTATGTGTTGCAAACTCGACAGGTGTGTCAGCATGATCCTGTTCCTCACCTGCAAGCAATTCATCGACCGTTGCAACTGTAGTAGAAACCTTTGCGGAAGAGTCAGTGAACTGAATAGCTGAAAGGATAGGTCCTACGATACACATCGAGAGCATGATCGAAGTCATGAATACATCAGCCGTAATATTGCCTGAGGTATACATCCACCAGCCTATCGGCAGAACCGTGATAAGCGTGCACGGTGCAATCGTATAGCAAAGTGCCTGACAGACTTCTGTCTTTTTCATCCAGTAACAGTAGAATGATGCGTTTGCGATTACCTTATCTTTGAATTTCTGATATGAAGTCTTTCTTTGGTTATAGGCTTTGATTACTTCAATACCGTGAACATATTCAACAATGCTCGCATTCATGTCCTGTGTGATCTCAACAGACTTTTTGTAGTCGGCTGAATAACTTGCTGCAATAAAACCGAAGAACATCAGTCCGACAGGAACTGAGATAAGACATATAAGTCCCATTCTCCAGTCAACGATCATCATATATACCCAAACTGCAATCGCACCGATGATATTGGATGTTAACTCAGGGATCATGTGCGCAATCGGTCTTTCCATATGTTCCACTTCGTCTACGATTATCTGCTTTAATTTTCCGCTGGATGTATCGATGATCGTACCCAGCGGCATCCTCGGGAGCTTTGCGAAGATCTGCTTTCTTATATCACCTAAAAGAGCAAATGTTGCCTTATGGCTTACGCTCAGACCTTTCGCATAAAGAAGGCTCTTTAGACCAAATCCTATAAAAGCGGCAAACACAAATACAATGTAATACTTCAGCTCTCTATTCCCGGCTATTATCCCCGATATGATCTTTGCCGCTGAAACATAAGGGATTATTCCCGATAAAACTCCGAGCATCGCCAATACAACAGATAACAATAATCTGCCATGTTCCGGCTTTGCTATCTGCCAGATTCTCATCATCGGATTCGACTTCTTCTCTTTCAAAATATACACCTCCATTAGTTAGCCATAGCTAACCGCTATGGCATAAAAATACCGCAGTTCTGTTACTGCGGCTTTTAGATACCGAATATTTTTCTATAGCCTGCGATACAAAAATCAGAGGCCAGCTTTGTCTCACGGATATTGTCGTCTTCCGAAACACCATTAAGGAAAGCATCCAAGGCATAATTGATTACCATCGCAGATCCGATCCTTATAATACGGTACGATATGTTTTCAGGATGCTTTATAAATCTTCTGCTTCCTTCAAGGAATTTCATTGTATTAGAACATTCCTCATCAATAAGATCATCAACAAAACCCGCAAAACTTGATCCGTCACTGCTCTCAAGAATAAGTCTGAATATTTCCTTCTCGGTATATATATAATGGATCAGCGTCTCGATCGATCCGTAAGATGACTCAAACACACGCATAACGTCATTCGCAGAACGGATATTCATTTTACTCAGATCCTGATATGTCTCGTTAAAAACCTGAAGTTTATCAGATACAAGCGCAGCAAAAAGATCATCTTTGCTTTTGAAATGCGCATAGAAAGCTCCGTTTGTTACACCAGCATCCCTGCATATATTTCTTATTGAAGCATTTCTGAATCCCACCGAGGTGAAATTCTTCATAGCGCTTTTCAAGATAAGCTCATGTGTTTTATCAAAGTCGTAAGACATTTAAACTCCAGCGGTGATTTTCCGTCATTTATTACGGCGTAATATTACAGCGTAATCTACGCAGTGTCAATGCCTTTTTCCTCAATAAATTCAATAGAGTTAGTTATGACTTACCAACAAGCGAATTCTATGGTAAACTTGTTCGGTAAGCAGTGGCTAACTGATTGTGAAAGGTTGTACTTTTTATGCAATTGTTGGAATCAGGACAAATGTATCTTGAGGCATTATATGTCCTCTCTCTTGAATCTGATATGGTCCGGGCTATCGATATAGGTGATTATCTTGGATATTCCAAACCTTCGGTAAGCCGGGCATTGGTTCTTCTTAAAGATGAAGGATACCTCACTAAAGATGACAAAGGATTTCTGCATCTTACAGATAAAGGAAAAAAGATTGCCGAGGATGTCTATGACCGTCACACTGTCCTGACGGAGCTTTTCATCATGATGGGTGTCAGCACTGACACTGCTAATCAGGATGCCTGCCGCGTCGAACACTATATAGGCGATGAGACTTTCAAAGCATTAAAAACATTTGTCAAGGAACATTCACAGGATCATTGACACGGTCCCCTTACGTATGTTATATTTTGTTTGGTTAGCGATTGCTAACCACCAGAATTACATATGCCCCGCCGGAAGTTTCTCCTATTCAATCGCTTCCGGCGGTATGTATTTACTAAGAACTGACAATGCGGACCCTCCTCTTTTTAAACCAGGTTCATTTTTGAATCTGGTTTATATTTTGATGTTCCCTTTTTGAGGAAAGGTTAGTGCCAGGTAACATTTAGTAAACTAAGAGTTAAATATATCCTAAAGCTATTGAAGATATTTTTTTGAAATGGAATAATCCAATCAACAACTCATAAGGAGGAACTTACTATGGCATATGTAATTTCTGATGCATGCGTTTCATGCGGCACTTGTGCAGACGGTTGTCCTGTCGGAGCGATCTCCCAGGGTGATACACAGTACAACATAAACGCTGATGTTTGCGTATCATGCGGTGCATGTGAAGCTTCCTGCCCTACAGGCGCTATCGCTGAAGGCTGATTCGCATAACGGATATTTGGCTTTACTAAAGGGCTGCTCAGCTGAGCAGCCCCTTCTATATTCCGGAGTTCTTATTCCGGATCAGAGTTATAACTCTTATTCCCTGTTTTTCAGTATTTCGGCAGGTTCGATCCTCTTTATCTTACCCATCAGCATAGTGCTTATGAGGAAGTAAACTATCATGACTGCCGCGAAAAGGAATATCCACAGCCACCACGGATATGTAATATCATTTTCCATAGCCGTATTGGCAATAAACACCGGATATATCCTGTCGACGAAAATCTTACACAGAGGTATTCCCACGAGTGCGCTGAGAGCCACTGCAATAAAATTACCATCCATAAAGATCCTTCTTAACTCGCCGGATCTGTATCCGAATATCTTGACGAGAGCTATGCTAAGCGATGCTCTTCTGATCATGACATTTATCATGAGATACATTACGGTCACAAAGATCAATACGGAGATGGAGATCATTATTATCACAAGTGACATCAGCTGGTCTACAAAGATGCCGGCCGTATTTATGATCTCATCTCTTGTGGTAATACTCATTACTCGTCCGTCTTCGATATCGAGTTTGTCATGCGAGAATAAAACGTTATATTCATCATCTTCAGCACCGAACAGTTCCCTTACAGAATCGATATTCATAAACACGGTAAGGCCTATCGAATAGTCCACAACATCCTCTATCTCGAATGCATAGTTTCTGTCTTCAGAACTGTCCGTGAGGATAAGAATGTCCCCTTTGCCCAGTGAATACTTTGTTGCAACACCATTGCCTATCACTACTTTGTTTTCGCATTTTGACGGTCTGGCTTCAAAGAAACTGCTGTTATCAACTATGCCATACAGGGTTACATCAAGAGTGTAATCAAGATATGTATGCTTAAGACTTTTCGCATAGCACTCCTCTGCACCTTCCGGAACATCTTCCGGGGGATACTTAAGGACATATGTATATTCACACGATGCATCCCTGATATTATGCTGTTTAACATTGTTACAGAGCACATAACAGCTAACACCCATAAGCAGCAAGACCAATGATATGACCATGCCGACTACAACTGCTGCGATACTTCTTCTCTCGCGTCGTATCTGCCTCGATTTGAAGTCATCTAAAAAGTTCTTTTTCTCTCTTGATGCTTTTTCATTTCCTTTTATGCGCTGCCTGTCCTCATTTCGCATTAGTGAGAGCGCAGTCGACGACAATTTGCCGTTAATAACCAGATAGTTGACAATGGCTGCGATCAACGGAGGAACCGCGCAGCAATAGATTATTAGATAAAGAGGTCTGATGTTCTCGAAAACAGGTACCGAATAATATTCATATACATCCTGCATTTGAAATTCGACGCCATACTTTGAGAAACCCAACAGCATACCGGCAAGACCGGCAACAAAGGTCAGGAACACAGGCAGGATAATATAGTGGACTGCAATCTCACTTTTGCGGATACCCAGTGCAAACAACGTACCTATAACGCTGCTCTCTTCCCTGATCTGATTGCCCGTAAAGACTGAGATAACATATGCAATAAGAGCAAGTATTACCGCACCGGCAAATAATCCGATTGATTTCTTGATCAAAACGTCGCTTGCCGCGTCACTCGCAATCCTGGGGTTGTCCTTATTCTCGGTAAATTCCTCAAGAAGACTAATATCGACTTCAAATGCATCTTCAAGGAATTCCTCTGTACTGTCTTTGAATTCCTTATAACCGTCTGACAACTCTGCCACACCGTCGCAGAGCTCAACTGTTCCGTCCAACAGCTCCTCCGAACCGTCGTAGAGCTCATCCACGCCATCTGAGAGTTCAGACACACCGTCTGCAAGTTCATCTGCTCCATCGTAAAGATCATACGCACCTGATCTGAGATCACTGCTGTTTCCGCTTATTTCATCAAGGCCGTCAGACAGATCGTCTATTCCCTCTGCCAGCGGCGGAACTGCATCCGCAATAACGACGGCTCCGTCAGATAAATCATTTGCCCCGCCTGCTGCGGAATCAACGGCCGTAGTATAGTCATAAACTCCGTCATAGAGATCAGATGCACCTTCCAGGAGTTCGTCCGTTCCATCAACAAGATCCGGCATATTGTCTTTCATCTCAGACACTCCGTCATGCAGTTCCGAAGCTCCGTCGTAAAGATCTTTTGCCCCGTCAGACAATTCGTCGATACCGTCTCCAAGTTCATCGAGTCCGTCTTCGAAATCGTATTTATCCTGGAGTTTTTTATCTATTATCTCCTTAAGATATACGTTATCTGACATCTCATAATCATATTCAAATGTCTTAAGTTTATCCTTGAGTTCTGTTGCTGATGCGCCGCACAATCTGTACGCATATATATACACCTCTGATCCTGCATTATCAGAATTCACCATCTGATCGTAACTGTCACTGTTTACGAATCCGACACCGAATCTGCTCGGATCGGAAGTCATATCACTCATATTCTTAAGAGGAAGGTTATAATCAGGAACACTTCCGATTCCGGATATGGTAAACGTCTTCTCTGCAATAACTATCTGATCTCCCAGACTAAGACCGTTTCTGTCACAGTATAGATTCATCAGAACGATCTCATCGTCTTTTACCGGAAGTGCACCTTCATCAATATCGATAAGATCAATATCAGTTCTGACCTTACCTACCCTGATTGTATTCTCTCCGTGTGAGACATCCACATAGAAGATCTCTTCTGTAATTATCCCCATGTCAGAAATTTCTTTTACCTGTTCAGCGGTCAGTTTCTCAAAAGTCTGAAACTGGCCATCCTGTATTTTGTTCTCTTCTATCTTTTTCGCTGTGCCCTGTATCGTCACCTCTGTCATGCCGACAACGCTTACGACTATATACATGCTCGCAATGATGAGCACCATCAGGGCCAGATAACGGGCCCAGGACTTCTTAAGATCTCTCGGGATCCTCCGCAATAATCCGCTTCTCATCTTAAGTCCCCCTTAAAGATCTTCAAGCATCGCAGCTTCGATCTTATTGTCATTGATATAATTCTTAACGATCATTCCGTCCTTCATGATGACAATGTGATCCATCATGTTCTTGATCGAATTATTATGGGTAACTACCAGCATTGTCGTGTTATAACGGCGGTTTACCTTCTCGAGCAGGACGAGAATATCTTTTGAGGTCTTCGAATCCAATGCGCCTGTCGGCTCATCACAAAGCAGCAGTTTGGGATTTTTAATGAGCGCTCTTGCTATGGCGCATCTTTGCTGCTGACCGCCGGACAATTGAGAAGGAAACTTATTCATGTGCTCGGTAAGGCCAAGCGTATCCAAGAGTTCTCCCATATCCATTGCAGGCTTGCCAAGATACTGACATACCCTTATATTCTCCCTGACTGTCAGATTAGGAATCAGATTGTAGAACTGGAATATGAATCCGAGATTTGCTCTGCGGTATTCGGCAAGAGCCTTGTTTCCTAACCCGGAGATTTCAATCCCGTCCACTTTTACGGAGCCTGACTCCATGCGGTCGAGCCCTCCGATAAGGTTTAATAGTGTCGATTTACCGGAACCTGATGTTCCCTGTATTACGCACATCTCACCCTTTTCCACTTCGAGATTGATGCCTTTCAAAACCTGTGAATAGCTTCCGCCCTCACCGTAACTCTTTTTCAGATCTCTTGTTGTCAGATACATATTTACCTCCATGTCATTTCAAATGACATATAACATTTTGAAATATGAGCAACTGCTCGCATTTGCAATATTAGTCTCAACTAACTCGTTTGTCAATAGAATATGAGCGATTACTCACATTTCTTTACAAAAAAATCTTTCTGACCTATAATCAAGCCATGACCAGAACGCCGACACAGAAAAGAAGCATAGAAAAAAAGCAGCGTATAAAAGACGCTGCTTTCGAGTTGATGGCACAAAACGGCTATCACAATACAAGCTCCAATGAGATTGCCAAAAAGGCAGATGTATCCATCGGAACCTTCTATTCATATTTCAAAGATAAAAAAGAACTCTATGCAGAACTTGTAGGAGATATCTACAGTTATGTCATAAACGAGACCAGTTCTGCCATGAATAACATCCCGGATGATACGGATGACAGAGCTCTTGCCGAACTTGCAATCGCCATGCTCCTTAAGAGCCATTATTACAGAAAAGATTTTCAAAAAGAGATTGCTTCCCTGTCATGTCAGTCAGAAGAATTCAGGGCGATCGAAGATCAGTACAAATCACACGTACCTGATTTCTTTTTGGGAATGATCGAAAAATGCGGCACAGGACTGCGCATCAAAGATGTTGATCTTGCAGCACGCATCATACTCACTACCGTTGAGAGCGTTATACACGAAACCGTTTTCAACGGCGACGGCTCTCAGGACGACAAAGTGGTAAAAGAACTCGCCGATCTGGTACTCAGATATCTGTTCGACTAATTAACGAATATCACTTAACCCTTGTATATCTGTAGTCACAGCAGTCGTCTCCTTCGGCGACTGATTTAGTACGTTTAAACTGAATACCGCGGTATCCGTTGCCGTAGACCTGATCGATCGCACACATCACTGGTGCTACTTCAGACATACCTATTTCAACCAGTCCGTTAACAACAGGACATGAGAGTATATCAAGGCCGGCATGATTTCCGTTTACGCCGAGCATCCTGCTCTTATACCCTTTTTCCTCACTGGCAGCAGAATTCATGATCTTCACGAAATTCTTCCACAGCAAAGAAGGCACACCGGGAATCGAAGTAAAACGCCAATACTTCTTTCTTGCCTTTTCTCCTATAACCGGAGCATAATCCATCATCATCTGAAGAGCCTCTTCTTTGGTAACATATTCCTGAAGAGCTTTATATACACCGGCAAAAGGATAAGAAACTTTTATTGCAGAACCATACGCATCAGGATGCGCATTAATATATTCGTCTGAATATTTATTGGCCTTCCGGCAAATATCTTCTGCAATTTCAGTGCTGAAACGGTTCCTCACCATAACAAGGAACTCTTTTCCGTATGGACTTTTCTTTACGGTATTTTTCATGGAATCTCCAAAAGACTTATACCCTTAACGGATAACAGGCGGAAACCATAGCACCACCTGTTATCCGTATAGAGAGGGTAGAAATAGGATCAGGACATCGTCCAGCTCTGCGACATGCGCTGCTGGCTGGTCATCCTGCTGTAAATGCTGTCATATGCAGATAATTCCTCAGGTGTTCCCTGTTCTGCCACTACGCCGTCCTTAAGAACAACTATATGATCTGCATTGGCAATCGTTCTCATTCTGTGAGCAATAATAAGGACTGTCTTATCCTTAATAAGCCTTGAGAGTGCTTCCTGGATAACAGTCTCATTCTCAGCATCAAGCGATGCCGTAGCTTCATCAAGAAGGATGATCGGAGCATCTTTAAGGAAGGCTCTTGCAATAGAGATCCTCTGTCTCTCGCCGCCTGAAAGTTCACTGCCGTTCTCACCGATAAATGTATCGTAACCGTTGGGAAGTTTATTTATGAACTCCTCACAATTTGCGAGTTTGGCAGCTCTCCTGATATCTTCGTCACTTGCACCTTCACGGCCAATACGGATATTTTCTTTGATCGTGTTATTGAACAGGGTTACATCCTGGAAGACTATGGAATAATCAGAGAGCAATGTCTCCGGATCGACCTTAGAGATGTCTTCTCCGCCCAATGTGATCTTGCCTTCATTTACATCCCAGAACCTTGCTGCAAGTCTTGATATGGTCGTCTTACCGCCGCCGGAAGGTCCGATAAGAGCAGTAACCTCACCCTGCTTTGCAGTGAAACTTACATCCTTTAACACGTCCGTGTCATCAGAATACTTGAAGCCGACGTGATCGAAAACGATATCATAACCGTCATTGGTTTTCTGCTCTGAACCGGTCTGGATCTCATGTGAGAGCACTTCATCCAATCTTTCAGACTGAAGTTCAACAGAGATGACAGCTGCGAAATTCTGGAGAGTGATCTGCATCGGATCATAGAGCCTTGCAACCAACATGAGGAACATAAAGAATGTGAGCATATCGATCTCGCCGTTTGCAAAAAGCAAGCCTCCGACAACCGCCGTAGTTCCAATACCAAGCTTAAGAATGATCGAAGCGGAATTGACATAAACAGCCATCTTAAGTTCTGTAAAGAGCGCCATCTTCTCGACCTTCCTTATCTTACCTTCAAGCATTTCCATGTACTTGTCTTCAGCATTATTAGCTCTCAGATCCCTGATGGATTCCAGACATTCCTGGACGCTGTCATTCATGTCAAGCTTTACGGCTGCGTTTTTCTTTACAGCTTTCTTCTCCAGACCGGAACATGAAATGATTATTCCGAGAGATACCGGTATGACCCAGAAACTTGCAAGAACCATTCTCCAATCGAAGAAGATGAACAGGCTCAAGCCCACAAGAGTCGTAGAGATAAGAGCTCCGATTATCTCGGGGATCCAGTGGCTTGATGCAGTCTCGATCTGAGCACAGTCGCCTAAGATATTCTGTGTAAGGTCAGCAAGATTCTTCTTGCCAAAGTAAGATAACGGCAGTTTGCGGAGTCTTTCCGCAATAGTAGTTCTTCTTACTCCGCTCTCCTTATATGTTGTAAGGAAAGTCATGTTGTACTGAATATAGTTTGTAACAGCTATGAGGATAAGCACCACAATGCTTGAGATAATGTAAAAAGGCAATCTGTCCTTTGTGAGATTATTGCTCAAAAGATCTTTAATGAGCGTATACAGTACACCGGCAGACATCATGAGCATTATGTTTGTTATGGTAACGCTGATGCATGCCTTGATCATATCCTTGGCGCCCTGAGTAGAGAGCGCATATTTATGCTTTAACTTTTCTACCATATCAGGCACCTACCTTCCATTCGATCGATCTTTCGTATTCTTCGAACATCTTTTTATAGAGACCTCCGCAAGATATAAGTTCGTCATGAGTACCGCTCTCTGTGAGCTTACCGTCATCAAGAACGAAGATCCTGTCAGCGCTCTTAACCGTACTCAGTCTGTGTGCGATCATGATAAGCGTCTTGCCTCTTGAGAGTTCCTCAAAAGCCGCCTGAACCTTGGTCTCGTTATCAGGATCGGCAAATGCCGTTGCCTCATCGAGAATCAGGATGGGAGCATTTTTCAGTACTGCTCTGGCAATTGTGATCCTCTGCTGCTCACCTCCTGAAAGATATGTTCCCTTCTCACCGATGACAGTATCTATACCGTCAGGCAGCTTTTCGATGATATCAGCACACTGCGCCTTGGTAAGAGCATCGATAACTTCTTCACGGGTAGCATCAGGCCTTGCCATTCGAACATTCTCAAGGATCGAAGTCTTGATAAGTTTGCTGTCCTGGAACACGAATGACACGCGCTCCATAAGTTTATCCGAAGGAATATCCTTGATATTGACACCTCCGAGAAGGATTTCACCTGAAGTAACGTCAAAGAATCTCACCATAAGTTCAGCAAGAGTGGTCTTTCCTGATCCTGAAGGACCGACAAAGGCAACATGCTCACCGGGAGCAATGGAGATATCAATATCTGATACTGCATCTCTTGTTGCTTCGGCATATCTGTAAGAAACCTTATTGAGAACGATGCTGTTATCTTCGGGAACATTGTTCTTATCTGACTCAGGCAGAACATTAAGCTTAAGAACATATTCAACTCTCTTAAGAGCATCGATGAGTGTCATTTCAGCTTCGCCGGAATATGCGATCTTTGTAAGCGTTACAGTAACCAGAGGTGTTACGATAATGTAGTACATGACATTCAGGATATCCTTATCGGCAACACCGTTTCTGGTAAGAAAGAAAGCTCCGAGTACGATTGCCAGGAAGACGGCATTGATACATGTCATAAAACCGATCATCGGCATTCTGAGCTGCAATGTGTAAGCTGTAGTCCACTTTCCGTATCCGTCGATGGATTCTTTAAAACGCTTAAACGAATGGACTGTCTGACCGAATGTCTTTACAACGGGAATACCTCTGACATACTCGGTTGCCTCGCTACTCATGGTATCAAGAGCGTTCTGATACTCCTTCATCTTTTGCTGCATTCCCTTTCCCATCATGGACATCATGCATATGAATCCGATAACAGCAGGGATCATGCAGATAAGCCCCATCTTCCAGTTGAATGCAAGAACAAGTATGATCAGTCCGACAGGTGTTACTGCTGCCACAGTCTTATCCGCAAGATTATGTGCAATATATGTCTCAGTAGCCGCAGTGGAATCACTTACGATCCTTCTGATCTTACCTGTTCCGTCTTCATCGAAGATTCCAAGCGGAAGCTTTATTATCTTTCTCATAAGTTCGCTTCTCATATTTGCCTGAACTCTGAATGCCGCGATGTGCGTGCAGAGAAGTGCAAAGATATAAACCAGAAGTGCTGATACTGTAAGGATAACTGCTCCCCATGCATATCCCGTGATCCTGTCCAGGTCCGTGCCCTCTATCGCAACTGCGATTATCTTCCAGAGAAGATAAAAAGGAATAAGGGTAATGACGGCACTTAAGCCTGCCAATATCCTTCCCAAAGTGATAAGGTGCTTATGCCCGCCGGCGAACTGCCTTATCAGCTTCATGTGATCGTATTTCGGTGCTTTTCCCAAGTTATGTTCCTCCTTGTAAATAATTCTCGTTATTTGTTAGCTATCACCAACCGATAAGCGATAGCCTAAGCAATAAAAAAGAGCCCGAAGGCTCTTTATTGCAATCCCATTATCTTTAACCACCCCGGCATGAAAAATTCCTGGACGGTACTCAGATATTTCTCTATGAGTTCTTCATCATAATCATGTACCAGCGGTTCAAGACAAGCCGTGAAATATGCTGACAGCAGAATATGCAATTCATCGTCAGATATCCTTTTTACCGGATACCCTTTTTCAGCCATGAAATCTATGGCCTTCATGAACTCACTTTGATTCTCATCGACATAATTATGGATGAAATTCTCATACTTCGTTCCAGATGAACAGTTCATCAGGATAATGAATTCCTCTTTATGCGGAATAAGTATGTTCTTTATAAGATCGATAAAGGTCTCTCCGAATAAGACGTCTTTATCCTCTTTCTTTCCTGTTAAAGCATACTTCTTGGCAATATGTTTCTTATTCCAGATCTTTATCTCATTAATAAGAGGTTCGACTACCGAATCGAACATTGCTTCCTTATCGCGGTAATGACGGTAAAGGCCGGCAGATGTCATGCCTGCTCTTGCGCCGATACTTCTTATGGAAGCACCTTCATAACCTTTTTCAAGGAATTCTTCTCTTATAGCTTTATTAACTCTGATGTGACTTAAAGACTTATCTCTTGGCATTGTTTTCACCTGTTAGCTATCATTGATAACCAACACATGTTAGCCGCAGCTAACCATTTTGTCAACAGTCAATTTTCATCAGTTTTAAGAATTTTATAAAATACGATTCCCACAATAAGCAGAACAATTCCGATGACCAGACTTGTGATGGTAATATGCGGCACCACACCTGCCTGAGGAAGATATAGGCCCCCGATAAGCAAAAAGACACTTATGATGATGGTAACGATTCCTATGATCCTGCAAGTATTCTTACTCATTTGGCATCCTCCGGCTGTTCATTCATATCCTTTTGAAGCAATGCCATATGAGAATACAGACCTTTCTTCTCCATGAGTTCATCATGCGTACCTTCTTCTGCAATCTTACCGTGATCGATCACCAATATTTTGTCTGCACTTCTTATCGTATTAAGTCTGTGTGCAATGACCAAAACAGTCTTATTGCGGCACAGTTCGTTCATACCCTCTTTGATATAACGCTCATTATCAGCATCAATGCTTGCCGTAGCTTCATCAAGAATGATCAACGGAGCATCTTTCAGGATACAACGCGCTATGGAAATACGCTGGGCCTCACCGCCTGAAAGGCTCGTTCCTCCTTCGCCGACTATCGTTTCAAAGCCGTAAGGAAGCTGCATTATAAAATCGTAGCAACGGGCCTTTTTCGCAGCTTCAATAACTTCTTCCATGGTCGCATCATCTTTACCCATGGCTATGTTATTTAATATCGTGTCCTCAAAAAGATATACCTTCTGAAATACCATACTTATATGGTTCATGAGTGTTTCCATCGGCATATCTTTTATGTTGGTGCCCCGGAAAAGAACCTCGCCCTCATTGACATCCCAGAAGCGAGCCAAAAGATTTGCTATAGTAGTTTTTCCGCTGCCGGATTCACCTACAAGAGCTATCATCTGATCTTTATCAGCTGTAAAAGAGATTCCCTTAAGTACATCTTCATCACCATAAGAGAAAGCAACATCTTTAAACTCGATCTCATGCTCATAATCTTTAAGTGGTTCTTTTTTACCATCAAGATATAGGGGGTTCTCTGCAAAAACTGCACTGATCTTATCTAATGCCACTTCCATGATAGACAGACGCGCACCCATTTGGAATACAGTCTTAAATGGTGTAAACAGATTCATAAGGAACAGAAGAACACCGATAAAGTTTATGGAATCCATACTGCCTGTCTGAAGTAGCCATATTGCCGTAACTAATATGCCTGTTATGCCGGCAGCACTGATAATCTCCAATACTCTCTCATAAGGTGCATACTCTCTTTCGAATTGAAGATTTGCTTCACGGCTTCTTCTAAAACTGTCACGCAGACGCGTTGAACTCTCGCCGGTAAGTCCGAAGCTCTTTGATACCGCCATTCCTTCAGCATATTCGATAACAGAACCTGTAAGATCCTCAACCGCACTCTGTCTGCCTTCAGAATTACGCGCAGCAGTCTTATTCATCGGAACAGAAAGGATCAATATGATAATATCTGTAGCCAATGTTACTGATCCCAACAACGGATCAAGATAAAACATAAACGCTGTCACTACGATCTGGGTGAATATACCGCTTGCAATCTCCGCGAGTACGCTCATACTGTTTTCTTCAACAAAAACCATATCTTCCGTGAGAATCGAACTTATACGCCCGATGTTTTCATCTGTGAAATATCCCATTGGAAGTTTTCTTAAATGGCGTGCAAACTCAATTCTCTTTCCGGCAAAGACTTTATATCCCGCTGACGACTGAAGTCTGTCAGACATATGTCTGAAGAATGCTCCGAGAGCAAAACAAGCAAGCAGCAATCCTGCCATCAGACAGCATGTCAGGACATCAGCCGTACCATCCATAAGCGCACGGATCATAAAGATTCCGGCCATTACCGGAGCATTCTGGGCAAAGGCATTTAAGAATGAGAAAACGTATGCAAAACGTATTCTCCGCGCATTCTTCTTATCACAAAAAACAAGGAGCTTATGAAGTATACGGATCATTTGCCCACACCGCCTTTCAGGATCCAGCGGTTGCTTTCTTCCGTAGCAGTCCAGAGTTTTCGGTATTCTTCGCAGTCATTTATGAGATTGCTGTGAGTTCCTTCTGATATGATCCGTCCCTTGCCGAGCACGATTATCTTATCAGCCTTTGCTATAGAGCTGAGTTTATGTGCAATTATCAGCACCGTCTTATCTTTTATGATCTCCGCAACTGCATCATTCATCTTCTTTTCGTTCTCCGGATCGATAAAAGCCGTAGCTTCGTCAAGGACAATTACCGGAGCATCTTTGAGAAGCACTCTTGCAAAAGCGATCCTCTGCTTCTGGCCGCCTGAAAGCTTGTTTCCGCAGGCGCCGGCCAGAGTATCGTATCCGTTCTCAAAATTTAAGATAAAGTCTTCACATCCTGCTCTTCTTGCAGCATCCTTAACTTCATCATCTGTTGCATCGGGCTTGCCTATACGGATGTTTTCCATTATCGATTTATTGAAGAGAAAGAGTTCCTGAGATACATATGAGATCTGATCTCCAAGCGTCGTCAATGACAGGTCACATATATCCTGTCCGCCGATCTTTATGCTTCCCGAATC